>OKVR01000027.1_pt1 | contig 152093 bp, 149 predicted proteins | sample 1606891 | NCBI WGS metagenome assembly OKVR01 (sample SAMN03281011, study PRJEB24777) | human gut metagenome | isolation source: fecal sample PR176 from 1 month old male Indian infant, caesarean delivered... | place: Singapore | collected 2006-01-13 | reverse complement strand
CGCTCTGACTTTCCAGAACCATACGGACTGCCCGTTGACGGACTTCGGGGGAAAAACGAGTATTTTTAGTCATCCTGTTTACCTCTTTCTCAGGAAGTTTAGTCTCCAGGATTCCCGGGGCGGTTCAGTTTTGCCTTGTCAAAAAAATGGTAGATGAATACCAACAAAACTCTGGGCAGTAATAAACAACATTCTGATAGAGAGTGCCTGTATAAAGCTGAAGTGACAATGACCGGGAAGGGAACCCGTTTTCAGGAATGGATGCCTGTCTTTTTCACTGTAAATATCCTGGCATTGGTAATACCAGGATATTTACAGAAGAGCAGCATAACCATGACGGAACGGGGTTAAGTCAGGTTGTCCTAAACGCTATTTTCAACCTCGTATGCCTTCTTCAGGTTTATGTCCAGACTTCATATCTCTCTCAACAATCCTCAATAATCAGATACACCGCTTTCACCGGGCCATGAACTCCGACGACTTTGATAAGCTCAATATCCGCCGTTGAACTGGGGCCGCTAATGATGTTAATGCAGGAAGGCATTCGTTCACCGGCCTGCGCTTTCTGATGCAATTTTTCTGCGAGTTGCGCTACACGCGGCAGGATAGTGCTTTTACGCAGGATAAAAAGAGAATATTCCGGGAGCAGGCTCAATGAACGCCCGCGCTCGGCGGCGGAAAAAAGAACCACGCCTCCCGATTCGGTTAAACCATATTCAGCATACACAACACCCACTTTAGCCTGCTCTGCCTGCGAGATATTCTCGGCACCTTTCGCCGGATCCCAAACAACGGCATTGCATTCCTGCTGCAAACGTTCGCTAATCCCCAATTCCTCCAGCCTCGTGTCACCGCTAATCACGACCGACTGATCTCCCAGCTCTTTACACAGACGTATTGCAGCTTCTGCCGCCTTCGCCTCGCTGGTCAGCTCACAGCGCGTCAACATAACATCGCTGGCAAACTGAATAAACGCGTCACAGCGCTGCTGTTGGTTAAGTTGGGTAAGCCGCTCGTTAGCATAGTTGTTAAGCGGCGCATCTTCTGCTTGCGGTTCAAGTCGCAGCGGGCGACCCAGTGCCTGAGCAACGTTATTCAAAAATTCGCCTCGATTATCCATTCTTTTTCTCCTGCGCCTGATGTTTCTTAAACCAACTACGGAAACTCTCTCCGTCAGCTTCAGGAAGATCGCGTGCTTCCATCCAGTCGCTAATCGCGCCAAATTTGAGTGGTGTTTTGCCGCCATTGATAAACCAGCTTGCCGCATGAGCACCGGCCATCATCCCGACTTTCCACAATCCTGGATGACTATTGGCATAAGCGAACATTTTTATCGCCCGTTGCTCTGCTTTTGCGGTGATCCCTTTTTCAGCCATCACCCGACGATGACGCAAAATCAGTTTTGACAGCGGAATACGCACCGGACACACGTTGTCACAAGCTGTGCATAAAGAGCAGGCGTAGGGTAAATCTTTAAAATCTTTATAGCCGCCAAGTAGCGGAGAAATCACCGCACCAATTGGCCCTGGATAAATAGAGCCATATCCATGACCGCCAATATGGCGATATGCCGGACAAGTATTCATACAAGCCCCGCAGCGAATACAGCGCAGCACATCCCGAAATTCAGAGGCCAGCACCTCAGAACGCCCGTTATCGACAATAACCAGATGAAACTCTTCAGGACCATCAACGTGCCCAGCTTCGCGCGGTCCTGTCAGCCAGGTGTTGTATCCCGTCAAACGTGCACCAACGGCACTGCGCGCCAGCATGGTGATCAATACATCTACCTCGGCAAACGTGGGGGCAATACGCTCCATTCCCATCACTGCAATATGCGTTTTAGGCAGCGTGGTACACATTCGCGCATTACCTTCATTGGTCACCAGGCATACCGAACCGGTCTCTGCCACCGCGAAATTACAGCCGGTAATACCTATTTCAGCACTGAGGAAATCTTCGCGGATTTTTTGCCGGATGAATAAGGTCATCGCTTCAGGCGTTTCCGGCCCCTCATAGCCCAGACGTTCGTGTAGCACTCGACGGATCTGATGGCGATCTTTATGAATTGCCGGGACCACAACATGAGATGGCGGATCTTGATCCAGCTGGAGAATATATTCACCCAGATCGGTTTCAATCACCTGAATGCCAGCATCCTGCAACACATGATTGACACCAATCTCTTCGGTCACCATCGATTTAGATTTCACCACCTTCCGGGCATTTTTGCGTTGGGCAACCTGTAAAATGTAGCGGGTAGCGTCTTCTTTGGTTCTTGCAAAATAGACGTGACCGCCGTTTTGCGTCACTTTTTCTGAGAGCTGGTACAGATAAGCGTCGAGATTACTCAGAACATGATCACGTATCTGGGCGGCCCGATCGCGCCACTCCTCCCAGTGCCCCAATTCATCGACCATTTTTTGCCGATTTGCCCCAATACGCTGCTGCGCGTTTGCCACCGCTTTGCGCATGATCGGATCTTCAATTTGCTGACGGATGCGTGTCTTAAAATCTGTATTACTGGTTTTGATCGACATCTTTATATCCTCAGCGGCTCATCAACACTTCAGCAATATGCATCACTTTGACTTTCTGCCCTTCCCGTTGTAATCGCCCACTGATGTTTAGCAGGCAACTCACGTCAGCACCAATTAAATACTCAGGGCGGACTTCCATCAGGTGCGCAACCTTTTCTTTCACCATCTCGCCGGATATTTCGGCCATTTTGACCGAGAACGTGCCGCCAAATCCGCAGCAGGTATCCTGTTCAGCAAAGGTCAACAGCTCCAGTCCACGCACATTTTTCAGCAGCGTAAGTGGCTCGTCCTTCACTCCCAGCTTACGGGCCAGGCTACAAGATGGGTGATACACCGCTCTCCCTTGCAAACTGGCACCTACATCGACTACCCCTAATTTATTAACAATAAAAGAGGTGAGATCCTGCATACGCGCGGCAACCTTTGCGGCACGTGATGCCCATTCAGGTTCATCCGCCAGATACGTCGGGTAACTTTTTACGGCATAGGTGCAAGAGCCAGCCGGTGAAATAATGGGATCGTCGTTATCCTCCAGTGCGGCGATCAGATTTTTCATCCCTGGAATCGCTTCTTTGATATAACCGCTATTGATCGCAGGCTGACCGCAGCATCCCTGTTTCTCCGGGAAATTTACGCGACAGCCGAGTTTTTCCAGTAGCAGCACGGAGTCTCGTGCCATTCTTGATTTCAGGGCGTCACCAATACAGGTGACAAAGAAATTGACATTCACAACTAATACTCCATTACTTCATGCCCATTTATGCCCGATGTTTCCCCCCCACCGGGGGATCAATCATCAATAAATATGGCGTTCTTTTTTAATTGGCTAGCAACATACCACCCCTCATTTGTATGACAAATGATAATCTTTCATCCAAACGTCAAATGCAATAACTAATTTTATTTCTTTCGGCATCGCTCACATTTTATGGGGAAATCGACGATCATTTTTGGCATAAGAAATCCATTTAAAAATGGCTACATCCCTTATACCTATTCAGAGCTACTTATTCAGGGGTTATTGAGATATACACTGATGGTGTACAAAAAAATCACCGACAATAATCACGTATCAAGTAATAGTCGGGATTTTATTTAATTGAAGCAATTTAGTTTGCATTTTTATTTAAAAACTGAGCTAGAGTCCATCAGAAAAAATATATAAAGCCCAAACCACCGTTGGAAATAGAAATAGTTGAAAGGCTCACAACTCCCGGAATGCGGATTATCTTTGCCCTGATTTCTGGCGGTTTTATTCAGGGTGCAAGCTGTCTGACCCTTTCCCTATATTCTCCCGGGGTACAACCAAACTCGCGGACAAACGCCTTGTGAAAAGATGATTCACTGGCATAGCCTACTGACTCAGCGATCACCACAACAGGGAGCGTTTCCCGGGAAAACATCTGGGCCGCTATTTGTAGACGCAACTTTGTTAATACAGCCAGCGGCGTGGTTCCGGAAACATCACGGAAAAGCTGGGCAAAACTTGCCCGGGACATGTGAGCGATGCTGGCCAGCGATTCGACGGTCCAGGCGTGTCCTGGCATTTCCAGCATTTGCTGTATTACCGCACCAAGACGTGGATGCAGAAGCAAACTGAGAATGTTTTTCTCAGTATTAACCTGTGCAATCCACTCACGCACCGCGAGGGTAAAGAATGTAGCGCAGATCTGGCTACACAGTGCATCCACTCCCGGCATTGCCGATCTGGATTCCTGTTGTAAAAACGGGATCGCCTCCCTCAGCCAGTTATATTCCACGCTGTGGTTAACCGGTGCTAAAAACAGCGTTTCCGGCAAAGACGTTAAAAAATAACGCGCCGAATGTTGCAACCGAAGAGTGCCGCAGACAATACAGGTCGATTCATTATCGACATGACTCAGGCGATGAGCTGAATTTTGTGGTAGCAGGACCACATTTCCCGGGCGTAATGTAAAAATCTCCCCCGTCGGCATTTCCAGCTTCGCCGCTCCTTGCGTTAACGCATGCCAACGAATAACCGATAATTCCCCGGCACCATGTGGAAGCTGCCAGTCACTTCCTAACACGCAATTCTTATCGATCGTTCCTTGTGGAGCGTTAAGCATCAACAAACGGCTAAGGGCATCCATATCAGACTCCTGAGTGGTTTTTGATTACAAACACCAACAATCTTAGTAAATAACTAATCTAATACCATCAAATAGTTAATCATGATTTTTGTTTTGTGATTCTGATTAAGAAAAAGAAAATATCAGACGATAAGACAAAATATCAAGCGTTGTGAAGAAATGTTATTTGCTCTTTTGCGTCTATAGTCATGATGTCAAATGAACGCGTTTCGACAGGAAATCATCATGAATAAATATCAGGCAGTGATTATTGGTTTTGGCAAGGCTGGAAAAACATTAGCCGTCACGCTGGCAAAAGCAGGTTGGCGAGTGGCTCTCATCGAACAATCAAATGCAATGTATGGCGGGACCTGTATTAATATCGGCTGCATCCCAACCAAAACATTGGTTCATGACGCACAGCAGCACACAGATTTTGTCCGTGCCATACAGCGTAAAAATGAAGTGGTTAATTTTTTACGTAATAAGAATTTTCATAATCTTGCGGATATGCCCAATATCGACGTGATCGACGGCCAGGCGGAGTTTATCAATAATCATAGCCTGCGTGTTCATCGGCCTGAGGGAAATCTGGAAATTCATGGCGAGAAAATTTTTATTAATACCGGTGCACAAACCGTGGTTCCGCCAATTCCTGGAATTACCACCACGCCAGGAGTATATGACAGCACCGGATTACTTAATCTAAAAGAATTGCCTGGGCATTTAGGTATTTTGGGCGGCGGATATATTGGCGTTGAGTTCGCCTCTATGTTCGCTAATTTTGGCAGCAAGGTAACCATTTTAGAAGCAGCTTCGCTGTTTTTGCCTCGGGAAGATCGGGATATTGCTGATAATATCGCGACGATTTTACGCGATCAGGGCGTCGATATTATCCTCAATGCCCATGTGGAGCGAATCAGTCACCATGAAAATCAAGTGCAAGTGCATAGCGAGCACGCCCAACTGGCGGTGGATGCACTGTTAATAGCTTCCGGTCGTCAACCGGCTACCGCTTCGTTACATCCAGAAAATGCCGGTATCGCAGTAAACGAGCGCGGGGCAATTGTCGTTGACAAGCGATTACATACCACCGCAGACAATATTTGGGCGATGGGAGATGTTACCGGCGGGCTGCAATTTACTTACATATCACTGGATGATTACCGCATTGTACGTGATGAGTTACTGGGTGAAGGCAAACGTAGTACTGATGATCGGAAAAATGTGCCTTATTCCGTATTTATGACACCGCCCCTGTCCAGGGTTGGTATGACAGAAGAACAAGCCAGAGAGAGTGGTGCTGATATTCAGGTGGTGACATTGCCTGTAGCTGCAATTCCGCGTGCCAGAGTGATGAATGATACTCGTGGGGTATTAAAAGCGATTGTTGATAATAAAACCCAACGTATGTTAGGGGCATCACTGCTGTGTGTTGACTCCCACGAGATGATCAATATAGTGAAAATGGTGATGGATGCCGGGCTGCCTTATAGCATATTACGCGATCAGATATTTACTCATCCGTCGATGAGCGAATCACTCAATGATCTATTTTCATTAGTCAAATAAACTCAAAATCAGACGCCAGAACAAATATTCTGGCGTCTCAGAGAAAAGAATCTTATTAATTCTCTGTTACTCTATAACTTCTTAATCACTTCATTGATGGTATTTTATATGTTTAAAAAATCTGTTTTATTTGCAACACTATTATCTGGCGTTATGGCATTTTCCACCAATGCAGATGATAAAATAATTCTGAAACATATCAGCGTCTCGTCAGTATCAGCATCACCGACAGTTCTGGAGGATACCATTGCTGATATAGCCAGAAAATATAATGCTTCATCCTGGAAAGTCACATCGATGCGAATTGATAATAATTCAACCGCAACAGCAGTATTGTATAAATAAGGATGTTCACAATGGAAAAATACCTGCACCTGTTAAGTCGGGGAGATAAAATTGGCCTGACATTGATTCGTCTGAGTATTGCAATTGTTTTTATGTGGATTGGGTTATTAAAGTTTGTCCCTTACGAGGCAGACAGCATTACACCATTCGTCGCAAACAGTCCACTAATGTCGTTCTTTTATGAACACCCGGAAGACTATAAACAGTATCTGACTCACGAAGGCGAATACAAACCAGAAGCAAGGGCATGGCAAACGGCCAATAATACCTATGGTTTTTCCAACGGTCTTGGCGTCGTGGAGGTGATTATTGCTCTGCTGGTTTTGGCTAATCCTGTCAATCGCTGGTTAGGTTTATTGGGAGGACTGATGGCATTTACCACGCCGCTGGTAACACTCTCATTTTTAATCACCACCCCGGAGGCATGGGTACCCGCATTGGGTGACGCTCATCATGGTTTCCCTTATTTATCCGGTGCTGGTCGCCTGGTATTGAAAGATACTCTGATGCTGGCAGGTGCAGTCATGATAATGGCAGATTCGGCGCGGGAAATTCTTAAACAACGCAGTAATGAATCCAGTTCAACGTTAAAAACTGAATATTGATAATCCGAACACTGTCTGTTGTTCACTTTTTCAGGCGTCAGGCCCCCTTTCTGATGATGAAGCCTGACGCCATATTACCGGAGATATGACAGAGTGAAGATCAATATCACTCCCTGTTAAAAGGTTTTTGTCGTCTTAGGTAAAATACATGATTAATATCAATCATGTATTTTTACAGCAAGACAACCACGAACAAATTCAGGATTAAAATGTTTTACCGACTCCCCAACATAACCCAAATCAAGCGAACTAATTTGTGCCATTTCTTTATCTGTCAGTGAGAAATCGATTTTTGATGGGCATCTGCAATACTCTGAAGCAGACTATACGGAAAATTCCACTGTCAGTCCCTCCATTAGGCATGAACAATGAGTCTACGTTAAAACGTAACCTCAAAGTAGTATGTGGATTTTGATATCACTTATGCAAAAAATTCATTAATAATGTAGGACTGAAACCTCTCTATTTTCGGGGACAACGAAGCAGACGCTACCAGTGCTTTTGCCTTCGCCCTTGCTATTTTTGATACACTTAGGGCCCAGGGTATAACGAAAATGTGCGATATGACAAAGAATTAACGGAGAATGAGATGATCAGGCAGAAGATTCTACAGCAGCTCCTGGAGTGGATTGAGTGCAATCTTGAGCACCCTATTTCAATCGAAGATATCGCACAGAAATCTGGCTACAGCAGACGCAACATCCAGCTTCTGTTCCGAAATTTCATGCATGTGCCTTTGGGAGAATACATTCGCAAACGAAGGCTTTGTCGTGCCGCCATTCTTGTCCGGCTCACCGCGAAATCTATGCTTGATATTGCACTCTCTTTGCATTTTGATTCACAGCAGTCATTCAGCCGCGAATTTAAAAAGTTATTCGGCTGCTCTCCCCGTGAATACCGCCACCGTGATTATTGGGATCTCGCAAATATCTTCCCTTCTTTTTTAATACGTCAACAGCAAAAGACGGAGTGTAGATTAATCAACTTTCCTGAGACACCTATTTTTGGCAACTCATTTAAATATGACATTGAAGTGTCGAATAAATCACCGGATGAAGAAGTCAAACTACGACGTCATCATTTAGCCAGATGTATGAAGAATTTTAAGACGGATATCTATTTCGTTTCCACGTTTGAACCGTCAACAAAATCGGTCGATTTGCTCACGGTTGAAACTTTTGCTGGTACGGTATGTGAATATGCTGACATGCCAAAAGAGTGGACAACGACCCGAGGACTTTATGCCTCTTTCCGTTATGAAGGAAACTGGGAAAATTATCCTGACTGGGTGCGTAACATCTATCTGATAGAGTTACCTGCCAGGGGGTTAGCCAGAGTGAACGGCAGCGATATTGAGCGCTTTTATTACAATGAAGATTTCGTAGAAAAGGATGGCAATGATGTTGTTTGCGAAATTTTTATTCCCGTTCGTCCGGTTTAGTTGGTCACTATCTCTTATTGAGTTTTATCCTTGCCTGATACTATTTAATCAGTATCAGGCAAGGTATTCAGTGAATAATGGCGTTGAATATTTCAACACCATTATTCTTTATTAGATCGTAACTTTCATACTATTCAAATTATGGCATCTCCTCCTCGCCATTTTCAGTCTCTGCAGCAACGGCGTTAATTGTCACCTTCACAGGCGTCATTTCGTACCCGCCATACGTCAGTGCGTTGAATGTGAACGTATAGACACCTGGCTTGCTGGTACTAAATGTACGCGTGATTTTCCCACCTGAGAAATGGTCAGCCTTCGACGGCAGGAATTGATAATCCTTCTCCGTCACTCCTTCCGGAGCCTCAATGTCGACCCACATACTTCCTCCTACGGGATTGACTCCCGCCATCAGGGTAACCGTCATTGTTGCAGTAGTCTTCCCGTCCGCCACCAGAGAATCTACACGTTCTGGAGATGCGGCGAGCACCGCGTTTTTATCATCCGCGACGAATTTAGATTCAGCAGTTTTCGTCGATACCTGACCGTTGGCCTGTTCCACTTTCGCCGTGAGTGTATATGTCGCTGCGATAGTGGTAGAGCCGGTGAAAACAGCCTGTCCTTGCTCATTAGTTTTCGCCGTCCCTTTAGGATCCAGAACTAAATTTTCCGAGCTGGCAGTCAGCGTCACGTCGCTATCCTTCAACAGGTTGTTATTGGCATCAGTCACCGTAACTTTATACGTCTGTTTGGTTTTGCCATCCGCCACTGCACGGTTGCCAATCACCTCAATACTGGAGATGGTCGCCGTAGTCTTATCGGCCACAAACGTTACAGACTGCGCATTCGAAGGCTGGTCATTTCCTGCCGACGCCGTGATCTCATACGTTCCGGCAGTCACGGAGACCACTTTCAGTTCCGCTTTACCCTCCTTGTCGGCGTTCACCATGATATTACCGTCTGCAAGCGGTTTGACGCCCCGAGGCAGATTAAAGACGACCACAGCGCCAGGCAGAAGGTTGCCGTATTGATCCTTAACCGTTGCCGTCAGCGTAAAGGCATCATTGTCGTTTGCCACTTTTGGCGTGCTGCCATCAACCTCCAGGGTCGCCTGACCGGTACTGAAATCCGCCTTGAATTTCACCGTAACCGTCTTCTGAGCATTATTCACTGAGGCCGTGATGCTGTGTTCCCCCGCAACCGTTGACATAAGCTCAATGTCCACTTTCCCTGCCGCATTGGTTGTTACTGTATTCCCCGTCTTGCTGGTCACACCCTGCGGTAAAGTCAGCGTAACTTCTTGCCCCTGCAACGGGTTACCATAGCTGTCCACGACGGTCAGGGTTATCTGGTTAGCAGACTGTCCATTAGCCAGTTGGTTATTAACCTTCACTGTCATATCACGAATCTCAGCCTTAGATGCGTCACCTGCAACGTTCAGCACCAGTGGCTGAGCAACGGCATTTTGGCCGTTCACTCGCGGCATCACAGACAACTGACCCGCGGCAGATCCCAGCGTTAAGGTCGCCACGTAGACCCCATTACCTTTCTCTGTCCAGTTTCCTGCTGAAGGACGCTCACTCCCCGTGCTGGCGGCACCGCTAAACACTGGTGCATCTGGCTTCAGCCCGGTGACCGGGTTCCCGTACGCATCCTTCACGGTGAAGGTGAGTTCCGTCGTCATTTTGACGGTCGGAGCCTTATTGTCCGCAACAAGCGTAGAGTTCGCTGATGACATCTCTCCGGCGATGACCGTCAACTGCGCGGCTTCGGTGGCTGCTGGCTGGCCGTTGAAGAGCGGCATGACACGAAGCTCGCCCGTCTTTCCGCCTGTAGTTAACGTAGCAACATAGGAACAGTCACCTTTTTCGGTCCAACTGGAAACGGTCGCCCCTTCAGAGGCGGTCCCCGTCAAACTTGCCGACAACGAAAGACCACTGATAGTGTTGCCATGTGCATCTTTTGCAATAAGCGTCACGGTTGTGCTTTCGCCGGCTTTTACGTGATCTTCTGCGACAGAGACTTTCGACTGGTTTGAAGATAACGCATCAGCCACCACGGTTACTTTTGCCGCATTTGCTGCCGCATCCTGTCCATTTAGCTTCGGCATAACTTCTAATTCACCCGCCGTAGAGCCGAGAGTAATCTGCGCAGTCCACGTCCCATCACCATTATTTGTCCAGCCAGATGCCGTAGAACCTACAGCAGCGGCACCCGCTAATGACGGCGCTTCCGGCGTGAGGCTGGTCACAGGGTTGTCATAGGCATCTTTTGCCGTCCAGATTGCCGTAACTGTACCGCCAACCACCGGTTTATCAGGATTCAGGGTGATGGACGAATGTGCTGCATCAAGCGGACCGGCAACAAACTTCAGCGTTTGTTGTAATGTGCCCAGCTGATACTGCTCGCTGAAAGCACGCACAACAACGTTTCCGGCACGGGTCGAAGAAACCGTGGCGCTGTAAACGCCTGGTTTTATTTCCGAAATGGCACCAACGGTTACACCATTAGTGTCTTGCGGAACAAATCGCAAGCGGCTGGCTTCTCCCGTCACCGGATTACCCTCGGAGTCCACCGCAGTCAACGTCAACGTATAGGCTTGCTGACCATCAGCAACCACATCACCTGACGGCTCGTTAGCGCTCAGGGTGGAGTTTGCCACATCCATCATCGTGGCCCGCAGTTCTGCAGTGACGGTTTTGCTCATGCCATCAACGCTAACAGTAATCGTTGCCTCACCTGACTGCGTTCCGGTAGTAAAGACAGACTGATACACCCCTGCTTCAGTTTCGGTGAACTCACCCAGTGTTGGCTTTGCCTGTGATTTAGTGGCCTTCAGGGAACGAGTCACAATATTTCCAGCCGGTTTGAAGGCTAGTTCAGTCTTGATCTGATCTTTCGTGCCCGTGACTGGCTGCCCCTCGGCGTCGCGCAGAGACAGCACCAGCGGTCTTTGCTCATTACCGTTAGCAAGCATTTGAATACGGCTCTGACCGTCAAGCGTTAACGCCGTGCGATCGGCGCTCATACCTGCTCCGGTAATGACCACCTCTGTCTGCACGCGTTTTGAGGCATTGCCTTTGTTATCGTAGGCAACCGCAGAAATCGCATAATAATTGTCTTTGCCTGGACGATAAGCCGGGAGCGTTACTTGCCACTGACTACCCTGACCGGTAATTTTGCCACCCTCAGCCAGTAATGACGGCGCTTCCCACTGCACATTTTTCAGTCCGTGAGTTGCTTTGCTGACCACAAGCCCCAGGGAAAGTGTCTGACCACCCTTACCTTCAATACGTTCAGGCAGAGCAATACGGATCACTTCAGATTTGCGGTACTCAAGAACGATGTTGTTATTACGCTCAACCAGGTCATAGCGGCTGCCTGCCAGTACCCGACGCTCGCGAATGCTGTCTGTATCGAGTTGTTTCGCCAGAGGTTCGCCAATCCGATAATTAACTTCCAGGCCAAAGCGAGTGTCATTCTCACCACTCTTGCCCTGCTTATGCCCGGCGCTCAGTGTCAGAAGAGGCACTGGCGTATAGGTCACCTCGGCAGAAATAGCATGCGGGTCTTTCTGGCGCTTATCTTTACCAAACAGCCCGACTTCATCGCCATAATACTGTTCATACATCAGGCTTGCGCCAAGCTGCGGCCAGGCGGGTAAATAGCCCTCAGCACGAATATCCCAGCCATTCGCCGGGCGTTCCTGATAATCCTCAATATCCGGCGATTTTTTCCAGCCAGAAGCCCGAATATAACCATTGGCGCTCAGTTTCAGATAATCGCGCCAGTATTCCGCACCAACACCAATGCGGGTATGACTACGGGATAAATCATGATCGATAAAAGTATTCACCCCCGCCATCCAGTCATTTCCTGAAAAATGACGCCAGCCAAAACCAATATTTGACTGAGTACGATCGTCTGTACGATGTATTGCCCCCTGAGTGAACAACATATTTGTCGGCGTATCATAAATCGGATAAAGCATTTCCAGCGAAGAATCCTTCAGCGAGAAATCTTTATCGACATTCAGTTTGACGCGCGCAGTACCATATTTCCCGAGCCACTCCTGTATTTCCTGGTTAGCTTTAGCTGTGGCCATTCCGGTAATAAAGTTACGTGTCGCATCGCTATCTGGCTGACTGCTTAAAAATGTCCCGGCATTTGCGGCAAACGACGCGACATTTTTCTCCACGTTATTATCAGCAGTTACCGTAGTATTTCCCATGCTCAACCGTGGCTGAACCGCATGCTGCGCACGTGCCGCCATTACTGGGGTAAAGGTGACAGCGAGTGGAAAAAGAACCTGAACAGAGATATTTGCCCACGCCACGCAGCGGGCCAGAACTGAATAACGAAATCGTGGTTGTTTATGACCTGTTTTATAATGTGACATTGAGATAATTTCCTGATGAACGAATTAACGAACATAGGCAGACACAAATAATGGCGTCTGCTTGTCAGAAAAACCGGGGATTTCCCGATTTCCTTTTCCGCAGAAAAGGAAATACCTTTATGTAAGAAAGTGCACCGCCACCTAATATATCCAGTGCCTATAGCCACTCATCAGGTGGTTGGGCGCGGGATTATATTTTTATTTATGGGGGGGAAATTTAGCTTTTTGTGCAAGTCATTAAATAGATACCTAAGTTATATTTCTTACTCTGCGGACAGTGAATAATTCACTATTCAGAGTGAATAACAATGACCTGCCTTTAATTAAAACTATTGGAAATACGTCGAAATAGGTATATATGCCAGGATAAACCAATATATTTTTTATGGATATTCATTTTCCTTCATCGGACTGTAAATTGCGGAGATATCGAACTTGCACTACCCATCGCAACACTCAAACAGATTTATGAATTTCGTTCATAACCCCTGACAAATTCTGCCGTCTAATCGAGCTTTTCCCTTTACGTTATGCTTCTCATGAACGATAACACAACTTGTTCATGAATTAACCATTCCGGATAAACTATGGGATCAAATTCAGGCATCGAAAGGAACTGGCTGGTTTCCGTTAATGGATTAAATATCTATTATTCTCCCGAGAGTAAAACTATCAAATCAATGAGTAACCGATACAGCCTCACAAATTCTTTCAGATAATTAACCCGTCACTGCGGCACGTTCTCTCATAAGGCGTGCCTGCAGTGTAATCCAGTATGTATCCGGCATAGTTGACGGTTTAATAGAACTCAATTCCTCTCCCAAGTCACCAACAACGATATCTTGTATAACACCCCAGGAGATACGACATTATGATGAGATGCGATATGCTCCTCAGCACCAATCAACGCCCGGACTGGGCCAGTCTTGAGATCAGACTCATTCCCGGAACTGACTTCAGGCGACATATATCAATGACGTTGGTGCAATAAAAGATAGTTGATGTAATACATCTATTCAAATTTGTGATACATGTCAAAAAACTGGTTGACCAAACTCGTTATTTATATAAGGGCACTTACGAAGTGCACTCTTTTTTAAAGCGAGGAAGTACCAATGAAAGAGAATAAAGTACAGCAAATCAGTCATAAACTGATTAATATCGTTGTTTTTGTCGCAATTGTAGAATACGCCTATTTATTTCTCCATTTCTATTAATAACGGAAATAAACTGTTCACTTCAGTGATATTTAAAATATGCATCCTCTCCCTTTTTTGTAAGTAATTATTATATCCGTGGGAGAGGAATACACGCTGTCAGGTAATCAATCATACTGCGATAAATTATCGGCCAGTAAAGTGGAGATAACCTCCATTCTCGAAAAATCCATACTCTCAGCAAAACCATCATCAATCACTCATCCAGGCGTTTATGGGAGCGTCACCAATGGCTGCTAACAATGCCAGAGTTCCCCGTTGCGAAAATTCCACATCCACAAAGAGTCACAGGGATTGAGTGTTGAAATGATCCGGATGAGCATGTATCTTTATGGTTATGTTATAACATAACAGGTAAAAATGATGAAGCCCAATATCCATCCTGAGTATCGTACTGTGGTGTTCCACGACACCAGTGTTGATGAGTACTTTAAAATCGGCTCGACTATCAAAACAGACCGTGAGATTGAGCTGGATGGCGTAACGTATCCATACGTGACAATTGATGTCTCTTCTAAATCGCACCCGTTCTATACAGGGAAGCTGAGAACAGTGGCATCAGAAGGAAATGTTGCACGATTCACCCAACGTTTTGGTCGTTTTGTTAGCACGAAAAAGGGGGCGTGATGAAAGTTCTTAACTCTCTGCGTACCGCAAAAGAACGCCATCCAGACTGTCAGATTGTGAAGCGAAAAGGACGGCTATATGTGATTTGTAAATCTAATCCACGTTTTAAGGCCGTTCAGGGTCGTAAGAAAAAACGTTGATTCAAAATTCGACGGATTAACGATATTTGTCTGATTAATAATCAGATCGGATTAATGTTGGTGTGTTTATAACACCAACATTAATTTTCCTGGGGATATATTCTTCCTGTTCATTTGAGGCCAACTGCCTGACGTTTCTCTCCGAATATTCCATTATCTTAATGTTGACTTGTTGACCAGCTTCGCCCCTGTATGCTGGCATCAACCCTCTTTTAGACTGAACACGCCACTCAGTCTCCTCCCTTTGCGGCGCAGCCTGCATTTTCACTCAAACTGTTAAGATGATAAATGTGGTAAATCTGTTGGTACTAACATAAAAACGTTTACGCCACAGGAACAGTCTGATCCACCGGTAACCCCGTCGCCGACGTTCGAGTGCCAGTTAGAGTAACGCGCACAGATAACTGAATGCAGTGCCCTGACAAAAAGGCCATCGTTCCTGTGACAGCTGGCAGCCTTCGTTTAACTTCACTTAATCTGGCTCTTGGGGGCTTACCGAACAGATGACGTACATACGCCCGTTCAATTTTCCATTACTTATTGGAATGAACACCTGTAACCATTTTGTGCGGCATGTTAATCCATTAAAATATCTTACTGATTGGCAAATCATCTTCAATGACAGCTCATCATAGTTTTATATTCTATCCCTTACCCTTAAAACTTGTTTTTTTACTAGTCCATCACACAGCGCATTAAGACTATTCCTAACACTTCAGGGCAAAGTTCCTGACCAATATAAAATGCAAGTAAGAATTGAACGTTATATTGCCAATAACCTTATGAAACCAAATGTCTTTTTCTTCTTATCAAAAAAGCAATATTTTCAGTTTTTCTAAATATTGACTTAACCATTGAATTCCTTTTCCGTTCACATATTGACACTCATCGGGAAAAAAAACATAAATTTAAGCCCAATCGAAAATAATTAAACTTAATCTCGTTTAACCTTTATTGATATGTACTACGTATCTTATTTACTTCCGGTTTACTAAGGAAACTGAATGCACCTGTAAAAATTACAGGTTTGGAAAGTAGTGACATGGCAAAGTGATTACAGTAGGGACTATGAGGTTAAAAACCATATGGAATGTCAAAACCGTTCTGATAAATACATCTGGTCTCCCCATGACGCCTACTTCTATAAAGGACTATCTGAACTGATTGTGGATATCGACAGATTAATTTATCTATCGTTGGAGAAAATTAGAAAAGATTTCGTGTTTATCAATCTCAGTACGGATTCTTTATCTGAATTTATAAACCGTGATAATGAATGGTTATCCGCGGTAAAGGGGAAACAGGTCGTATTGATTGCGGCCAGAAAGTCAGAGGCCTTAGCAAATTATTGGTATTACAATAGCAATATTAGGGGCGTGGTATACGCTGGACTGAGTCGTGATATTAGAAAAGAACTGGTCTATGTGATTAATGGCAGGTTCCTGAGAAAAGATATTAAGAAAGATAAAATCACGGACCGGGAAATGGAAATTATCCGCATGACGGCCCAGGGAATGCAACCTAAATCGATTGCCAGAATTGAAAATTGTAGTGTGAAGACAGTGTATACCCATCGGCGTAATGCTGAGGCCAAGCTGTACTCAAAAATATATAAGTTGGTTCAGTAAACTCCAGGCAAGTTAGTTTTAAAAAATGACTCACTGGGACATCACGTCCTCAATTCAACTCGGGAAGAAATGCAATGAAAAAAAAGGTTCTGGCAATAGCTCTGGTAACGGTGTTTACCGGCATGGGTGTGGCGCAGGCTGCTGACGTAACAGCTCAGGCTGTAGCGACCTGGTCGGCAACAGCCAAAAAAGACACCACCAGTAAGCTGGTTGTGACGCCACTCGGTAGCCTGGCGTTCCAGTATGCCGAAGGCATTAAAGGTTTTAACTCACAGAAAGGTCTATTTGACGTGGCTATCGAGGGTGACTCAACGGCTACCGCCTTTAAACTGACCTCACGTCTTATCACCAACACATTAACCCAGTTGGATACCTCAGGTTCCACACTGAATGTGGGCGTGGATTATAACGGCGCGGCAGTCGAAAAAACTGGCGATACCGTGATGATCGATACCGCCAACGGCGTACTGGGCGGCAACCTTAGCCCGCTGGCTAACGGTTACAATGCCAGCAATCGTACCACCGCACAGGATGGTTTCACCTTCTCCATCATCAGCGGTACCACCAATGGTACCACCGCAGTAACAGATTACAGCACTCTACCGGAAGGCATCTGGAGCGGCGACGTTAGCGTACAGTTCGACGCGACCTGGACCAGTTAATCTCTCTGATGTACCAGCAGGGGTAGCCCCCCTGCTTTATTCCTGGACGGAATTGTTATGAAAAAGCACCTTCTGCCTCTCGCTCTGCTGTTTTCCGGAATATCTCCGGCCCAGGCGCTGGATGTCGGCGATATATCATCGTTTATGAACAGTGACAGCAGCACGCTGAGCAAAACGATCAAAAACAGTACCGACAGTGGTCGCCTTATCAATATCCGTCTCGAACGGCTCTCTTCACCGCTTGACGACGGGCAGGTTATCTCAATGGACAAGCCGGATGAGTTGCTACTCACTCCCGCCAGCTTGCTGCTACCCGCCCAAGCCAGCGAAGTGATCCGCTTCTTCTATAAGGGACCCGCAGATGAAAAAGAGCGCTACTACCGCATTGTCTGGTTTGATCAGGCCCTCAGTGATGCGCAGCGCGATAATGCCAACCGCAGCGCTGTGGCCACTGCTTCCGCCCGCATCGGCACCATTCTGGTCGTCGCCCCTCGTCAGGCGAACTACCACTTTCAGTACGCCAACGGCTCCCTGACAAATACAGGAAATGCGACGCTGCGGATCCTCGCCTACGGACCTTGCCTGAAAGCCGCCAACGGTAAGGAGTGTAAAGAGAATTACTACCTGATGCCGGGCAAGTCGCGTCGTTTTACCCGCGTGGACACTGCGGATAACAAAGGACGGGTTGCACTTTGGCAGGGTGATAAGTTCATTCCCGTGAAATAGATAGCTGTGCAGATGGATAACGACAATGCCTTTACGACGGTTCTCCCCAGGACTGAAAGCCCAGTTTGCCTTCGGCATGGTCTTTTTGTTCGTTCAGCCCGATGCCAGCGCTGCTGACATAAGTGCGCAGCAAATAGGTGGGGTGATTATTCCGCAGGCCTTCAGTCAGGCGCTTCAGGACGGCATGAGCGTCCCGCTCTATATTCATCTCGCCGGTAGCCAGGGTCGCCAGGACGATCAGCGAATCGGCAGCGCTTTTATCTGGCTGGACGATGGACAGCTACGCATCCGGAAAATACAGCTGGAAGAGAGTGAAGATAACGCCAGTGTCAGCGAACAAACTCGACAGCAGCTGATGGCTCTGGCCAACGCCCCGTTCAATGAGGCCCTTACCATCCCCCTGACTGACAACGCGCAGCTGGATCTCAGCTTGCGCCAACTGCTGCTGCAGCTAGTGGTCAAGCGCGAAGCGCTGGGCACCGTACTACGCTCACGTAGCGAAGACATCGGGCAGTCCAGTGTTAACACCCTCAGCAGTAATCTGAGCTATAACTTGGGCGTCTATAACAACCAGTTGCGTAACGGCGGGAGCAACACATCCAGCTATCTGTCGCTGAATAACGTTACTGCACTGCGCGAACATCATGTGGTGCTCGACGGCTCGCTGTACGGGATCGGTAGCGGTCAACAGGACAGTGAATTATATAAAGCGATGTATGAACGCGATTTTGCCGGTCACCGATTTGCCGGTGGAATGCTCGACACCTGGAACTTGCAGTCCTTAGGGCCGATGACCGCCATTTCAGCAGGGAAGATTTACGGCCTTTCCTGGGGAAACCAGGCCAGCTCCACCATCTTCGACAGCAGCCAGTCAGCCACGCCAGTGATCGCCTTTTTACCGGCGGCGGGCGAAGTACATCTCACCCGTGATGGGCGGCTACTAAGCGTTCAGAACTTCACTATGGGCAATCATGAAGTGGATACCCGGGGTCTACCGTACGGGATTTACGATGTGGAAGTTGAGGTGATCGTTAACGGTCGCGTGATCAGCAAACGCACCCAGCGGGTCAATAAGCTGTTTAGCCGGGGGCGCGGCGTCGGTGCACCACTGGCGTGGCAGGTATGGGGCGGTAGCTTTCATATGGATCGCTGGTCGGAAAACGGGAAAAAGACGCGACCAGCTAAAGAGAGTTGGCTAGCAGGTGCCTCGACCTCCGGCTCATTGAGTACGCTTAGCTGGGCGGCAACGGGATATGGATACGATAATCAGGCGGTGGGTGAAACCCGTCTGACGCTGCCGCTTGGGGGGGCGATCAACGTTAACCTGCAAAATATGCTGGCCAGTGACAGCTCATGGAGCAGCATCGGCAGCATCAGCGCCACTCTACCGGGAGGCTTTAGTTCGCTGTGGGTTAATCAGGAAAAAACCCGCATTGGCAATCAATTGCGACGTAGCGATGCCGACAACCGTGCAATCGGCGGCACACTCAACCTGAACTCACTGTGGTCGAAGCTGGGCACATTCAGCATCAGCTACAATGATGACCGCCGTTACAACAGCCATTATTACACGGCAGATTACTATCAAAATGTCTACAGCGGTACCTTTGGTTCGCTTGGCCTGCGGGCCGGTATTCAGCGCTATAACAACGGCGACAGCAACGCCAATACAGGAAAATATATCGCTCTCGATCTCTCGCTACCACTGGGCAACTGGTTTAGCGCAGGGATGACTCATCAAAACGGCTACACCATGGCAAACCTGTCAGCACGCAAACAGTTTGATGAAGGAACCATTCGCACTGTTGGTGCCAATCTGTCACGTGCCATCTCCGGCGATACCGGTGATGACAAAACCCTCAGCGGCGGGGCGTATGCACAATTCGACGCTCGTTACGCCAGCGGAACGCTGAACGTCAATAGCGCGGCGGACGGCTACGTCAATACCAACTTGACCGCCAATGGCAGCGTCGGCTGGCAGGGTAAAAACATTGCTGCCAGCGGGCGGACTGATGGCAACGCTGGGGTGATATTCAACACCGGGCTGGAGGACGACGGTCAGATCAGCGCCAAAATCAACGGGCGGATTTTCCCGCTTAACGGCAAGCGTAACTATCTCCCGCTCTCTCCCTATGGAAGATATGAGGTGGAGTTACAGAACAGCAAAAACTCACTCGACAGTTACGATATCGTCAGCGGCCGCAAAAGTCGTCTGACTCTCTATCCAGGCAATGTCGCTGTCATTGAGCCAGAGGTGAAGCAGATGGTTACCGTCTCCGGTCGTATCCGTGCGGAAGACGGCACACTGCTGGCTAACGCACGGATTAACAACCATATCGGCCGAACCCGAACCGATGAAAACGGCGAGTTTGTCATGGACGTGGATAAGAAATACCCCACTATCGATTTTCGCTACAGTGGCAATAAAACCTGCGAAGTGGCTCTGGAACTCAACCAGGCGCGCGGTGCCGTCTGGGTCGGTGATGTGGTCTGCAGCGGCCTCTCATCGTGGGCGGCGGTGACGCAGACAGGAGAAGAGAATGAGAGTTAACCTACTAATAACGATGATAATTTTCGCGCTAATCTGGCCAGTAACTGCGCTCAGAGCGGCAGTGAGCAAAACAACCTGGGCGGATGCACCGGCACGCGAGTTTGTGTTTGTCGAAAACAACTCAGACGACAACTTTTTCGTCACTCCTGGCGGGGCGCTGGATCCGCGCCTGACCGGTGCCAACCGCTGGACCGGTTTAAAATACACTGGTTCAGGAACCATCTATCAGCAAAGCCTCGGCTACATTGATAACGGTTACAACACCGGCCTTTATACCAACTGGAAGTTTGATATGTGGCTGGAAAATTCACCAGTTTCATCTCCTTTAACTGGCTTGCGCTGCATCAACTGGTACGCTGGGTGTAATATGACCACCAGTCTTATCCTGCCGCAAACCACCGACGCCAGTGGATTTTATGGCGCGACGGTGACCAGCGGCGGCGCGAAGTGGATGCACGGCATGTTGTCAGACGCGTTTTACCAGTATATGCAACAAATGCCCGTCGGCAGCAGCTTTACAATGACCATCAATGCCTGCCAGACCTCTGTGAACTATGACGCCAGCAGCGGCGCACGCTGTAAGGATCAGGCCTCCGGCAACTGGTATGTTCGCAACGTCACCCATACGAAAGCAGCAAATCTACGGTTGATAAATACCCACTCGCTGGCGGAAGTATTTATCAACAGCGACGGAGTACCGACTCTGGGCGAAGGGAACGCCGACTGCCGGACGCAAACCATCGGCAGCCGTTCAGGATTAAGTTGTAAGATGGTTAACTATACCCTGCAAACAAACGGACTCAGCAACACCTCAATCCATATATTCCCGGCGATCGCCAACTCGTCGTTAGCCTCGGCCGTCGGGGCGTACGATATGCAGTTCAGTCTGAATGGCAGTTCATGGAAACCGGTGAGCAATACCGCCTATTACTACACCTTCAACGAGATGAAGAGCGCAGACTCGATCTATGTTTTCTTCTCGAGCAACTTCTTTAAGCAGATGGTGAACCTCGGGATCAGCGATATCAACACCAAAGATCTATTCAACTTTCGCTTTCAGAACACCACATCACCGGAGTCTGGCTGGTATGAATTTTCTACCTCCAACACGCTGATTATCAAACCCCGTGATTTCAGCATCAGTATTATCTCCGATGAATATACTCAGACACCGTCGCGGGAGGGATATGTTGGCAGCGGCGAGTCGGCACTCGATTTCGGCTATATCGTAACCACCAGCGGTAAAACAGCTGCCGACGAAGTGCTGATCAAGGTGACCGGACCCGCGCAGGTGATTGGCGGGCGCTCCTATTGTGTCTTCAGCTCCGATGACGGTAAGGCGAAAGTACCGTTCCCGGCGACACTTTCCTTTATTACCCGCAACGGAGCTACAAAAACCTACGATGCCGGGTGCGATGATAGCTGGCGGGATATGACCGATGCGCTGTGGTTGACCACACCGTGGACTGATATCTCTGGCGAAGTGGGGCAGATGGATAAGACCACAGTCAAATTTTCGATTCCAATGGATAACGCCATTTCGCTGCGTACGGTAGATGATAACGGCTGGTTTGGCGAAGTCAGCGCTTCAGGAGAGATTCATGTTCAGGCGACGTGGCGTAACATTAACTAAGGCCCTGCTGACAGCGGTCTGTATGCTGGCGGCACCTTTGACACAGGCGATTTCGGTCGGCAATCTGACATTTTCGCTGCCGTCCGAGACTGACTTTGTCAGCAAACGTGTAGTGAATAACAACAAAAGCGCACGGATATACCGTATTGCCATCAGTGCTATTGATAGCCCGGGCAGCAGTGAATTGCGCACCCGACCGGTGGATGGTGAACTGCTTTTCGCCCCCCGCCAGCTGGCGTTGCAGGCTGGTGAGAGCGAGTATTTTAAATTTTACTATCATGGTCCACGGGATAACCGCGAGCGCTACTACCGGGTCTCATTTCGCGAGGTCCCCACTCGTAACCATACAAGACGCAGCCCAACCGGCGGCGTGGTCAGCACGGAGCCGGTGGTGGTGATGGATACCATTCTGGTAGTACGACCACGTCAGGTTCAGTTTAAATGGTCCTTCGACAAGGTGACAGGAACGGTAAGTAACACTGGCAACACATGGTTTAAGCTACTGATTAAGCCAGGATGTGATTCGACCGAAGAGGAAGGCGATGCCTGGTATCTACGTCCGGGAGACGTGGTTCATCAGCCTGAGTTACGTCAGCCGGGGAATCACTATCTGGTCTATAACGACAAATTCATTAAGATTAGCGATTCCTGTCCGGCTAAGCCCCCTTCGGCGGACTAAGACTTATCCATCGGTCGAGGGAAGAATTCCACCTCAGAGCCCCAAAAATCGTTTAAATGATGTGGAAGCGATCGTCAATATCACCTGTAACGATGGGCTTTCTCATATGCACACCATAGTGTTCAGGAGACACGGAAAGGTATCAGGCAGCCTGCTAACGAGTGGTTTAATCACGAATTAGTACGTAAAATCGGTAACGGCTGGAAATCATTCAATACTCACACTATCGAAAGTTCCCCAGCCAACCGCGGTACGTTCTTACATACGATGTACCGCTGTTCTCTTTACGATTTTTAGCTGTACTGGTGAATTATGAGCAATCTGAATCCATGCATGACGTGTGGTGCCTGTTGTGCATTTTTCCGCGTCTCTTTTTACTGGGCCGAAGCCGACGATGCTGGCGGTACTATTCCCGCCAGGCTCACTGAACAAATATCCCCTTTTCACCGATGCATGAGCGGTACCAATCAGAAAAACCCCCGATGTATTGCCCTTGCAGGAACCCCGGGCAAAAATGCCTGCTGCACGATATATAAAAATCGATCGTCCACATGCAGAGAATTCGCCATGTCTGGTGAGAACGGAGTCGTCAATGAGGCTTGCAATCGTGCAAGGGCTAAATACGGGCTGACACCGTTATAAACATACAATAATTAATTGCACTGCCCCGCCAGCGATAATAGCGGGGCTTCGTTTTTCAGGGGTAACAAAACCCGATACTTCTTCTATTTGCCAGCAACAATGCCTCTCTTCTGTAGCGTTCTTCGGATCTACATCATCCTGAAGTAGCGCGATATACTCACTGACTATCTGCATCAGAATATAAAAAGCAATGTTTTTAACCTATAAAAATGGCGCTGTATTTGCGCCATTTTTATCATTCAATGCATTATCTGTTTGAGCCTAAAGGGATCTCAGGGTCTGGCTCATGAGTAATTCTGTTTCGTAAATCTCTGCGAATAATTTCAATAGACCAGAACCAGACTAAATGTCCAAAAATTTCAGAAACATTCTCATACCACGGGAGATCAAACAGAGGTGGCGTCAGTCCCATGAGAGGGAATGAAATCATATGAACAAAAAGTTGGGCTAAAGCACCTGCCAGTAAGCCCTGCCAGAGTTTAATTTTTGGAAATACTTCAGCGACCACACAATAACCGACAGCAAACACTATCGAAAAGATAATGTGCGTAACACCAACCCAGTTAAAGACATGCCCGGCAAAGGTATAAACAGCCGCATTGGGATCTGTCAGCCCCAACCAGTCTCGAAGAAAAATATACGGTGGATTGAGAAAATTACGCGAGCAATCAATTTGGCCTGCAGCCCTGATTAATGATTCCGGGCCACACGCTGCATTAAACATATCCACCGGGCTACGTGGCGGCAATGGAACTTCAGCCCCCCACTTCACGAATGCGGAAACAACGCCAGCAATCAGCCCAATGAATGCAGCAAGACCATAACGTCTGCGGTTCGGTGGAGTTTGTTCAAATATATTCATATCTACCCTGCTTGTACCATTATGTTATACACCTCTTCAGGAGTATTCATAAAACAAGGCAAATGTAAAGAACTGTATTGTTTTGTATAACAAGATAGTTTCCTAATCGCCAATGAATATAAGCTCCATCATTTCTCCCTATTTTTATATTAGAAGTGACAGAGATTTGCAGGGTGATGTAGAGCTGAAAATCACAGGTTTCCTTATTGGTTTTTGCATCGTACAACTAAAGCAATAAACCAGCTCCCATCATCATCAACATCCCGGCGAACATGAATTTATTAGCCGGGCTCATAGCTGCATTCGCGTTTTAAGAATAATCCTCCTGCTGTCGCCGACTATGCTTAACGTTTAAAAAAGCATCAGCACTCTCGCAACGCACTCTTATTTTCCCCTTTAGAATACCGGAGGCCTGGTATGAGCAACCAAGGCGAATACCCCGAAGATAATCGGGTTGGGAAGCACGAGCCGCACGATTTAAGTTTGACCCGTCGCGATCTGATTAAAGTGAGCGCCGCAACAGCGGCGACCGCCGTGGTTTATCCTCATTCTACGCTGGCGGCAAGCGTTCCGGCAGCTACACCCGCGCCAGAGATAATGCCCCTGACACTGAAGGTGAACGGCAAAACCGAGCAGCTTGAGGTGGATACCCGAACCACGCTACTGGACACTTTGCGTGAAAATCTGCATTTGATCGGTACCAAGAAAGGTTGCGATCACGGACAGTGCGGAGCCTGTACCGTGCTGGTCAATGGTCGCAGGCTTAATGCCTGCCTGACGCTTGCAGTCATGCATCAGGGGGCCGAGATCACCACCATTGAAGGCCTGGGTTCGCCAGATAATCTTCACCCCATGCAGGCGGCCTTTATCAAGCATGATGGCTTCCAGTGCGGCTACTGCACCTCCGGGCAAATTTGCTCATCAGTAGCGGTGCTAAAAGAGATTCAGGACGGCATTCCCAGTCACGTCACGGTCGATTTGGTTTCCGCTCCAGAAACAACTGCCGATGAGATCCGTGAACGTATGAGCGGCAACATCTGTCGCTGTGGTGCATACGCTAACATCCTTGCCGCCATTGAAGATGCTGCGGGGGAGATAAAATCATGAAGGCGTTTACCTATGAACGAGTGAATACCCCAGCCGAGGCGGCACTTAGCGCTCAGCGCGTACCCGGCGCAAAATTTATCGCGGGCGGGACCAATCTGCTGGACCTGATGAAGCTGGAAATTGAAACGCCCACCCACCTTATCGATGTGAACGGCCTCGGGCTCGATAAGATTGAAGTGACCGACGCGGGTGGGCTGCGCATCGGCGCACTGGTACGGAACACCGACCTGGCGGCTCACGAGCGCGTGCGTCGTGATTACGCGGTACTCTCCCGCGCCCTGCTCGCTGGCGCGTCTGGTCAGTTACGTAATCAGGCAACCACCGCAGGTAATCTGCTCCAGCGCACGCGCTGCCCCTATTTTTACGACACCAATCAGCCCTGCAATAAGCGCCTGCCCGGGAGCGGCTGCGCGGCGCTTGAAGGCTTTAGCCGTCAGCACGCGGTGGTAGGCGTAAGCGAAGCCTGCATTGCCACCCATCCGAGCGATATGGCGGTCGCAATGCGGTTGCTGGATGCGGTGGTGGAAACCATCACGCCGGAGGGAAAGACTCGCAGTATCACACTGGCTGATTTTTATCACCCTCCGGGAAAAACGCCGCACATTGAAACCGCCCTGCTTCCCGGTGAGCTTATCGTTGCGGTGACGTTACCTCCACCGCTCGGCGGAAAACATATCTACCGTAAGGTGCGCGATCGCGCCTCCTACGCCTTTGCCCTGGTATCGGTCGCGGCGATTATTCAGCCTGACGGCAGCGGGCGCGTCGCGCTGGGCGGAGTAGCACATAAGCCCTGGCGCATTGAGGCTGCGGATGCTCAGCTATCCCAGGGGGCGCAGGCCGTATATGACACGCTGTTCGCCAGCGCCCATCCCACCGCTGAAAACACCTTTAAACTCCTGTTGGCGAAGCGAACGCTTGCCTCCGTACTGGCTGAAGCGAGGGCACAGGCATGAAATTTGATAAACCCGCAGGGGAAAACCCGATCGATCAGCTGAAGGTTGTCGGTCGTCCCCATGACCGCATCGACGGACCGCTGAAAACTACCGGCACGGCACGCTACGCCTACGAATGGCATGAAGAAGCCCCCAACGCCGCCTATGGCTATATCGTCGGTTCCGCCATTGCCAAAGGACGCCTCACCGCCCTTGATACGGACGCCGCGCAAAAAGCGCCGGGCGTACTGGCTGTCATTACCGCCAGTAACGCCGGGGCACTCGGCAAAGGCGACAAAAACACCGCCAGGCTGTTAGGCGGCCCCACTATTGAGCACTATCATCAGGCCATTGCGCTGGTAGTGGCCGAGACCTTCGAACAGGCGCGAGCGGCGGCCTCGCTGGTGCAGGCACACTATCGCCGTAATAAAGGAGCTTACTCCCTGGCGGACGAAAAACAGGCCGTCAATCAGCCGCCGGAAGACACGCCCGACAAAAACGTCGGTGACTTTGACGGGGCTTTCACCTCCGCTGCGGTGAAGATTGATGCTACCTACACGACCCCGGACCAGAGCCATATGGCGATGGAGCCGCATGCCTCGATGGCCGTCTGGGATGGAAATAAGCTTACCCTCTGGACCTCAAATCAGATGATTGACTGGTGCCGCACCGATCTGGCAAAAACGCTGAAAGTTCCCGTGGAGAATGTGCGTATTATCTCCCCGTATATCGGCGGAGGGTTTGGCGGCAAGCTGTTCCTGAGAAGCGATGCGCTGCTGGCGGCCCTCGCCGCCCGAGCGGTGAAACGTCCGGTTAAAGTGATGCTCCCCCGCCCCTCTATTCCCAATAACACCACGCACCGCCCCGCCACCCTTCAGCACTTGCGTATCGGTGCCGACCAGAGCGGGAAAATCACCGCTATCTCACATGAAAGCTGGTCTGGAAACCTGCCCGGCGGCACGCCGGAAACGGCGGTACAGCAAAGCGAATTACTCTACGCCGGGGCGAATCGTCATACCGGCCTGCGGCTCGCCACGCTTGATTTGCCGGAAGGGAACGCCATGCGTGCGCCCGGCGAAGCCCCCGGTCTGATGGCGCTCGAAATCGCGATCGACGAACTGGCGGAAAAAGCGGGCATCGATCCCGTCGAGTTTCGCATCCTGAATGACACTCAGGTTGACCCCGCCGACCCGACGCGCTGCTTCTCTCGCCGTCAGCTTATCGAGTGCTTGCGCACCGGAGCGGATAAATTTGGCTGGAAGCAGCGCAACGCCACACCCGGACAGGTGCGCGACGGGGAGTGGCTAGTCGGCCACGGTGTTGCGGCGGGCTTTCGCAATAATCTGCTGGAAAAATCGGGTGCTCGGGTTCACCTCGAACAAAACGGCACCGTTACCGTAGAAACGGACATGACCGACATTGGCACCGGCAGCTACACCATTCTGGCCCAGACGGCAGCGGAAATGCTTGGCGTACCGCTGGAGCAGGTTGCGGTTCACCTCGGCGATTCCAGTTTCCCGGTTTCTGCGGGTTCTGGTGGACAATGGGGCGCGAATACCTCCACCTCCGGCGTTTACGCCGCCTGTATGAAGCTTCGCGAAATGATTGCCTCGGCAGTCGGGTTTGATCCTGAGCAGTCGCAGTTTGCCGACGGCAAGATTACCAACGGTACCCGAAGCGCCACGCTACATGAAGCCACCGCAGGCGGCAGACTGACAGCGGAAGAGAGCATTGAATTCGGAACACTGAGCAAAGAGTACCAGCAGTCGACCTTTGCCGGGCATTTTGTGGAGGTCGGCGTGCATAGCGCGACGGGAGAAGTTCGGGTCCGGCGTATGCTCGCTGTGTGTGCTGCAGGACGCATCCTGAATCCGAAAACTGCGCGCAGCCAGGTCATTGGCGCAATGACTATGGGCATGGGCGCGGCACTGATGGAGGAGCTGGCGGTGGATGACCGTTTGGGCTACTTCGTTAATCACGATATGGCGGGGTATGAGGTGCCGGTTCATGCGGATATCCCAAAACAGGAGGTGATTTTCCTGGATGATACCGACCCCATATCCTCCCCGATGAAGGCCAAAGGTGTCGGTGAGCTGGGCCTGTGCGGCGTGAGCGCGGCTATCGCCAACGCGGTGTATAACGCCACCGGTATTCGGGTACGGGATTATCCCATCACTCTGGATAAGCTGCTCGATAAGCTGCCGGATGTGGTTTAAGGAGGAACAATGTCATACCCGCTTTTTGACAAAGACGAACACTGGCATAAGCCAGAGCAGGCGTTTCTCACCGATGACCACCGGACCATTCTGCGCTTCGCCGTAGAGGCGCTAATGTCCGGTAAAGGAGCGGTGCTGGTGACGCTGGTGGAGATACGCGGCGGCGCGGCGCGCCCGCTCGGGGCGCAGATGGTGGTGCGCGAAGATGGTCGTTACTGCGGTTTTGTCTCTGGCGGCTGCGTGGAGGCCGCTGCCGCTTTTGAAGCGCTGGAGATGATGGGCTCAGGCCGCGATCGCGAAATTCGCTATGGCGAAGGTTCGCCGTGGTTTGACATCGTTCTGCCCTGCGGCGGTGGGATCACGCTGACGCTCCATAAACTACGCTCGGCACAGCCTCTGCTCGCCGTGCTGAACCGCCTGGAACAGAGAAAACCGGTGGGGCTGCGCTACGATCCGCAAGCACAATCGCTGGTGTGCCTGCCCACGCAAACCCGGACGGGCTGGAATCTCAATGGCTTTGAGGTGGGGTTCAGGCCATGCGTCAGGCTGATGATTTACGGACGTTCTCTTGAGGCGCAGGCAACCGCGAGTCTTGCAGCAGCCACTGGCTATGACAGCCATATCTTCGATCTTTTTCCGGCCTCAGCCAGCGCTCAGATCGATACCGATACGGCGGTCATTTTGCTGTGCCATGATCTCAACCGGGAGCTGCCAGTGTTGCAGGCCGCGCGAGAAGCAAAACCCTTTTATCTCGGCGCATTGGGCAGCTATCGAACCCACACGTTACGTCTGCAAAAGCTCCACGAGCTGGGATGGTCCAGGGAGGAAACAACGCAAATCCGGGCACCCGTCGGGATATTCCCCAAAGCCCGGGATGCGCATACTCTGGCACTCTCCGTGCTGGCAGAAGTCGCCTCTGTACGTCTCCATCAGGAGGAGGATTCATGCCTGCCCCCGTCGTCCTGATCCTTGCGGCCGGGCGTGGAGAGCGCTTTCTCGCCTCCGGGGGAAATACCCATAAGTGTATCGGCTGGCGTCAGTCCCCGGAGGTTGCGCCTTATCGCTGGCCATTTGAAGAAAACGGGAGAACTTTCGACCTTGCGATTGAACCGCAGATTACGACTAATGATCTGCGTCTGATGTTGAGGCTGGCTCTTGCCGGCGGAGGAATAACAATTGCCACTCAGGAAACTTTCAGGCCATATATTGAAAGCGGTAAGCTTGTATCGCTGCTTGATGACTTTCTTCCACAATTTCCGGGCTTCTATCTGTATTTCCCACAGCGTCGCAATATTGCACCAAAGCTCCGCGCCCTGATTGACTACGTCAAAGAATGGCGGCAGCAATTGGCTTAAATGTCTGCACCTGCACTGCCTGATGTCAGAACAGTATTTTGATGAATTGCCAAGGTTACAATGGCACAAATACGGCACAGGAGGAAACGTGGTGTATTTAAATATGGGGTAACTCTTTGATTTTAATGGTGCGATAATAGGAGTCGAACCTACGACCTTCGCATTACGAATTATAAGAATCCGCTTCTAATTCAAAGTATTACCCCATCAACACTGTGCTCACACGTCCCACCACATCAAAACATGTAAAGCCTTGCAAGCCATTGTGAGGCCTTATGTGTCTCAGTTTTGTCCCACCTTGTATTATGACTTGCATAGCCAATGAAGATAAACGTGACGACAAACAGCGCAGCAGTCTTCTTTTCTTTCACACTTTCCCCAATCAGCATACATACTTTCTACCATAACTGTAGTGAATGTCTGTTATGAGCGAGCAAAAGAGATTCAATTACCGGGGAATTACTCCGACATAAGCTCTCCCAGAAACACCGGAACAGCGATTCGCATATTCTCTTCTATACTTTCAGTCTGACCGGCTGGAGATTTCATAGCAAGAAAATGGATGCGCCAAGACCTATGCGGGAAAGAGGCTGAGGAAATAATTGCCGATAGCACTGTGCCCGACGAAAAGTTAATCTGGCACGCAATGACGCGCGTCCTTGGGGCATCAGGAATCAGAGAGCCAACTTAACAACCCATTACATATTATTTAACCGGACTGTTACATGTACAAAGTTCAATGATTAGTGATTCTGTGACGCCACATACAACCTAAGCCCCTGATATAAAACCAGTCTATGCAACACCTAAAAATCATATATGATAGGGTGATAAGTCAACGCGCAGTATAAAAATTAAGCTAAAAAATGCTTTCAGCATAGTGAATCTATTTCACACTACATAATTAAGGATGAAAAAATGACTGCACCAGTAATTAGTTTTATCAATATGAAAGGTGGGGTTGGTAAAACAACTTTATGCGTTGGGATTGCTGAGTTTTTAGCCAACCATATGGGGCGCAAGGTTCTAGTTATCGATATTGATCCTCAATTTAATGCCACTCAGTCCTTAATGGGGCATTATGATCGAGTAGAAGAATATATGACTGCCCTTCGCCCTAATAATCAAACCATTCGAAAGATTTTTGAGCTTCCAAATTCATTAATGGAAGATGAAAAGAAAGTGACACCAGAACAGGTCATTACTAAAGTTTCAGACAATCTTGATATTATCTTAGGTGATATAAACATTATCTTTGATACTAACCAAGAGGGTATTAGAATAAAAATGTTGCGTAAATTCATCACCGAAAATGACTTAAAAGAAAGTTACGACTATATCTTTATCGATAGCCCCCCAACAATCTCATTATTTACAGATACCGCACTCCTTGCTTCTGATTATTATCTTACTCCGGTTAAAATTGATCACTACTCGGTGCTTGGAGCAAGCAGTTTAAATAGCGTTATAAGAAATATGCGCACACATCATGAGAAAGAAATCAAGCAAGTCGGTTACATTTATACAAACACTGATGCTGAAATGACCAATAAAACAAGGGAAATTAAAGAACAATTCGAAAACCATACTCAATTTACAAATTTTTATTTCTTTGAAAATCAATTAACCTACGTGCGTGATTTAATGGTAGGTTATCAAGGAAATATTCCTTCTTGTTATTCAAAGTCACGCCAAGATATAGAAAAGATCTGTAACGAATTTATTAACAGAGTGGCTCACTTGGAAGGTAACACAAATGAATAAACAATTAATTAAAGCGCTCAATAAAGCTAATAATATGCCCATGACCAAAGAAAACTTCTTAGGCTTGGTAATTATGTTGATTCTTTCAAAAGAGGTTTTTAGATCAAATTTTGATGTTAGTAAATTTATTAACAAAACCTTCAAAATATCTTTTTTGAATTATGCTGTACGGTCAAGAACTTTGATGTGCGCTAAAATTTGCAGACATATTAATGAATTAAGTGAGAATGACATAAAGATGGCTTATACGCATTTCTTAAACAACATTAACACATTAGACATTATTTTTAATGATGCAAATAAAACAAGCCAAAAATCCACATCTAAAAGCAAGCATGCTATAAGGAATTTAAATATTTGGATTAATGCAAATAAAAAGGAAGAAGAATAATGCTCACGCAGGATCCCTTCAACATTGGAAGAGATGTAAATTATTTTAGAGCGGAGGTGCAAAAGCACCTCAGAACCACTGATGAAATAAACAAATCAGTATCAATATTTAGGCAAATAAGTCTTTGTAATACAATTTTAAGTCACAATCCTAATCTAAATCACTCTTCTTATATAAAAGGTTTTATATATGATACCTTAAACTCCTTAATTGCCATTATAAAAAAAAGAGAACGGTATCTCCAACTGAACTTCCGCTCAATGGTGGAGCATGTGGCCAGAATAAGCCTCAATAAGAACTACAATGGTGGGGATTTTGACCAAACTGTACGTCGTAGAGACTTTGACTTCTTAAAAGCCCAACAAGTCGATGAAGGCTGGTCTTATTTACATAATGTCTATATCAACGCCTGTTATTATGTTCACTCCTCCCCCCAAGCGAACCTAAATGTTACATCAACATTTATATCACTTATGGAGGGAGATTGTAATTCAACACAGCATAAAATGGTGAAAAAACTTCATGAGGTAGTATCGGCGCTGATGAGAATCATTATAAAGTATTATCATCAGCATATCTCAAACATTTTCTTTAGAAACAAAAAGGATTTAGAGAAAATAATGGGAAAAAGCCTTTATTCATATTATACCAGCTTAGACAATTAATTCTCTCATATTCATTGCGTAGAGCATAAATATCTATCTAACCACCTAAAATGCCAGAAAATCTAGTTGTATACCGGTGCGAAAATATCTCGCGTTTCATCTGCCACTGCTGCTGAATGCCCTGCCCAGCGAAACAGAGTGTTTCCTTCCCGTCTTTTGCATTGAGGTGCTCCAGCACGCTCATTAACTTTTCGCTCCCAGGACCCAGCGCGTTATCGTCGAATAGGTTAGGGCATGCTCTGACTGAAGAAGTCCCCCAGCATTACCCCGGCTTTCTGATATCGGTGTCCGTCTTTCCATATTGCATCCAGACTCCCCGTTGCTACTGCAATGATATCCCGACTGTCCTGTGTCGGGATGAGCAGCTTCACCGACGCGCTGTTACAGTAGTACGACTCGTTCAACGCAAAGGGTATCGTGTAAAACCGATGATGACACTGCCGGCAATCAGCACTGACGTCAGCAAACGTGAGAAAGAACAGATAAGCCGAACGATTTAGGAAATGTTTGAAGAGACTGATATGTGGATGGTTTCAGTTTAAACGCCTTGAACCGTCATATTACCTAAGTACAATCCGCTGTGACTGGCAATCATTCAATACTTGCACTATCAAAAGTGCATCAGCCAACCGCAGCACGTCTTGCATACGACCTGTCTGCGGTTTCAATCACCTCTCACCACCAGTCCCATCAATAATAATTAAACAGCGCCTAAACAAAATAAATAACAACAAGTCAACAACCTCGACAGGATGCCGATGGGATGATGAAGAGATAAGAAAGAATAACTAGTAAAGCCCTAAAACGTCAGCGTTCAGACGCGTTTTTTACTTAACCGGTAACAAATACGTTGTATCATAGCAACATAAAATGATTGTTCTAAATCAGATTAACTCCTCACTTTTGTACAATGTCGCTTACAGGTATACCATGAAATCCGAGACGCTAACTGTCCAACAACTTTTTCAAGACCGCCGACAATACTGTGTTCCATTCTATCAACGTGCCTATGTATGGACTCAGCGAAACCAATGGTCAGCTCTACTGGAGGATATCCTAGAGAAAGCACAATCCCGGCTCTCGGGTACAAAACCAACTCCCCATTTCCTTGGTGCAGTGGTACTGGAACCTCAACCAAAAAAAGGATTATTCGGTGTAGATTCCATACATATTATTGATGGTCAGCAACGATTGACCACTCTTCAATATGTTCTGGCATCCATCCGATTAGCATTACGTGCGACAGATCTTTCCAACTTAGAGCCTCTCATTTCGTCTTGCCTGAAAAACTCAAACGAAGACACAATGCGAAATAAAGAAGTAGAGCGCTTCAAACTGTGGCCAACTTTTCGGGATCAAACTCATTTTATTCAAAGTTTTAATGTTGAAAATATTGACGATATCCGGAATGTATTCTCTGATAGTTTCACGCAGCATGGTACGTTGCGTAAGCATTTTAATCACCCGCCATCACTAGAAGCATTATGTTTTTTTACTGAAGCCTTTATAAAGTGGATTAAAATAGAAAATCACTCACCACGAGAAAATGCTGTAGCATTAATTGAGGCTGTCTTGACGGATCTGAAACTAGTAAGCATATTTCTCGAGGCTGAAGATGACGCTCAAATAATTTTTGAAACATTAAATGGCAGAGGTGCGGAACTTCATGCCACAGATCTTATTCGCAATTATATTTTTATGTGCGCTGAACATGAAAATATTAATGCTGTTGAATTATATGAGAATGAGTGGAAGATCTTTGAAGATACGTACTGGTCAGAAAGACAACGTCGTGGTCGTATTAATAAACCACGCATGGAGTGGCTAGTGCATGCAACATTGCAATCAGAAAGGCAACGTGAAATCGATCTGTCTCGTCTTTACAATGAGTATCGTGATTATGTAAGTAAGGACTTGCCTTCACAACGAGCAGATCTGCAAGTAAAGCGCCTCAAACAATATGCATCACAATATAAAGAATTGGTTGGTGGTTTTGGCACAACCCCCATCTCACACTTTGGACATCGCATCGCAGCCTATGATGTGACGACACTTTATCCGCTTGCTTTGTTCATTTCGATAGCTAACATCGCCGATGATGAGAAAGCAGCCATGTATAATGATCTTGTCTCCTACGTAGTACGAAGAGCCGTATGTGGCCTGACGCCAAAGAATTACAACAATGTATTTATGAATGTATTGCGGCACTTGTCTAAAACAGAAATTTCCAGTGTTGAGTTACGTAATATCCTCAATAGCTTAAATGGCGAAGCCTCACGTTGGCCTGGGGACTCAGAATTTCTCAACGCTTGCATCAATGCTCCACTTTATCCTGGCAGGCTCGACGCACCGAAAATGCGCTCAATGTTAACGGAACTTGAAAGAGAACTTTGTCGCCAAGTGAAGACAGAGAAGCCTGATGTTCCAAATCTTTCTAACCTCGATATCGATCATCTTATGCCTCAAAGTTGGTATTCCTGTTGGCCTCTCGAAAATGGTCATATGGTGACAAATTCAGATGCTACGGTATTGAACCAAATTGTTCTGTCTGGAACCGATCTTACCCCAGAACAGCTACTGGTAAGGAAACGGCAACAAGCGATAGCTACGTTGGGAAATCTAACTTTGCTTAACCTTAGCGTAAACCGTTCTGTTCAGAATGCTGTATTTCTGAAAAAACGTGATGCTCTCATCGTCCACACCAATCTACGACTGAACATTCCACTTATAGTTAAGGATAAATGGGATGAGGATGAAATCCTGGAGCGGGGTAAAAAGTTGGGGGAAATTGCATTGAAAGTATGGCCAAAACACGATTAATGCAATTAATAAAATGATTATAGCGGCCTTACATTAGTAAGGCCGCTACTCACTATTAAATCCTTTAATTTGCAACAAGAACAGCAGTGTCAGCCCTAGGTTTCGGACTTTGTACCGCTTATCTTGTCTTCAAAAATCAGCTCGCATCCTGCACAGTTCAGCGCATTACGAATCTGTAGCACCAATCTTAACTATCTGTTTTAGCAAGCATTAACCGCATTCACTAAGCTATAGTTGATGGCACAAACAGAAAGTTGATGCATGATGTTGTCATGTGTATGTCACAAATGCGGCACAACGATCTTCAAACATGTAGCCACACATCCACAGAAGAGCACAAAGCCTTGCAATCCAGTGCAACGCTTTGTGTACCATAGTTTTTCCTTATCAACTACCGCAAGTATCGATCGATGGAGGCTTGGATGTTAAATTTCATGACTTTGATCACTTGGTGCATCACGAAACTATCGAAGTGCAACTCGCTCATGCCAACGGCGGATCTGTGCGTGGGATTTACAACCATGCTCAGTATCTAGATAAGCGCAGAGAAATGATGCAGTGGTGGGCTGATTACATCGATGGTCGTGCAGGAGTGTAAGCCATTACGCGAATTCTTCCACGATCGCCATGCCAGTAGCACCATCACCACCGGTAAATGCCGTACCGGTAAACCCAAGGTCATACGCGCCACCACCACCGGATCCGGGAGCTGCGCCAGCAATACCGGCCTGAGAACCCGCCCGGCCACCGCCGCCAAAATACGACGCCCCGCCGTTGCCCGTTAGAAGGCTTGAGCCTGTCTGTCCATCTGAGCCGGTACCACCGTTGATCCTGATATCTCCGGTCGCCGCCGTACCTCCGGCGCCGCCGGCGGTATTGGACACGCCTGACTTCACGCCGCCTTTCCCGCCAGGAGCTGAGAACAGGCTGGCAAACGAGGTAGCACCACCATCCGCACCACTTACTGCGCCAACTCCGCCCTTACCACCCTTGCCGACAGTAATCGCGTAAGAACTGGCAGCAGACAGGTCAACCCATACGATAATGGTCGCACCCGCACCGCCGCCGGCACCGGAGAAGGTTTCTGTATTGTTGGAGGCCTGGCAGCCGCCACCGCCACCACCGGCGCCGGTCAACGTTACTTTTGCATAACGGGCCAGAGGAGATCGCGTATAGGTTCCGTTTGCATAGAAAGCTTTTGGAGCGCCAAGAGAACGCCCGACAAAACCAGAGGAATCAGATATTCCGAGGTTATAACGGGCTTCATTTACCGCATCTTCACCGGCATCTTTAATTTCTGACAGGTTATTACTGATCTGCAGGAAAGATAATAATGACCCGGCGGTCATTAAATTCGCGACAATGTCATTCGTTGACCATACGCGCGCCGTAGTTCCTTCCTGACCACGAATTACTGTCATCACGTCACCAGATACAGATGTGACGTGCATAATTTCAGAAATTGTTTTCGTGGCCGCGTCGGTTATCGTTAATTTGAAATAACTCTGTCCCGAAACTGGCGATGGGAATAAAGACCCCGCTCCAGTACCCACGGTAATAACGGTAGCGGACGCGCTAATACCCGCAGCGAGCACACTCTTTGCGTTATTATTGGCTAATAGTTTCAACGCCATATATACCCCCGCAAATCAAAAGGCCGTATTATTTAGGCCTTTTGATTTCTATTTTCCATTAATTGTAGCCATATGACAGCCAAAGGTCGGCAAGCGTTGACGCCACAAAGCACGGGTCATACATCGTGCTGCCAGCCGCACTGCTGCCGTCAAAATCAAAGAAGCGCTTTGGTAGTCCCGGTTTCGGCCCGTACTGCGTCTCAAAAATTCCGAACAGCGATTTTGCGGCAATCATTGCTGACGGCCTGGCGGACTGAAACAGCGGCAGTAACGCAAACGCGATGGTGTTCGCGCCACCACGTCGGCTTTCAGAGATGCAGTAATCCACCTCACTGAATCCTCCCGCGCTGTTTGACGCTGTCAGGATAAAATTCACCAGGTCAAACTTTGGTGTCCGGTTAAGCAGCTTGCAGGCCAGCAGGTAGTTATTAGTGGCGTAAACCATGTACGGCAGGTACATGCTCTTCAGCGTGGAATCCGACGGGCCATCGAGAATAATGTTTTCCGCTTTCATGAATGTCGCTGAGTTCGTGATGAAGGTCTCCAGCGCATTGAATGCAGCAAGGTACGTCCCGCCGGTATCCAGCCCCATATAAATCGCCAGCGCCAGCACGCGCATGGCTGTCGCGTTAGAGTTGCTGTTTCCTGAGTTTGTGGCTGTCCCCACCAGAGCCACGCCACCATAGGTGTTATATGACACCATGACGGCATCCGCGAGGGATTTAATCCCCGCCTTCAGCTCGGTTTGTTTGGCTGTATCTCCGGCCTTCACCGCCATTTTGTAGAGCCACTCATAGCACGGAATACTCAGACGCGACTGGAACTGCAACCCCCACCATCCATCAGTGAACATAATACCTGGATTAGTTATGCCGCCAAATCCCGTCATGTACGATTTAAAATTCGTATACACTGTGTTCAGCGTGCTGATGCCATACTTTTCTAACAGAAAAATCTCTGCCATGTGGCAATAGAACTGCGTTGTCACATCGGGTCCGCCACCATAAACAGTAGCGTCAGTGCTTTTCCACCACTCAACGGATCCCCTGACGTGACAGGCGATTTTCTCCAGCATGTCCAGCCGCAGAACACCTGCATAACTGCAATCACCCATGAACCCTACCGGGCGGTTGTTAGCCTGACTTACCAGCAGTGCATTAACCTCTGAGGTGGAACTGGTGATGGTGTTGTCGCAGTCAATCCATGTCTCATGTGTCCACGTCCAGTTTTTTGGCACAGGCCAGTTCAGGAATGAATCGTCATTCAGGTCAACGAAAAGCCATCCCGCGTCCAGCCGAGTTGTTGTGCCTGTGGGTTGCAGCGCCGTTGCCCGTATCGGGCGCGTTGGCCCATAAGCAGGGCCATCTCGGTGGATATCCCCATTAGCAAAGACCGTCGTGGCCGTAAATCGCTTGCCGGTGACTGAATCCGTCCAGTACGTCAGTGCTCTAGCGGCATCAAAGGTATATGCACCATCATTCAGGTTCAGACGGGAATATGCACCAAATAATACTCCAGCCGGAATATCTTGCGTAGCCGTGGTCATGACCCGGATAAGCACCTTGCCATTTTTGAAAATCCGGTAGCGTACTGTGGACTGTAACGCCCCTTCAGCCAGTGTTCCGATGGTCCGGTTTCTGACGGTCAGCTCCAGCTCAGTAAAGACCGGCCCGGTATTAACCATGCGCAGTGATGCACCGAGCACCATCTTGTTACTTGAGGATCCGCCGGAGACAATCCCGGTACAGTAACAGGAATGCGCAAAACTGTGCGTCTGTCCTGCCGGGTCGGTGATACTGGTCAGCCCCAGGCTGTTCTGGCGCTGGAAAAAATACACATACCCGCCCACGGTAACGGTGAACCCGTCAGCCACCCTCACGAGCTGCGGGAAGGACTCTGAGGCCAGGTCCTGGCGGCGACGATTGTATGCCCTGAGTTCGTAATATTTCTGCTGTCCTGATGCCAGGGTATCGGTGATGAACACAGACCCTGATGCCAGGGAGCCGTCGGCATGGTATCCGGTGTTCGATTTCAGGCGTGGATTGGGATAAACGTTATCCGCAAACTGGCAGTCAAACACGTTGCCGTCAGCGTCCATCACCTTCAGCGCATCGGAGTCCGGCACCTCGCCGGGACCAAACGACACCTTAAGCTCAACGGGATAGTTTTTATATTCTGCCGACAGCAGATTTTTGACGTCTGCACTTTTGCGCAGATAGTGGCCGACCAGAACCGGACGTGCCACCTTGCGCCGCCAGATGGCATACGTACCCGCTGGCAATACGGCCAGTCCTGAAGGCGCAAACCCATCACGGCTAACTGTATAGTCACCAGCAGGTAACTGAATCCTGAAAAAATCCTCAAACCCTGTCTGGGCGATCGTCGTATCATATGCCGCATATGCCGCAAAGAGGCAATCTGGCGCTATTGAGTTGATGTAATCAACAACGGTCGACGCCGTATAACCAGCAGCCGTAAGTTCAGCGATGGTAACCACGAACTGAATGGCGTTGGCAATTGCTGTCCCGGATATTGACTTCCTTGTGACGGAGTTAACTGAGCCTGCCTGCGCCGGATAAAACTTGCCTGTAATATCAAGTGCAATATAGTTTGAGCCTGCTACCGGAACACCAAACCCAGCCGGCAGGTCATAGCGAACCCGAACTACACTACTGGTCGTTTCCAGAATGGAAACATACTTCAAATCCTGAAATCGGAACAGGCGATACGCTGACCAGAATTTACCATCAGAATACTGGGTGTTCGTCCCAGGAAAAACCAGTGACGCAACCTCAGAACCCAGCGAAGAAAAAACAAGGCGATAGAAGTTTGTGTTTACATCCGTAGTGGTTGCCAGAGACAAAAATTCTAATACTGAATTTTCCGGTAATGGTAGTGCTGTATCATCAAGAGATTTGAATTCAATCAAATCCTGATAATCACCATTTTTTCTTCTAGTTGCTTCTCTTGATATAGACGAAGATAGGCTGTACTGGGAAATAATTGTTCTCCCGGTTGCAGTCATAACCCCGGATGTATTTACATACTCGTCAGCCAGCGAGGTATTTATAGCACTGGTTACCCAGCATTTTGAACCAGAAAGAATATTGCCAGCGTCTGCATCAGCCTGTGCCGCCTCCAGCGTGGGAAATTCGCGGATTGTCCCTGTTATAGCAGCTGTGCCTGGCTGAGAAGCCTGTAGTATAGCCACGCCATCCTGGTTCTCGTAGGTTTTGAATGCCGCTGTTGCTCCCGGGCCTTCCGCTACACGGAAAGACTGCCCGCTGGTAGTAGCAGCAAGGCCTGCAATTGTACCGTCCGGATCGCTCGGCGTTTTATAGAACGTGAACTTATTCAGCGCATATTCAGAAGCATTGCTCGCGAACTCTTCGGCCTGAGAGGCAGAAATAGCAGCCTCTGCCGTGTTCTGTGCCACCGCGGACGCGTTACGCGCCACCTCTTCCACCATCAGTTCAAAACGGCGCAGAGCCTCCGGACGGGCATCATCCTCCGTCATGGCACCGAGAAAATCATTCAGCGTACCGGGTCGGGAATCTTCATACACGGTGATGGTCCCGGCATGTGACGGCGGGAATCCTTCCACCAACAGAATAACGCTGTACTGACCGTACTCAACGTCCATGCTGTAACGCCCGGCTTCATCCGGATTTTCTGAGGCCAGCGTGTTCACCACCACCGCGGTGCTGTTACGTTTTGCTTTCAGCTGGATTGTGCAGTTCTGTACCGGTTTTCCTGTGCCGTCTTTCAGTACACCTGAAATCTTTACTGCCATATTCACCCCACAAAAAAGCCCGCCTGAACAGGCGGGCTGTCATAACACTGTGTTACCTGGCTAATCAGAACTTATAACCGACACCCACGATGAAACCGTCAGTGCGCCAGTCGCCACTGCCGGAGCCTTCATAAGCAATATCAATGGCCACGGATTCGGTCGGGTTAAACTGCACGCCAGCTCCCCACGCCAGAGACGTGTTGCTGTGGCGACCGTCATCACTTCCGGTCAGCACGTCGTGCGTTTTCCCCTTGTTGTCAGTTACGCGGAGATAATCCCCGGAGAAAGTCGACACACGGCTGTAAGCCATACCCGCCATCGCATACGCGCTGAACCATTCATTCACGCGCACAGACGGCCCCACCATCACGCTGAACCAGCGGTTACGCACGGAATCTTCATGCCAGCGGGTATCGCTGTAACGGGTAAGCTGGCGATTCTTGTCTCCTGCATAGCTGAATGACGTCACCAGCCCCAGTGTGTCCGTAAACTCATAACGGTATTTCACGTTAATCCCGTTAAGATCATCGCTGCCGGGAACGTTCGTCGAGGCATGAAGATACCCCGCGCTCAGCGTGGACTGATGTTCAGATGCCCATGCAGGCGCACCGGATACGGCCAGACAAATGGCTGCGGACAAAATGGCGGCATAAAGTTTACGCATAATTACCTCTCGCTTTTCTGCAATAAAAAAGGCACCATTTCTGGTGCCCTTATATGGGTTATAACAATTTCAACGAATACTGATGCCGGAAGCGGCTTTTTTGGTCACAATCACCGTACAGTCGGTGATATTGCCTGCCCCCTGATTGCCTTTCTGGAAAATCTTAAACTCCAGAGTGACGCTACCACCACCACTAGGCATATCAATAACTGCACTGTAACTACCGGGAATGGCCCCTTTAGTTTCTCTGGATGCGATTAATACGCCGTTTTTGCGAACTTCAAAACCATAACCCGTGTATCGCGTGCCTCCTGGGTTATTTCCGCTCCCCGGATCGTCATACGCTATACCGTTAAAAATAATGGGCGGAATAATAATCTGGCGGTCAAAGTTATGATCATCGCTGATGGTGACTGTAACCGTACCGTTTGGTGTTTCCGTGTTACCCCACGTACCGACTTTTTTCGGGAAGGCTTTTGATACAGCTTTAACGAAATCCCCTCTGACCTGGGTCGCCTCCAGCATGCCCTTAATCGTACAGTTCTGGTTAATCGTGACATTGTTGAGCGTTCCTGAGTTCGCATTCACACTACCACTGATATCCGCATTTTTAGCGGTCAGCTTTCCGTCTGATGTCAGGGAAAATACCGGAGGACTGCCACCGCTGGTAATGGTGGGGGCCGTCAGGCGTTTCATGAACACTTCATTCATGAATATCTGATCGCCCTGACCAACAAACATCGGCTTTGTGTTGCCATTCGCAGGATTAATCATCGCAATCCTGTCTGCTGCCAGCAGCACCTGACTCTGCATGCCGTCAGGGGTGTTCTCAATACCGGCACCGATACCCGCAATATAAAGGCGTCCGTCCTGCATCTGCTGCAGCTTCACTGCCCACATGCTGTTCAGGTTATTATTTGTATCAACCTGAACCTTCTGTATCTGCTGGATTGCCGCACTCTGGTCTTCCAGTTTCTTATTGACGGTCTGTGTTATTTCATTGCTGACATCCGTTATGGACGTCCTGATTTCAGTCAGGTCAGGCGCAAGCTGACCGTTATCAATCTGCGTCCACAGCTCCTGAGCCAGATGGGTTTTCCCTATCTCGCCTTTGAAAAAATCCAGATAGCCTGATGCATCATCACTCGGCTGACCGACAGCCTCCACGAATGCCGATTTGCCAACGGTGTTCACACTGCGAACGTAAAAATAATAATCATGGCCCGGTTTGATATTGATACTGGCGGCTATCCAGTACAGTGCCGTACCAAGATAACGCGCGCTGGTTTCAACCTGCCTGATATCCGCAATCCGTTTTTCCGAGAACCAGAACTCAAACTGTACCGTCGGGTCATAAACCGCAAGATGCGGCGTGGCGGTTATCTGAAAATAGCCCGGCGTCAGCTCAATCCGCGACGGCGCTGCCGGTGCGGCAATCCGGAACGATACCGACGCCGGATCGCCCTGCTGCCCCCACGCATTTACTGCCCGGACTGTCAGCCTGTAGTTCCCCAGAGCCAGTTGTGTGAAGCGGTAAGTGGTTTCCGTCGTCCGGGCCGTGCTGACCAGCCGCTCACGGCCGTCATCCGCTGCCACGGTCAGGCGAAGCAGGAAGCTCACGCCCTTCACCACCTTCGGCGTGTCCCAGCGCGCCAGCACCTGGTATTCCCCGCTGTCTGCGGTGACTTCTGCGGTCAGGTGCTGCACCGCTGGCGGCGTGACACCATTTACCGTGCCGCTCTGGTCGCCGTCAAAGTGCGCCCCGTTATCCACGATGGCCTCTTTTTCCGGTACATGCTGCACGGCGGTGATGGCATACGTGCCGTCATCGTTCTCACGGATACTCACGCAGCGGAACAGGCGCTGGCGCAGCGTCGGCAGCTTCAGCCCCCACACGCTGTATTCTGCAACGCCGTCAGGAACACGGCTCACTTTCACCTTCACGCCGTCGGTGACGGACTGGACCTCCACGCTGACCGGATTACCCTGACCGTCAACCAGGCTTATCAGCGTGGTACCGGAGGATGGCAGCGTGATTTCACGGTCGAGCGTCAGCGTCCGGGTCTGGCTGTTCACCGCCAGCACGCGCCCGCCGGTGCTGATACCCGCATAGTCATCATCGCAGATTTCAATGACATCCCCCGGTACATGGCGAAGCCCTTCCGCACCCACGCTGAAGTCCACGGTCTGCGTTTCCAGCAGTTCCGTTTTAATCAGCCACAGCCCGGCGCGGTGCGCCTGCCCCCGGCTGGTACAGCCAAAGGCATCCATCTTCGTGACGTTACGACCGTAACGGGCAATGGCCTGCGTGTCCTCCACAAGCTCTGTCGCCGTCTCCCAGCCGTTATCCGGGTCAATCCAGTTCACCTCAACGGCATTATGGCGGTCTTTCAGGGCGCTGAAACTGTAGCGGAACGGCGCGCCATCATCCGGCATCACCACATTACTGCGGTTATAGGCCCACACCTTATCCGACGGTCGGTCCTGCACGAACGTCAGCGTCTGCCCGTTCCATACCGGCATACAGCGCATCGCCGAGCAGAAATCACTGAGCACATCCCACGCCTTGCGCTGTGTGGTCAGGTACGCATTACAGGTGATGCGCGGCTCCGTGCCGCCAAAGCCGTCCGGCACTGACTGGTCGCAGTACTGGCCGATGACATACAGCGCCCATTTGTCCACATCCGCCGCACCAAGACGTTTCCCCATGCCGTAGCGCGGATGGGTCAGCATATCCCACAGACACCAGGCCATGTTGTTGCTGTATGCTGGCTTAAACGTTCCGTCCCAGATACCGCTGTATTGCCGCGTCTGCGGGTTATAGTTCGACGGCACCTGCAGAATGCGCCCGCGCAGATGATAATTACGGCTCACCTGCTGGCTGCCGAACTGCTCCGAATCCACCTGCACGCCGACCAGTGCCGTGTTCGGGTAGCACTGTTTCACATCGATGATTTCGGTGTATGACGACCAGAGCGTTTTGTTCTGCAGCTGGTCTGTGGTGCTGTCCGGCGTCATCCTGCGCATCCGTATATTGAACGGGCGCGGCGGCAGGTTACCCACCACCACCGAGGCCAGATACTGCGAGGTGGTTTTGCCCTTAATGGTGATGTCTTTTTCCGTCACCCAGCCACCATTACGCTGGATCTGAACCAGCAGGCGGACTTCCGACGGATTCCGGTCCCCCTTTGAGGTGGTTTCCATCAGTGCCTGCACGCCGAAGGTAAAGCGCAGACGGTCGATGTTTGCAGACGTAATGGTGCGGGTGATCGGCGTGTCATATTTCACTTCCGTACCCAGCACCGTCTCGGAGCCGGAGGATTCAAACCCCTCCGGCGGTGTCTGCTCCTGCTCACCGGCACGGAACACCACCGTGACACCGGAGATGTTGGTATTCCCCTCAGTGTCCAGCACCGGCGTACTGTTCAGCAGCACGCTTTTTAATCCATCCACCGGACCTTCAACCGGCCCTTCGCTGATGGCATCGATCACACTCAGCAGCTGCGTGGACTTCAGGTTGTCCTTCGCTTCGCGCGGGGTATGCCCCTTACTGCTGCCTTTACCCATTCCTCACGCTCCATAAATGACAAAACCGCCCGCAGGCGGTTTCACATAAAACATTTTGCATCAGCGACCAATCACCACAACCTGACCACCGTCCCCTTCGTCTGCCGTGCTGATCTCCTGAGAAACCACGCGAGACCCCACGCGCATTTCCCCGTACAGAACAGGCAGAACATTGCCCTGGGCAACCATGTTATCCAGTGAGGAGAAATAGGTGTTCTGCTTACCGTTATCCGTTGTCTGTGTACGGGGAGTTCTGGCTTTCGGTGCCAGCATCTGCGCCACACCACCGAGCACCATACTGGCACCGAGAGAAAACAGGATGCCGGTCATACCACCGGTCCCAATGGCTGCCCCCCATGCTGCAAGGGTGGCTCCGGCGGTAAAGAATGATCCGGCAATGGCGGCAGCCCCCAGGACAATCTGGAATACGCCACCTGACTTGGCCCCGGCGACTCTGGGAACAATATGAATCACAGCGCCATCAGGCAGAGTCTCATGTAACTGCGCCGTTAACCCGGACGTGCTGACGTCCCGCCCGGCAATCCGTACCTGATACCAGCCGTCGCTCAGTTTCTGACGAAACGCCGGGAGCTGTGTGGCCAGTGCCCGGATGGCTTCAGCCCCCGTTTTCACACGAAGGTCGATGCGGCGACCAAATCGTTGTAAATCCCCGTAAAGGCAGATGCGCGCCATGCCCGGTGACGCCAGAGGGAGTGTGTGCGTCGCTGCCATTTGTCGGTGTACCTCTCTCGTTTGCTCAGTTGTTCAGGAATATGGTGCAGCAGCTCGCCGTCGCCGCAGTAAATTGCGGCGTAATTCGGCACTGATGAACCAAAACAGCACAGCAGCACATCGCCCGGCTGTGCCGCTGACAACGGCACCTGATACAGCCCCGTCGCCTCCAGATTATCCAGATAGAGATTCTGGCCGTTACGCCACCAGTCATCCTCACGATAAAAGTCCGGCATCTCAATCCCCGCCAGATGATAAGCATCCCGGAACAGCGTATAACAGTCTGTCACCCCGTGCTCAAAACGCCGCCCGGTGAGATGCGGCACACAGCGGAACTTATGAATCGTCCCCCGGCAGACCAGCCACCACGGCAAATCACTCTGCACCTGCAGCCGCCGGTCAGCCTCACTCAGCCAGGGCAGACCACCTGGGTGGCTGTGGACCAGCGCCACAATCTCACCCTGCATCTCTGCCCGCAGCCAGTCCTCCGGCGACATCCGGAAATACGCCTCCGGCTCACCGGAGATATTCACGCAGGGAAAATATCTTTCCCCTTCCGGCGTTCTCACCACGAAGCCGCACGACTCCGCTGGCGCACATCGCCGGGCGTGCGCCAGAATCGCTGATTCTGTCTCTGTCATGGGATTTACTGCGAAAGTTTGTTAATGGAAAGGAAGCCGCCAAAGTTGCCGACATTATTGCGGAACTTACAGCCACTCAGGCATTTGCTGCATTTATCCTTCGTGATATCGGACGTCGGCTGATCATATTCATCCGCGACAGCCGGACCGTGATAACCGCACTCATCACCGCGATAGGTCCAGGTGCAGGTATTAGCCAGCATGATGCGCCCCGGAAAAACGGCACCATCCGTTTCCGTCGGTGTGGACAACACAAAGGAGGCACTGACCGCACTCAGTTCGCTGCACTGCTCGATGCGCCAGCGGCTGATCACCTCCTGCTCCGGATCGGCGTCGCTGTTTCCGTTGACGAAGTTCACCGCATCCAGAAAACGGGCGTAAACCTTACGCCTGACCACCGTTCCGCCGACCAGACTCTGCAGGTCTTCCGCCATCCCCGTGACCATGCCGTGCAGGTTAGAAACCGTCAGTGTCGGACGGGCAGCACTGCCCTTGCCGTTCAGTTCAAATCCCGTCCCCTGAATGGGGTATGCCTGATACTGCCGCCCCTGCCAGGTGACCGGCTCACCTTTTTCGTTCTGCTCATTACAGAAAAAATAACGTTCTCCACCAACCTCTGTCAGGTCGATTTCCCAGAGCACCACGCTGGCCGACTGCTCCGCACGGGTGCATTCATTCAGTGTTTCCTGCCGGATATCCTGCATCAGTTCACCACCTGTTCAAACTCTGCGCTGAACTCAACACGCAGCATACTGACCCGCGACGACCATTTTGCGCAGGTCACCTTTATCTGCCGCCACTCATAAGGCGGCGTCCACAGAAAGGCTTTCCAGCCCCCGTGCTCTTCCAGAAACGACTCCAGTACCGTGGCCTCCCAACGGGGGACAGAAAGCGTCACGCTGTACGTTTTCAGGTTGGCATTCAGCCCGGCAGGCGCTCGCTGGGAATAGCCATCACCAAAGCGCACCTTTCTTACAGAAGGGGCCGAAGCCACATCCATACCGGGCTTCACTTTCCAGCGGAAGGTTTTCATCGTCCACCTCCGGAGAACAGGCCACCATCACGCATCTGTGTCTGAATTTCATCACGGGCACCCTTGCGGGCCATGTCATACACCGCCTTCAGAGCAGCCGGACCTATCTGCCCGTTCGTGCCATCGTTGTTAATCACCACATGGTTATTCTGCTCAAACGTCCCGGACGCCTGCGACCGGCTGTCAGCCAGACTGCCCGGTGTACCGACATAACCACCGGTGGCATAGCCGCGCATCAGCCGGTAGAGATTCCCCACGCCAATCCGGCTGGTTGCCTCCTTCGTGAAGACAAATTCACCACGGTGAACAATCCCCGCTGGCTCATATTTGCCGCCGGTTCCTGTGAATCCTCCGGTTGCAAAATGGAATTTCGCCGCAGCGGCCTGAATGGCTGTACCGCCTGACGCGGATGCGCCGCCACCAACAGCCCCGCCAATGGCGCTGCCGATACTCCCGACAATCCCCACCATTGCCTGCTTAAGCAGAATTTCTGTCATCATGGACAGCACGGAACGGGTGAAGCTGCGCCAGTTCTGTTCACTGCCGGTCAGCATCGCCGCCATATTCTGTGCAATACCATCAAAGGTCTGCGTGGCAGCACTTTTAACCTGCGACATACTGTCCGTGGCGCTCTCTTTCCACTCGCTCCAGCCGGACTTGAGGCCTGCCATCCAGCTCCCGCGAAGCAGGTCTTCAGCCGCCCAGGTCTTTTTCTGCTCTGACATGACGTTATTCAGCGCCAGAGGATTATCGCCATACTGTTCCTTCAGGCGCTGTTCCGTGGCTTCCCGTTCTGCCTGCCGGTCAGTCAGCCCCCGGCTTTTCGCATCAATGGCGGCCCGTTTTGCCCGTTGCTGCTGTGCGAATTTATCCGCCTGCTGCGCCAGCGCGTTCAGGCGCTCCTGATACGTAACCTTGTCACCAAGTGCAGCCAGCTGGCGTTTGTACTCCAGCGTCTCGTCTTTATGCGCCAGCAGGGATTTCTCCTGTGCGGACAGCTGGCGACGTTGTGCCGCCTCCTCCAGTACCGCGAACTGACTTTCTGCCTTCCACAAATCCCGGCGCTGCTGGCTGATTTTCTCATTCGCTCCGGCATGCTTCTCCAGCGTCCGGAGTTCAGCCTGAAGCGTCAGCAGGGCAGCATGAGCACTGTCTTCCTGACGATCGCCCGCAGACACCTTCACGCCGGACTGTTTCGGCTTTTTCAGCGTCGCTTCATAATCCTTTTTCGCCGCCGCCATCAGCGTGTTGTAATCTGCCTGCAGGATTTTCCCGTCTTTCAGTGCCTTATTCAGTTCTTCCTGACGGGCGGTATATTTCTCCAGCGGCGTCTGCAGGCGTTCGTAAGCCTTCTGCGCCTCTTCGGTATATTTCAGCCGTGACGCTTCGGTATCGCTCTGCTGCTGCGCATTTTTGTCCTGTTGAGTCTGCTGCTCAGCCTTCTTTCGGGCGGCTTCAAGCGCAAGACGGGCCTTTTCACGATCATCCCAGTAACGCGCCCGCGCTTCATCGTTAACAAAATAATCATCCTTGCGCAGATTCCAGATGTCGTCTGCTTTCTTAAACGCAGCCTCTGCCTTAATCAGCATCTCCTGCGCGGTATCAGGACGACCAATATCCAGCACCGCATCCCACATGGATTTGAATGCCCGTGCTGTCCTCTCTGCCCAGGTCTCCAGCGTGCCCATGTTCTCTTTCAGGCGGCGGGTCTGGTCATCAAACCCTTTCGTTGCGGCCTCGTTCGCCGCCTGCAATGCCCCGGCTTCATCGCCGGAACGCTGCAACTGAGCAACATACGCAATCTGCTCCGCCGTCACGTTATGGAACTGGCGTGCCATCGCCGTCAGCCCCGACGTCGGGTCTGTGGTCAGCTTCCCGAAGGCTTCAGCGACCTTGTCCACCTCCACGCCGGATGCAGAGGAGAAACGCGCCACACTCTGGCTGATGGACGCAATCTGAGCCTCACCGCTTACCCCCGCCTTAACCAGTGCGCTGAGTGACTCGCTGGTCTGGTTAAACGTCAGCCCTGCCGCCTGCCCGGCTCTGGACAGGACCAGCATACGATCTGCCGTCAGTCCCGCCTGATTGCCGGAAAGGACCAGCGTTTTGTTGAAATCGGACAGGGTTGAGTTACCCTGATACCAGGCATACGCCAGCGCACCGGTCGCCACCGCCAGCGAGGTGGCCCCCACCATCGGCAGGGTGATCGCACCGGCAAGCCCCCTGAACATGGGGATCATCCCGCCGAAGGAGTCCTTCACCTGACCACCCTGTTGCAGCAGGATCAGCCACGGACTTTGCCCGCCTGCAAGCTGCGTGGCCACGTCAGTGAACTGTGCAGGCAGCATACGCATGGCGGCTTTATACTGCCCGACGGAAATTCCCGCTTTCTGTGCAGCCAGCGCCTGTCGGCTCAGCGACTGTTCAACGACTGCCGCTGTTTTTTTCGCATCACTTTCCGTACCGGAAAAATGACGTCTGACTCTGGCCATCTGCTCGTCAAATCTGGCCGCATCCAGACTCAAATCAACGACCAGATCGCCTACCGGTTCAGCCATACCGGACTCCTCCTGCGATCCCTTCTGATACTGTCATCAGCATTACGTCATCCTCCGTCATGTCCGCCACATCCGGGGAAGTAGGGATAACTTCATTCCCGTCCGGGCCAAAGCGGACACCTCCGGCAAGCCCTGCCGCTTTCTGCATCAGCACATCATCTTCAGGCTCTTCGTCAGCCTCGCGACGGTTCAGCAAACTGAAATCCAGCGGATGCATATCCGGATCGCTGAAAAACAGGCTGAGCACGGTGTACGTCAGCCCGGAAAAGTGCATATCCAGCAGAACATCATGAAAATAATGGGTACTGTAAAAGCGGTGCCAGTCGGCATACTCCGTGGATGACATCCCGGCAAGCATGGCACGCCAGTCGGGTCGCCCCATCTCACGCGCCAGTTTCAGGGCAAAACTCAGCTCACCGTCGAACACTTTCCCGCAGAAACAGGCTCTGCAGGCCCGGCGTCCTCTGTCTGTTCAGGGGTATTATTCACCACAAACTCATACATACCAGACAGCCGGTACACCACGTTTTCAGCATGAGAAATTGCCTCCGTGGGCCAGGTGGTAAGCACTTCCTGCTCAATCTGTTTAACGGCTTCATTCATGGACGGCATCTGCGTCTTCTGCGGATGGTTATGCCACAGGGACATCGCCACCAGAAACGCGCCGGTTCTGATGGCGTCTTCAACAGTAAACTTCCGGTTGCTGTCTGACTCCGCCTGTTCTGCCTGCCGTTTCATCAGGGCGAGATGCTCAATACGCTGCAGGGCTGACAGTTCAGAAAGCGTGACGGTCACACCGTTATGTTCAAATGATTCGGTTTTCAGGAACATCGCTGACTCTCCGGATTAACTGGCGGTGACGGTGATTTCTGCAACCGCAGCAAACTCACCATTACCGGATACGACCGGAATGTTGACCTTACCTGCAGCAACGCCATTCACGGTGATGGTCATACCACTGACCGACACGGTGGCTTTTGTTTTATCCGCTGACACCGCACGGAAGCTCTTGTCGGTTGCGCCATCCGGCTGGAATGCCACGGTCAGCGTGGTGCTCTGCCCTTTCACTACGGAAGCACTGGCGGGTGTCACCGTCATGCCGGTCGTCGCCGTCACCGTGCTGCGATCTTCTGCCATCGACGGACGTCCCACATTGGTGACCTTCACCGTGCGGGTAATCACTTCCTTCGCCGTCACCGCCTTACCGATACTGCTGACCCAGCCACGGAACACATCGACCGTGCCGTTCGGGAAGCGGATTTTATAGGCACGGGTATCGCCTTCATTAAACCACGCCAGCAGCGCCTGCTGCCCCTGCTCTCCGGGCATCCACGCCAGCGTGAAGCTGGTATCTCCGGCAGATTTCTGCCCCTGCCCGGTCGCAGTCCAGTCTGCATCTTCATCATCGAGATAGCTTTCGTCATAGGACTCAGCGGTCAGTTCGCCGGGCGTCAGGTCTTTAACTTTTGCCAGACGCGACCAGTCAACGTCTGAAAGCGGGTTCGCATAAGGGTCACCGCTCCCCTTATAAACCCACAGGGTGGTCCCGGCACCTTTCACCGGCATTGTAGGATTTGGTACAGGCATAGCGTCCTCACATTTCATAGGTAATGACATAAGTCAGATCGGCTGAACTCCACAGGCCCGCATCATCGTCGCGCCGGTAGTCATAGCCGCTGGCCACCATACTGGTGATCAAATCTGACAGTGCCGGGATATCGCTCATCACCGGATAAATCCGGGACTCCATCCACGCATCCAGCTCTGAATCCGGCACCTGAGCAGGCAGGAAAACTTCGATATGCAGCTCCGCCTGCCAGGTATCGCTGTCCAGCTCTTCGCCCGTGTATTCAGCGCCGGTGAGATAAACGGCAACTGCCGGAAAATCCGCCTCATCAAAAACAGCGGGGCGACCATCAAAAAACGTCGCCCCGGTGTCATGCTTCTCCAGTGCATCCAGTACGGCTGCACGGAGTTCAGTATGTTTCATCGCTTTATTACCATTCTCAGTTGATGCTGCAGCGCATAGCCCAGCTCTTTCGGAAGACGTTCACGCCGTATCCGTTCAATATTCTGTTTAAACGCCGTGGTCAGCGGCACCGCCATCGGGATTTTCACCACATCAATGGGGTAACGGTTTTTCCCGGCCACACGCTGCATAACATGCCACCGGCCGTTTTTCAGTTGCTGAATAAACGCGCCGGGAATACGACGGTTTCCCACCACAAGCACGCTGCCGCCACCTTTCAGGGCTGAACGCTGCCCCTTTTTACGACGCCTGCGTCGGGACAGGACAACCCGCGCGTTACCCAGCTTGATTACGGGCAAATCCCCCCGGTTAACTTTGATTCTGGCCTGCGGATTTTTGACCGTGGCCCTTTTCAGCCTGGCCCTTTCCTTTACCAGTTTCCGGCGCACCTTTGTCTCACGGACAACCTGTGACGCCGACTGCGATATCGCGGATGAAGCAACGCGGTTAATGGCCATTGCGGCGGCACCAGGCACCGCCGTTTTGCTGATACGGCTGAGGTTTTCAACGGCCTGCTCAAGACCTTTTATGGCCATACATCCCCCTTTCAGCGGCGACGGTTAACGGCAGGCGGTACCCCCCGCCCAAGCCAGAGATGACAGCTTCCGCCATCATCCGGCGTAACCCGATCTACCCAGAAGTTTTCCTCACCGATGGTCAGCGTGTCTCCACGCCGCAGCTGCCGCACATCATCAGTCCGGACAAACAGGGACGGGCTGGAGCCTTCAACGCGCACGCCCTGTCCGGCATAGCTGATATTTTCAGGGTCATCAAAAACACCACGTATTACTGCGCCGGACTGCTCACCGGATGTCATGGTGGCTGACGTTCCCATGTACCCGCGTATCGTTTCATCGGCGCGGGCAATGGCAGCATCGAACAGGTTATCGAAATCAGCCACAGCGCCTCCCGTTATTGCATTCTGGCCAGGCCGCGCGCTGTCATTTCAGCTGCCACACCGGCAGAGACACGGAACGCCGTTCCCGGCAGCACAAATGCCACAGCCTCATCCCGCGTGGCGTGAAGTGCATCAGTATGCAGCGTCACCAGTGCCACAACCGTGACCAGAGCAGCCGTATCAGTCACGGTATCCGTCTGCGCTGATACCACCTCATTTTCATGTCCGGTCAGCGCATTTTCCGGGCTGACAGACGTGTCCAGACCGGCTGCGTCATCCGTGTCATCAAGCTCCTCTTCCAGCTCTGCCACACGGAGCGCCAGTTCTTCTTTCGTCCCCTTCAGGCTGACATCACGGTTCAGTTGCTCACCCAGCGACCGGAGACGGGCAATCAGTTCATCTTTCGTCATGGATTCCTCCACAGAGAGAAAATGGCCCCGAAGGGCCATGATTACGCCAGTTGAACGGACACGAACTCATCAGGATCAGCCAGCAGCATCAGCGGTGCTGACTGAATCATGGTGAACTCTCGCGCCGGATCGCCGGATGTCTTCCAGTTTTTCGGATAACGGGGAGACGCATTAATACCCTCACTCAATGCATCCGCATCCTGAATACAGCCATAGGTGCGCAGACCGCGTGCATGAGTGTTACCCAGCACCATCGTGTTGTCCGGCAGGAAGTTCTTTTTGACGCCGTTTTCCACGTACTGTCCGGAATACACGACGATGGCCACATCGCCATACATCCCCTTATAGGACACCGCTTTACCCAGGTCTTTCACCGCTGTCTCCAGCTCGGAATGAGAGCCACGACGGGTATCCAGCTTCTCCCTGACGGCTTTGAAGGAACGGAACAGCGCCCAGCCTTTCGGGTCAAACACGATGATATTCACCACGCCGCTGGCGTTCAGCGCGTAGGCTTCGATATCGTCGGTCGGGTCATACGTGGACTTGTCACGCTTGCTCCACTCCGTGACGCCGGACTGTGTGATGTTGTTCGCCGCACTGCGGCCCATATCCACCTCAACCGGATCGAAGGCTTCACCGGTCATGGTGTATTTGCCCTTGAGCACGGCAGAAACTGCCTGCATCTCTTCGACCTGAGCAATGGCCAGCTCTTCGTCACGCATGTTCTGCATGATGATGCGACGGCGGCGGTAAGCCGGGTCCGCCAGATTCTGCGGATCTTCATCCGGCAGGCGACGCAGGGTCATCTGCGGATTCACTTCATGCTTCGGCTACATGAGTCAAATATGAAAGGATGTGAATGATTTGATTACGTTTTAGCTATAGAATTGAAATGGAAAATCCTTGAATGCAATACAACGTGCAATACATGGATGAAAACCATCACTCATTTAACAAGAGGAATCTATGCGCTCACCCAACAGAATGCATGAACGCTCAACATTTTATAAGTATATGTCGTTGAATACCGCGAAGATTGTTCTTGATTCATGCAGCCTTAGATGGAGTTCTCCGGTCCTATTTAATGACCCTTTTGATGTTCCAAGAGAAGTTATGCCTGGTATTAACGAAATTAATATTGGCAAAGCTTTAGCCCGCAAGTTAATAGCGGAGTTGATTACCCCCAGAGAAGACATACAAAATTTAAACCCTAGAATTAGAACAATGCTAAGTGATTTCCAAAAGTCATTTCCTTTAGGCATACCCGCAGGATTAATTGAAAGATTTCAAGAAATGGTAAACATTCCACCAGTTGGGATTGGCGCTCCTGCGGCAATACAAGAAATGAAAGATGTCTGGCGAGGAATGCTTAATAACAGAAGGATTTTGTGTTTATCTGAGAGCCCTATAATCACTCCTATGTGGAATCACTATGCCGATAAATATAAAGGTATAGTTATCGAATTTGATTGTGTAGACTTTCTGGATAGCGCTTGGTTAATAGCCAAACCTATGAAATACACAGATGAAATGCCTCTAACTTACACTGCTGAAGGGATGGCCGAGTTGCTTTTCATGCCAGACAATAAGTCAATTGAATATATCAATAATGAGATAATATTCATAAAAACAGAAGAATGGGCATATGAAAGAGAGTGGAGAATTTCAACCTACGCTAGGCCAAATAGCACTGGTCAATATAGCGACTTAAAATTTCACCCTTTTGAGTTAAAATCTGTAATACTTGGTCCTCTTTTTGATGCCAGCGAGTTCGATGAAGTCGCATCACTAGTTAAGATGTATCCAAGAGCGAAATTATTTAAAAGTTCATTTGGGAACGACAGAAAAATATCCATAGTACCACTACCTTAAAAGGTCAAATGCTTTTGACAAATAAAATCTATCGCCAGTTTTACTGGCGACTTTTAAGCAACAAAGAACCACCTAAGCACTCTTCCTACCTATGGTTTCATTTGTTTTAACTTCGCTGATTATCCTTGATATACCTTTCAGCCATATCTGGAATGTTATCTGAGATCTGGTAAGCTCGAATAAATGCTTTACTGACCTCCATCTTAATGAAGTCCTGATACCGTTTTTCCATGCCAGGAAACTGTCGACAGATCGCAAGTGGAAGACTATCAATGATTGCTCCAACTTCCCCAGTTAATTTCGACAAGGCATAAGTCGCAAATGCAGTGTCAATTACCTCACCTGTTTCGCTGGCATTCTTCAGTTCCTGTGCGTCGGCCTGCGCACGCGTAAGTCGATGGCGTTCATACTCAATAGTCCCTGGCAGGAGATCTGCCTCGCAGGCCTGCCGCAGTTCTTCAACCTCCCGGCGCAGCTTTTCGTTCTCAATTTCAGCATCCCTTTCGGCATACCATTTTATGACGGCGGCAGAGTCATAAAGCACCTCATTACCCTTGCCACCGCCTCGCAGAACGGGCATTCCCTGCTCCTGCTAGTTCTGAATGGTACGGATACTCGCACCGAAAATGTCAGCCAGCTGCTTTTTGTTGGCTTCCATTGTTCATTCCACGGACAAAACCAGAGAAAGGAAACGACAGAGGCCAAAAAGCCTGTTTTTAGCACCTGTCGTTTCCTTTCTTTTTAGGGGGTGTTTTTAATAAAAACATTAAGTTACGGCGAAGAAGAACGGAAACGCCTTAAACAGGAAAATTTTCACAAATAGCGAAAAACTGCGCGCCTGACGCCCCGTAACGTTCTGGATCACCGGAAAGGACCCGCCAGCCAGAGCGGGCCCTAATTTCATCAACCAATCAGCTTATAGCGACCATCCCGTGCATTGCGGCGTACACGCTCAATCTTGAGGCATAGCGCCGCATCTGGCTTTTTTGGGACAGGTACGCGGCAATATTCAGAAGCGCGAGGAATATTATTTATCCAGTCGATCACTTCACTTAAATACCAGGCCTTACGCCCTTCCGTAACCTGCACACGCTCCGGGAACTCTCCACTAGCCTCAAGGTTTAGCAGTGTACGACGACTCAGGGTTGTAATTTCCATCACCTGATTCATATCAACAAGGCGCTCGCTTAAACACATTTTGTCAGCGATAGCTTTTAATTCCTCTACAGCTGGATTCGGGTACATCATTTCGGCAATTGGCTTAAGGTCATTGTAATCATTCTGCATTGTATCCCCCTTTACACACGAGCCAGCGGCTGAACAGAAATACCTGAGCCAACAAACGCTGCAACCTTTACTGACAGTTCTTTAACAGACTCAGGCCAGTTCAGAGCATCAACATTTAAGACACCTGTCTTATAGACCTGAGCCTGTGTTTTTTTCGCGGTGTCGATTTGTACAGCGGAAACATAAACCGCTTTACCTACGCTCGAACCATCCCATACCACCAGTGCACCTGTTGCATCTTCCTGCATCAGTGGCGTAAATGCAGGAATTACCCCTTTATTAGCTGAAAATATCCCCAGCGTAGTCACCAGTGCTTCAGTGCCAGCCATGAGTTCAGTGTAATGAGTAGCCATTGCTCCCCCTTAGCCAATGCGAACGGTAACAAAACGATTGATGCGGGCCGGTATTGGCTGTGGTGCTGAATGTGTCTGCACATATTCAATAGCCGGATCACCAGGCACAATATAGTTTTTCGGTGCAAGTTCGGCTTTAGTCAGCCCCATTCGGATTAGCTCCGGATCCTGAATACCGCCATAGGCGACAATCCCCTGAAGAGCCGTATTGCCAAGCACCATCAAATCAGGATCAAGGAAATGTTTTTCTGTTCCGTCCTCGTCGGTATAACGCCCGCTGTAAACAACAATCGCAACATCGCCCATATACCCTTTAAAACTCACCGAATCACCAAGGTCTTTAAGGGCCGTTTCCAGTTCGGAATTAGAACCACGACGGGTATCCAAAGCCTCTTTTATCGCTCTGAATGAACGGTATTTCTTCCATACATTACCACCCATAATGATGATATTAGTGACGCCCTCACTAAATTCTGCGTAGCTCTCAATATCATCATTTGGATCAAAAGTTTCTTTATCCTTACCTGACCACTCAGTACCGCCAGACTGAGTGATGATATTTTGTGATTTTATATTCCAGTCCAGCTCATAACGTTCAATACCATCGCCCTCAATGATATTTTTCCCCGTTGTGATTGCCTGAACAGCAAGCCATTCAATACGTGCACGAATAGCTTTAGCCTGATTTACAATCGCCTGTTTAACTTTAATATTACGCGCCCCAAAAGCATTGTATTGCTCAGGTGACACACCAGCAGGGCGCACAGCTAACTTATTTGGATCAATGCTGCTTTTCGGCTTCATATAGCCTGGACGAATTGTTTTTGATTCGTACCCTTCGTCACGTGAAACTTTACTACCCACCATAGGAGAACAAAACGCTGCAATTGGGATATTTGGATCGTCGATTGTATCAAGAATAATATCACGCGATTCAAACATTACCGAGCGAGTAAAAAACAAACTGGTAAACAACGCATTTAGTTGTTTTTGTACATCTACAGCATTAACTACCTGTACAAGCTGAGTAGGCGAATATAAATCAACCATACGCATCCTCTTTGCATTCATTAAAAATAATTGTGGATATATGCTATCACCGATATTTGTCATGCGAACACATGCAACCGAGTGCAATGTTGTATAAAGTTTTGGGGTGACAACTTCAGTGCGGACAATTAGTGTTAATATCTTCACTCCCTTTGGTCGGGATTTATGTAGCATGCCGGAAAATTTATTTTTCCGGCTTTTTTATTGGCAATATTTAAAACGGGATATCATCTCCCCATTGCTCATTATCTCCCTCTGGTGGCTGGCTTCCTTGCTGATCTGCCTGTTGTTTTGCTCTGTTCAGTGCGTCAGTAGCCTGCCCCTGTTGGCCTTTTTTGCCGCCCGGTCGCACCGATCGCGCACTGATTACGCTGTCTGCGATAACCTGCCAGCCCTGCCGCGTTTCGCCGTTCTGTCCAGTCCACTGGCTCATCTGCATGTTACCCGCCACGCTCAGGAGTTCGCCTTTGTGATGCTTTGCCAGCGCGTCGGCTTGTCTGCCAAACGCCAGGACAGATAACCACAACGTCGCCAGACCGTCATCCGACTGACTGCAGGGCAGTGATACCGCCATACGCGCCAGCGTCATGGGGGTGCCCTTGCTGGTCTGTTTTGTCTGCGGGTCGTCCACCAACCGCCCGTAAACTGATATTTGCGCCGTCATGCTGCCTGCTCTCCGGACTTAATATTGATTGTTGTCACTTCCTCCGCTTCAGCAATCTCCCGTTCGGTCAGCGTGGCAAAGTTTGCAGCCGCCGTTGCCATGAATGCGCTTATCAGTTCGGGATGTGCTTTCGCGTATCCTTCCCCGGCGTTGCGGTCTATTGCCTTAATCGCCACCCTTAGCCAGTGTTCAGCCATATCAAGGGCGCGGTAATGTGGCTTTATATGTTTGTTCAGTTTTCCTGATGTGTGCATTTTTATTTTTACCCCCTCGTTTAAAAAGTTTTTTGTGCACCACCACCTTGTCTACCTTGTCTACCTGATTAGTTATCAGGCCAGTAATGGCGCGGGTTTCAGGGAGGTAGACAGCCCCAAATAGCTGTCTACCTCATCTCTACCCGTCTCCTTACCTGTCTACAAAAATGGGTAGATAAGGTAGATAACAGGTAGACAGTGAAAAATAGTTATCTACCTGCATTAATACATTGAAATAAAAGTATTTTCTTTCAGTCAGGTAGACAAGGTAGATAACCATTGCCATTTTTTATAAAAACGCATCGCAATCATCAGTAGTCGTTGCGTTGGTCTGCGTGACTCCCTTAACTTTTCGCGTAATATATTCATATCCGTAAACTTTCGCCGCTGACCTCATAGCCTTTCCGAACTCATTCACGCTCAAACATTTCCCCTTTCCTGTGTATGCCATGAAGGCCATATAGACACGGTAAAGGCTGTTTCTGGTCGTGTACTTCACGGTGTCACCACCACCACCCATCATTAGCCCACGAGCTTCCTCCAGAAACTCCAGCGCCGCGCAAAGCTCAACAACCGGATCCGTTTGCTGCTTTATTGCCAGAGCTTCATCACCGTCACGCTGTTCCAGTAATAAAGCCCGTGCCTTTTCAGGGTCAGCAAAATTAGCCAGCAAGCGGCGGATAATTACGGGGATTTCTGCCGCTATCTTTTCCGGTAATTCCTTGTCTTTTTCGTCCTCCCTTACAATGTTGTCGAACCGGAAAATCACCCGACGGCGTGACACACCTCCGGCCCGTTCGGTAAAGATCATCGGGTCGTTATTGGTTGCCAGTATCACCGCCCTTATTATCGTCGTGAATCGCTTCTCATATTTCGGGTTAATTTCAACGGGATCGCCTCCCGTGATTTTCTTGATGCCCGTGCCTTCCCCCGTATATTTCGGCTGATCGGCAAGGACGATAAGACGACTCCCGACAACCTGCGCGCGCCCTCCTGCATCATCGAGTGATGTCATCTCCGCGCTTACGGTGTTCTGTTTGCCAGCAAGCAGGGTGGCAATATGGGTAAATGTACTCTTACCGCTTCCCCCGTCTCCGGTGGCCTCAATGAACATCTGCCAGTCGTAGCGGTTCGCCATAATCATGTATAACGCGGCACATATACGCATCATCTTACGCGGGTCTTTTCTTGCAGCATGTTCAAGCCATTTATGGAAATTTGGCGCATTATCGCGGATGTTTTCCCCTGCTACTGGTGGCGTGTACTCAATGCCATTGTGCGTGGTGCTCCAGTGCTCCGGCGAGTGCGGAGAAAATTCCCCCGTTTTCAGGTTAAGCACACCATTAGTGAACGGTAGCAAATCACCGGACGGCTCCCCCATGGGGCCGGCAATAACTTTTAACGCTTCCACGGCGTTATTGATTACACGTTTGCTGAACGTGGCCCTGTGCTCTGAATAGATCGCCACCATTTCGCGGCTCAGCTCCATTGTGCTGACCGGACACCATACCCCGCCGCGCCATACGTGGACGATTTCACTTTCTGCATGAACACACACACCATCAAAGCGATCGGCAAGTAGTTGTGCACGTTCACTGTCTGCCATCTGTGAAAGTTGCGCCTTTTGCTTCGTCGGAAGATTAAGCACCAGACTTTCCCCACGCTCGCATTCCTCTTTGAGTCGCGGCAACTGCTCGGATAAATCCACTGGGCTGGTGTCAGTAATCCCCGCGTATTCGTGTACGGTCTTCACTCCAGCCACAGCCAGTAACGTAACAATCTGCGTCATGCTGTGCTCTGTGATATGTCCTGCGCGGTAAACACGCACACACTGACGATCTTCATCAATGATCCGGTAATCGGTGATATTTTTCAGTTGCTCATCAGCCAGCACGACAGGCGGCACATCGTCGGCGGCAATATGTTTACCCGCCCATTCCCGCCACTCTTTCGCATGGCTCCACGCATCACTACCTGCAAAGATGATTACCTCTGTCAGTCTGTCGCGTGGCTGTTTTTTTAAGTTCGGTGCCAGTTTCATTTTTTGCCCCTGAATGCGTTAATCATGCTTTTCATTTTCTGGATGTTTCCCCGCGCTTTTTCCCTGCTGATGGGCTTACTGCGGGGTGCGGCATATACCAGGGAAAAATCACGCCGGAACTGATAAACAGGCATCACGCAGTCATAGCTATACCCCTCACGGCGGTAAGTGATGCGCCGTTCTGCCACGCCTTTAATCGTTACCGTGCCGCCGTATTTATCGCGGTAAATATCGCCGTTCATAAATTCAGGCCGAGCGGGGCCGCTGGCAATAAAGCCAGAATTTTTCATTTCCATATTATTTATTCCTCGACTTAACTCGACTTATTTGATAGCAGGGCACTATTTATTGCGTCATTGAGTTTTTCTGCTGATTCATCAATAAGTGACAACAGGCCATAAGCAATATTTGCATCTTCATTGTCATTTATGCAATCAAGCCACATATTTAATATTGCTTTTGCTGAATTATTTAAAGTTAATGAACTTTCTGCACATGCTAACAATTTAAAAAAGACTTCCCGTTCTGTATTCATTTAATCCCCCACCAGCTTACTTTCTTCCTCAATCAGGAAACTAGCGACACTTCCCGAAAGACGCGCCAGTAGGCTCGCCAGCGCGGATATATCAGCATCTGTAATTTTGTTCGGGTATACCTCAAGAAGGCGGCAAATAATTTCTGTCTGGTGCGCACGTTCAGCGGCTTCGTGTAATGTGATTTCCTGCATTAATGCACCTCTTTTAATTCATACACTGCTGAAATAATGACTTGTGATAAGCCATATTCTGATGATTCGCTTCTCACCGCAGCAATAGCCGTCTGAACATTAACAGCCTTCACGTTCTGAGTGATACCAATTGTGTGGCCCAGTGGGTTAACAGCTCGGGCAAATACACGGAAGGTTTTAAGCACGGCACACCTCCTGACGAATACGGGCGGCGAATACCATCACGCAGCCAGTTGGGGATTGCTGGCGGGCTTCCTGTTCGCTGATGGCCTCGATGGTAATCATGCGCGGTTGTGCCGTACTCAAGGCGATAAAACGCCAGATGTATTTATTCAGGTTGTGCGGGTCCCGCCCTTGCGGGTGTGTGGTATGATTTCTCATAGCTACCTCGATACTGTTGCTATCGTTGGTGGTTAGAAGCCCGTTGGTGTTCCCAGCACCTTCGGGCTTTGCTTTTTTAAGTGCCCCCGTGTTAAGGTGGTCACCTAACAATGAAAAGGCTAATTCAATAGGTGGTCACTTGTCAACGATCAAACGCGATAAAAGTCCTAAGGGTGATGGGCAATCTCCACAATTCAGAATGCGAATTTCTCCAGAGCTAAAAGAGCAATTCGACAAAGAAGCGCAGAGCGACGGCATAAGCCTAGCCAACTGGCTTAAAGAATTAGGGCGCAAAGAGCTGCTACGGCGCGGTATTGAACCAAAAGGATAAGAATAATTGAAGTCAAGGAGCTAACACATGAAATACGAATTCTTCGCAACAAGTAGCAGTAGTTTGGATGTATACATAGTCACTGTATCAAACGATTCTGGCTCGCTAATCATGACTTGTAATTGTCCAGCAGGAAGTAAAGGTATTCTATGTAGACACCGTAAAGCTTTAATTACCGGAAAAATCCGTGGTATATTCACTCCCCCAAGAAGGAATAATCCTGAAAAATTACAAGAAGCTATAAATTTAATAGCCACATATGGCATAGATAAAACATTAAAGTTGTACACTGATGAGTTAGAACGAGCAGAACAGACTTGGATAAGTGTTCGCGATAATTTGAGAGCAATGATAAACGCTCTTGTTGAACCACCTAAATATTGAACTGTTCACATTGCCTATCAGGCGATAACCTCGTATTCTGATTAAGGCTAACTATATACTCACATTGGCGACCAATTCTGGTCGCCTTTATCCACCATTTTTATAATATCATAGATTAAAAGTGTTAATCCTTACCCCCTGAATGGAATTGATGAGGATTTAATTTCCACAGAACTAAATCCTCTTGAATCCAAGAACATTTTTATACCAGCCTCAATGAAATCATAATCGTTTGTCGGGCCAATTGTAATGCTTTTAATTGGTAACTTTCTATTATCTTTATTATCAATGATGATATAAGGGATGATCCCATTATTATTTATTCTGAAGTGCACATCTGGCATTTGCATCCACGGAGTAAATACCAATCTAAATTCATTCTCTTCGATAAAACTAGGATGTTTAAAAAATGGGATGTATTTAGATATAAATTGATACGTAGAGACCATTGTTACAAAATGATCATTCATTTCTTTAATATTAATACCATTACAAGAAAAAAACTCTCCCAACTCCTTACTCATCTTAGTAATATCGTTATTATTTGAATATATAACATCATGTGCAACACAATTTAAATAAATATTTTGAGAAAAGCTCACAAGTTCATCCGCATCAAACTCAATGCAAACACCCTGTTTATTTCCGTAACCTCTCCACTGACTTAACTTATCGTTTTCCTTACAAAAAGAGATGCTATAAACATGTTTATCAATCCCTTTTTCTTTTTGTAACCTCCCTTTCTCATACATGTCAAGAGACTTGAGCAAAATAGTTTTCTTATCTTTTGGAATGATATTGTCATCAACTATTTTAATTGTATTTCGAAAGCATTCACATCCATGGTTAGACTCCTCTTTATCATTTAAGAAATATATGTTTGTAGCCCATAAAGAATTAGAGTCTAATATACCTTTCAAACCAAAAAGATCTGTATAATGAAATATAGCCACAATGCCCACCTAATAGTTAAGTTGTTTCCCACTCACCTCGAATCCATGCCTGCACTTCTGAAAGACGATATGCAACAGCAGTGGAACCAATCTTGATCCGCTTAGGAAATTTTCCTTCCTTCTCCAGCTTCCAGCGTGTGCTGTTCGCAAGAGTAGTTAGCTCCCGACATTCTTTCTCACGGATCATTCGGTCAATGTTAGGAATGTACTCCAGACCCTTTTTATCAACAATTGCCATTTTTTTCATGTTAACCAGCCTTTTGTTTGAGGATTGTCACTTTTGAATCAGCACCTGCGATGCTATTGAGATATGTAGTCCAGAGTTCCAGAGCATCCAGTTTTTTAGCCATAAACTTACTCCGATTGTAAACACCTGCCACGCCAGGTAGCGCATGGCCTAACAGTTGTTCTACTACATAAAATTCAACACCGAGATCACTTAGATGAGTAGATAGCGTTCTTCTAAGGTCGTGTAGTGACCATTGTTTTTCATGGCCCAAACGTTTACCGATTTTCCCCCCAATCTTGCTTACGCTTTCTCTAATTCGCAGACTTCCCAGCACATAACCAGTATGTTTTGTCTCTTCGTGAACATCCGTTACCCACTGTCGTAGAATTTCAGGTACTGGTCTGACGATTTCAACACCAGTTTTTGAGTGATCTTTTGGTACAGTCCAAACCCAACTTTCGAGATCCCATTCGCTCCATTCTGATAATCGGGCTTCACTCATTCGACATCCAAATACTGTACAAAGCACAAACATTTTTCGCGTGTATTCAGACATTAGTTTTAAATCAGGCTCGACAAAAATTGCCTTCCAGAGCTGGCCGAGTTCGGCTTCATCCAGAACCCGATCCCGCTTACCTGCAATCTGCCCCACATCACTCATGCGCAAATCCTTTAAAGCATCACACGTCGCGTACTGGCGTACCCGACAAAAACGAAGAGCTAATTTAGTGTCAGAAAAAACATACGCCGCCATAACTGGTGCATTACGTTTAATTCGGTCAAAACAGTCCAGCCATTCATATAGGTGAGTGTCATTTACGGGCAAATGACCGATATAGGGAAAGATATGCTTTCGAAATCTGCCAAGCGTTACAGCATGAGTTTTACGACGCACCTTACAGTAATTTTCATACCAATAATTTAGTGCATCCTCCACTGTGACCGGCTTTAAGCGTTCTTCAGCCTGAATCTTAATCTGGATACGCGGATCACGTTTGTCAGCCAACCAACCACGGCACTCGTCGCGCTTTTCCCTTGCCTGTTTGAGTGACATATCAGGATATTTACCCAACGTTAGCCAGACCGGAGCAGCCCGGCCACCTGCTAACCTGTAGAAGAAAACAAAGCTCACAGCCCCTTTAGTACTCACACGAATAGAAAGCCCCTTTCCATCAGCAATGGTGATCTGCTTTTCTCTGGGTTTCCCCAGATATCCTTTAAGCGCTTTGTCGCTCAGTTTGTTCTCGCCAGCCATTTTTAGCCCCAAAAAGCAATACAAGCTGCAATACAGAGATGATTGCAACACACAGATAACGAGGAAAATTCAGTGAAAGCGCCAGATAAACTTATTCTTTATTATCAAAAGATTAAGTGTAAAAACCAGCAACTACACGAAAGCCTCAGAAAGCCATGCTAAGTGCTTCGGCTTGACATATCCCGGCGTAAATTCAGAGGTGGAGCCGCCACGGGAACGGATAACCTCACCGGAAACAATCGGCGAAACGTACAGCGCCATGTTTACCAGTCCCGGAATTTGTGAGAGATAGACTTTCTCCGTGGTGAAGGGATAGCTCTCACGGAAAAAGAGACGCAGAAACAGCGGATCAAACTTAAATTTCTGCTCATTTGCCGCCAGCAGCTGGGCGGTTGTGTACATCGACATAAAAAAATCCCGTAAAAAAAGCCGCACAGGCGGCCTTTAGTGATGAAGGGTAAAGTTAAACGATGCTGATTGCCGTTCCGGCAAACGCGGTCCGTTTTTTCGTCTCGTCGCTGGCAGCCTCCGGCCAGAGCACATCCTCATAACGGAACGTGCCGGACTTGTAGAACGTCAGCGTGGTGCTGGTCTGGTCAGCAGCAACCGCAAGAATGCCAACGGCAGCACCGTCGGTGGTGCCATCCCACGCAACCAGCTTACGGGTGGAGGTGTTCAGCATCAGCGGGGTCATTGCAGGCGCTTTCGCACTCAATCCGCCGGGCGCGGTTGCGGTATGAGCCGGGTCACTGTTGCCCAGCGGCTGGTAATGGGTAAAGGTTTCTTTGCTCGTCATAAACATCCCTTACACTGGTGTGTTCAGCAAATCGTTAACGGCATCAGATGCCGGGTTACATGCAGCCAGCGGTGCCGGTGCCCCCTGCATCAGACGATCCAGCGCAGTGTCACTGCGCGCCTGTGCACTCTGTGGTGCTGCGGCCAGAATACGGCGGGCCGTTTCCACGGTCATACCGGGGGTTTCGGCCAGCACGCATGCCTGTTCTTCGCGTCCGTGAGCCTCCTCACAGTTGAGGATCCCCATAATGCGGCTGTTTTCTGCCGCAACCGCAGCGGTGATCTGCGCGTTCACGTCCGGCTGCGCCGCGCTGGCGTTTTCGCCCTCCGTCGCTGGCACCACGTCAGTAACGTCAGCCTGCGAAGCAGTGGCTGAAACAGTTGTTGATTGAGTCTCTTTGGTCATTCGCCCTCCTGAGAGACGGGATTTACGTGCATCCAGTGCATCACGCATAACGGTGATCGCATCGGTGCTGTTGACAAGTTCATCAGCCAGTCCGGCATCAATGGCCTCCTGACCGCTGTACACTGCAGCCTCGGTATCCAGCACAGCCTGCACGGACAGGCCGGTATATGCCGACACCTTTTGCGCAAACATCCGGCGGGTTGCATCCATCCGGGACTGCAGTGTCTCCCGGACGTCATCCGGAAGATGGCTGTAGGGGTTGCCATCCACCTTATGGCTGCCGCTGTAAATCAGCGTGATTTCCACGCCCTGTTTCTCCAGCGCAGCACCGTAATTACTGTGAGCCATCATGACGCCGATGGAGCCTGTCCGGGCGGTCTGCGTGACCAGACGCCGGGAGGCGGCACTGGCAAGCAGCTGACCTGCGCTGCAGTTCATGTCATTGGCCAGCGCCCATACCGGCTTTATGTCACGCACACGGGCGATGATGTCAGCGCAGTCAAATGCCCCTGCCACCATTCCGCCGGGCGTGTCCATATCCAGCAGAATGCCGTCCACCATCGGGTCGCTGGCAGCCTGTTGCAGACGGGCGATAATGCCGTTGTAACCGGTCATCCCCGAATACGGCTGCAGCGCCCGCGTCCGGCTGACCAGCGTGCCGGAAACCGGCAGCACGGCGATGCCGTTCATGACCTGATAACTGCGGGCCTGTCGTGGTCCGTCATCATCACCGGATAACGCCAGCGTCGCGGGTGCCTCTCCGGCAGTCAGGCTGTCGCCGGACACCGCATCCGTCAGGCGACTGATCCCAAGCTGGCCTGCAAGCGCACAAAAGAAAACCCGCGCATAGGCGGGTTCAAGCATCAGCGGCTCATTAAAAGCCATGCTGGCAATATGCGGGAGATTACGCAGCTCTGCTGTCACTCTTCTCCTCCTCTGTTGATTGTCGCAGTCCGGATTCAAATGCCGCAGCCGCCCAGGCGGGCGGTTTAAGACCGGCTGCACGGCGCTCCATCGTTTCACGGACCTGCTGGGCAAAAATTTCCTGATAGTCGTCACCGCGTTTTGCGCACTCTTTCTCGTAGGTACTCAGTCCGGCTTCTATCAGCATCACCGCTTCCTGTACTTCTTTCAGACCATCGATGGCCATACGACCGGAGCCTATCCAGTCGCAGTTCCCCCAGGCACTGCGGGCTTCCTGAAAACTGAAACGCGCTTTTGAAGGTAACGTCACCACGCGGCGAACGATGGCCTCTTCCAGCCAGCACAGAAACATCTGGCTCGCCTGACGGGATGCGACGAATTTTCGCCGCCCCATAAAGTACGCCCACGACTCGTTCGCACTGGCCCGTGCCGTGGAGTAGCTCATCTGGGCGTAATTCCGGGAAAGCTGCTCATACGAGACACCCAGCCCGGCAGCGATATACCGCAACAGTGACTGCTCAAACACGGAGTAGCCGTTATCCGTGTCCTGAGCCGTCTGCAGGTTCAGTGAGTCCCCCGGCATCAGGTGCGGCACTTTTGCGCCTCCCAGCCGGACCGGTGCTGCGGCGTAATACGCGGCAATTTCACCAATCCAGCCGGTCAGCCTGTCCCGCTGCTCCTGACTGTTCGCGCCCAGAATAAAATCCATCGCTGACTGCGTATCCAGCTCACTCTCAATGGTGGCGGCATACATCGCCTTCACAATGGCGCTCTGCAGCTGCGTGTTCTGCAGCGTGTCGAGCATCTTCATCTGCTCCATCACGCTGTAAAACACATTTGCACCGCGGGTCTGCCCGTCCTCCACGGGTTCAAAAACGTGAATGAACGAGGCGCGCCCGCCGGGTAACTCACGGGGTATCCATGTCCATTTCTGCGGCATCCAGCCAGGATAGCCGTCCTCGCTGACGTAATATCCCAGCGCCGCACCGCTGTCATTAATCTGCACACCGGCACGGCAGTTCCGGCTGTCGCCGGTATTGTTCGGGTTGCTGATGCGCTTCGGGCTGACCATCCGGAACTGTGTCCGGAAAAGCCGCGACGGACTGGTATCCCAGGTGGCCTGAACGAACAGTTCACCGTTAAAGGCGTGCATGGCCACACCTTCCCGAATCATCATGGTAAACGTGCGTTTTCGCTCAACGTCAATGCAGCAGCAGTCATCCTCGGCAAACTCTTTCCATGCCGCTTCAACCTCGCGGGAAAAGGCACGGGCTTCTTCCTCCCCGATGCCCAGATAGCGCCAGCTTGGGCGATGACTGAGTCGGAAAAAAGACCCGACGATATGATCCTGATGCAACTGGATGGCGTTGGCGGCATAGCCGTTATTGCGTACCAGATCGTCTGCGCGGGCATTGCCACGGGTAAAGTTGGGCAGCAGGGCTGCATCCACACTTTCACCCGGTGGGTTCCACGCCCGCAACTGCCCACCAAATCCGCTGCCACCGCCGTGATAACCGGCATATTCACGCAGCGATGTCATGCCGTCCGGCCCCAGAAGGGTGGGAATGGTGGACATTTTCATACATAAAATCCTGCAGGTCCCCTGCGTCGCTGTGTCATGCCGGTCTGCACTTCCAGCTCCGCAATGTATTTTTTCAGGTCAGACACGGAAGTGGCCGTAAACTCCACTCTCCGTCCGTCTTTCTGTACCGTTGCCACCCGTTTTCCTGTCATCAGGTCATGCAGTGCCGCACGGGCAGCGGCAAGTTCTTCCTGTCGCGTCATTCATCCTCTCCGGATAAGGCACGGGCGTAATCTGCCAGTGTTTTCTTGTTGGTTGCTGCACCATCCTCTTCCTGCAGGCTCGCCAGCAGTGCACTGAGATCCAGCTGCCAGCGGGAAATACTGATGCGCAGCGCCGCCAGCGCATAAACGAAGCAGTCGAGCGCCTCATTGCGTCGCTTTTTGCTGTCCCACAGTATTTTTTTCCTGCCATCCACCCATTTTTCGACCTGCTCTTCAGCAGTCAGCTGCTGCGCTTCGGTCAGATCAAAAATATCCGGGTTATTCGGGAAGTGAACGGCACCGGGAAGCGGTTCATCCCCTTCCGGCGTCAGTGTGAAGCGGTTATAAATCTGCTCTTTCGCGGTATCCGTACCGATTTCGGTAAGGTAAACCCCGTTTTTGTTTCGCTTACGTGGCATGCTGGCCACCGGCTTTCCGTAGACGGATGCCCCTTTAATGGGGATCACCCGGAACAGCCCATGCTTTTTCGAGCGTTCATACACAATGGTCGGGTCAATCCCGCCAATATCCCAGCAGATACGGGATATCGACATTTCTGCACCATTCCGGCGGGTATAGGTTTTATTGATGGCCTCATCCACACGCAGCAGCGTCTGTTCATCATCGTGGCGGCCCATAATAATCTGCCGGTCAATCAGCCAGCTTTCCTCACCCGGCCCCCATCCCCATACGCGCATTTCGTAGCGATCCAGCTGGGAGTCGATACCGGCAGTCAGGTAAGCCACACGGTCAGGAACGGGCGCTGAATAATGCTCTTTCCGCTCTGCCATCACTTCAGCATCCGGACGTTCACCGATTTTCGCTTCCCATGTCTCACCGAGCGTGGTGTTCACGAAGGTTTTACGTTTTCCCGTATCCCCTTTCGTTTTCATCCAGTCTTTGACAATCTGCACCCAGGTGGTGAACGGGCTGTACGCCGTCCAGATGTGAAAGGTCACGCTGTCCGGCGGCTCAATCTCTTCACCGGATGACGAAAACCAGAGAATGCCATCACGGGTCCAGATCCCGGTCTTTTCGCAGATATAACGGGCATCAGTGAAGTCCAGCTCCTGCTGGCGGATGACGCAGGCATTATGTTCGCAGAGATAAAACACGCTGGAGGGATCATCTGGCGTCCATTTGAGGCCAAACGGCGTCTCTTTATCGCCAAATTTAAGGTACTGCTCCTCCCCGCAGTGCGGGCAGGCAACATGAAAACGCATAAAATGCGGGGATTCACTGGCTGCACGCTCAATCTGACAGGTGCCTCTCACTTTGGGCGTGGAGCCACGGATGGACTTTGGCCAGACCGAGCCTTCAATACGCTTGTCACCCAGGAACGTCGGAGAGCCTTCCTGTTCAATATCATCATCAAAAGCAGCAAGTTCATCATAACCCGCCACATCCACCGACTTTTCACGGTAGTTTTTTGCCGCTTTACCGCCCAGGCACCAGAAGCCACGCCCATTAGTGAAACGCTTCATGGTGAGCGTGTTATCCCGGTGCTTTTTGCCATACCACGGGGCCAGCGCCAGCAGCGACGGAATATCACGAATAGTCGGCTCAACGTGGGTTTTCATAAAGTTCTCGGCATCACCATCCGTCGGCAACCAGATAAGGGTGTTGCGCTGCTTATGCTCTATGAAGTAGGCATAAACACCCAACAGCATTTTGGAATAACCGACACGGGCAGACTTCACCACATTCACCTCACGGATGTAGTCGCTGCCCATCGCATTCATGATGGCCCGCTGAAAGGGCAGTGTTTCCCAGCGCCCTTCCTGGTATGCGGATTCTTTCGGGAGATAGTAATTGGCATCCGCCCATTCAACGGCGGTCTGTGGCTCCGGCCTGAACAGTGAGCGAAGCCCGGCGCGGACAAAATGCCGCAGCCTGTTAACCTGACTGTTCGATATATTCACTCAGCAACCCCGGTATCAGTTCATCCAGCGCGGCTGCTTTGTTCATGGCTTTGATGATATCCCGTTTCAGGAAATCAACATGTCGGTTTTCCAGTTCCGGAAAACGCCGCTGCACCGACAGGGGGATCCCGTCGAGAATACTGGCAATTTCACCTGCGATCCGCGACAGCACGAAAGTACAGAATGCGGTTTCCACCACTTCAGCTGAGTCTCTGGCATTCTTCAGTTCCTGTGCGTCGGCCTGCGCACGCGTAAGTCGATGGCGTTCGTACTCAATAGTCCCTGGCTGGAGATCTGCCTCGCTGGCCTGGCGCAGTTCTTCAACCTCCCGGCGCAGCTTTTCGTTCTCAATTTCAGCATCCCTTTCGGCATACCATTTTATAACGGCGGCAGAGTCATAAAGCACCTCATTACCCTTGCCACCGCCTCGCAGAACGGGCATTCCCTGTTCCTGCCAGTTCTGAATGGTACGGATACTCGCACCGAAAATGTCAGCCAGCTGCTTTTTGTTGACTTCCATTGTTCATTCCACGGCCAAAAACAGAGAAAGGAAACGACAAAGGCCCAAAAGTTCGTTTTCAGCACCTGTCGTTTCCTTTCTTTTCAGGGGGTATTTTAAATAGAAACATTAAGTTACGACGAAGAAGAACGGAAACGCCTTAAACCGGAAAATTTTCATAAATAGCGAAAACCCGCGAGGTCGCCGCCTCGTAACCTGTCGGATCGCCGGAAAGGACCCGCAAAATGATAATAATTATCATCTGCATGTCACAACGTGCATCTACGCCATCAAACCACGTCAAATAATCAATTATGACGCAGGTATCATATTAATTGATCTGCATCAACTTAACGTAAAAACAACTTCAGACAATACAAATCAGCGACACTGAATACGGGACAACCTCATGTCAACGAAGAACAGAACCCGCAGAACAACAACCCGCAACATCCGCTTTCCTAACCAAATGATTGAACAAATTAACATCGCTCTTGATCAAAAAGGGTCCGGGAATTTCTCAGCCTGGGTCATTGAAGCCTGCCGCCGGAGACTGTGCTCAGAAAAAAGAGTTTCTCCTGAAGCAAACAAAGAAAAGAGTGACATTACTGAATTGCTCAGAAAACAGATCAGACCAGATTGAAGCAATTTAGATAATCGTGCAGACTACGCCCCTCATATCACATGGAAGGTACTACAATGGCTCAGGTTGCCATTTTTAAACAAATATTCGATAAAGTGCGAAATAATTTAAACTATCACTGGTTTTATTCTGAACTAAAACGTCACAATGTCTCACATTACATTTACTATTTAGCCACAGAGAATATTCATCTTGTTCTTGAAAACGATAATACGGTTTTAATAAAAGGACAGGGTAAGGTTGTAAATGTAAGATTTTCAAAAAATAAATGCCTTATAGAAGCCACATTAAAAGGATTCAAATCAGGAGAGTTATCATTTTACGAATACAGGAAAAATCTTGCTACAGCAGGGGTTTTCAGATGGATTACAAATATCCACGAAAACAAAAGGTATTACTATACCTTTGATAATTCATTACTCTTTACTGAGAACATTCAGAACACTACACAAATATTTCCGCACTAAATCATAACGTCCGGTTTCTTCCGCGCCAGAACCGGACTCGCTGGCATGATGAAATATGTGTACCCGGTAACCCCGGTGTGCATCGTTTTTGATTATTCCCGCACACTCGCGCAGAAGGAGTTCCCCGTCGGGCTACGGTCTCTGTTAATACGGGAATACGGCGACGATACAGCGCATGATGTGTCAGGCTTGAATACCTTTATCCTTTAAAAGGGATATCAGTTAAGTTATCCCGTGTAGGGTATAAGCCATTATCAAAGCCACTCTGTAGGAAGTGCTTTTGTAATGGCAATAAAAAGCCCCGCGAATGCGAGGCTAAATCCTGGTATTTGTAATGACTGGCTCTTATCTCAACGCAGCCCCTTACCGCGCGCAAAATGCTCAATATCAAGCATCAGCAATGAGATGTTTAATCTGGATTCACTCCAGAAGTGAGCACCACCCTGTCTACAGAGCCAGATGTGAAGGATGATGAGTAAAATTATCGCTATCATCGAAGGCATTGCGTCCTGATGTACTCCTGCAGGTAGTTAACCTGCGCGGTTATCCTGTCGATTCCACTTCGGAGACGGTAATAATTGAGTTCAGCATCTGCTGTAAGTCTTGGGCTTTCTCCATCGCCCATGCTGCTGGCTCCGGTCTTTGACTTTGCACATGAGGCGGCGACTTGCAGCCGCTTACGCCCAGCAGAAACATCATCACGGAGACTTTCGATAGTCGCGTTAGCATCAGCAAGCTCCTTTGTATATCTGGCGTCGAGTTCTGCTACGTCACGTTGACGCTTCTGCATGTCAGCGATGATGGATGTGGCTTTGTCGCGCTGGGCTTTGTAGGCGATGGCGTTATCACGGTAATGATTAACAGCCCATAACAGGCAGACGATGATGCAGATAACCAGAGCGGAGATAATCGCGGTGACTCTGCTCATGCCTCAATCTCTCTGACCGTTCCGCCTGCTTCTTTGAATTTTGAAATCAGACTGTCAGCCTTATGCTCGAACTGACCATAACCAGCGCCCGGCAATGAAGCCCAGATATTGCTGCAACGGTCGATTGCCTGACGAATATCACCGCGGTCAATCATCGGTAAAGCGCCACGCTCTTTAATCTGTTGCAATGCCACAGCGTCCTGGCTTTTCGGAGAGAAGTCTTTCAGGCCAAGCTGCTTACGATAGGCATCCCACCAACGGGAAAGAAGCTGGTAACGTCCGGCTGCTGTTGATTTGAGTTTTGGGTTTAGCGTGACAAGTTTGCGAGGGTGATCGGAGTAATCAGTGAACAGTTCGCCACCAACAATAACATCATAACCGTGGTTACGTGTCGGTTGTCGCCCGTTATCCGTTCCTTCTGACCATGCCACCATATCCAGGAAAGCTTTACGCTGGGAATTTAGTGCCTGCATAAATTACTCCTTCGAGCTACCAAATTTGTTACCGATTACTCGCATTGCAGCCCCACGAATAGCATCGACACCGATCAGCCCCACGCCACCACCAATGGCAACAGAAAGCGATTTAGGCCATCCGACATACTCAAGAGCGGATGCAAAGGTCAGCGTCAAAGCGCCACAGAGCAAAATCTCGAGCGTTTTTCGCTTCCAGCCACCACCACCGCCAAAATAGGCAATGCGCAAGCCAGCCATAACGATCGACATAATCACTGCGCCCAGCGGTGTGTCTCCACGCCACCAGCTCTGGACCAACTCCAGCCAGGTATTTGGGTTATGAGGCATTTGTAGTTATCTCTCACCTCGCAATACAGGAGGTGCAAATTGAGGGAACATCATGTACCGCAAATCAGAAGCGGAAACGTCAAAGAAGCCGAGCCAATGGATAACTGCGGGATAGACCAGGCCCAACGACCCCCTAGGCCCAAAAACGACAAAACCCGCTCAATGGCGGGTTTAAGCTGTGTGGCGAAGTAACCACTCTTAACACGATATAATACTTTTTGCGTACGCGTTAACTTTTTCTGTAGTGTTTAGTGTAAGATTCTTCACAAGATAGATACTTTGGAGTACATGATGTAAAGTGCTGTATGCATAAACAGTACAAAGGATATCATGATGAACAAATTAGCACGCTTATTATTAACAGCAAGCTCAATTGCACCTGTTTGCGCAACTCTATTTTTTATTGGATATGTAAAAGATACGGTTTGGCTGATGCAATATAGCTTATGCGTTGGCATAGCAAGTTGGTTATTAGCAATAGGCCTGATTCAATATGCTGAGAAACAACTTGAACCTCTGACAAAAAATATTAGTTCAGTTTCTCCCGCTAACAAAGAAGTAACTAATTATTTCTTAAGCTATTTATTCCCTCTCCTAGGAACAGACTCTATTGCTGAAAATAAAGCATATGCGTTATTCTTTTATTTGTCATTGTTATTTTACATCAGCTTTTCCGAGAACTATAACTTTAACCCAGTATTGTCACTTATCGGTTATAAATTTTACGAAGCTGAAGATGACACCGGCGTAGGTTTTGTATTGATTTCTAAATCAGTCATTACTGATATTAAAGATATCAAATTTACAGTTATTCAATTAACAGACTACACATTTCTACATGTTAAAGGATAATAACCATGGCACTTTTTGCAGTAATAGATAATACAATTGCAACGAGAATTGTTAGAGTCGAACTTGATGCAACAGCAAGTACTTCTGTTACGGCCATTTTCCAACAACAGCGTCAATATTTTGAAAGTCATCATAACAATATGATACCATTCTATGCCGGTTATACACCAAAACATAGTGAGTGTTTTGAAATACAAAACTTTACTGATTCTGCACGCCTGATTGACGCAGTCAATAGGCCTACCGCCGTGCCTGTCTGGGATCCCAGCCAAATTGATATTGGTTATATTAAAGCATTATTTGTTGGTGTTGACGCGCCAGCAAACCCCAATATTATTGCGCTACAAACCTTCAACAAAAAACAAATCTTAGATACCTCAAAATCATTCTTTGGAAAGTTTTTTGCAAGCAAAACTACCTTTAGTAAAGCTAATAGCATCGGTTTTAATGTTGATGATAAACTAGTTGCAATAATTATCAATGATACAATACGATTTAAGAGTTTCTTTAATCTAAGAAGCATTTTTGACATGTCGTCCTATTTTTCTGCTGCTACTGACCAAGAACTTAATGCATTTAGTCAACTTAGTGTATTTTCTACTCCCCAAGGTTTTGATCTAAAATCCGTTGCAGATACAGTGATAAGAAATAAAGTAACACTAATAAATCAGACTGGGATGCTAACACCCCAAAATATGTCAAAGTTTAAATCCGAAGCTGCTAAAGTCAATTTCCCCTTACAAACCATAATAGTTGGCGGTGTTGAGAAAATTGTCATGCCTTCATCAAAAAAAGAAATAAAAGCCCTTCTTGACTTTCTTGAGGAAGACATTTGGATTTCAGGGATAAGTGGAAGACGCTTTAAATCGAATTCAAAGCGCCCAATATAACTAGAAGACAGTTAAGAATAGTTAACAGGCAAGAGTGCAAACAATGCCTTCAATGAAACCAAGCGATGTTTGCAACTCTTTCCTGATAGTCCCATCCGAACACTTTCTCTTCTTAGCAATGGCTCGCAATGAAATCCCTACCACAAAATGGGCTATAACTAATTCATACTCTTCTGGTTTGTACTTTCTTAATCTAGCTACGCACCCATCGATCATGAGCCCCTCATCATCATCACACTGAATCCGGGACTTTTTGCCATGAGGTAAAAGCCCCTTGAAGCCAGCGGCTACCGGTTGCCAGTCCACTCCGCTATTGTCTGAAGCAGCCCAAGCTCCCCAACGATCCATCACTTCATACATATCACGCATCAACTTTCTCCACAAAATCAGGCCAGCACGCCAATTGCCAGCGCACGATCGATAAAACGAAATATCAGCTCCAGCTGGGAGCCATACTTCTCTTCAAATGCCACGGTATCCGCATGCAGCTCGTCGTGATGCTTTCTGCACAAAGGCAACACAAAGAGGTCATGCGCTTTTGTACCCATTCCACCCTGACCGTGACCTATCAGGTGGTGGGGATCATCAGCTGGCTTTCCACAACATGCGCACGGCTGCGTCTTAACCCAGCGCGTGTACTTTTCATTAACCCAGCGGCGACGTTTTGGGCGTAACATAAAAGACTCCGGCGACTCCGGATCCACTTTCAGCGCCAGCACCTTTTTCGCCTTATCCTGGATGATGCTGGTGGCAGGAACCGAAGGCACAAGGTCACTTTCCCGGGTAACAGACGGCACAACAGGCTTCGGTAATCTCAGTGCCTTACGGGCTGCACTTTCCGGTAAGGCATCCGCCAGATCATTACGAATCAGCCACCAGCACAGTTCCGGCATTGTCACAACGTGACTGTCATCAAAACCGAGATCCCGACGCACAACAGACAACACCCAGCGGGCACAGTTATCCGTTGCCATTGATTCCAGCCGTTCCGTGAACTGATCGCGCAGCTGGTTATCGCAGTGCCAGCACAGACGGATTGCGCCCGGAGCGTGTCGCATTGTGGTCATGTTCTCGCTGTGCCAGTCGGAATGAGGCCACTGGCAGCCTTTTTCACGAAGTAACCAGCTTTCAAGACATTCCACGCCACCAGCACGACGGATCACTGCCTCATTGCGGAACACGGCCTGAACGGCAGGATCATCCGCCAGCGGTTGTGATGCCGCCGGAACGGCACCACTGGCGAAAGATGAATAACGTTCCGGCTCAGGCTCCAGCAGGACACGCCCCTGCATAAACAGGGGCATCAGCTCTGAACCTGGTCTGAACAATACGATCCCCATACGCGGGGCAATTTCAGGGGTCAGTAGTGCTCTCACGGTCACCTCAATGAACGGTATCGAGCAGCTTTAACAGCTCAGGGAATCGGGATTCGAAGAAGTGCGGCTGCGTCTCGCGCGGATTTGCGGGACTGGTGATGTTCTTGCCGAACATGCAGCCTTTCGCTGTCAGCGACCAGAATTTTTTGATGTTGTTAATCGCGGTACGGCTGTATCGTTCGCGCTGCTCGACGATCCCCAGCTTCACCATCTGGTGATATGCCTGATTAGCCGTCAGGCGGATACCATACTGTTTCAGCAGTGCACTCAGTGACAGTGTCGGGCGACTTGAGCCATCGTGTGCATCAGCAGGAGCATCAATGGCATAGCGCGGTGCCAGATTCGGTAAGCCAACAGCCTCCTGAAGTTTCTGACAGGCTCCAAGCACTGAAGAGTTAGACAGATTTAACTCCCGGCGCATAAAGTCCAGCAGAATCACGCCAGCCTGCATCTTGTCAGCAGCCTGTCCGGATAATTTTTCAGGTGCGCTGGTTACCATGTCGAAAGTACGGATCACCTTCAGATGGAATGACGGGCTGATCCACATTGCATAGGCATACACCAGTTCTTTGCAGACATACGTCCCCTGGTTATTTCCGCCACGAATAACGTTAACTGGCTCTATATTGACCGAGTTGCAAATCTGCAACTCGCTTATTAAACGTTCAGTTTGCTCATTGCGGAGCCAGAATGCAGGCTTATGCTTATCCAGAGAACCGGCAGCCCTGTGCAGATCGTTCAGGCTGTAACGACCATAAGCATCACGACGAACTTCAATACCATCAATGACCATCAGATTATTCATACTTCGTTTCTCCTCTTAATCAGGCGGCTGCACCCGCCGGTTTCTCGTACTTACTGATAGTGATCTCGACCTTCCCTTCCGGGATAACCGGTCCCCACTCCACCAGCATTCTTTTCACCTGACTGTCGTCTTCCCACACACCCGCGTGGGTCAGGGCGTCAAACAGCGCCTTGTTATAGTTGTCCAGATCGCGGATCCGGTTATCCGGAGGAAACAACACGATCTCCACTGAAGCTGGTGCCGACGTTGGTTTCGGCAGACGGCGTAACTGCTCAATGATGGCGGCACACGCCGCGCCCTGGAATTTACGCCCCGCCGCGCTTATCAGGCTCTTACCTGCAAAAGCCCCTTTGTTGGGGTGTCGCCAGTACGTGTTCACGCTGGGGGGAAACGGCAGGATCAGCTTCATACTTTCAGCCCCCTCTCATGTAACCAGAGGGCTGCACGCAGCCTGCCGTTTTCCTCACCGGCAAGCAGTGCGCGGATAATCCCGACCGCCTCGCTGTCGTCGTCCTTCACCGCGGTATGAAGCGTTATCCCCCGGGCCACGCCACGCTTTATCGTGATGACGCCTTTTTTCTCCAGTGCGCGAAGATGCTCTACCGCTGCATTCACTGAACGGTATCCCAGCATGGTTGCCACCTCCTGATTGGTTGGCGGGAAGCCACGTTCTTTCTGATAAGAAATCAGCATATCCAGCACCTGCTGCTGGCATTGAGTTAACGTCGTCATGCCGCCATCTCCCTGACCAGTTTTTCCGCCTGCTGGCGAACCTGCGCCAGAAACGCCTCACCACATGCCTCAAGTTCATCGCGCCCGATGTAGCTGATTGCCGGTCCCTTCCAGGTCTTATCGAAAACAGCAATAGCACCAGCGAAGAAAGCGCCTGTCGGCACCTGCTTCTCGTCTTTCGGGATAAACCAGACAGGCAGTTCAAAACCAATACGCCCGCGAATAAAAGCAATATGATCTGCATCTTCCGGCCACCACACTTCGCTGGTGGCAGCTTTGATCAGGAAAACATAGCGCCCGCCTTTATCACGCATGGCACTGGCATGCTTCATGATGTAACGCATGCCGGTGATGTATTGCCCCTCATGCTGACTGGCGCGGCTGTATGGGGGATTACCAAAGGCAGCACCTTTAAGCTCCGCAAGACGTTCTGACCAGTCATGCGCCAGCGCGTTGTCTTCCGCCGTGTAATACGCGGCACATTTGGCGTTATCACCGTCAGTAAAAAGATCCAGAACAAACGGGCCAAACAGAGTGTTAATTCCCCAGAAAATGTTATCCGGCGTGCGCCACTGATCGCCCACTTCCTTCAGTTCATGGGCTGGTTTGTTCCGTAGTTCCACCAGCGCCTGGCAATATTTATTACTCATTAAGCCCCCACGTAATTCCCTGACAGATACCACTCATCACTCGATACAGCGCGCTTGCTGCTTTTCCGTAAACACTGCTCACGACGCGCCAGAAAATTGTTTCGTTCTGGCTGGGAGTGGCTTTCACGGAATGCCGCCATCCACACCGTTGCAGCACGACGGTATAAGCCCCTTGACTCCAGTTCTTCAGCCTGGCGGGTCAGGCACAAAATCACCCGGGGATCGTTAGTGCCGACATAGAAATTGCGCACAGGTCTGGTTTCACGAACTGGTTGTGGTTCCGGCTCCTGCGCTCTCTCAGTCAGGCGCGGGAAATGTCTGCGTGTATCTCCTTCACAACAGTGAGCCACACGCCCACTCTGACGTAACTTGCTTGCTGACTGCAGAACGCGCTGCCGTGAGTAACCTGCAAAAGCATCCGCAATGTCTCCGGAAGTACACCCCGGATGGGCTTCAATGAATTTCTGAACTTCATTCAAAAGACTCATAATCACCCCCTGAATCCTGCCGGGATCTGGCTGTAGTCCACATTGTCGTAACTGGCTTTGAAGTACGGGTCTTCACGTTTTTCTGTGTGCGTGCTGACGGACGGCGATAAGCGCAGGGAAAGCTCATCCCATTTTTCCCGCAGCTTCGACGGGCTGAGCACGTTACGGCACCAGAACGGATCGCGGCTGACGCGGCTGTACATCTCGCAGATTTGTTTGTGAGTACGACCATCCTGCACACACATCAGGCGAATTTCGTTTGCCCAGGCTGTCCAGTTCGGTTCTTTGGGACGAACCACCTCGCCGTCACATTCGGCGGCCTGCTCGTACAGGGCGATGATTTTTTTCCAGAGCCACTGTGCGCAGGTTAAATCATCCTGCGTTCCCCACTGGCGCTTTTTAGGGCTGAATACAACCGCATCAGGATGGCGAGTTAAAAAATCCTGTTCATCCGTCTGCGTGTCCGGTTGCGAAGCGTCCGGACGAGAAGGTTTTTTATCTGACGGATCATGTTTTGATTTTACTGACGGATCCCCGCCAGATTCTGACGGGTGAAAACCCGCTTTTTTGCCAGATTTCGACGCATCAAATTTTGACGGGTCAGATTTTGATGCGTCAGATTTTGACGGGTCAGAATCTGACAGTTGAGAAAATGCCGCTGCCTGAAGCTTCGCAACGTTAAGCTGATAAACATTCGACGCATTGCGGTTACCCTGGCGACGCGCCTTACGCGTTAACCAGCCTTCTGCTTCCAGCCGTGCGATAGCCGTCCTGACGGTACTCATCCCCGCGCCAATCTGACGGGCAATGGTTTCAATTGATGGCCAGCACACACCTTCGTCATTACTGAAATCAGCCAGGCGGGCCATAATTGCCACGCTGGATAATTTCATGCCTGACGCTGCGCAACCATCCCATACATAGCCGGTTAATTTAGTGCTCATGACCGACCTCTATTTCCCTGAATTTACGACGAAACTGTTCGAGCGGGCTGAAGCACTCATGCTCATAGCCTTCACGGAGGTAGATAACCCGTTGTGTTTCCGGCTCCCAACGAATGACTCTGACGGGCACTCCGTAGTGATCTTTGAACCAGCGGTTAACTTGTCGCAAAGGACTGTCTCCTTCTGCCGGTTGAAATCACCCACAGCCCACTCTGCAAAGCTGTGGGTTACAATTTCCCTGTCACCTGGTACATTCACTGCATAGCAATACTCCACCTTCGCTTTTCCACCCGGTACAGGAAGCGCAATCAGTTGCGAGCGACGGTAGTGTGTTGTTAAACTGTTCATGCGTTAGTTTCTCCACAGTCACGACACGCCACGGCGCCCGGAGCTGCACACTCGCGGGCGTCATTACTTTCTGAAATGCAAAAGATTTTGTAGACCAGTGCTGCATGCTCCTGCAGCTTCGAAATTGAGAGATACAGCTCGTCGTTAATTGCTGTCTTCTCATGCGGTTCCACTACACCGTCTTCGATTGCTGAACGAATCTGTTTTGAATAACTGCCGATCTGTTCAATGACTTCCAGCAGACGCTGGTTAATATCGGCGTTGTCCACATCCTCGACGTCAGGAAGAGACACAAAGACGCCATTTGCAGACTGCGCCACAGCGTCAGCAATGAAGTGAGTTCCACCAGCACGTTGCAAAATCATTGCCCATCCCAGCGGGAAAATCTGATCGCCATCGGCACGAAGGCGGTTAAATAATGCGTTCTCTGTTACATCCAGCCAGTCAGCCGCTTCAGCGTAACCACCCGGCAACGCCGCGATAGTTTTTCTGACAGCTTTCACGTACCACTCAGGCTGTTTTTCTATTTTCCAGTGATGCTTACCCACGATTAGCCTCATCGTTCTGTGGTTAAAAATTGAAAGTGTTCTGCTAATCTTTCGGATAGATATCCGGTCTTAAGTCAGATTTCGTAATTGCACCTGACGTGCATTGCTCAAGTTTTTTAGCCAGCACAAAACTGGCTTTTTTATAGCCATTGAAAACCAGCCGTAAGTAGCCAGGTGTTGAGCCAACTTTTCCGGCCAACTCGCCCTGCTGTTCTTTGGTTAAAGAGTCCCAATACGCTTTCATACAATATGTACCTCCGGTGTACATATTACATGATTGAAATGAACCTTCAAGATACTTGTACCTTAACGGTACAAGGGTTTTAATTTCGTTATGAAAACAATCCATGACATCCGGCGGTCTAACGCCAGAAAACTGAGAGATGGTGTTGGCGGGAATTCTTCCTTTGCCACTATGATTGATCGCGAGCCAACCCAGACCAGCAGGTTTATGGGAGATGGTGCTACTAAAAATATCGGTGACAGCATGGCACGACACATCGAAAAATGTTTCGACCTGCCTGTCGGATGGCTCGATCAAGAACACCAGACAACGAACATCACAAAAAAACCTGATGTTTCAATCACTAATAAACAAATCACATTAGTCCCTGTCATATCATGGGTACAGGCCGGAGCATGGAAAGAAGTTGGATATTCTGAGGTTGATTTGAGCACAGCAGAAACGTATCCCTGCCCTGTACCCTGTGGGGAAATGACTTATATCTTGCGGGTGATAGGTGATTCAATGATTGATGAGTACCGCCCGGGAGACATGATTTTTGTCGATCCTGAAGTACCTGCCTGCCACGGTGACGACGTTATTGCATTGATGCACGATACAGGTGAAACCACCTTCAAAAGGTTGATAGAAGATGGGACACAGCGTTATCTCAAAGCGTTAAACCCAAACTGGCCTGAGCCTTACATTAAGATCAACGGTAATTGCTCTATAATTGGAACTGTGATTTTCTCAGGAAAACCAAGAAGATACAAAATCAAAGCCTAATCAATGTTTATGAACCTGCTTCGGCAGGTTTTTTTATACTTGACAATGTACCTTTGAGATACATAATGTACCCAAGAGAAACAACAAACAGGCAGGACGCCCACGAAGTATCCGCCTGGGGCATATGAAGTCCAGGATGATTCGTTAGCAACAAAAAAGCGCCCTACAGGACGCTTAGCTCTTTAACAATCTGGATATCCACAACAGTAGCAATCTACAGATTGCCGTTAAGTTTTCTGGCCAACTCCTCAATGGATGGAGGCGATACGTAATCCGGATTTTTATTCATCAGAAACTTATTTTCACAGTGGAGGCACCTGCTTTTATGAAAAAGCTCATCTTCGCTAACCGGGAATGGTTGAAGTATCGATACTATCTTTTGTCCAAAACATTTTTGGCAAAGATGCATGGTTATGCTGTCACCGTTCACGATTACCTCCTTCGAGTATACAAAAGTACCCGACTCAAGTTGGTTAAGGATATAGCCTTCCGTCTGAGCCTCAAAGTTTTCGAATTCTGCAATTTTAGCTTTGAGAGAAGCATTTATTTCTTGATAAGAGCCCAGCAGTTCAACGAGAGACACGCATTCGCGCTGAATAGACGCAAGCTTTGAGTTCAGCTCACCAATAGCCGCATTTACTTCAGCTTGAGTTTTTGCCTCGTTCATTAGTTTTGCAATCTGGGCGATTTCACGAATAGCCGTCATTGCTGCCGTTAATTCAGCGATCACATTGAATACTCTTATTGTTGTTGGGGATATCCAGATTAACCGAATCCTTGTTGTTGGGGAATAACTAGGTCCACCTCGCCTGATGTGGCTAAAAGCAGGCACATAACAGCTAAGTATTTTCAACCAGAGAGAATCCTTAGCGTTGTGGTGAATGCGGCTCAGCGCACGCGGGTTAAGGTTGAGGCTGACAGTCGACCTTCTGTGGATACCCACCCGCCTGGTGTGCAACCTTCGCCAGGCACCGGGAGGCACCCGGCACCACAACTTTATGCTGTGTGTAGTCTTGGCGGTACCAGCTTGTACCCTTGCTTCCGGCTGGTACCGTCCTTTTTACAAAACAGAGAAGAGCATCACCGGACGACGGGCTCATAACCCAATCCATCCGGGCGGCAGTCACCGCAGGTGTTCTTCTCTGTTTTGTGGAGAAACTAACCGACCTTGCAGGGTCGATATGATGAGGAGCAGCAAAATGGCTAGCGAACGCAGTACTGATGTGCAGGCATTTATCGGGGAGCTGGACGGCGGCGTATTTGAAACCAAAATCGGCGCAGTTCTCAGTGAAGTCGCTTCCGGTGTGATGAACACGAAAACCAAAGGTAAGGTCTCGCTCAACCTAGAAATCGAACCGTTTGATGAGAACCGAGTGAAAATCAAACACAAACTCTCATATGTTCGCCCGACTAACCGCGGGAAAATTTCCGAAGAAGACACCACCGAAACGCCGATGTATGTCAATCGCGGTGGTCGCCTGACTATTCTGCAGGAAGACCAGGGACAGTTGCTGACTCTTGCCGGTGAACCTGACGGAAAACTCCGCGCAGCAGGTCGTTAATATCGTTTTTAATTAACTGATTATTTATCTCATCACTGAATATCTTTATATAGTGAGGACTTATTATGTCTCAGAACTTAGACGCAACCGCAATTAATCAAATCCATGCCCTTATTTCTGCTCAGGGTGTTAATGAAATTATCAGTAAGATTGGTGCCGATGCTGTGGCATTGCCTGAGAATTTCCGCATTCATGATCTGGAAAAATTTAATTTAAATCGCTTCCGTTTCCGTGGTACGCTTTCCACTGCCAGCATCGATGATTTTACCCGTTATTCTAAAGATCTTGCAGATGAAGGCACCCGCTGCTTTATCGATGCTGATAATATGCGTGCCGTCAGTGTGCTTAACCTAGGTACTATTGATGAACCAGGTCACGCAGATAACACCGCCACACTCAAACTGAAAAAGACAGCACCGTTCTCTGCTCTGTTGTCTGTTAACGGCGAGCGTAACTCCCAGAAGTCACTAGCAGAATGGATTGAAGACTGGGCCGACTATCTTGTGGGCTTTGATGCTAATGGTGACGCTATTCAGGCAACAAAAGCGGCTGCGGCTGTCCGTAAAATCACGATTGAAGCAAACCAGACCGCTGATTTTGAAGATAATGACTTCAGCGGCAAACGCTCCCTGATGGAGTCTGTCGAAGCGAAGACCAAAGACATTATGCCAGTGGCATTTGAATTTAAATGCGTTCCGTTTGAAGGTCTGAAAGAACGTCCGTTTAAATTACGCCTCAGTATTATCACTGGCGATCGTCCTGTACTGGTTCTGCGCATTATTCAGCTGGAGGCGGTGCAGGAAGAAATGGCTAACGAATTTCGTGATCTGCTTGTTGAGAAATTCAAGGACAGCAAAGTAGAAACCTTTATTGGTACTTTCACCGCCTGATTTCATTACTGCAAATGCCCCTGCGGGGGCATTTATGGAAACGTAATTTACTCAATAATCGCCGGATGGTGAGGGATTCTTTTTACCAGAATTCAGCGCGGTGCAGCGCATATACGTGGAGAACAAAATGTCATTTATTAAAACTTTTTCCGGGAAGCATTTTTATTATGACAGGATAAATAAAGACGACATCGATATTAACGATATCGCGGTTTCCCTTTCAAATATCTGTCGCTTTGCCGGTCATCTTTCGCACTTCTACAGCGTCGCCCAACATGCGGTTCTTTGCAGCCAGCTGGTGCCGCAGGAATTTGCTTTTGAAGCGTTAATGCATGATGCAACAGAAGCGTATTGCCAGGACATTCCCGCACCACTGAAACGCCTTCTTCCTGACTATAAACAAATGGAAGAAAAAATAGACGCCGTAATCCGTGAGAAATACGGGTTACCCCCAGTTATGAGTACGCCCGTGAAATATGCCGATCTCATCATGCTGGCAACCGAACGCCGCGATCTCGGGCTTGATGATGGCTCTTTCTGGCCTGTACTGGAAGGTATCCCGGCAACAGAGATGTTCAACGTGATTCCACTGGCACCGGGCCATGCCTACGGGATGTTTATGGAACGCTTTAACGAGTTATCGGAGTTACGCAAATGCGCATGAATGTTTTCGAAATGGAAGGGTTTCTTCGTGGGAGATGTGTACCGCGAGATCTGAAAGTAAATGAAACAGATGCTGAATACCTAGTGCGTAAATTCGATGCGCTTGAAGCTAAATGTGCAGCACAGGAAAACAAAGTAATACCAGTGTCAACTGAACTGCCACCAGCAAATGAAAGTGTTTTGTTATTCGATGCTAACGGAGAAGGCTGGCTAATTGGCTGGCGTTCTCTCTGGTACACCTGGGGACAAAAAGAAACCGGAGAATGGCAGTGGACATTTCAGGTCGGGGACCTTGAAAACGTCAATATCACTCACTGGGCAGTAATGCCAAAAGCACCGGAGGCTGGAGCATAATGACCACTTTTACCGACAAAGAACTGATTAAAGAAATTAAAGAGCGTATCAGCAGCCTTGACGTGCGAGACGATATTGAGCGCCGTGCTTATGAAATCGCACTCCTATCTCTGGAAGTAGAACCAGATGAACGCGAAGCTTATGAATTATTCATGGAAAAGCGTTTCGGTGACTTAGTAGATCGTCGGAGAGCAAAAAACGGCAATAACGAATACATGGCATGGGATATGACTCTCGGTTGGATCGTCTGGCAGCAACGAGCTGGTATCCATTTTTCAACAATGTCACAGCAAGAGGTGAAATAATGGAGCCATACAGCCTCACACTCGATGAGGCCTGTCATTTTCTCAAGATATCCAGACCGACTGCCATTAACTGGATACGCACAGGGCGTCTTCAGGCAACACGCAAAGATCCCACTAAGAATAAATCTCCTTACCTCACAACACGACAAGCCTGCATTGCGGCTCTTCAGTCTCCGCTGCATACTGTCCAGGTGAGCGCGGGTGATGGCATAACAGAGGAAAGAAAATGTCACTCTTCCGCAGAGGTGAAATATGGTACGCCAGTTTCACATTGCCGAACGGTAAAAGATTTAAACAGTCTCTTGGAACAAAGGACAAAAGGCAGGCGACAGAACTCCATGACAAGCTAAAGGCTGAAGCATGGCGGGTCAGCAAACTTGGTGAAATACCTGATATAACGTTCGAGGAAGCGTGTGTCAGGTGGCTTGAAGAGAAAGCACATAAAAAATCACTGGACGATGACAAAAGCCGGATCGGATTCTGGCTTCAACATTTCGCAGGAATGCAACTAAGAGACATTACTGAATCAAAAATTTATTCAGCAATGCAGAAAATGACGAACCGGCGTCATGAGGAAAACTGGAAACTCAGGGCAGAAGCATGCAGAAAAAAAGGGAAACCTGTTCCAGAATACACGCCAAAACCAGCGTCCGTTGCAACGAAGGCTACGCATCTTTCATTTATAAAGGCCCTACTAAGAGCCGCAGAGCGTGAATGGAAAATGCTGGATAAGGCACCAATTATTAAAGTGCCTCAACCAAAGAATAAACGGATCCGCTGGCTGGAGCCCCATGAAGCACAAAGGCTGATTGATGAATGTCCGGAGCCATTAAAGTCTGTTGTTGAATTTGCACTGGCAACAGGCTTAAGACGCTCGAACATCATCAACCTTGAATGGCAACAAATAGATATGCAGCGCCGGGTGGCATGGATAAACCCGGAAGAGAGTAAATCAAACCGCGCAATTGGCGTTGCGCTGAATGATACTGCATGTCGCGTATTGAAAAAACAAATCGGGAATCATCACCGTTGGGTATTTGTGTACAAGGAAAGCTGTACCAAACCAGACGGAACGAAAGCGCCAACAGTAAGGAAGATGCGGTATGACGCAAACACAGCCTGGAAAGCGGCGCTGAGACGGGCTGGTATTGATGATTTCAGATTTCACGACTTGAGACACACCTGGGCAAGTTGGCTGGTTCAAGTCGGAGTCCCGTTGTCAGTGTTACAGGAAATGGGAGGCTGGGAGTCTATCGAAATGGTTCGTCGATATGCTCACCTTGCACCTAATCACCTTACCGAACACGCACGGCAAATAGACTCGATCCTGAACCCATCGGTCCCAAATTTGTCCCAGTCAAAAAATAAGGAAGGTACTAATGATGTGTAACTTATTGATTTTAATGGTGCCGATAATAGGAGTCGAACCTACGACCTTCGCATTACGAATGCGCTGCTCTACCAACTGAGCTATATCGGCCCTGAAAGGACATGTTCACGAACGTGAATCACGGTGGGCAAGGTTAAAACTAACCGGGCGATGCGTCAATGGCCTTGTGAATCAAATGGCTACTTTTGCATCACCCGGTTTTATTTACGCACGAATGGTGTAATCACCAATGCCGATCCACTTGTAAGTGGTCAGTGCTTCCAGCCCCATTGGGCCACGCGCGTGGAGTTTTTGTGTGCTTACCGCCACTTCCGCACCCAGACCAAACTGGCCGCCGTCGGTAAAACGCGTAGAGGCGTTAACGTAAACAGCGGACGAATCCACTTCGTTAACAAAACGCTGGGCGTTGCGCATATCGCGGGTCAGGATCGCATCGGAGTGTTGTGTGCCGTGTTCACGAATATGGGCGATGGCATCGTCAAGATCGCTGACGATTTTGACGTTCAAATCTAATGACAGAAACTCATCGTCATACTCTTCGGCTTTAACAGCAACCACCTTCGCAGGGCCTGCCTGCAACTGCGCCAGTGCAGCTGCATCTGCGTGTAATGTCACGCCGCTTTCCGCCATTTGTTTGCTTAATGCGGGCAGGAAGCTATCGGCGATGTTTTTATTCACCAGCAACGTTTCAACCGTATTACATGTGCTCGGACGCTGAGTTTTCGCGTTGACGATCACTTTTAATGCTTCAGCGATCTCTACACTTTCATCAACGTAAATATGGCATACGCCTATACCACCTGTGATCACCGGGATTGTCGACTGTTCACGGCACAGTTTATGCAAACCAGCGCCACCACGCGGGATCAGCATGTCGATGTATTTATCCATACGCAGCATTTCACTGACCAGCGCACGGTCAGGATTATCAATCGCCTGCACGGCACCCGCCGGTAAGCCGCAGGATTTCAGGGCGTCCTGAATCACCGCCACCGTTGCAGCGTTAGTGCGACACGTTTCTTTGCCACCGCGCAGGATCACCGCATTACCGGTTTTCAGGCACAGCGAAGCGACATCAACCGTCACGTTCGGGCGCGCTTCATAAATCACGCCAATAACCCCCAGCGGTACGCGACGACGCTCAAGACGCAGGCCGCTGTCCAGTACGCCGCCATCGATTACCTGCCCCACCGGATCGGCGAGGTTGCACACCTGACGTACATCGTCGGCAATGCCTTTCAGCCGTGCGGGCGTCAGTGCCAGACGGTCAAGCATCGCTTCGCTAAGGCCATTGGCTCGCGCGTCAGCAACATCCTGGGCGTTAGCGTTGAGGATGATTTCGCTTTGTGCTTCCAGTTCATCGGCGATTTTTTCCAGCACGCGATTTTTTTCGCGGCTGGAGAGTTGCGCTAATTTATACGAGGCTTGCTTCGCGGCAATGCCCATTTGTTCCAGCATCAGCCTGCTCCTTAACGGGTAATCATGTCATCACGGTGAACGGCAACCGGGCCGTATTCATATCCCAGTATTGCATCAATTTCTTGCGAGTGGTGTCCGGCAATACGGCGTAATGCATCGCTGTTGTAACGACTGACGCCGTGGGCGATATCGCGGCCTTCGAGGTTGCAAATGCGGATGACTTCACCACGCGAGAAATTGCCAGTCACGCTTTTAATGCCTTTCGGCAACAGGGAGCTGCCGCGTTCCAGAATGGCGGCAGTTGCCCCTTCATCTACCGTGATTTCACCCGCCGGCGGCGCACCGAAAATCCAGCGTTTACGGTTTTCAAGCGGAGTCGCCTGGGCATGGAACAGCGTACCGACGGAAATGCCTTCCATCACATCACCAATAACGCCCGGCTTGCTGCCCGCGGCAATAATGGTGTCGATACCCGCACGGCAAGCCACGTCAGCGGCCTGCAATTTGGTACTCATGCCGCCAGTTCCGAGGCCTGAAACGCTGTCACCGGCAATCGCGCGCAGTGCGTCATCAATGCCGTAAACATCTTTAATCAGTTCTGCCTGCGGATTGCTGCGCGGGTCAGCGGTATACAAACCTTTTTGATCGGTCAGCAGCAACAGTTTATCGGCACCCGCAAGAATCGCCGCCAGCGCAGAAAGGTTATCGTTATCGCCGACCTTAATCTCTGCCGTAGCGACAGCATCGTTCTCATTGATTACCGGAACGATATTGTTATCGAGCAACGCTCGCAGGGTGTCGCGGGCGTTCAGGAAGCGTTCACGGTCTTCCATATCAGCACGGGTCAGCAGCATTTGCCCGACGTGAATGCCATAAATCGAAAACAGCTGTTCCCACAGTTGAATCAGTCGACTCTGCCCTACCGCCGCCAGCAGTTGTTTCGAGGCGATGGTCGCTGGCAGTTCCGGGTAACCCAGGTGCTCACGTCCGGCGGCGATCGCGCCCGACGTCACAATAACAATCCGATGCCCGGCGGCATGTAACTGCGCGCACTGGCGAACAAGTTCAACGATATGGGCACGGTTCAGACGGCGCGATCCGCCTGTTAGCACACTGGTGCCGAGTTTTACCACCAGCGTCTGGCTGTCACTCATGATTCTCTGCCATTCAATTTTAGGAAAAATGATATCAAACGAACGTTTTAGCAGGACTGTCGTCGGTTGCCAACCATCTGCGAGCAAAGCATGGCGTTTTGTTGCGCGGGATCAGCAAGCCTAGCGGCAGTTGTTTACGCTTTTATTACAGATTTAATAAATTACCACATTTTAAGAATATTATTAATCTGTAATATATCTTTAACAATCTCAGGTTAAAAACTTTCCTGTTTTCAACGGGACTCTCCCGCTGAATATTCGCGCGTTAATTAAAATCAGGAATGAAAATGAAAAAGAGCACTCTGGCATTAGTGGTGATGGGCATTGTGGCATCTGCATCTGTACAGGCTGCAGAAATATATAATAAAGACGGTAATAAACTGGATGTCTATGGCAAAGTTAAAGCCATGCATTATATGAGTGATAACGCCAGTAAAGATGGCGACCAGAGTTATATCCGTTTTGGTTTTAAAGGCGAAACACAAATTAACGATCAACTGACTGGTTATGGTCGTTGGGAAGCAGAGTTTGCCGGTAATAAAGCAGAGAGTGATACTGCACAGCAAAAAACGCGTCTCGCTTTTGCCGGGTTGAAATATAAAGATTTGGGTTCTTTCGATTATGGTCGTAACCTGGGGGCGTTGTATGACGTGGAAGCCTGGACCGATATGTTCCCGGAATTTGGTGGCGATTCCTCGGCGCAGACCGACAACTTTATGACCAAACGCGCCAGCGGTCTGGCGACGTATCGGAACACCGACTTCTTCGGCGTTATCGATGGCCTGAACTTAACCCTGCAATATCAAGGGAAAAACGAAAACCGCGACGTTAAAAAGCAAAACGGCGATGGCTTCGGCACGTCATTGACATATGACTTTGGCGGCAGCGATTTCTCCATTAGTGGGGCCTATACCAACTCAGATCGCACCAACGAGCAGAACCTGCAAAGCCGTGGCACAGGCAAGCGTGCAGAAGCATGGGCAACAGGTCTGAAATACGATGCCAATAATATTTATCTGGCAACTTTCTATTCTGAAACACGCAAAATGACGCCAATAACTGGCGGCTTTGCCAATAAGACACAGAACTTTGAAGCGGTCGCTCAATACCAGTTTGACTTTGGTCTGCGTCCATCGCTGGGTTATGTCTTATCGAAAGGGAAAGATATTGAAGGTATCGGTGATGAAGATCTGGTCAATTATATCGACGTCGGTGCTACGTATTATTTCAACAAAAATATGTCAGCGTTTGTTGATTATAAAATCAACCAACTGGATAGCGATAACAAATTGAATATTAATAATGATGATATTGTCGCGGTTGGCATGACGTATCAGTTTTAATGAATATTGCCGGATGTGATGCATCCGGCACATTTCACTCACGCCGTTAACTTCACCGGCTCGTCACGAAAATCATCCGCCGGTTCCAGCTTCAGATTCAGCGTCGTCAGCAGTTCACGCAGCTTCTCGTGAAACTCACGCAGGGTGTGCTCCAGTCGTTCAACCACTTCAGTGTCTTTTACCGGAACACTCTTCCAGTCGCCTGCTTTATCGAACAGACCAAACTGGTAACTGTAGGTAAAACGGGATTCCTGCGCTTCCAGCTCCATCCACCAGCCCCAGAATTCACGCACTTCCGGTGCCGGTTTCACGTTGACGCATACAGCCAGACAATCGAAAAAGAATCGATTATCTTCGCACTTACCTTCACGAATATACGGGCCTAGTGCGGTAAATTTTTTGATCAATCTGCTCTTCGGGTGTCCACTCGGTAACGTCATTGCTATCTCCTGTTGTGATGCAACTGTTTTACCAAATTGGCAAAATTTAGCAAATTTTTAACACAAGCGTTTTTCGATCCAGTCGGTGATTTCCTGAAGACCTTTGTCAAAATTCCGATACACCGGGTTAAATGGGATCTCTAATAATTTACCGTCAGCAGATGATGAGGTGATTAAGCGTGAGTCCTCTTCCGGGCTGAACGGATCGTTCTTCCAGTAGCCTGATAACATTGGCGTTGGGCAGCGACGTCCCAGCAATCCTTGCACTTTTAATGAATAGCGATTCAGCTCCACGCGCAACGCTTCATCGGAAGCATCATGCATCCCCAAACGACTGGCCAGAACGTCAAGATACATTTCCGGCACCTGTTGCTGGCACTTAAAATCACTCAACAGGGTATGAACTACCGGACCAAGACAGGCAACCGCTTTCAGACGCGGCGATTCAAGGTATGCCAGACGCACGGCAACGTTAGCGCCGAAACGGAAACCAAAGGCCGCGACGCGAGTGTGATCCACCCACGGTACGTTAGGCAGCGCCTTTAAGACGTGCTGATGCAACAGGCTGGAGTCCTGGGTGAGCTTCCATTTTGAAGAAAAGCCCACCGACGGCATATCAATAGTCAGCATCGCAATGCCGCGCGGCGCAAAATAACGTTCATACAGGCTGTAATAGTCCGTCTGCATCGCATCCAGACCACCACACATTAATACCGTCGGGAACGGGCCATCGCCTTTCGGCATATGCAAAAAGCCGGTGATGGGCGCACCGCCGGGTACGGTAAACTCCATCTGCCGCATCGTGCCCGGTAGACGCTGAGCGGCCTCTTCATAGGCGCGGTTTGACAAAGCCTGCGCTTGCTCGGCCAGGTCATCTCCTTTCAGATGAGGATAGGCGGCAATGTTGTACAACGTAGCCGCATGCAGCCAGTGACGACCACTGAGTTGCGGATCGTCTTCCGCACAGGCTTTTTGTTGCCACACCATCGCCTGGGTGGCCCACTCATAAATCCAGTTGCCGCCACGGTAGCCAATCACCGTATCGTATAAATCATCGTCGGTACGTTCGGCATCGCTCATCACAATACGTGCCTGGACGTCGAGGATTTCGCGTGGGTCAATGCCGCGCCAGATCCACATCAGACGGTTAATCATGCGATACCAGTGAGGGATGGTTTTACCATCAAGGGCCGACTGCACAGGCGGTTGTGCGCCGTGATTAAAGCGGCGGACTAGCGTCGAGGTTTCAGGATGTTTAAAGCGGGGTTTGAACAGGGTTTCGCTCAGGTTTGCCTGTGTCATGGATGCAGCCTCCAGAATACTTACTGGAAACTATTGTAACCCGCCTGAAGTTAAAAAGAACAACGCCCGGCAGTGCCAGGCGTTGAAAAGATTAGCGACCGGAGATTGGCGGGACGAATACGACGCCCATATCCCACGGCTGTTCAATCCAGGTATCTTGCGGGATATCAACAACATAGTCATCAACCAGCGGACGACCAGCCGGTTTTGCGAAGATGGTGACAAAGTGCGCTTTTGGATACATTTCACGAATCGCAACCGCAGTACCACCGGTATCCACCAGGTCATCAATAACGATGAAGCCTTCGCCATCGCCTTCTGCGCGTTTCAGCACTTTAAGCTCGCGCTGGTTGTCGTGATCGTAGCTGGAAATACAAACGGTATCGACATGACGAATACCCAGTTCACGCGCCAGTAACGCACCCGGTACCAGACCGCCACGGCTTACGGCAATAATGCCTTTCCATTGTTCAGAAGGCATCAGTCGGCTTGCGAGTTTACGTGCATGGATCTGCAACATGTCCCAGGTGACGATGTATTTTTCGCTCATGTGAAGTGTCCCAGCCTGTTTATCTACGGCTTAAAAAGTGTTCGAGGGGAAAATAGGTTGCGCGAGATTATAGAGATCTGGCGCACTAAAAACCAGTATTTCACATGAGTCCGCGTCTTTTTACGCACTGCCTCTCCCTGACGCGGGATAAAGTGGTATTCTCAAACATATCTCGCAAGCCTGTCTTGTGTTGACAACATTTTCTGCTAACCCTGTGACCTGCAATACTGTTTTGCGGGTGATCGACAAGGAGACTTAACGTGTCTGAACTGTCTCAATTATCTCCACAGCCGCTGTGGGATATTTTTGCCAAAATCTGTTCTATTCCTCACCCGTCCTATCATGAAGAGCAACTCGCTGAATACATTGTTGGTTGGGCAAAAGAGAAAGGTTTCCATGTCGAACGCGATCAGGTAGGTAATATCCTGATTCGTAAACCTGCTACCGCAGGTATGGAAAATCGTAAACCGGTCGTCTTACAGGCCCACCTCGATATGGTGCCGCAGAAAAATAACGACACCGTGCATGACTTCACGAAAGATCCTATCCAGCCTTATATTGATGGCGAATGGGTTAAAGCGCGCGGCACCACGCTGGGTGCGGATAACGGCATTGGTATGGCCTCTGCGCTGGCGGTTCTGGCTGACGAAAACGTGGTTCACGGCCCGCTGGAAGTGCTGCTGACCATGACCGAAGAAGCCGGTATGGACGGTGCGTTCGGCTTACAGGGCAACTGGTTGCAGGCTGATATTCTGATTAACACCGACTCCGAAGAAGAAGGTGAAATCTACATGGGTTGTGCGGGGGGTATCGACTTCACCTCCAACCTGCATTTAGATCGTGAAGCGGTTCCAGCTGGTTTTGAAACCTTCAAGTTAACCTTAAAAGGTCTGAAAGGCGGTCACTCCGGCGGGGAAATCCACGTTGGGCTGGGTAATGCCAACAAACTGCTGGTGCGCTTCCTGGCGGGTCATGCGGAAGAACTGGATCTGCGCCTTATCGATTTCAACGGCGGCACACTGCGTAACGCCATCCCGCGTGAAGCCTTTGCGACCATTGCTGTCGCAGCTGATAAAGTCGACGTCCTGAAATCTCTGGTGAATACCTATCAGGAGATCCTGAAAAACGAGCTGGCAGAAAAAGAGAAAAATCTGGCCTTGTTGCTGGACTCTGTAGCGAACGATAAAGCTGCCCTGATTGCGAAATCTCGCGATACCTTTATTCGTCTGCTGAACGCCACCCCGAACGGTGTGATTCGTAACTCCGATGTAGCCAAAGGTGTGGTTGAAACCTCCCTGAACGTCGGTGTGGTGACCATGACTGACAATAACGTAGAAATTCACTGCCTGATCCGTTCACTGATCGACAGCGGTAAAGACTACGTGGTGAGCATGCTGGATTCGCTGGGTAAACTGGCTGGCGCGAAAACCGAAGCGAAAGGCGCATATCCTGGCTGGCAGCCGGACGCTAATTCTCCGGTGATGCATCTGGTACGTGAAACCTATCAGCGCCTGTTCAACAAGACGCCGAACATCCAGATTATCCACGCGGGCCTGGAATGTGGTCTGTTCAAAAAACCGTATCCGGAAATGGACATGGTTTCTATCGGGCCAACTATAACCGGTCCACACTCTCCGGATGAGCAAGTTCACATCGAAAGCGTAGGTCATTACTGGACACTGCTGACTGAACTGCTGAAAGAAATTCCGGCGAAGTAATTATTTGATTTGCTGCCGGATGGCGTTTAATCGCCTTCCGGCAGTTTCATCCTTCATTATCCTTCGATAAAAGCCATCCCTGTAAATGTCCGTCGCGGGTTGCCACGTTCAATCTGGTGATGGAACATTCGCCGCTGCGATTTCAGCGCCGCGCTATTTTCCTGTTGCTGTTGCTCCAGCTTCCAGGCAATCAGCAATCGTGCCAGCCGCTTGTTAGCATGCTGACTACGCTCTGACTGAACCTTCACGCTAATACCGGATGCCAAATGCGTGGCGCGTACCGCCGAGTCGGTTTTATTGACATGTTGACCGCCCGGCCCCGACGAACGCAGCGTCTCATAACGGATTGCATCCGATTGTTCCTGCTCATCAGCGGTAAAACGCCCAATGCCCAGAAACCAGTTTTTGCGCCCATGATGAGGCCGATACGGACTCGGACAAATCCACTGAATAGTGCCACACCAGCTTTCGCTTAATGCCCATGCGTTATCGCCATCGAGAGAAACCAGCGCCGAACGCAGTGTGTCAGAGTAGCGGCCCGTTTCTGTTTCCAGCACCGTTACCGCGACGTCTTGCCGGGTAAAAACGACCAACAGAGAAGAACGCTGCGCCAATCGGGTAGCCGCGTCCGGGGTGTAAATCTGGCATCCCCACTACGCGCTGCATGTTGGGTAAATTTGCCGTGGTGTGTAATTGTTGGATCGCTAAACTCTCGATCCACAGGTCATCAGATGCGATGGTAAATACCGCATCGGATAAGGGACGAATATATTTGCCCATGTACCATTCCATTTATACTCGTCATACTTCAAGTTGCATGTACTGCGACTGCGTTCGTTCACCCCAGTCACTTACTTATGTAAGCTCCTGGCGATTCACTCGCTTGTCGCCTTCCTGCAACTCGAATTATTTAGAGTATATAAATATAAAAATCAGGAAATGGCAGACGAATCCAGGGCAAGAAAAAAAGAATTAATCCTGGAAAGGTCTGCAAAGAGTCATTGATAAAGGATTTGTCATGATTTACCTCCTTGCAGTTTGTGGAATCAGAAAACGCGCACATACCAGGCGGGCGTTATTTTCATTGCAAGCTGGATTTAATGTTGCGGTTTATATCGCATATAAAAATTAGTAAACCACGCTCCCCGGCATTCAACGCGCTGCTGCTTAACTGTCTGAAAACCATAACGTTCAAAAAAGGGTTTTGCGGTTATGCTTGCGTCCACCGTAAGTTCGGATTCAGACTTAATCAAAGGTTTTAACAAAGCGCTGGCAACCCCACGGCGGGTGTATTCAGGGTCAACAAATAACATATCGATATAATGTTCAATGCGGGAAATAAAACCAACCGGTTGTGCATTAATGATCGCAACCCACACTTGTGATTTCGCGAGTTTCTCCTTCCAGCGAGATTCGTCAATCTGCGCCCAGGCGGAAATTTGTTGTGGTGAATAATGCTGACTGGCGGTCATCGTAACCGCTCTAATGAAAATAGCGCATAGTTGCTGAAAATCGCCAGGCTGATAGTTTCTTATTTGTATGTTATTCATAATATAAATTCAAAAACGCATGCGAAACGCTTCTGCCATTTTCCCAATTTTATGCATTTGGTTGTTATCTCGAGCCAGTTTATGAGGTTCAGGTTTCAGAATGGCAATGAGCAACCATGCTTGCTCATCAAACGCCCCCTGACAATATACCAAATGCGCTTCGTCATTCGTTCTGCTGAATTGGCGCAACTGTGGCGGAAATGGATTATTCTCATTTGCCAGATGAATATGAGCAACTCGCTCAAATTTGATTAATGGCCAGGTAAAGGAGTCGTCGTAGAGTGCATCGCGACCAAATATATCTGGCAAAACACCGTCACGCTTATAGGAAATAAAATCCGCCGTTAACGCATCAAGTTCCTCTGCTGTAAGTTGCAGGCGAATAAGTTTTGTTTTGAATACCCGCATCCTTATTCCTTAAAGTCATTGAAATCATCATCCGTCATATCATTAAGATATTGTTCAGCGCGGCGTGTAATTTCCTCTAATCTTGCAGCACTTGGACGGAAGCGCGCCTTTATGGGCTTTTTCTCCTCTTGTTCAGCAAGCATGTCCATTAACGCTTCGAATGCGCTGGCACTTAAGAGATATCCTGCGGGGCGATTATTAGAAAGAACCGCAACCGGTTGATCAATAAAGTATTTAGCTGGGTTTTTACGTAACTCAGTGATATTGACCGATTTTTCAGCGAGAATTCGATGCATACAGTGATACCCTCATAATAATGCACACCAGAATATACATAATAGTATACATCATAATCCCAGCACCAGTTGTCTTTCCATTTGCGGGTCAAGCAACGTCACATGCAGCCCCACCAGACGCACACCGCGCCCGCCGCGGCGTTCATCCCAGGTTTTACGCGCGGTGGCGATTAGATCAGCTTTATTCAGCCGCGGCCAGACGTGCTCCTGGGTGGTTTGCTGAAAATCGTCGAACTTTAATTTCACCCCCTGGCGAGCAATCAGTAAATCAGGTTTTACCTTTGCCAGACGGCGTTCAAGTTCCGGATACAGCCGCTCGATAATCGCTTCACATTCAGACCAGTGATGAATATCTTCCGCCATCGTGCGTTCCACGCCGACGGATTTTCGCAACCGTTCGCTGTTAACATCGCGTTCGTCAATCCCCTGACTACGCTCCCACAAAATGCGGCCAAATTTGCCAAAGCGTTTAAGCAGCATCACCAGATCACACTTTTGTACATCACCGCAGGTCCGCAGCCCCATCGCTTCCAGTTTTGCCGCTGAGACTTTGCCGACGCCGGGGATTTTTGCCAGCGGTAAGGTTTGTAAAAATGCCGGAACTTCTGCCGGCGTAATCACAAACTGGCCGTTGGGTTTATTCATGTCGGAGGCGATTTTGGCGAGAAACTTTACTGGTGCCACGCCCGCAGACGCCGTCAGTTGCAGCTCGTTGAAGATTGTCTGGCGGATTTCCTGGGCGATGAGGGTCGCAGAACCGTGGCAATGGACGCTATCGGTGACATCGAGATAAGCCTCATCCAGTGACAACGGTTCAATGCGCGAGGTGTAGCGCGAGAAGATTTCACGGATATGATTTGAGGCTTCTTTGTAGGCGTCAAAGCGCCCCGGAAGCAAGGTGAGATGTGGGCATAATTTGAGCGCCATCCCTGTCGGCATAGCGCTACGTACGCCAAATTTACGCGCGGGATAATTGGCGGTGCTGATCACCCCCCGACGTTCGCGGCTGCCGCCAATAGCAATAGGGATATCGCGCAGGGCGGGATTGTCGCGCATCTCCACTGCGGCGAAAAAGCAGTCCATATCCACATGAATGATTTTACGCATTGCTCACCTCTCAACACTGGTAAAGTATACAGTGATTTCAGGGTTTGAGAAATGCGTAAAGATTCAGCATTTAACGCGTTCGCTGCGAAAGCACCTGCTGCTTATCCAGCTTTTGCACCAGCGGCTGCACCACTTTATCCCCATGCTGACCAAAGTATTGATACAGCGTATCGGACGCACTTTTGGTCAGCACCATAATCTCAATGCGCCGGTTGCCCGCGCTTTGCGGATTTTTGGAATCCAGCAGCATCTGGTCCGCCATTGCGCTTACCTGCATCACTTTATCTTCCGGCATTCCGGCCTCTTCCAGCACCCGACGAGCCGAAAGCGCGCGGTCACCCGAAAGGTTCCAGTTGTTGTAGATATTGTTTTTGTAGGCCATCGCATCGGTATGCCCGGTAATAATAATTTTATTATCGAGCGAGTCGAACACTGGCGCGAGCTCCACCAGCAGCGTTTTAAAGAACGGCATAATCTTCGCGCTGCCGCGTTCAAACATATTGCGGTTCTGGTCGTCTTTAATCAGCACGCGTAATCCCTGGGGAACAATCTCCATCTCCAGATTCGCTTCCATATGCGCATCACGGGCAATGGTGTTGATACTGGTTGCCAGCTCACCAAGCTCGGTGGCGGATTTCTTCTTCAGCAGCGCCGTTTTCTCATTCACATCACGCGCTTTTTTCTCCGTCTCTTCCGGCACCGCCACGGTGGCAGGTTTTGGCGGATGAGACGGGCTGATTTTATTTAACGGCGACAGCCCACCACCGTTAAAAATCGACTGCCCGTGCAGCGCGGCGATAATGCTTTCACGCTCGGATTTACTGACGCTGTTGACAATCAACTTTATTGTCGTCACCAAAGGGGCCGAGCGTATTTCCGAGGTTTCTGCCCGCTTTACCTTAGACGCGATGCCCGGCAAACAGATGGCGATTGACGCCGATCTTAACGCCGGATTGATCAACCAGGCGCAGGCGCAAACCCGGCGTAAAGATGTTGCCAGCGAGGCCGATTTCTACGGCGCGATGGACGGGGCATCGAAGTTTGTGCGCGGGGACGCCATCGCCGGGATGATGATTCTGGCGATCAACCTGATCGGCGGCGTCTGTATCGGGATCTTCAAATACAACCTGAGCGCCGATGCTGCCTTCCAGCAGTATGTGCTGATGACCATCGGCGACGGCCTGGTGGCGCAGATCCCTTCCCTGCTGCTCTCCACCGCGGCGGCGATTATCGTCACCCGCGTCAGCGACAACGGCGATATCGCCCATGACGTGCGTAACCAGCTGCTGGCAAGCCCGTCGGTGCTCTACACCGCCACCGGGATTATGTTCGTGCTGGCGGTGGTACCGGGAATGCCGCACCTGCCGTTTTTGCTGTTCAGCGCCCTGCTTGGTTTTACCGGCTGGCGGATGAGCAAACAGCCGCTGGCGGCGGAGGCGGAAGAGAAAAGCCTCGAAACGCTGACCCGCACCATCACCGAAACCAGCGAGCAGCAGGTCAGTTGGGAAACCATTCCGCTGATCGAGCCTATCAGTTTAAGCCTCGGTTACAAACTGGTGGCGCTGGTGGACAAAGCACAGGGTAACCCGCTCACCCAGCGGATTCGCGGCGTGCGGCAGGTGATTTCTGACGGCAACGGCGTGCTGCTGCCGGAGATCCGCATTCGGGAAAACTTCCGCCTTAAGCCCAGTCAGTACGCCATTTTCATCAACGGCATAAAGGCTGATGAAGCGGATATTCCGGCGGATAAACTGATGGCCCTGCCCTCCAGCGAAACCTACGGCGAGATTGACGGCGTGCAGGGGAACGACCCGGCGTACGGGATGCCGGTCACCTGGATCCAGGCGGCGCAGAAAGCGAAGGCGCTGAATATGGGGTATCAGGTGATCGACAGCGCCAGCGTGATCGCTACCCATGTAAATAAGATTGTGCGCAGCTATATTCCTGATTTGTTTAACTATGATGATATTACGCAGTTGCATAACCGTTTATCGTCGACGGCACCGCGTCTGGCGGAAGATTTGAGCGCGGCGCTCAATTACAGCCAGTTGCTGAAAGTGTACCGGGCGCTGCTGACCGAAGGCGTTTCCCTGCGCGATATCGTCACCATCGCCACCGTGCTGGTCGCCAGTAGCACGGTGACGAAAGATCATATTCTGCTGGCGGCCGATGTGCGCCTGGCATTGCGGCGCAGCATTACCCATCCGTTCGTTCGCAAGCAGGAGCTGACGGTGTATACGCTGAATAATGAGCTGGAAAATCTGCTGACCAACGTGGTGAATCAGGCGCAACAGGGCGGGAAAGTGATGCTCGACAGCGTGCCGGTCGATCCGAATATGCTCAACCAGTTCCAGAGTACGATGCCACAGGTGAAAGAGCAGATGAAAGCGGCGGGGAAAGACCCGGTGCTGCTGGTGCCACCGCAGCTGCGCCCTTTGCTGGCGCGTTATGCAAGGTTGTTTGCGCCGGGGCTGCATGTGCTGTCGTATAACGAAGTGCCGGATGAGCTGGAGTTGAAGATTATGGGGGCGTTGATGTAAGTATCCAGCATTGGTGCACAACTGCCGGATGCGGCGTGAACGCCTTATCCGTCCTACCGTTCAGGCACAAGTTTGTAGGCATGATAAGACGCGCCAGCGTCGCATCAGGCATCTGCGCATAACTGCCGGATGCGGCATAAACGCCTTATCCGGCCTACCGATCCGGCACAAGTTTGTAGGCATGATAAGACGCGCTAGCGTCGCATCAGGCATCTGCGCACAATTATGAAATGATACGCTCCCCGGCACTAAAATCCGTTACGTCCCCCGCCCAATCGATGGGATATAACCCTCGCGCGACATCGCGATGGAACGTTGAGAATGGCCAATCACTCACTTGCTTTACCCAACCATGCTTTACTGGATTTATATAAATATAATCAACATGATGCCTATAATCTTTGGTATTGCGGATGGCGTGCTCCCAAAAACGTGGTTGCCAGATATTTTTCAATCCACAAGCATGGGTAAATTGCTTTTTAATTTCCCGCCAGCGCGAGGAAAAATCATCATCGCCTTCAGGTAATGTCCAGATACAGTGCATATGCTCTGGCAAAACGACCCAGGCGTTGATTTCAAAAGGCCTGTCTCGCTTAACTTTAATAATGGCGTGACGGAGCATCTGGTACTGGGTGGTCAAAAGTTGGCTTCGACGATTTCGTAAATTCACCGTGAAAAACCATGTTCCCCCCTTGATGTAATAACGACGATATTCAGACATGGCGACTCCTTTTTCTCAACGGTAAGAAGAAAAGGAAAGGTTGGCAATGAGGTTGTTTTATATCGGGAAAGCGGCTCGCAAATATTCGCGGGCTCGTAGGCATGATAAGACGCGCCAGCGTCGCATCAGGCACCTGCGTACAACTGCCGGATGCGGCGTAAACGCCTTATCCGTCCTACAAAATCGTCTCTTCCGTCAAAATCCTGCGCGCGCCCAAAAAATGGTCCTGCCAGAAAGGTTCGGCTAATCGGCTTATCCGAATGGTTTCGCCGGTACGTGGCGACTCGATAAATTGCCCATCGCCCAAATACACGCCCATATGATCGGCTATCTCGCGGCTGTGGATATGGAAAAACAGCAAATCTCCCCGGCGCAGGTCGTTGTTCGCCACAATCGTTGCCCGGCGATAGTGGTACATCTCATTGGCCGTGCGCGGGAGCTTAGCCTCAAGGATCTTGTTGTAGGCATAAAAAACCAACCCGCTACAGTCAAAGCCTTTATCAGGCCGCGTACCGCCCCAGACGTAAGGCTTGCCAAGCTGCTGCTCCAGGCGGTGAATCGCCACTTCGGTAATGTTATGCAGATGGTCGCTGCTTAAAAAGTGGTTGTTTTCCGCCAGCGCCTGCCAGCGTCTGTCACTCGCCTTGAGCGGAGCAGGAAACCATTCTGGATGCTGTTTTATCTGCTCCCGGTTGTGCTGGCGTAGCGCCCTTTTGCTTTCGGCATTGCCTTCCACAATATAGCTGGCCTGCTTTTTCAGATGAGTTTGGTACTGTTTTAATAAACGCGCACGGTTTTGCATCCGCTGGCGGGCGGCGTAGCTGAAAGAGATATGTGATGTGGTGGCGCTGGCAAATGAAGAAAACGGCAAACAAATCAACAGTAATCCCGACAATACAAAGGATGGAATCGACGGCAAGGACATACTCAATAATGGCTGGTCATGCTTTAATGTTGCAGTGTATCCCGGATCGTTTCTGAACAAACTTAATAAACCATTATTATAAAATTAACATATATATTTCAGTTAATTATGTAAAAACATCCGTTTATTAAATTACTCATGGATTGTCGCTGTTGCTCATTTGAGCTACAATTCAAGCTGAATAAATATACAGCACAGGAGATACCCCAATGGCTGCTAACGCGTTTGTTCGCGCCCGAATCGATGAAGATCTGAAGAATCAGGCAGCGGACGTACTGGCCGGGATGGGGCTGACCATCTCTGACCTGGTTCGCATAACCCTCACAAAGGTCGCGCGTGAAAAGGCATTGCCGTTTGATTTACGCGAGCCTAATCAATTAACCATTCAATCAATCAAAAACAGCGAAGCTGGCATTGATGTTCATAAGGCCAAAGACGCCGATGATTTATTTGATAAATTAGGAATTTAAATATGATTCAAAGGGATATTGAATACTCGGGACAATATTCAAAGGATGTAAAACTTGCACAAAAGCGTCATAAGGATATGAATAAATTGAAATATCTTATGACGCTTCTTATCAATAATACTTTACCGCTTCCAGCTGTTTATAAAGACCACCCGCTGCAAGGTTCATGGAAAGGTTATCGCGATGCTCATGTCGAACCGGACTGGATCCTGATTTACAAACTTACCGATAAACTTTTACGATTTGAGAGAACTGGAACTCACGCGGCGCTCTTTGGGTAAAGCCCGCTTCCGATGAAATTTGTAAACCCTGCGCCGACAGGCTTGCGTAAAACTCTTTTGGTGATAATGTGAGCCTTCCAAATCCAGACTATTCCGATTTGGGATCCATTTTGCCGTCCTGGCGTGTGTAACCGTTTTATCAAGGAATAAGCAGTATGCGTAAAATCGCATTAATTCTTGCGATGTTGTTGATCCCGTGCGTTTCATTTGCCGGTTTGCTGGGCAGCAGTAGCTCTACCACGCCTGTGAGCAAAGAGTATAAGCAGCAGTTGATGGGATCCCCTGTCTACATCCAGATCTTCAAGGAAGAACGTACGCTCGATCTCTACGTCAAAATGGGCGAGCAATATCAACTGCTCGACAGCTATAAAATCTGTAAATATTCCGGCGGCTTAGGGCCAAAACAGCGTCAGGGCGATTTCAAAAGCCCGGAAGGGTTTTATAGCGTCCAGCGTAATCAGTTAAAACCAGACAGCCGTTACTACAAAGCGATTAATATTGGTTTCCCCAATGCCTATGACCGTGCGCATGGTTATGAAGGGAAATACCTGATGATCCACGGCGATTGTGTTTCCATCGGCTGCTACGCAATGACCAATCAGGGTATTGATGAGATATTCCAGTTCGTTACTGGTGCGCTGGTGTTTGGTCAGCCGAGCGTGCAAGTGAGTATTTACCCGTTCCGCATGACCGACGCCAATATGAAGCGCCATAAATATTCCAACTTTAAGGACTTCTGGGAGCAACTGAAGCCGGGTTACGACTACTTTGAGCAAACCCGTAAGCCACCAACCGTTTCTGTGGTCAATGGTCGTTACGTGGTCAGCAAGCCGTTAAGCCACGAAGTTGTGCAGCCACAACTGGCATCAAACTACACGCTCCCCGAGGCAAAATAAGCGCCATTCGCCTGGCATAATCTTTTGCCAGGTTTCATTGCCCGTCAGCGGCTGTGTTGCAATCACCGTGACCACATCATTCGGTGTGGTCTGCGAGCTGAAGTCGATTTCCACATCCTGATCCAGCAACGTTGCCACGCCAAACGGCGCGCGGCGGGTGATCCAGTGTAAATTAGTCGAGCAATACGCCATTACATAGCGCCCGTCCGAAAGCAGCATGTTGAAAACGCCCTTCTGCCGCAGTTCATCCGCCAGTGAGGCGATATATTTAAATACCGCCGCCATGTTGCCCGGTGTGCGCGGGTAACGCTGCGTTAATTTATGCAGGAGCCAGCAGAAGGCTTTTTCGCTGTCGGTTTCGCCTACCGGGCGGAAGTTGCCGGTTTCCAGTGATTTGTAGCCCGTCAGTTGTCCGTTATGGGCATAAGTCCAGTTACGCCCCCATAACTCGCGGGTAAATGGGTGAGTATTTTCCAGCGCCACCTCGCCCCGATTAGCCTGGCGAATATGAGCCACCACCGAACAGGATTTTATCGGGTAGTCCTGGACAAGTTTGGCGATGGGGGAATTAAAGCTGGGTTGTGGATCTTTAAATGTGCGACAGCCTTTACCTTCGTAAAAGGTAATGCCCCAGCCATCTTTATGTGGCCCGGTTCCACCACCACGCTGTACAAGCCCGGTGAAACTAAAGCAGATATCGGTAGGGACGTTGGCGCTCATCCCGAGCAATTCGCACATGGGTAACCTCCACAACAGCGGGAGCGCATGGCCCCCGGCGAAGATTGATTTAAGAATTTTCAGGTCGGATGCGGCGTGAACGCATTATTCGGCCTACGGTTCGCGTACAGATTTGTAGGCATGATAAGACGCGTCAGCGTCGCATCAGGCATCAGCGCACAAATGCCGGATGCGGCGTAAACGTCTTATCCGGCCTACGCCAGACTTACTTAACCATCTCTTTTTCAATCAACTGGATCAGGATATGGATCACTTTAATGTGAATCTCCTGAATGCGGTCGGCATAACCAAAGTGCGGTACGCGAATTTCGATATCCGCCGTGCCAGCCATTTTGCCGCCGTCTTTACCGGTCAGGGTGATCACTTTCATTCCCTTCTCACGCGCCGCTGCGATCGCTTTGATCACGTTTGCAGAGTTACCGGAGGTGGAGATCCCCAGCAGTACATCGCCTTCGCGACCTACCGCTTCAACGTAGCGGGAGAAAATATCATTGAAACCGAAATCATTACCGACGCAGGAAATATGACTAACGTCAGAAATAGCAATCGCCGGGTAGCCCGGACGGTTTTCACGGTAGCGACCGGTCAACTCTTCGGCAAAGTGCATAGCGTCGCAATGGGAACCGCCGTTGCCGCAGGAAAGCACTTTGCCACCGGCTTTAAAGCTGTCTGCTAACAGGACCGCCGCGCGCTGAATGGCGTGAATATTGGCGTCATCTTTTAAAAAGTTAGCCAGCGTTTCCGCCGCTTCGTTCAGTTCGTTACGAATAAGATCCTGGTACATGAGGATATCCTTCAGCATAAATGTAATAGACAAAATGCAGTGTACCGGATACCGCCAAAAGCGAGAAGTACGGGCAGGTGCTATGACCAGGACTTTTTGACCTGAAGTGCGGATAAAAACAGCAACAATGTGAGCTTTGTTGTAATTATATTGTAAACATATTGCTAAATGTTTTTACATCCACTACAACCATATCATCACAAGTGGTCAGACCTCCTACAAGTAAGGGGCTTTTCGTTATGATGATTTTGAGTATTCTCGCTACGGTTGTCCTGCTCGGCGCGTTGTTCTATCACCGCGTGAGCTTATTTATCAGCAGTCTGATTTTGCTCGCCTGGACAGCCGCCCTCGGCGTTGCTGGTCTGTGGTCGGCGTGGGTACTGGTGCCTCTGGCCATTATCCTCGTGCCATTTAACTTTGCGCCTATGCGTAAGTCGATGATTTCCGCGCCGGTATTTCGCGGTTTCCGTAAGGTGATGCCGCCGATGTCGCGCACTGAGAAAGAAGCGATTGATGCGGGCACCACCTGGTGGGAGGGCGACTTGTTCCAGGGCAAGCCGGACTGGAAAAAGCTGCATAACTATCCGCAGCCGCGCCTGACCGCCGAAGAGCAAGCGTTTCTCGACGGCCCGGTAGAAGAAGCCTGCCGGATGGCGAATGATTTCCAGATCACCCATGAGCTGGCGGATCTGCCGCCGGAGTTGTGGGCGTACCTTAAAGAGCATCGTTTCTTCGCGATGATCATCAAAAAAGAGTACGGCGGGCTGGAGTTCTCGGCTTATGCCCAGTCTCGCGTGCTGCAAAAACTCTCCGGCGTGAGCGGGATCCTGGCGATTACCGTCGGCGTGCCAAACTCATTAGGCCCGGGCGAACTGTTGCAACATTACGGCACTGACGAGCAGAAAGATCACTATCTGCCGCGTCTGGCGCGTGGTCAGGAGATCCCCTGCTTTGCACTGACCAGCCCGGAAGCGGGTTCCGATGCGGGCGCGATTCCGGACACCGGGATTGTCTGCATGGGCGAATGGCAGGGCCAGCAGGTGCTGGGGATGCGTCTGACCTGGAACAAACGCTACATTACGCTGGCACCGATTGCGACCGTGCTTGGGCTGGCGTTTAAACTCTCCGACCCGGAAAAATTACTCGGCGGTGCAGAAGATTTAGGCATTACCTGTGCGCTGATCCCAACCACCACGCCGGGCGTGGAAATTGGTCGTCGCCACTTCCCGCTGAACGTACCGTTCCAGAACGGACCGACGCGCGGTAAAGATGTCTTCGTGCCGATCGATTACATCATCGGCGGGCCGAAAATGGCCGGGCAAGGCTGGCGGATGCTGGTGGAGTGCCTCTCGGTAGGCCGCGGCATCACCCTGCCTTCCAACTCAACCGGCGGCGTGAAATCGGTAGCGCTGGCAACCGGCGCGTATGCTCACATTCGCCGTCAGTTCAAAATCTCTATTGGTAAGATGGAAGGGATTGAAGAGCCGCTGGCGCGTATTGCCGGTAATGCCTACGTGATGGATGCTGCGGCATCGCTGATTACCTACGGCATTATGCTCGGCGAAAAACCTGCCGTGCTGTCGGCTATCGTTAAGTATCACTGTACCCACCGCGGGCAGCAGTCGATTATTGATGCGATGGATATTACCGGCGGTAAAGGCATTATGCTCGGGCAAAGCAACTTCCTGGCGCGTGCTTACCAGGGCGCACCGATTGCCATCACCGTTGAAGGGGCTAACATTCTGACCCGCAGCATGATGATCTTCGGACAAGGAGCGATTCGTTGCCATCCGTACGTGCTGGAAGAGATGGAAGCGGCGAAGAACAATGACGTCAACGCGTTCGATAAACTGTTGTTCAAACATATCGGTCACGTCGGTAGCAACAAAGTTCGCAGCTTCTGGCTGGGCCTGACGCGCGGTTTAACCAGCAGCACGCCAACCGGCGATGCCACTAAACGCTACTATCAGCACCTGAACCGCCTGAGCGCCAACCTCGCCCTGCTTTCTGATGTCTCGATGGCAGTGCTGGGCGGCAGCCTGAAACGTCGCGAGCGCATCTCGGCCCGTCTGGGGGATATTTTAAGCCAGCTCTACCTCGCCTCTGCCGTGCTGAAGCGTTATGACGACGAAGGCCGTAATGAAGCCGACCTGCCGCTGGTGCACTGGGGCGTACAAGATGCGCTGTATCAGGCTGAACAGGCGATGGATGATTTACTGCAAAACTTCCCGAACCGCGTGGTTGCCGGGCTGCTGAATGTGGTGATCTTCCCGACCGGACGTCATTATCTGGCACCTTCTGACAAGCTGGATCATAAAGTGGCGAAGATTTTACAAGTGCCGAACGCCACCCGTTCCCGCATTGGTCGCGGTCAGTACCTGACGCCGAGCGAGCATAATCCGGTTGGCTTGCTGGAAGAGGCGCTGGTGGATGTGATTGCCGCCGACCCAATTCATCAGCGGATCTGTAAAGAGCTGGGTAAAAACCTGCCGTTTACCCGTCTGGATGAACTGGCGCACAACGCGCTGGTGAAGGGGCTGATTGATAAAGATGAAGCCGCTATTCTGGTGAAAGCTGAAGAAAGCCGTCTGCGCAGTATTAACGTTGATGACTTTGATCCGGAAGAGCTGGCGACGAAGCCGGTAAAGTTGCCGGAGAAAGTGCGGAAAGTTGAAGCCGCGTAAATGAATAACGGAGCCGAAAGGCTCCGTTTCTTTATCCGCTAATTATTTAAAATTAAAGCCATCCGGATGGTTTTCCAGGCTGCCGGTCAACGCCGCGAACAACACCGTTTTACCATCAATCGAAAGCGCATCGTTCACATTCAGCCAAGTGAGTTTCTCTTGCGACGTTTTCTCATCAATAGTCGAGAACAGCCCCGTCATCTGATTAGATTTCTCGGACCACATCACAGCGATACGTTGCGAGCCACAGTCATGCGGTTTGCACGCGCTCATCACCTGATACGTCTCATCTCCCAACGTTACGGTTTGTGCGGGAGTATAAGTACCGCCTTTCATCACCCAGGCAGGCAGCTTATGCCCTTGTACCATCTGATTAAATGCAGCTTTGGTGGTTTCGCCCTTTGCAAGGCTGCTAATGGTTAAATCATCCTGCGCCATTGCACTGGTGGCGATGACCAGAGCGGCGACTGTCGTTATTGCCTTAAACATCATTCCTCCCGAGCTTATCCTGCCCATGTTATTAACCTCCTAAAGCCTGGCGATAACACGATAATTTGCAAATCAGATATTTCCAATATCAGCATTTGTTATCAATTTATTCTGCGCTAAGGCAACTGCCTGATAAGGTGTTAAAGTTATAAAACCCTTCGCATAAAGGAGTTGTACACCGTGCCTGGTTTGAAGATTACGCTTTTGCAGCAACCACTGGTGTGGATGGATGGTCCTGCCAACCTGCGTCATTTTGATCGTCAACTGGAAGGTATTACCGGGCGCGATGTGATCGTTCTACCGGAGATGTTTACCAGCGGCTTTGCCATGGAAGCGGCAGCTTCGTCGCTAGCACAAGATGACGTAGTGAACTGGATGACAGCTAAGGCGCAGCAGTGCAATGCGCTGATTGCAGGCAGTGTTGCATTACAAACGGAGTCTGGTTCGGTTAACCGCTTTTTGCTGGTTGAGCCGGGCGGCACGGTACATTTTTATGATAAGCGTCATCTGTTCCGCATGGCAGATGAGCATCTACATTATAAAGCGGGCAATGCGCGAGTGATTGTGGAATGGCGCGGCTGGCGTATTTTGCCGCTGGTGTGCTACGACTTACGTTTTCCTGTGTGGTCGCGCAATCTCAACGATTATGACCTCGCCCTGTACGTCGCCAACTGGCCTGCTCCGCGCTCTCTGCACTGGCAGGCATTGCTGACGGCCCGCGCGATTGAGAATCAGGCGTATGTGGCGGGATGCAATCGCGTCGGCAGCGATGGCAACGGCTGCCATTATCGCGGTGACAGCCGGGTGATTAATCCGCAAGGAGAGATTATCGCTACTGCCGACGCGCATCAGGCAACGCGCATTGATGCGGAGCTGTCGATGGCAGCATTGCGGGAATATAGAGAAAAGTTTCCGGCATGGCAGGATGCGGATGAGTTTAGGTTGTGGTGAGTGGGGGTTGTGTTTAAGGACGGGGAGAGTCGGGGTATTACTACGAAAGCCCGCTCCCCGCAAGGACTGACGCCAGGTAGTTTCTGTCCATGGCTGCTTTTCGCATCTTACGTCTTAACCCTGCCTTGAATACCTTCTCATTCGTCAAAATATTAATAGCAATGTGCCGTATCCCTGAAAATAATTCTGCTGCGTTTCCTCTTCTTATTTTGTAGTCGTCTTCATTCATTACCACGTCCAGACGCCTGTGCAGCTTATTCTCCACGTGCCAGTGGTTTCGGATTGCTGTGGCGAACTTCTCTGCGGTTAAATCAGCAGAACTGATATAATATCTGACCGTCATTTCTGGCTCTTTCTTTTGTTCTGCTATTATTGACCGAAAGGAGACTGCCACGCATAATTTCTTCAGCCCTTTCCATTCAAATGTGAAATCAATAAGTTCATCAGGGACATCGCAAACAATGTGAAGACGGATTTCTTCTCTGCCGTGACTCTTTTCACTAATTGCGTAACTGTCATGCTCTGGATTATTTAATTCTTTCAGCGGAAATTTTTCCTCGAAGGCTTTATTTAGCCGCCCCTGGTTTCCTTTTACCGCGAATAAATAATCACCTCCCTGTTTTTGTATCTTCTCTGCAATATCTTTCTGGCAACCCATCGCATCAGTTGTGATGATTTTTCCTTTAATATCCAGCATGTTAAGAAGTTCAGGGATAGCTGTAATCTCATTGGATTTCTCATCCGTCCTGATCTGTCCGATGACCAGACTGTGCATTGTTGAGAACGCACTAATGACATGAATCGCTCCCTTGCGGCGACTCTTGTCATAAGAATGCCGGAGTGTTTTTCCATCAATTGCGATGACGTCTTTATCATCTGAAGTATGGCAATCTCGCATCCAGTTAATAAAGCACTCGTGAAATTTTGAAGGACTGATACAGGATACAACTCTGGCGATGGTATCGTGAACAGGAATACCATTTTCAAAATCACCATATTGTTTTAAAAAATCGAGATGTGTTTCCCCAAAATCCTCTATATCTTCCCAGCCTTCTGCACCAGAAATAACGGCACAAATAGTCAACAGTAGAATATCTGACAATTTATGTTCCACTTTCCAGGCTTGTCTGTAATCGGGGATAATAGAAATATGTTCCATCAATTTTTTAAGTTCCATTTTGTTCTCCTTAATTATGTAAGGAGTATTTGATCATGTATAAGCAATAAAAAACAGCTTCAGGTAATGAGGAATATCTCAATTTTTAAACATAAAATGCGAATTATTTAGTACAAAAAATCAGCGTTACGTGATCTTTCCCTGCCCCTGCGCTCACTACCATGGCTCTTTACCACAGCAGCCGGGGTTGTTTGGGACCGACTTCCGACAGCAGATCCCGGTGGGCCTGCCACCATCTCTTCACAAGCTTATGCTTATTACATGCAAAACGTCCCGTTTTGCATCTTTGTGCCTACGGCACACCGGTGATCTTTCCCTGATGAGGGATATATTAACTATTGAACATTAGCGCGAATTATTTAGTGCAAAAAATCAGCATCACGTGATGCTTTTCCTGCTATTAATAACCTCCTCTATTTAACTATATTTTTCATTGATGCAATTCGTAGATTTGAAGAAGTTCAACTGCCACATTTTTATTTTTACTATCGCAATTTTTATACCATACCCATGCTTCCGTATTTTTTACTTTTTTTAAATCATCCATAATAAAATCCCCACCAAAAACAGTAAAATACAATGTTTCCTCATTAAAAATAAAACTCACTGCCCCCCCCTCTTTTATTTTAATTTCCGCTTCATTTGTGTTCAAATCAACTTTTTTAATTACTCCATGTAAGTTGGGTTTTGATAGTTTTTCTACGCCACCATCAGGAGCAGGTAATATACATCGTTTAAGAACTTTAGCATTTGCACATCCAATAACCCAAATTAGAATGCACACTCCCATGTTAATCGCATTAACGTGTCTTAAAACGTTCATATCTAATTCTCTCTCCAGGATGCGAATACATCCAACTTGTCACTTTCTTACACAACTCATCTACATCTTCATTCTGTGCACGGGTACATCCCATAGTTGGTTTCCAGCCTTGTCGAGGAGCATAAGGATCGCGCAACGATGATCCCCCACCATGTAGCCATCTTGCTCTAGTATCTGTAGTATAGATCTTCGTTGTGCCATATGCTGCCGATATTCCTGATTCATTTGTCTCACAACCAACGACTTCACCTGTATATGGATCACCAGCACCACGTTGAGAACGACGATCAATTCTATTGCTACTATCAAAAGTCATTGAATCACCTGTTTCAGGATCATAATAAATAGTCACTCCTCCAGTCATATCAGTAAGAACAAGAGGAGTTTCAGCACCTGCCCGGTCTGGAGCGGGAGGCCCATATACACTTATAACTCGTTCTAACCCCAGTGGATCAGTGTAACGTATTGGTACCAGTGGATACGTGTATAGATTTATTCCCCCCTTCAACCCTATCGGATCCTGGGTGATATACCGCCCCTGCAACGGATCGTAGTACCGGTGACGGTTGTAATACAGTCCCGACTCCTCATCATACTGCTGCCCCGGCAAACGGTACGGCTGGTACAGGTGATGCGGGTTCTCCTCATTAAGCTGGTTCCCCCACTCGTCATACTCCCCGCACCACGCCGTTTCGCCTTCCGGGGTGATGAGCGCCTGCGGCAGTCCACGGTGGTCACAGTGGTAAAGATGCAGCCTCCGCTCCGGGATGTATGCATCCTCCATCTGCGCGGCCATCTGTTCCGCCGTCAGCCCGCACTGCGCAAGCCATGCCTCACTCTCCGCACTCACCGCTCCCGCACGCAGCTCCCGCTCCAGCCTTCCCAGCATCACCGCCAGCTCCGCCGGTAGCGTCACACCCGTGTCCTCCTGCAACACCTCCGCCAGGCTCCGGTGCCGCGCCTTCGCCTGTTCGCCATTCTCTGTTTCGATTCTCAGGAGCGGCGTGAAGCTCCCCGGCTGGTATACCGTCTGGATACGCGTGGTGCCGGTCTGTATCGTCGTCAGCCTGTCACCGTCCCACCCGTACCATGTCACCTCCGGTTTACGCGACAGCGACATCCACCCCGTCAGGTCACGCTCCCGCCGCCATACCCGTTTTCCCGTCCGGCGGCCCAGCGGGTCATAGAGGTACCGGCTCTCCACCTGTGGTTCGCCGTGCTGTATCCGCGTGTAGAACACCAGGCGGTGCTGGCTGTCGTAGTGGTAGTGGTGGGTCCGCTCGTCGTGCATCCGTATCACCCCTTCCGGGATGCGGTCCGTCTTCTCCGCCAGCCTGCCGTATTCATCGTGGCGGTAGACATAGTGCGCATCTTCCGCGATGCGGTTATCCGGCCATGCCGTGAGCGTGCTGTCCGGGTGCAGTTCCGGGTCCGGCAGCCGGTTTCCTGCCGGGTCCGTCGCATACGGGATATCGATATCCAGGTTCGCCGCCGTGGTGTGGACGCCCGTCAGCCTTCCCGTGTCGCTGTAACGGTACTCCCGGCTCTCCTGCGGGCCGCTGATGCGGATTAGCTGTCCGTTGTCGTTCCAGTCGTAGTCACGGTCAAGCTGCGGAAGGTTCAGGTGCCTGCTCCGGAGCTGGCCGCTGGTATTCCAGGCGGTGGCAAGTTCATATGCCTCCCCGCCGAAGCTGCGGGCCGTCTCACGGTGCAGCCTGTCCCGCGTGTACTCGACCAGCGGTGTTCCGCCCAGCTTCATCCCCGCAAGATAACCGCTGCCATACGTCAGCCACTCCACCGGCTGCAGACCGTCCGGCTCCTGACGGGTCGCCAGCCCCTGTTCGCTGTACGCATGCCCCGTCTCATGCTCCCACAGCATCTCCCCCGTCTCCGGGTTCTCCACCGTCTGCCGTTCGCCCGTCAGGCGGCCTTTATCGTCATAGCCGTAGTGGACCGCCACACGGTGGCCTTCACTCAGGTGGCTGATTTCTGTCAGCCAGCCGTGGTCGTCATACTGCCACTGCTCCGCCGGTTCACCGTTCACCGTGCGCCGGGTGATACGGTCTGACGCATCGTAATGCCAGAGGGTGATAAGCCCCTCGTCTTCACTCTGCGTGAGTTTTCCGGTCAGGTCATACTGGTAACGTTGCGTCCGGCCGTCAAAGCCGCGCTGCTCCGTCAGCCTGTCCACCGGGTCATACCGGAACGTGGACTGGCTGCCGTTCTCGTTAGTCAGCACGGTGATGCGCCCGGCGGCGTCATACCCCATGCTGCGCGTCAGTCCACCTTCCGTCACACTCACCGGACGCCCACGTTTATCATATTCGGTGGCGCTGCGTTTACCGTCCGGTGATATCGTTGCTGTCAGGTCGCCTGCAGCGCTGTACTCATAACGGGTTTCACGCCCCTGCGCATCCTTCCGACTGATCAGTTGGCCACGCGGGTTATAACTGCTGTAAGTGCTGATGCCTTCTTCCCGGTGAACGGCGATTTGTTGACCGTACTGGTCGTACTCATACCGCGTCGTGTACCCCGAGCAGTCCGTAAAGGCCAGCAGTTGACCGTAACGGTTTCGCGTTATTCTCCGCCTCACCCCGGTTCCGTCTTCCACCGCACAGGGCAGGCCACTGCGGGAAAAATCATAAAACCAGCGCGTAATGTTACCGTTGCGCGAGGTCTCTTCTGCCAGTCGGCCCTGACGGTCATATTTCCGGCTGCTGCGTAAACCATCCGGATATGTCACTGAAGTCAGTTGCAACTGGCTGTTATAGCCATACCGCACCGTCCTGCCGTCCGGCAGTATCACTGAAGTCAGCTTTCCAGACGCCATATGCAGCCGGTACTCCGTCCGCCGCCCCGCCGCATCCGTCTGCGCCTTCAGCCTCCCCGCCTCATCATACTCGCTGCGGGTGATGCTCCCGTCGGCATGCTCCTTCTTCACCACCCGCTTCAGGCCACCCTCGCCTTCCGTGTACAGCACCTCCCGCCGGTTCAGGCTGTCCGTGATGATTACCCGGCTCTCTCCGTACTCAAAGCGGTAGTCCAGCCCCTCCGGGTTGACCTGCTCCGTCACCCGACCGGTATCATCATACCGGTAGCGGCTCTCCGGCCTCCCCGCATAATGGTGCGCCACCATCCGCCCGGCGTGCTCCGCATCATAAGTAAACCCGCGAACCTGCGTCCCGCTGCGGTCATACACCGCCCGCAGTTCTCCGCTGGCCGTGTACGTGTAGCGCGCCAGCGGCGCAGTCGGCTGTTCATCCGGGTATGCCGGGTCGTGTGTCAGCCACACCGCCTCCAGCCGGATACCGTTATCGGCACCGTACTCTGTACCGGCGGGCAGCGTGTCGGGGAAAACCTGAGAAGAGGAAGCAGAACGGGGACCGGCTGGAGAAGATAAGGAAGACTCGCGCTGTTTACGGAAGGCTTCTGCCCGCTGCGCCTGTGTGCTCAGCACCAGGTGAAAACAGCGGCCCGCACCGTCCGTCACCCCCGTCACCGCGCCCGCCACGTCACCCTCCGCCGCCCGGTGGAAAGTCAGCGTCCGCCCGAAGCCGTCCACCACGCCCGTCAGCACCCGGTATGCGGGCGGCTCCGGCGGCGGCACCTCGTCCGCCTCCGGCACACGCTCCGGCCAGCCGAGTATCAGCCACTGCCCGGTTGTGCTGACAGCCATCATATAGGTGTGTGGACTCAGACGGACCGCTTCCGGCAACGCCCGCCAGAGCCGCGCAAGCGGATGGCCTTTGTGTTGTTTCAGCACTCCGCCCCTTGCCAGCCAGAACGACTCGCTGCGGCTGTAGCTTATCTCGCCGGGAAACAGCGACTCAAAGTGAATGCTCCTGCCGCCGCTGTCGTTGAGTATCAGTTCCCGCTCATGAACCTGTAAGCGGATATCGAAGGGCGCTTTCCAGCCGGGACCAAACACGCCCACTGGCGCGGGCGTCCTGGTCCGGTAGCTGCTGTAGGCGCGGAAAAGAATAAACGGCAGCGGGCCGGGCAGTGCCAGGTCGGTTTCAACAGGCAGAACCTTCGCACCGAGTAGCGGGTTCACCGGGCTGCCATAGTTCGGACTGTCCTTTTTTGTGGGACACACCGAGCAGGCCACACCGGTTGGCGCACCTATCAGCACCCCTGCTGAACCCTGCACAATATCCAGTCCCTTGCGGGTCATGTCACCCTGCCGCGCCGCCGGTTTTCCGCCGCCCATGAATCAATTCCTTCTGCTTTTAATATGGTTCATCTGGTCACTGCACCAGTTCCGTTTTAATTTTTTGCACCTGACTCAAAATTGCCGCATATCCGGCATTCCGGGGGGTAAATCTTTCGGCACAGGCGCATCCGGTACAGGTTGTGTGGCACCACAGTTCCAGTTAATCACTGGCGCATCACCGTTCACATCCGACTCCCCTTCCAGATGAATGTGCGTACCGTTGAGAAATATGCTTCCGTCCTTCGTCAGCACCAGCCTTGCCTTACCACAGCAGAGTTCAAGATGCTCACCGGCAGAATAAACTGCTGTTTGTCCGGTGTTTTCCTTCATCGTCTTGCCCACCGAGAAGGTGACGTTATTCCCCACATTGACGCTGTAGCCCATTCCCACCATCAGTGATTTATGCAGCCCTACCTGTGAGGACTGCAACAACGCCACCGAGGTATTCATAATGCCGCCTACCGTCGTCTGGTAAGCCACACCCACCGTCAGCGCACGAATGATCCCCACCTTTTCAACCTGGTTTGATCCCACTTTGATAATCTGGTTACTACCCACCGTTTCCACCTGGTTGACACCAACCGTCTGTATCTGATTAACGCCAATGTTCTGGATCTGGTTATTGGTAACGGTGATCGCCTGGTTGTTACCTATTTTTTCGGCATGGTTGTTTATCACATCAGTGGTGCGGTTATTCAGCACCTCGGTGTTCATGTTCTTCTGCGCGTGGATGTAGACCTGTTCTTTCCCTGTCGCATCGTCAAACTTCAGTTCATTAAACCCGCTGCCCTTATAGGTTTTCGAACGAATGGTCATCTGCGTCTTTGTTCCCGGCAGGCTGCCGGGTGTGCGGTTTTCCTGGTGGTAGGTGCGCCCCATAATGATCGGCTGGTCCGGATCGCCGTTGAGGAAGTCCACAATCACCTCCTGACCCACACGCGGTATCGCCAGGTTACCGAATCCGGTGCCTGCCCACGCCTGTGCCACACGGATCCAGCATGAACTGTCCTGGTTTGACGGGTTATAACGGTCCCAGTTAAATTTCACCCGCACGCGGCCATGTTCATCACAGAAGATTTCCTCGCCTGCCGGTCCCGTCACGACGGCGCTCTGCGGGCCGTCCACCAGCGGTTTCAGCAACGGCTGTGGCCGCCATGTCCGGTCTGCCGGTATTACCGCAAAGTGGTTATTCAGCGTGGTTCCTGAACCACTGCGTCCCGGCACCGCCTGCGGCTGCTCGCCGTGCAGTTCACTTGCCACCACCTGCCATTCCCGGTTCAGGTTCGCCTGCGGATGCCCCGTCAGCACAATTCGCCGTCCCGGCCATATCTCCGGAGAACGGCTTGTTCCGCGCGCCACTTCTGCGTTGTTGCGCCAGCCATCCATCTGCCAGCGGGCAAAGTTCTGCCCGTGAGCACCCTTGAAACGTCCGGGGTAGTCATACACTTCATACTGTGTGCGCTGGTAATCCTGGTACTGGCCTTCCTGATCAAAACGCCCTGCCCAGCCGGGTCGTTTAAAGGTGTAGTCTTTGGTCACCACGGAAGAAGGGCGGATTTGTGCGCTGTAGCGAAACTGGCTGATGCAGAGGGTGCTTACCTCGGTACGGGTGTTCGGATTCCAGGGGATCTCAAAGGACTCCGGCAGATAACGCACGGTATCGCACAGGACCAGGCTCTGGTCGGTACTTTTTTGCGCGTGCTCCTCATAAAAGAAGATGCCTTCCTCCGCCGCCATCCGGCACAGGAAATCGTAATCAGTCTCACCGTACTGGACACAAAACTCACGGGAAGGATGTGGCTCGCTGAACAGCGGGCTCCACTCGGTCACCCCGTTTTCCTGCAATATCGTGCCGAGGATGCTTTCGATGTCCTCATTCTGGAAGATACGGAAGTTCTGGCGCAGCCCTGTGCGCCACAGCGGCGGGCATACCTTCATGCTGTACAGCTTCTGGTTTTTGTCGTTCTCCCCCAGTTCAAACCAGGTCACCACACCTTTCACCCGGCGCTGTACGTCATCGCCCTGCCATATCGTCAGGTAGGCCATTTTGTCGAGGATCTGCTGGAATTCAAGGGAGAGAAACTGCTGGCTGACCAGAGAGAGATCGAGGGAAAAAAGCGAAGAGAGTGACTGGTTCAGATGAAAGGAAACCACCGCAAAAGCATCCGGTGGCAGGCCGTCCACTTCCAGCGTGAAACGTAATCCGGTTGACATAGCAACCTCCGGGGTTAAGGAAAAACAGACAGTTCGCTGTTAAAGCGGCTGTGACAGTACAGTGTTACGCTTGCGTTCAGGCACGCTACCGCCGAAGTTTCCGGCAGCCGCCATCTCCCGTGAACGTAACCCCTTACTGACAACCTTTCTTTCTACGGCGTAATACAAAAACAGCATCCGGCCTGATAGCCGGATGCTGTTGGCTTAACTTATGCTTCCAGCGGTGCGCGCCAGTCGTCGGCACCGGAGGTGCCAGATTTGACGTGTTCCCATTCAATTTTGCGGTAGGCCAGTGAAACTTCGAGCAACTGGGTGAACTCGCGTTTCGCCGGGTCCTGGCAATGCGGCATATGCAGTTTCATATCGACAATCGTCGAATCAGTCAGGCGGGTAGTGAAATAATGCTCCTGTTTGCCTTCCACAGAGGTACGCCACCAGTGAAGTTCAGTGGTTGGCAGCATTTCGCCGGAGGCCAGTGCGTTGTACATCAGCGGAACCGCTTTGTTCAGCGCCACGGTAAAAATGAAAGGCTTGTGAGCACGCTGACCCGCAGGCTGACCGGACTGAGGATCGGTCGGGACAGTAACGTTATGCAGGAATTCCTGCACCAGCATCTCGTCTTCGTGCCCCTGCACATAGATGTTGCCGACAGAATCAGCGGTAAATGCACCTGCAGTAATATTTCCCTGGGTCTGACCAGTGATGGAGATATAACACGGTGTTGGCATTTGTAAACTCCTTGTTAACGTGGTTAATTACTACTTACAATGACCTGCCGTTAATCCCAGACAGGCAGATGCAGCTCACTTCACGGAACCGCATCATTTTCAGTATTTTTTACATACAAACCGAGCTAGAATTTACGGTTGTCGTAAAAACTATTTTTAAAATCATTAAATCTCTTATTCAGCAATAACTTAATAATATATATCTGGATAACCATACCCAACTGTTCAAAGTCCGTATTGCCTCCATAAAATGGCCAAAGCTGAATCATGAATAAATATTGTATTTATCCTTTCTGAATTATCATTTTGATAATTTTTGAGATATTCCTTAAAAATACCCACTTAATCAATCACAAAACAAATATATAAACAAGCAATCATTAGATTAGCTTATGTTTAATAAAATTATTATATAATTCAATAAGATACATAAAAATTCTATATTTAAATTATTGCCATAATACACCTGACGCGAATTGCACAGGTTCATACAATCTATTTAACGCTTGCAGAATACCCCTCTTTACGATCGATAAAAAGTCCTTTTCTTATTTATTTTGAAGCGTAAAATGCGGGGTGATGAAGGAGTGGTGATTTTATTTTCACCGCTATCAAGGCGGCATTTCCGATATTTTTTACGGTACGAATATGCCGTGTTCATGGCCTGTACGAGATAACATGACGGATCACTTTTATGAGCAAAAAATTTGAAGGCAGCGTCGCGCCTCGCGAACGTATTAATATATCGTATGTCCCAAAAACAGATGGCCAGACGGCTGAAGTGGAACTTCCGCTTAACATGCTCGTTGTCGGCGATACCGGAAATACGCAGGAAACATCCTCACTGGATGAACGTCAGGCAGTTTCCGTTAACAAGCACAATTTCGGTGCAGTGATGGCTGAAGCAGCCATTGGCCTCAATTTTACCGTCCCCGCCACGCTGAAGGGAAGCACAACGGACGATGAGCTGAATGTGGCGCTGAATATCAAGTCACTGGATGATTTTTCACCAGATAGCGTGGCCCGGCAGGTTCCGGAAGTAAATAAATTGCTGGAACTGCGTGAAGCACTGACTGCACTGAAGGGGCCGATGGGTAACCTTCCGGCATTCCGTACCCAGCTCCAGGCATTGCTGGAAAATGAAGAGTCCCGCGAGCAGTTGCTCAAAGAAATCGGCCAGGTGAGCAATAAATAACCACCACTATTTCATTAAACAGGGTTATCCAGGCATGACGGCACACAAAAATATCTCCGGGACATACCACCTCTCTGTTGCAGACATTCTGCAGGTGGTTTACCAGGTATGTTTCAGCCCGTCCGTTGAAATCAACCAGGATGGTGTGGCTGCGCTGATTACAACACTGGATCGCCGTATCAGTGATCTATTGGATGAGATTATCCATTTTTGTGAGTTTCAGCAGAGCGCGTCGCACTGGCAGCGCGTACTTCACTGATGGCGAAAAGCCGGTTTCAGAAACACAGCTAAAACAGAAGGATTTTCAGTATGTCTTTACAGGAAGAGGAACTCGTTTCCAGTCATGCCGGGCAGCCTGAGCAGGCATCGTCGCTGCTTGATCAAATCATGGCACAGACCCGTATTCAGCCCGGTTCGGAAGGTTATGACGTTGCCCGCCAGGGTGTGACAGCCTTTATTGCCAGCATCTTGCAATCCACTGCATCTGCCGAACCGGTCAATAAACTGGTCGTGGACAGCATGATTGCAGATATTGATGAACGCATCAGCCGCCAGATGGATGTCATCATCCATGCGCCTGCCTTTCAGCAGGTCGAGTCGTTCTGGCGCTCACTGAAAACCATGGTGGATCGCGTTGATTTCCGTGAAAACATCAAGGTCAACGTGCTTCATGTCACCAAGCAGGAACTTCTGGAAGACTTTGAGTTTGCGCCAGAAATTATTCAGTCCGGATTTTATAAGCACGTTTATTCGTCCGGTTTCGGACAGTTTGGCGGTGAACCCATCGCTGCCGTGCTGGGCGCTTATGAGTTCAAAAATACCGCGCCTGACATGAAACTGCTGCAATACGTCAGTGCAGTGGGCGCAATGGCGCACGCACCGTTCCTGTCCTCCGTTTCCCCGGAGTTTATGGGGCTGAACTCGTGGACCGAACTGCCTAATATCAAAGATCTTTATGCCATCTTTGAAGGTCCGGCCTACACCAAATGGCGCGCCCTGCGTGACTCGGAAGATTCGCGCTATTTAGGGCTTACGGCACCCCGCTTCCTGCTTCGCCAGCCCTATTCACCAACAGATAACCCTGTTAAGAACTTTAACTATTACGAAGATGTCAGCCAGAACCACGAAGATTATCTGTGGGGTAATACGGCCTGGATGCTGGCATGCAATATCGCAGACAGTTTTGCCAAATACCGCTGGTGTCCAAACATTATCGGTCCGCAAAGCGGCGGCGCAGTGAAAGATCTGCCGGTGCATCTGTTCGAAACGATGGGGCAGATTCAGGCCAAAATCCCAACCGAGGTGCTGGTCACCGATCGCCGCGAATTTGAACTGGCTGAAGAGGGTTTTATCACCCTTACCATGCGTAAAGACTCTGATAATGCAGCCTTTTTCTCTGCAAACTCGGTACAAAAACCGAAGCACTTTCCGGGAAAAGATGCAGAAACCAACTATAAGCTGGGTACGCAGCTTCCTTATCTCTTCATCATCAATCGGTTAGCGCACTACATCAAGGTGTTGCAGCGTGAACAACTGGGGTCATGGAAAGAAAGGAGCGACTTAGAAAGAGAGCTTAATACCTGGATCCGTCAGTATGTTGCCGACCAGGAAAACCCGCCTGCAGACGTGCGCAGCCGCAAACCTCTGCGCGCTGCCAAAGTTGAGGTTATGGATGTAGAAGGCGAACCCGGCTGGTACCAGGTTGCGCTAAGCGTGAGACCTCATTTTAAATTTATGGGGGCAAATTTTGAGCTTTCCCTGGTTGGCCGGTTAGACAGGGAGTAACACACCATGATACCGGATCGGGAAAGAACCACAGGTTCTCTTTTTGAGCGTATGGAAGCCTCTTCGGCCAGAAACCGGCAGGGAGGCAGTATTCATTCGCTCAGGCAATCCATTCGCCAGAACCTACGAAACATTCTTAATACCCGGTCCGGTAGTTGCCGGGGTGCGCCTGAGCTGGGCATTGATGAACCGGAAGGGGCTGAAAACTTCCGCGAATCCATGAGTCGGGCCATCGAGCAATGTATAGAACGCTATGAACCCCGGATCTCACACGCTGAAGTGCAGGTAGTGGTTTCATCCGCCTCCAGCCCGCTGGATATGACGTTTCATATTACAGCCTGGGTGACATTTAACGAAACGCATGAGGTGCTTGAATTTGATATGGCACCGAATGGCAGCCAGCATTACCGGGTGGACTGACAAATGGAATTTGAAGAACGCTATTTCCGGGAAGAACTCGATTACCTGCGCCAGCTTAGCAAGCTGCTGGCAACGGAAAAACCCCATCTGGCCCGCTTCCTGGCCGAAAAAGATGCGGATCCGGATATTGAACGCCTGCTGGAAGGGGTGGCTTTTCTTACCGGCAATCTCCGCCAGAAAATTGAGGATGAATTCCCAGAACTGACGCACGGGCTTATTAAGATGCTATGGCCTAATTACCTGCGTCCGGTTCCGGCAATGACCCTTATTGAATATACGCCGGATATGGATAAGTCTTCTGTACCGGTGTTAATCCCCCGTAATGAGCAGTTTACAACCAACGCCGGGGAAATCAGAGTTGATGAAGTGCTGCCCTCTGATGCTAAAAAGGAGGAGCCGCCTCCCTGTACCTTCACCCTCTGCCGGGATATCTGGCTGCTGCCCGTTCGCCTGGAGCAGATTGAAAACCGCAGTACGACCCGTAATGGTGTTATCAACATCACCTTTTCGGTCGCACCGGGAACGGACTTCCGCACGCTGGATCTGAACAAACTTCGCTTCTGGCTCGGCAATGACGACAACTATACCCGTGACCAGCTTTATTTATGGTTCTGCGAATACTTGCAGGGTGCCGACCTGACTGTGGGTGAACAGCATCTTCGCCTGCCTGAGTTTATGCTAAAAGCTGTCGGTTTTGAGCCGCAGGATGCCATGCTGCCCTGGCCGAAAAACGTCCACAGCGGCTACCGGATCCTTCAGGAGTATTTCTGTTACCCCGATGCGTTTCTCTTTTTTGATCTTTGTGGTTGTCCGGCTTTGCCTGACGGATTGCAGGCGGAATTCTTTACCCTGCAACTGCGTTTTTCGCGCCCTTTGCCCGTGGACATCCGGCTGCGCCGCGATTCCCTGCGCCTGTATTGCGCACCTGCCATTAATTTATTTATCCACCATGCAGAAGCCATCACGCTGGACAACCGGCGGGCAGACTATCCGCTGGTTCCCAGCCGCCATTACCCACAACATTACGATGTATTTTCCGTTAACAGTGTGGTGAGCCAGGTCCAGGATATGTTCAGGAAAAAAGATCTGGGGCGTCCTGTTTCGACGCAGGCCGCGCGCCAGTGGCCAGCCTTTGAAAGTTTCAGCCATCAGATGGAATACAGCCGGAAGCGGGAAGTGGTGTACTGGCATCACCGGACCAAAACATCCCTGTTCCATCGCGGCTTTGATCATACCCTTGCCTTTATACATGCTGATGGCAGTTATCCGTCAGACGAATCTCTGCTCAGTAATGAAGTGGTTTCGGTATCGCTGACCTGTACCAACCGTGAGCTTCCGTCACAAATTCGTTCCGGCGATATCACCGGCACAACCGGTAAAAATGCAGCTGTTGCTTCATTTCGCAACATTACCCGCCCGACGCAACCACTCTGGCCGGTCATTGATGGCAGCCTGCACTGGTCCCTACTCTCCGCCATGAACCTGAATTATCTGTCATTACTGGATACGGACGCGCTGAAGCAGGTCATCGCCAACTTTGATCGCCACGCAATCCATCATCCGCAGACGGCACGGCTGTCACAACAAAAGCTGGATGCCATTGAGCGTCTGGAGACCCGCCCCGTTGATCGCCTGTTTACGGGTATTCCCGTCCGGGGACTGGCCTCCACGCTGTATCTGCACCCGGAGCCGTTTGTCTGTGAAGGGGAAATGTATCTGCTCGGTACGGTGCTTTCGCATTTTCTGTCGCTGTACGCCAGCGTTAACTCATTCCACATGCTGACCGTTGTGAACACAGAAAGCCAGGAGACATGGAAATGGACGGAAAGAATCGGGCAGCATCCTCTTATCTGAGTCCGGGAAATCCCCCGGCAGATAAAGAGCAGAATGATCCGCTGGCACAGGTTTTCCATAATGCCTGCTCTTACAATTTTTTTGCGATGGCGGAGCTATTGCACCGCCTGGCAAAGGGTGAAAAGGGGACGCCAGAATTATCCCTGCGTGACGATCCGGCACAGGAAACCCTGCGTTTCAGCGCCGATGCCAGCCTTGCCTTCCCGTGCAGTGATATCAGTGCGCTGAAACGGGATACATCAGGGGCATTCAGGATGACCACCACCTTTATGGGGTTACAGGGGAGCCAGTCGCCTCTCCCCGGTTATTACCTCGATCACCTGGCCTGGAAAGCGGTACATGAACAAAGTCCGGTAGGTGATTTTCTGGATATGTTCAGCCACCGCCTGACCCAGTTTGTCTGGCATATCTGGCGTAAGTACCGCTATCACATCAGTTTTCGTAACGGCGGTGTGGATGCGTTCTCGCAGCGCATGTACTCCCTTGTCGGGCTGGGCCACCGCCAGCTTCGCGATAAGCTGGCGATTAATCACAGCAAAATGCTGGCGTATTCCGGGATCCTGGCAAATCCGGGACGATCCCCGGAAATAATCTGTGGCCTGGTGTCCCACTGCTTTGATTTGTCAGAAGTGACGCTGCAAAACTGGCAACGTCGCAAGGTGGATATTGAACCGGATCAGCAAAATAGTCTGGGGAGCTATTCTCTTAAAAATGGCGAAAAACTGGCGGGAAGATCGGTACTGGGCAACTTTGTTCTGGGTACACGAGTGCCCGATCTCAGCGGAAAATTCCAGCTCAGTATTACCAGCCTGACCCGAAAACAGTTCCTCTCTTTTCTGCCGTCCGGCGAAAACTTCCTGCCACTGACGATGTTCGTGTCCTTCATCCTGCGCGATCAGCTTGCCTGGGACTTACATCTGGGGCTGGCGCCGGAGCAGGTGGGCGCAATGCGCCTGGGTGATAACAAAAGTGCGCTGCTGGGCTGGACCAGCTTCCTCGGCACACCGGAAGAACGACCCTCAGTCACCATCAGGGTACGGTCGTAAATTATGATAATCACGGAGCAGAATATGCCGGAAGAGAAACTACAGACGCTTTCATTGCAGGTCATTAACGGCAGTGAGCTGGAAAGCGGGCGGGCGGCGCGCTGTCTATTCACACAGCAGGGAAATGTCGGCCATGGCCCCGAATGCCACTGGTCGGTACAGGATCGTCAGCAGAGCATTCCGGCCCAGGCTTTTACCGTTATCCTGCACGATGGCACATTTTGTCTGCGCCCGCAGACGGCACAACTGTGGCTGAATCAGGCAAAAGTCACAGCAACATCAGACCTAATACAGTTGCGCCAGGGCGATGAGATCCAGATCGGACGGCTGATGGTGAGGGTTCATCTGAACCGGGGAGATATTCCCCATTACGATGAGGAAATGGCCACTCCCGAAACCATCGTTACCAATCGCGATATGCTCACGGATACCCTGCTATCAACGGAGGGTGCGCCACACTATCCGGGAATGACTCACCGGCACCAGCTTGCAGACACCGTGGTAAACGGTTTTTCTGCCGATCCACTCCAGACACTTCAGTCCGAAAGCCTGATTACCACGGGCGATCCGCTTTCAGGCATTGCGGCTGTCCGGCCATCGGCACCGCTGTCCGATCCGGCAAGTAATGGGGGGATCAATACTCCGTTTATGGATCTGCCGCCCATTTATGCCAGCCCCGGCGATCGTAATGACGACGTCTCTGCGGCAGAAATGGCGCAACGCCACCTTGCGGTCACCCCCTTACTGCGCGGTCTTGGCGGCTCGCTTACCATGAGCAATTCCGACGATGCGGATGATTTTCTGGAGGAGGCCGGACGAACGTTACAGGCCGCAATAAAAGGTCTGCTCGATTTGCAGCAGCAGCGTAACAGCCTCTCAGACAAACATTTGCGCCCGCTGGAAGATAACCCGCTGCGCCTGAACATGGATTACGCCACCGCGCTCGACGTAATGTTTGCCGAAGGTAAAAGCCCGGTACATCTGGCGGCTCCCGCCGCCGTCAGTGAAAGCCTGCGCAATGTCCGCCACCACGAAGAAGCTAACCGGGCAGCGATTGTGGAGTCGCTTCGTGTCCTGCTGGATGCTTTCTCACCACAAAATCTGCTGCGCCGCTTTGTGCAGTACCGCCGCAGCCATGAACTGCGCCAGCCGCTGGATGATGCCGGAGCATGGCAAATGTACAGCCATTATTACGAAGAACTGGCCTCCGATCGCCAGCAGGGGTTTGAGATGCTGTTTAACGAGGTCTACGCCCAGGTCTATGACCGGGTGCTTCGTGAAAAACAGCGGGAGCCGGAAGCATGAACAGGAAGGCGTTTCTGGCCTGCGTGCTGATGTGCGTCATATTAACCGGCTGCGAAACGGCGAAAAAAATCAGCGAGGTGATCAAAAACCCGGATATCCAGGTCGGGAGCCTGAAGGAGCAACCTTCGGAAATAACCGTCACCCTGCTGACTGAACCGGACACCAATACCAATGCGGAGGGTGAATCAGCCGCCGTGGATGTGCAACTGGTGTACCTGACTGACGACTCAAAATTGCTGGCAGCCGACTATGACCAGATAGCCAGTACGCCGCTACCGGATGTGTTGGGTAAAAACTATATCGACCACCAGGATTTCAACCTGTTGCCGGACACCATCAAAACCCTGCCGCCGGTAAAGCTGGATGAGAAAACGCAGTTTATTGGTGTCGTGGCCTATTTCTCCGATGACCAGGCCACTGAATGGAAACAAATCGAGACGGTGGAAGGAACCGGCCACCATTACCGCCTGCTGGTGCATGTACGTCAAAGCAGCATCGAAATGAAAAAAGAGGATGAATAATTATGGCAACCACCCGCAACAAGGTGATGTGGCAGGAAGGGATGCTGATGCGCCCACACCATTTCCAGCAACAGCAGCGTTACAACGACTACCTGGATAACCAGCGTTTCCGGGCCATGAATGATTTATCCTGGGGATTTACCGAACTCACCCTCAACAATGAACTGCTGGCGCAGGGTAAGATCATGATTGACAGCGCGTCAGGCACACTGCCCGACGGCACCGTCTTTTCTATCCCCGACCAGGACGCACTGCCCGATCCGCTGCACCCGCAAAATTTTCCGGACGAAAGAAGCCGCAATATCTACCTCGCTCTGCCGGTCGCCAGTGATGTGAGAAATGAAATCAGCGACGGACGGCGAATCGGGCGTTACCGGCTGAATTATGCCGATGTCCGGGATTTGCATTCAGAAGAAGGTGACGCGCGAACATTGACGCTGGGTCAACTGACGCCGCGCATTATGAGCGGTGCAGAAGATATGAGCGCCTATATTACGCTCCCGCTTTGCCGTATCAGCAATCGCCATGCCGATGGCTTCCTGACGTTGGATGACGATTTTATCCCCTCCTGCCAGAATATTCAGGTCAGTAAGAAACTGCGTGTTTATCTCAAAGAGGTACAGGGGGCCATTGGCGGACGGGCAAGCGATCTGGCAAACCGTATTGGCTCTCCGGCGCAGAGCGGCATCGCGGATGTGGCGGAATTTATGATGTTGCAGTTACTTAACCGTAACCAGACCCGGTTTACCCATCGCGCCCGCCGATCCCAGCTCCACCCGGAAGATTTCTACCTTGATCTTGCTGGGTTGCTGGGTGAACTGATGACCTTTACCGAGCCGTCGCGCCTGCCCTGCCCGCTTGATGTGTATGATCATCATGATCTGACCAAAACATTTAAAACACTGTTACCGGAAGTCAAACGGGCGCTGCATACCGTACTGTCGCCAAGAGCGGTCAATCTGCCGCTGCATCTGCGTGACGGTATCTGGCAGGCCGATATCCATGACACAGAACTGCTGCAATCTGCCACCTTTGTGCTGGCCGTGGCGGCAAACGTGCCGGTCGATCAGATCCAGCGTCAGTTTATCCAGCAGTCGAAAATTTCCTCGCCGGAAAAAATCCGCAATATGGTCAGTGTGCAGATCCCCGGTATTCCATTGCGTGCCCTTATGGTGGCTCCCCGCCAGCTTCCTTACCATTCCGGGTTCAGCTATTTCGAACTCGACAAGAGTGGCCAGGCCTGGACAGAAATGGCTGCCGCCGGGGCCGTTGCACTGCATGTTTCCGGCAGTTTCCCGGATCTGAACATGCAACTGTGGGCGATAAGAGGGTAAGACGATGGATGAGGGGTCACTGTCTCTGCCACCATTTACCGGACACGACGAAAAAAGCCAGCGCAACTACCATCTCGCGCTTCGTGGCAACAGCCTGAATCCGATGATCGACGCGGCCACGCCGCTACTCGGTATGGTAATGCGCCTTTCAACCATGAACAGCCAGACGATGCCGGAGCATCTTTTTGCTCAGGTGGTGACAGATGTTCAGGCCGTGGAGCAACTGCTTCAGGAGCAGGGCTACGAACCGGGCGTGATTATCTCGTTTCGCTACATCCTCTGCACGTTTATTGATGAAGCGGCGCTCGGTAACGGCTGGTCAAACAAGAACGAGTGGATCAAGCAGTCATTGCTGGTCCATTTCCACAACGAAGCCTGGGGTGGCGAGAAAGTTTTCATCCTGCTGGAGCGCCTGATCCGTGAACCCAAACGTTACCAGGATCTGCTGGAATTTCTCTGGATCTGTTTTTCTCTGGGATTTCGCGGGCGCTACAAAGTGGCAGCACAGGATCAGGGGGAATTTGAGCAGATCTACCGCCGTCTGTACCACGTTCTGCATAAACTGCGCGGCGATGCCCCTTTCCCGCTGTTACACCAGGACAAAAAAACCCAGGGCGGGCGTTATCAGCTCATCAGTCGCCTGACTGTTAAACATATTTTTTGTGGTGGCGTTGTCGTGCTGGCGTTGTTTTACCTGTTCTATCTGTTGCGGCTGGACAGCCAGACGCAGGACATCCTGCACCAGCTAAACAAATTACTTCGATAAGGACGTTTATGATCCAGATTGATCTTCCCCCGCTGGTAAAACGGCTGAACCTGTTCTCCCGCCAGGCGCTGGAGATGGCCGCCTCTGAATGTATGAGTCAGCAGGCAGCGGAAATTACCGTCAGCCATGTGCTCATTCAGATGCTCGCCATGCCACGCAGTGACCTGCGGGTTATTACCCGCCAGGGCGATATTGGCATGGAAGAGTTGCGCCAGGCGCTGACGGTAGAGAACTACACAACCGCCCGTTCTGCGGACAGCTACCCGGCGTTTTCCCCGATGCTGGTTGAGTGGCTTAAAGAGGGCTGGCTGCTGGCGTCGGCTGAGATGCAGCACAGCGAACTGCGCGGCGGCGTGTTGCTGCTGGCCCTGCTGCATTCGCCGCTGCGTTATATACCGCCTGCTGCCGCCCGGCTGTTGACCGGCATTAACCGTGACCGTCTGCAACAGGACTTTGTGCAGTGGACACAGGAGTCGGCGGAATCAGTCGTGCCGGATGCAGACGGTAAAGGCGCAGGCACAATGACGGACGCCTCTGACACCCTGCTTGCCCGCTATGCCAAAAACATGACCGCAGACGCCCGTAACGGCAGGCTTGACCCGGTACTGTGCCGCGACCACGAAATCGACCTGATGATCGACATTCTCTGCCGCCGCCGTAAAAACAACCCGGTGGTGGTGGGCGAAGCGGGCGTGGGCAAAAGCGCACTGATTGAAGGGCTGGCGCTGCGCATCGTGGCAGGCCAGGTGCCGGACAAGCTGAAAAACACCGATATCATGACCCTTGACTTGGGCGCATTGCAGGCCGGGGCGTCGGTGAAGGGTGAATTCGAAAAACGTTTCAAAGGGCTGATGGCGGAGGTCATTTCCTCCCCGGTGCCGGTCATTCTGTTTATCGACGAAGCACATACCCTGATTGGCGCGGGCAACCAGCAGGGCGGGCTGGATATCTCCAACCTGCTCAAACCGGCGCTGGCGCGCGGCGAGCTGAAAACCATCGCCGCCACCACCTGGAGCGAGTACAAAAAATACTTCGAAAAAGATGCCGCCCTGTCGCGCCGCTTCCAGTTGGTGAAGGTCAGCGAACCCAACGCTGCCGAAGCCACCATTATTCTGCGCGGTCTGTCGGCGGTCTATGAACAGTCTCACGGCGTGCTGATTGATGATGACGCCTTGCAGGCCGCTGCGACATTAAGCGAGCGTTATCTCTCCGGGCGTCAGTTACCGGACAAAGCGATTGATGTGCTGGATACCGCCTGCGCCCGTGTGGCCATCAACCTGTCGTCGCCGCCGAAGCAAATCTCGGCGCTGACCACTCTGAGCCACCAGCAGGAGGCGGAAATTCGCCAGCTTGAGCGCGAGCTTCGCATCGGACTGCGTACCGACACATCACGGATGACAGAGGTGCTGGTGCAGTATGATGAAACGCTGACGGCGCTGGATGAACTGGAAGCGGCCTGGCACCAGCAGCAGACGCTGGTCCGGGAGATTATCGCGCTGCGCCAGCAGTTACTGGGCGTGGCAGAGGACGATGCGGCGCCGTTGCCGGACGCAGATACCGTGGAGGATACGCAGCCAGAGTCAGAGTCAGAACAGGATAATACCGGTGCCGTACCGGCTGATGAGGCCGACAGAGAACAACCGGAAGAGACCGCTGAAACAGTTTCCCCGGTACAGCGGCTGGCCCAGCTCACTGCCGAACTGGACGCCCTGCATAACGACCGGTTGCTGGTCTCCCCGCACGTCGATAAAAAACAGATTGCGGCGGTGATTGCCGAATGGACCGGCGTGCCGCTCAACCGCCTGTCGCAGAATGAAATGTCGGTCATCACCGACCTGACGAAATGGCTGGGTGACACCATCAAAGGCCAGGACCTGGCGATTGCCAGCCTGCATAAGCATCTACTGACCGCACGCGCCGACCTGCGTCGTCCGGGACGCCCGCTCGGTGCGTTCCTGCTGGCTGGCCCCAGCGGTGTGGGTAAAACCGAAACCGTCCTGCAACTGGCAGAGCTGCTCTACGGCGGTCGCCAGTACCTGACCACCATCAATATGTCCGAATTCCAGGAGAAACACACCGTCTCGCGGCTGATTGGTTCGCCTCCGGGCTACGTTGGCTACGGTGAAGGCGGCGTACTGACCGAAGCGATTCGTCAGAAACCCTACTCGGTAGTACTGCTCGATGAAGTGGAAAAAGCGCACCCGGATGTGCTCAACCTGTTCTACCAGGCGTTCGATAAGGGCGAAATGGCAGACGGTGAAGGCCGCCTGATTGACTGCAAAAATATCGTCTTCTTCCTGACGTCCAACCTCGGCTACCAGGTAATAGTCGAGCATGCCGATGACCCGGAAACCATGCAGGAAGTACTGTATCCGGTGCTGGCCGACTTCTTCAAACCTGCCCTGCTGGCGCGTATGGAAGTGGTGCCGTATCTGCCGCTGTCGAAAGAGACGCTCGCCACCATTATCGCCGGAAAACTGGCCCGTCTGGATAACGTGCTGCGCAGTCGCTTTGGTGCAGAAGTGGTCATTGAACCAGAAGTGACGGACGAAATCATGAGCCGCGTCACCCGCGCGGAAAACGGCGCGAGGATGCTGGAATCGGTCATCGATGGCGACATGCTACCGCCGCTCTCGCTGCTGCTGTTGCAGAAAATGGCGGCTAACACGGCGATTGCCCGGATTCGGTTGTCGGCAGTGGACGGCGCATTTACGGCAGACGTGGAAGATGCTCAGAACGACGAGTCCGTCACAAAGGATGAAACGGTTTTATGAGCAGGTTGCGCGTTTTCCGGCAGACAGGATGGTTTATCGCGGGCCTGATGACGGGCTTACCCGCCACTGCCGCGCCCGCAGAAGCATCGTCAATGGCCGGTGTGGCGGTCGCCGTCGCCACCACGACCCCGCCGGATGCGACAGCCACGTTACAGGCCATACAGTCCTGTCGGCGGGAGTCCGCGGCGCTGGAGCGGCTTGACTGCTATGACCGCCTGCTGGCACCGCTGTCCCCGTCAGGGTTTGACGGGGCGCTGGTCAAAGCCGGTTTTGTGGGCGAGGCCTGGACCCGCGCCACAGAGCAGGAAAAACGCCGCGAGGGCAACACCACAGAACTGCTGGTGACGCAGGTGCCGGGGGAGCGCCCGACGGTGGTGATAACCACCCCGGCTATCGGTCATGTTCCGCCACGCCCGGTGCTGATGTTCAGTTGCGTGGACAATATCACCCGGATGCAGGTGGCGCTGATGCACCCTCTGGATGTCCATGATATCGCCGTCACTCTGAATGCCGACAACCGGGCATTGCGCAGCCACTGGTTTGTGCGCGAGAACGGCACCCTGCTGGAGTCCAGCCGGGGGTTATCCGGGATTGATGAAATTAAGCAACTGTTCGGCGCAAAAACGCTGACGGTGGATACCGGCGCAGACAATGCCGCCGGAAAGCTGACCTTTAACATTGACGGGCTGGCAAGGGCGATTGCTCCCCTGCGCGATGCCTGCCACTGGGCGGGAGAATAAAAATATGGCAATGGACTTACGCGATCCGAATGTCTGGATATCGCACCTGCTGGAAAACCTGCCGGAAGAGAAACTGGCATCGGCGCTGAAAGATGACAACCCGAACTGGGAGTATATCGACGGCGAAATCGTCAAGCTGGGATCGCTGGCCCACAGTCAACTGGATATCCCGGAACTCCAGCGCCGGGGGCTGGTCATTCTGGCTTCGGAGAGTAAGGATTTTCGTCTGCTGGCGCATCTGCTGAGAACCCTGCAACACGCCGGTGATCCTCATCTCGCATTGCGCCTGCTGGCGCTGTATGTGGAGCATTACTGGGCGGTGGCTGCGCCGCAGAATATGGCGCATAAAAAACGCTTTGCCAGCCAGGTCATTAAACGCTTTGAAACAGGTATTGAAGGTTTTTCACAGAACGCCGCCACAGAGCAGCGCGATGCGCTGTCAGGGGAACTGGCAAAACTGGCGCAATGCTGGCAGTCACATAACGCCCCGGAACTGGCACAGGCTACTGATGATCTTTTTGCCCTGTACCAGCGTGCGTTTAATCGTGCGGCACCGGCTCCTGTCCCCACTCCGGCGGCCTCCGGTAGTTCACCACAGACCACCGCCACGTCTGAAAGCGGCGTGACGCAACCCAGTGCTCCGGCTCCCCAAATCGTCATCGACAGTCACGACGACAAAGCCTGGCGCGACACGCTGTTAAAAGTGGCGGCCATTTTATGTGAACGCCAGCCGGATTCACCGCAGGGCTACCGTCTGCGCCGCCATGCGCTTTGGCAGAACATCACCAGTACGCCCCAGGCGGAAAGCGATGGCCGTACTCCACTGGCTGCGGTCTCCGCCGATATGGTGGCAGATTACCATGCTCAGCTCGGTAGTGCCGATATGGCGCTGTGGCAGCAGGTGGAGAAAAGCGTACTGCTGGCTCCTTACTGGCTGGATGGTCACTGCCTTTCTGCACAGACGGCGCTGCGTCTGGGTTACAAACAGGTGGCAGACGCCATCCGCGATGAGGTCATCCGCTTCCTTGAGCGTCTGCCCCAGCTTACCGGGTTGCTGTTTAATGACCACACACCGTTTATCAGTGAGCAGACGAAACAATGGCTGGCAGCTTCGCCCGACGCCAAAGTTGCACCGGTTGCGCAAATCGGTGAGGAATCGAAGGCAGCCAGAGCCTGTTTTGCTGAGCAGGGTCTGGAGGCGGCGCTGCGATATCTGGACATGCTACCCGAAGGCGATCCCCGCGATCAGTTTCACCGCCAGTACCTTGCCGCACAGTTGACGGAAGAGGCGGGGCTGGTACAGCTTGCGCAGCAGCAGTACCGGATGTTGTTCAGGATGGGATTGCAGATGATGGTGGCAGACTGGGAGCCGTCCCTGCTTGAGCAGCTAGAACAAAAATTCACGGCAGAACAATAAAAGAGAACAGGAGTTTTTGTGTTCAGATTACCAACACCCCGACTACTCAGCGGACTCAAATCAGCCCTGCGACCGGCGATGCCCCGGTTTAAAGTCTCTGCTTTCTGGCTGCTGATACTGGCGTGGATTTTTCTGCTGGTGTGGATCTGGTGGAAAGGCCCGACGTGGACGCTGTATGAAGAACAGTGGCTCAAACCACTGGCGAACCGCTGGCTGGCAACGGCGGCGTGGGGGATTATTGCCCTGATGTGGCTTACCGTCCGGGTGATGAAGCGCCTGCAACAGCTTGAAAAAATGCAAAAGCAACAGCGCGAGGAAGCCGTTGATCCGCTCAGCGTGGAACTGAACGCCCAGCAGCGTTATCTTGACCGCTGGCTGCTGCGCCTGCAACGCTATCTCGACAACCGCCGTTTCCTGTGGCAGTTGCCGTGGTATATGGTCATCGGCCCGGCGGGCAGTGGCAAAACGACACTGCTGCGCGAGGGGTTTCCGTCCGACATTATTTATGCCCCGGAGGGCGCGCGCGGCGCAGAACAACGCCTGTACCTTACGCCCCATGTCGGTAAACAGGCGGTGATCTTTGATATCGACGGCACACTCTGCGCTCCCGCTGATGCGGATATCCTGCATCGCCGTCTGTGGGAACATGCCCTCGGCTGGCTGAAAGAAAAGCGCGCGCGCCAGCCGCTGAACGGGATTATTCTGACACTCGATTTACCCGATCTGCTTACCGCAGACAAACGCCGCCGCGAGCATCTGTTACAGACGCTGCGCAGCCGCTTGCAGGATATACGCCAGCATCTTCACTGCCAGTTACCGGTTTACGTGGTACTCACCCGGCTTGATTTATTGCAGGGTTTTGCCGCCCTGTTCCAGTCACTGAACAGACAGGATCGCGATGCGATTCTGGGCGTCACGTTCACCCGCCGCGCCCATGAAAATGATGACTGGCGAACAGAGTTGAATGCTTTCTGGCAGACATGGGTGGATCGAATGAATCTGGCGTTGCCGGATCTGATGGTCGCTCAGACTCACACCCGCACGTCTTTATTCAGTTTTTCCCGCCAGATGCAGGGAAGCCGTGAACCGCTGGTGTCACTGCTTGAGGGTCTGCTTGATGGCGAAAATATGAACGTGATGCTGCGTGGTGTCTATCTCACCTCTTCGCTTCAGCGTGGGCAGATGGATGATATATTCACCCAGTCTGCCGCCCGCCAGTACCGGCTGGGCAATAACCCACTGGCGTCCTGGCCCCTGGTGGACACCGCGCCTTATTTCACCCGCAGCCTGTTCCCGCAGGCATTACTCGCAGAGCCTAATCTGGCAACAGAGAGCCGCGCCTGGCTGATACGTTCCCGTCGCCGCCTGACAGTTTTCTCTGCCACAGGCGGCGTGGCAGCACTTCTGCTCATCACCGGCTGGCATCACTATTACAACGGTAACTATCAGTCCGGCATCACCGTGCTTAAGCAGGCCAAAGCCTTTATGGACGTGCCGCCTCCGCAGGGGGAAGATGACTTTGGCAACCTGCAACTGCCGCTTCTGAACCCGGTACGCGATGCCACACTGGCCTATGGCGACTGGGGCGACCGCAGCCGTCTGGCCGATATGGGACTGTACCAGGGACGACGTATCGGGCCTTATGTGGAACAGACCTATCTGCAACTGCTGGAGCAACGTTACCTGCCCTCGCTGTTTAACGGGCTGGTCAAAGCGATGAACGCCGCGCCGCCGGAGAGTGAAGAAAAACTCGCGGTGCTGCGCGTAATGCGAATGCTGGAGGACAAAAGCGGACGTAACAATGAGGTGGTGAAGCAGTATATGGCAAAACGCTGGAGCGAAAAATTCCACGGCCAGCGCGATATCCAGGCACAACTGATGTCCCATCTTGACTACGCGCTGGCTCATACTGACTGGCATGCAGAGCGTCAGGCGGGCGACGGTGACGCCATCAGCCGCTGGACGCCATATGACAAGCCCGTGGTATCAGCACAGAAAGAACTGAGCAAACTGCCTGTCTACCAGCGGGTTTACCAGAGCCTGAAAACGCGGGCGCTGGGCGTTCTTCCTGCCGACCTCAATCTGCGTGACCAGGTAGGGCCAACCTTTGACCAGGTGTTTACATCTGCCGATGACAACAAACTGGTTGTTCCACAGTTTCTTACCCGTTACGGCCTGCAAAGCTATTTTGTAAAACAGCGCGATGAACTGGTTGAACTGACGGCGATGGATTCCTGGGTACTTAACCTTACCCGCAGCGTGAAATACAGTGACGCCGACCGCGCGGAAATCCAGCGCCAGTTGACCGAGCAGTATATCAGCGACTACACCGCCACCTGGCGGGCCGGGATGGACAATCTGAATATCCGCAATTTTGAGTCCATCGGACAACTGACCGGGGCGCTGGAGCAGGTTATCAGCGGCGACCAGCCTTTGCAGCGGGCGCTGACCGTCCTGCGTGACAACACACAGCCAGGCGTCTTTTCTGAAAAACTCTCTGCCAAAGAACGGGAGGAAGCCCTGGCAGAGCCGGATTACCAGTTACTCACCCGCCTCGGGCATGAATTCGCCCCGGAAAACAGTACCCTGGCAGTACAGAAAGACAAAGAAAGCACGATGCAGGCCGTGTATCAGCAACTCACCGAGTTGCACCGCTACCTGCTGGCAATCCAGAACGCGCCTGTACCAGGGAAATCGGCGCTGAAAGCCGTGCAGTTACGGCTTGATCAGAACAGCAGCGATCCGATATTCGCCACCCGCCAGATGGCAAAAACGCTGCCTGCTCCGCTCAACCGCTGGGTTGGCAGACTGACTGACCAGGCCTGGCATGTGGTGATGGTGGAGGCTGTTCATTATATGGAAGTGGACTGGCGCGACAGCGTGGTGAAACCGTTTAACGAGCAACTGGCAAATAACTATCCGTTTAATCCGCGTTCTGCACAGGATGCCTCACTGGATGCCTTCGAACGCTTCTTTAAACCGGATGGCATACTGGATACCTTCTACCAGCAGAACCTGAAGCTGTTTATCGATAATGACCTGAGTCTGGAGGATGGCGATAACAACGTCATTATTCGCGAAGATATTATTGCGCAACTGGAAACTGCGCAGAAAATCCGTGACATCTTCTTCAGCAAACAGAACGGTCTGGGAACATCCTTTGCCGTGGAAACGGTATCGCTTTCAGGCAATAAACGCCGCAGTGTACTGAACCTTGACGGTCAGTTAGTCGATTACAGCCAGGGCCGTAACTATACCGCCCATCTGGTCTGGCCTAACAACATGCGCGAAGGCAACGAAAGTAAGCTGACGCTCATCGGCACCAGCGGCAACGCGCCGCGCAGTATCAGCTTCAGCGGGCCGTGGGCGCAGTTCCGCCTGTTCGGGGCCGGACAACTGACCGGAGTACAGGATGGCAACTTTACCGTGCGCTTTAGCGTGGACGGTGGCGCGATGACCTACCGTGTGCATACCGACACGGAAGATAACCCGTTCAGCGGTGGGTTGTTCAGCCAGTTTGGTCTGTCAGACACACTGTACTGAGGAGGCAGGGATGAATAGTAACGTACTGACACAAACTATCGTTACCGGCAGTGACCCGCGCGGGCTGCCGGAATTCAGCGCCATCCGCGAGGAAATAAACAAAGCCAGCCACCCGTCACAGCCTGAGCTGAACTGGAAACTGGTGGAGTCGCTGGCGCTGGCGATTTTTAAAGCCAACGGTGTGGATTTACACACCGCCACCTACTATACGCTTGCCCGGACACGGACACAGGGACTGGCGGGATTCTGCGAAGGTGCGGAACTGCTGGCGGCAATGGTAAGCCACGACTGGGATAAGTTCTGGCCGCAGGGCGGCCCGGCGCGTACTGAAATGCTGGACTGGTTTAACTCCCGAACCGGCAATATTCTGCGTCAGCAAATCTCCTTTGCGGAATCCGACCTACCACTGATCTACCGCACAGAGCGGGCATTGCAGCTTATCTGCGATAAGCTCCAGCAGGTGGAACTGAAGCGCGTTCCGCGCGTGGAGAATCTGCTCTATTTTATGCAGAACACGCGTAAACGGCTTGAACCCCAGCTGAAGAGTAACACTGAGAACGCCGCACAGACCACGGTCAGAACGCTGATTTATGCCCCGGAAACACAGGCATCTTCCACACCAGAAGCGGTAGTGCCTCCCCTGCCCGGCCTGCCTGAGATGAAAGTGGAAGTGCGCAGTCTGACAGAGAATCCCCCACAGGCCAGTGTGATAAAGCAAGGCAGTACGGTAAGAGGGTTTATCGCAGGGATCGCCTGTTCAGTGGCTGTCGCCTCAGCATTGTGGTGGTGGCAGGTCTATCCGGTGCAGCAGCAACTGTTACAGGTTAACGACACCGCTCAGGGCGCAGCAACGGTGTGGATGGCCTCACCTGAACTCGAAAACTATGAGCGCAGGCTGCAACAACTTCTTGATACCTCCCCGGTACAGCCGCTGGAAACCGGGATGCAGATGATGCGTGTTGCCGACAGTCGCTGGCCGGAAAGCCTGCAACAGCAACAGGCCTCGACACAATGGAATGAGGCACTCAAAACCCGCGCACAGAGTAGCCCGCAGTTGCGTGGCTGGTTGCAGACCCGCCAGGACTTACATGCTTTTGCAGATCTAGTGATGCAGCGCGAGAAAGAGGGACTAACCCTTTCCTATATCAAAAATGTCATCTGGCAGGCGGAGCGGGGACTGGGGCAGGAAACACCCGTTGAGTCTCTGTTGACGCAGTACCATGATGCCCGTGCGCAGAAGCAGAATACAGATGCGCTGGAAAAACAAATTAATGAGCGACTCGAAGGCGTGTTAAGCCGCTGGCTGCTGCTGAAGAATAACGTCATGCCAGAGGCGGCAACCGGTACCACGGCCGAAAAATAATTATTTAATTAAAGGAGATTATCATGGCAAATATAAGTTATTTATCTTTGAGTGGAGAGACACAAGGGCTAATTTCAGCAGGTTGCTCAACGCTTGATTCTGTCGGAAACAAAGCGCAGCCAGAACATAAAGATCAGATCATGGTTTATGCGTTAATGCATTCCATCTCAAGAAGTCAAAATGTCAATCATCATGAATTAATTATCACCAAACCGGTTGATAAATCCTCACCATTGCTGGCAAAAGCACTTAGTGACAATGAAAAAATGGCAATATGTGAATTTATACTCTACCGAACCAGTAAAGCGGGTATTTACCAGCCTTATTATAAAATAAATCTGTCAAAAGCCCGAATATCAAGTATTGATTTTGTCACACCGCATGCTGTCCTGGAAAAAGAACTGGAACCACAGGAGAGAATTGCCTTTATTTATGAAGATATTTCCTGGGAGCATACGTTAGCCGGTACGAATGCAATGAGTAAATGGCAGGATCGTGTACAGTAACTTACTGTAATAACATAATAAATTACTATTGCGGAGAGATAAAATGGCTGGTTTAAGGAATAACAACAACACACAGAATGCACAGTGGGCTGATTATGTGGGTGACATTCTTCGGGGGGCTCAGCCGATAAACCAGCTAGTACCTCAGCACCCTTATCTTAACGACGTCCCACTCATTGATGAGTTAAGGCATCAGAACACTCATCATGTTATTCCCTTGACACTTGATGTTGCAAAAAAAATACTCAGCCCAATAACATCATTTGATTACATTCATTTTATCACTACACATCCTTCAGGTATAAAAGATACACTCGCCTGGTTAGTTAACGCGGGTAAATTAATGACTGAGTTTGATGACAATGGGAAAATTATATTTAACCTTAATGCCTTAAAGTATACAAAAGCAAGTTACTTTGAAATACTTGGAGAGAAATATATAAAAATCACAACATCCAGCCCCTGGCTTTTAGAAAAGCTCGGTAAATATATTTTCTCTTCACGAGCGCCTCAAGTTCTGGAACTCGCTATTGGCTGGCGAGGAGCTTTATCTGAATCAATAAAAGGAGTTAAGTTCTGTATCTGGTTTTCAGTAGCCTGGAGAACCATAGAATTTATTATGAGTTCAGAGCGAGATCTGGTTAATTTTCTTGGCGATTTTTCAATGGATGTGGCCAAAGCAGTTATAGCCGGTGGTGTTGCAACCGCTATTGGAAGTCTGGCTTCTTTTGCCTGTGTTAGCTTTGGCTTTCCAGTAATTCTTGTCGGAGGAGCAATTTTACTGACAGGGATAGTGTGTACAGTTGTTTTAAATGAAATCGATGCTCAATGCCATTTATCAGAAAAATTAAAATATGCAATTAGAGATGGACTAAAACGGCAACAGGAACTTGATAAATGGAAAAGGGAAAACATGACTCCATTTATGTATGTTCTTAACACTCCACCCGTGATATGAGGATTAACCATGCGTTTACATGTTAAATTAAAAGAGTTTCTTTCGATGTTTTTTATGGCCATATTATTTTTCCCTGCATTCAATGCTTCTTTGTTTTTTACCGGAGTTAAACCTCTATATTCAATAATAAAATGCTCCACGGAAATATTTTATGATTGGAGAATGTTGATTCTGTGCTTCGGTTTCATGTCGTTTTCCTTTTTAAATATTCATGTAATTTTACTTACGATAATAAAATCATTCTTAATCAAAAAAACGAAGGTAGTCAATTTCGCCACAGACATAACAATACAGCTAACTCTTATATTTTTACTAATAGCTATCGTAATAGCACCTTTAATAGCTCCTTTTGTCACAGGATATGTCAATACTAATTATCACCCCTGCGGTAATAATACGGGAATTTTCCCAGGAGCAATCTATATTAAAAATGGCATGAAATGTAATAATGGATATATTTCTCGCAAGGAAGATTCAGCAGTTAAATAATTAAATATTCTAAAACAAACAGTTTTTAACTCCGGATTCCATGTCCTTTCTTGCACTGTCTTTGTCAAGAAAAATTTCTTATGCAAAGAATTTTGTATTATTGCCGCCAGAAATTCCTGGCGGCAGATATAATTTATTATTGATAGCGGTTAACCAAATCTTTTACCATCGCTTTATAGGTCTTTTGCTTAAGTTGCATGATTTGCTGCTCTGTCATATCAGTCGTACTGGCTTCATTCTTGTCGGGCAATGGTGGAAGCACTTTATATTCATAATTCACCGGCGACCAGGTAGCCCACTCACCTGTTGCCACATCCACCAGCGTGAAACGTACCAGGTAGCGCAGGGAGATAGCGTCAGTGAGTTTGTCATTTTTATAGTCGGACCATACTGTTGATTTCAGCGCAGAGTCATATTTTCCTGTCTGCAACATATCCTGGTAAACAATAATCGCTTTCTGATGTCCTTTTGCAGCCACAAAACGCAGTGCCTGCATCCAGTTCATATTCTCAGCACTGGCAACATCCTCGTTCTCATTTTTATCTTTGTTTTTGTTACAAGTCAGAGGCTTTTGCCTGTCCGGGATACCAGAGAATGTGGAAACAGTATAATATTTTCGCATCTCCTCCTGCATAATGGTTTCCGGTGCGCGGTTGCCGGATTGAACAAGTATTACAGGAGAATTAAGGGGAACGCGGAACTCATCTCCATCAAGCGCAGCTTGAATATCCTCTTCGGATACGGCCAGAGTGGTTTCATTACCGAATAAATCTTTGTCTGTCAGTTGCTGGGGAGTGTTTTTATTAATATTACTTTGTGTGACTTGAGCTTTTTTCTTCTTTTCATCAATAGAAGATTCAGAGGCACATCCTGCAAGCAGCGAGAATAACACACATATGCAACAAAGCTTTTTTGAATTCATAATTGGACACTCCCTCGCCTGTCATAATGATTAGAATATTTAGCATTGATAACGGACTCTAATTATATACCTCACTTAAATAATAACAAACAAAATCAATTTGAAATATACATTCATTTAATCAATATAAATTTATTCTCTAGAAATATATTTAAGCTGAATGGTTCGATATCATTATTGAATTTTAATGAATGAGACAACAAGCGAGAATCACGCACCTACGCCAGAGTAAAATCATTGAACAGAGAAATGGTGGAATTCAAATACAAAAAAACCGCAAAATTAAAAATCTTGCGGCTCTCTGAACTCATTTTCATGAGTGAATAGTGGCGGAACGGACGGGACTCGAACCCGCGACCCCCTGCGTGACAGGCAGGTATTCTAACCGACTGAACTACCGCTCCGCGTTGTGTTCCGTTGGGAACGAGGCGAATATTACGGATTGCCTCGACCTTCGTCAACGGTTTTTCTCATCTTTTGAATCGTTTGCTGCAAAAATCGCCCAAGTCGCTATTTTTAGCGCCTTTCACAGGTATTTATGCTCGCCAGAGGCAACTTCCGCCTTTCTTCTGCACCAGATCGAGACGGGCTTCATGAGCTGCAATCTCTTCATCTGTCGCAAAAACAACGCGTAACTTACTTGCCTGACGTACAATGCGCTGAATTGTTGCTTCACCTTGTTGCTGTTGTGTCTCTCCTTCCATCGCAAAAGCCATCGACGTTTGACCACCGGTCATCGCCAGATATACTTCCGCAAGGATCTGGGCATCGAGTAATGCCCCGTGCAGCGTTCGTTTACTGTTATCTATTTCGTAGCGAGCACATAACGCATCGAGGCTGTTGCGCTTACCGGGAAACATTTTCCTCGCCACCGCAAGGCTATCGGTGACCTTACAGAAAGTATTGGTCTTCGGAATATCGCGCTTAAGCAACGAAAACTCGTAGTCCATAAAGCCGATATCGAACGCTGCGTTATGGATCACCAACTCCGCGCCGCGAATATAGTCCATGAACTCATCGGCTACTTCGGCAAACGTGGGCTTATCGAGCAAAAATTCATCGGCAATACCATGTACGCCAAAGGCTTCCGGATCCACCAGCCGATCGGGTTTGAGATAAACATGGAAGTTATTGCCCGTCAGGCGACGGTTCACCACTTCAACGGCACCAATCTCAATGATCTTGTGGCCTTCATAGTGCGCACCAATCTGGTTCATACCGGTGGTTTCGGTATCGAGAACGATCTGGCGTGTAATTGCAGTGCTCATAGCGGTCATTTATGTCAGACTTGTCGTTTTACAGTTCGATTCAATTACAGGAAGTCTACCAGAGATGCTTAAACAGGTAGAAATTTTCACCGATGGTTCGTGTCTGGGCAATCCAGGACCTGGGGGTTACGGCGCTATTTTACGCTATCGCGGACGCGAGAAAACCTTTAGCGCTGGCTACACCCGCACCACCAACAACCGTATGGAGTTGATGGCCGCTATTGTCGCGCTGGAGGCGTTAAAAGAACATTGCGAAGTCATTTTGAGTACCGACAGCCAGTATGTCCGCCAGGGTATCACCCAGTGGATCCATAACTGGAAAAAACGTGGCTGGAAAACCGCAGACAAAAAACCAGTAAAAAATGTCGATCTCTGGCAACGTCTTGATGCTGCATTGGGGCAGCATCAAATCAAATGGGAATGGGTTAAAGGCCATGCCGGACACCCGGAAAACGAACGCTGTGATGAACTGGCTCGTGCCGCGGCGATGAATCCCACACTGGAAGATACAGGCTACCAAGTTGAAGTTTAAGCCTGTGGTTTACGACATTGCCGGGTGGCTCCAACCGCCTGGCGAATTCGTGGCTTGTTTTTACTCTGTTTCATCGGATTTAGCGTTAAAGGAATAGTCCGTTTCCGGGCAACAATAAGTTGTAAGCAACCAAGCGCAGGAATATGCGCATTCAATAGTTTTCCTCCGTGTTTGTTCCACGGGAGAACGTGGAAACGGCTGGCGTGTAGCACTTCAAAATTCAACAAAGAGAGCCAGTCCAGCTGCCGCATCAGAGTAAACATCCGGCTGTTATAGGGCGAGGTTTTGCGCAATACCGGCACAAGTTTGCGTAATCCCATAAAACTGATGGGATTGAAGCCACTAATGACCAGCCAGCCATCATCAATCAATACCCGATCGGCTTCACGCAATAAACGATGCGGATCGGTGCACCACGGCAATGTATGTGCCAGTAGACAAACATCAACGGATTTATCGGCAAAAGGAAGATGAAGTGGGTCCGCCTGTACCTGGACGGGCATTCCTTGCGCAGAAACATTCACTTGATGAGAAACCGCGCACGCTTCGCAATTGATTTCTGCGCTTAAATTGCCAATCTTAAGCAGATGAAAACCATACATTTTAGTGAACCACGGGTTGAGCTGGCGCTCCAGCGCCTTGCGATAAAGCTTTCCCCAGGGCAAATCGCCCCAGCAATCAGGAGCCACGACAGTTTGAGGGACTCTTGCCGGTTTCATCACAACCTTCCGTTTCACACTGAGAGGTAATCTATGAATCTTAACAGTATTCCCGCCTTTGATGACAATTACATCTGGGTTTTGAATGATGAAGCAGGTCGCTGCCTGATTGTCGATCCCGGAGACGCAGAGCCAGTATTAAACGCCATTGCCGCCAATAACTGGCAACCGGAGGCCATATTTCTCACCCACCATCACCACGATCACGTTGGCGGCGTAAAAGAACTGGTGGAAAAGTTTCCACAAATTGTGGTGTATGGTCCACAAGAGACACAAGATAAGGGAACAACACAGGTAGTCAAAGATGGCGAAACTGCCTTCGTTTTGGGGCATGAATTTAGTGTAATTGCTACGCCGGGTCACACTTTAGGACATATCTGTTACTTCAGTAAACCTTATCTATTTTGCGGCGACACACTGTTTTCTGGTGGGTGTGGTCGGTTGTTTGAAGGGACAGCATCACAAATGTATCAATCACTTAAAAAGTTAAGTGCGTTACCTGACGATACATTGGTATGTTGTGCTCATGAATATACCTTATCAAATATGAAGTTTGCTTTGAGTATTCTTCCGCACGATTTGTCCATAAATGATTATTATCGTAAAGTTAAGGAGTTACGGGCAAAAAATCAAATAACACTACCCGTAATTCTGAAAAATGAGCGGCAAATTAATGTTTTTTTAAGAACGGAAGATATTGATTTAATTAATGTAATTAATGAAGAAACATTATTGCAACAACCTGAAGAGCGTTTTGCATGGTTAAGGTCAAAGAAAGATAGGTTCTGATAAAACTTTCTTGTCATCGGCTCCGTTCGCCGTTATGATTGGTCGTCTTTTAAGCAACTATTGACACACACATGAAGGCAAAAGCGATATTACTCGCCTCTGTCCTGCTCGTGGGTTGCCAGAGTACCGGCAACGTTCAACAGCACGCACAGAGCCTTTCTGCAGCTGGTCAAGGGGAAGCAGCAAAGTTTACAAGTCAGGCACGATGGATGGACGATGGGACGTCTATCGCGCCAGATGGTGACTTGTGGGCTTTCATTGGCGACGAGCTAAAGATGGGAATTCCGGAAAATGACCGGATTCGCGAACAGAAACAGAAATATTTACGCAATAAGAGCTATCTCCACGATGTAACTTTACGGGCAGAGCCGTATATGTACTGGATAGCAGGGCAAGTTAAAAAACGTAACATGCCTATGGAACTGGTACTACTACCCATAGTGGAGAGCGCTTTTGATCCTCACGCAACGTCTGGCGCCAATGCCGCAGGCATCTGGCAGATCATTCCGAGCACGGGGCGCAATTATGGTTTGAAACAGACCCGCAATTATGACGCGCGTCGCGATGTTGTTGCTTCAACAACTGCCGCGCTGAATATGATGCAGCGTCTGAACAAAATGTTTGACGGCGACTGGCTTCTGACCGTAGCGGCTTATAACAGCGGCGAAGGTCGGGTCATGAAGGCAATTAAAACGAACAAAGCGCGTGGGAAATCCACGGACTTCTGGTCGTTACCGTTGCCGCAGGAAACGAAGCAGTACGTGCCTAAAATGCTGGCATTGAGTGATATTCTCAAAAACAGCAAGCGTTATGGCGTACGTCTGCCAACGACCGATGAAAGCCGTGCTCTGGCGCGTGTGCACCTGAGCAGCCCGGTTGAAATGGCGAAGGTAGCAGATATGGCGGGGATTTCCGTCAGCAAGCTGAAGACATTCAACGCTGGCGTAAAAGGCTCCACGCTGGGCGCAAGTGGCCCGCAGTACGTGATGGTGCCAAAGAAGCATGCAGATCAACTGCGTGAATCTCTGGCTTCAGGCGAAATTGCTGCTGTACAGTCGACGCTGGTTGCCGACAATACGCCGCTTAACAGCCGTGTTTACACCGTACGCTCTGGCGACACGCTTTCAAGTATCGCTTCACGTCTCGGCGTAAGCACCAAAGATTTGCAGCAGTGGAACAAACTGCGCGGATCTAAGCTGAAGCCAGGCCAAAGTTTGACGATTGGTGCAGGCAGTAGCGCACAGCGACTGGCAAACAACAGCGATAGCATTACGTATCGTGTGCGCAAAGGCGATTCGCTTTCAAGCATTGCTAAACGCCACGGCGTGAACATCAAAGATGTGATGCGCTGGAACAGCGACACTGCGAATCTGCAACCAGGCGATAAGCTGACGTTGTTTGTGAAAAACAACAACATGCCAGATTCCTGACAAACCAGATAATAAAAAGGCACCGATTCCCCCGGTGCCTTTTTTATTTATGCCGCTTTATGTGCATCTACCATGATGATATCACTGGTGAAAAAGCCATCATTCTGCAAGGCAAAATACGTTCTCACCTCTGTCGATGCGCTCTGTTGGTAAATGCGAATAGCGTCTACTAACGCTTCTGGCGTACGCATTCTCGCGACCCATGAAGAAAATTCCAGCGGTAACTTATCTGTAATTAAATTATCAACTATCAGATTGGCTTCATTGATTAACGTCAACCACTCACCGCTGGCGTAGTTTCGTACGTGAGAGGTATCGCGTAATGCTTCTACCGTCTGTAACCAGATGTCGCGCACTGGGTGACCCGGAGACATTACGTCCATCACAATCAGCCTACCGCCAGGTTTCAATATCCTATTCACTTCTCGCAGTGCTGCACCAACATCATGCCAGTGATGGGCAGAATAACGGCTGATAACAATATCAAATGCGTTATCGGCAAATGGCAGACTTTCGGCATATCCCTGGCGGGTGGTGATATTTTTCAGTTGCCGGGCTTCGGCAGCTTGTGCCACGACATCCAGCATGTGGGCAGATAAGTCATACGCCACCACCGCGCTCACGTTTTGCGCAGCGCCAAACGTTGGTCTGCCCTGTGGCAGACCTGACATACCTTATTTATCAGGCTTGCCGGGACTGAATTCAACGAGTAGCGGATTGTGATCGGAAGCGCGCGTAACCAGTACAGAAGCTTCACTGACGTTCAGACCACGGTAGAAAACAAAATCGAGCGGGCGACCAAACGCCCGACGGCGCTGATCATCGGTAAAACGCACCTGGCGCAGCGACATTTCCCGCGCAAAGCGATATAACGCGTTCATCCTTCTACGGCTCCAGGCATTGAAATCTCCCGCCATAATGACCGGGCCGCTGTGGTGAGCTATCTGATCGCCAATAGGAAGTAACTGCTTACTATAGACATCCACGCCCAGACTGAAGTTGACGGCGTGTATATTAACCACCATCAACAGGCGGGTGTCAGGTAATGGATAGACCGTCACCAGTGCCGACTTCGCCAGACGCAAAATGGGTTCTCGTTCACGTAACGGGCAGCAATACACTGGATGTGCCGCCGAAAGGGTCATTACGCCAGAAGGATGTTGTGGCAGCACGAAAGCGGGTACCTGATCGGCGGCAAGATAGTTAGCGGTCGCAAACTGTACTAACTCTGGCGTTGTCTGCGCTTCCTGCAATAACACCAGATGTGCATCTTTGCCGTAGTTCTTTAATACCGACAACCATTCAGCGCGTTGCTGTTTGTATATGTTCCACACCAGGATCCGAATACGCTCTTCGGTACTTAACGGTTCCCCAGGTGGTAATGCCTGGCCGATGCTCGCAAAAGACCCCGGCGGTAAGATCCTTTCCGCAGGTTGTCCGGCAACATAGCGCATGGCATAGGTGTTTTTTCGCACTTTTGACTTTGAAACCTCTATTACGTCAACCCTTCCGCACTCGGGAGGGTTCTACTGTTATAGGGATTTTAGCTCACTCTTTCAACGAGCAATTGTATATTGTTATGTAAGCAAGTGCTTACACCGGTCAGAATTTTGCTCATTATGGAGAACATTAAATCGCATGACATATCACGCATCCTGATGGTTTAATGACAAATAAATTCAAAATATCTCTTCTATTTTGCAACAGGAGCAAAAATGAAAGCCACGTCGGAAGAACTCGCCATTTTTGTTTCGGTCGTCGAAAGCGGCAGCTTTAGCCGGGCAGCGGAACAATTAGGGCAAGCAAACTCAGCGGTAAGCCGGGCGGTGAAAAAGCTGGAGATGAAACTTGGCGTTAGCCTGCTTAATCGGACCACGCGACAACTTAGCCTGACGGAAGAAGGCGAGCGTTATTTTCGTCGCGTACAGTCAATTTTGCAGGAGATGGCAGCGGCAGAATCAGAAATTATGGAGACGCGTAATACACCGCGTGGACTGTTACGGATCGATGCCGCAACTCCAGTGGTGCTGCACTTTCTGATGCCGTTAATTAAGCCTTTCCGTGAACGCTATCCGGAAGTCACTTTGTCGCTAGTCTCCTCCGAAACGATTATTAATTTGATCGAAAGAAAAGTGGATGTCGCGATACGCGCTGGTACGTTAACGGATTCCAGCTTACGTGCCAGGCCGTTATTTAACAGTTATCGAAAAATTATCGCCTCCCCCGATTATATTTCCCGCTACGGGAAGCCAGAAACGATCGACGATTTAAAGCAACATATTTGCCTGGGATTCACTGAACCCGCTTCCCTCAATACCTGGCCGATAGCCCGTAGCGATGGACAATTACATGAGGTGAAGTACGGTTTGTCATCCAATAGTGGGGAAACACTGAAACAGCTTTGCCTGAGTGGCAACGGGATTGCGTGTTTGTCCGACTACATGATCGACAAAGAAATCGCTCGCGGAGAATTGGTGGAGTTAATGGCAGATAAAGTGTTGCCAGTGGAAATGCCATTCAGTGCCGTCTATTACAGCGACCGTGCGGTAAGTACGCGCATCCGGGCTTTTATCGATTTCCTTAGCGAGCATGTAAAAACAGCTCCCGGAGGAGCTGTCAGAGAGGCTTAATCCCATTCAGGAGCCAGACCTTCCGGGCTAACCAGGCGGTCGTTGCAATCCAGTGCGGCGATCGCTTTTTTATCTTCGGCATCAAGCTGTAAATTTTGTGCCTTAAGATTACTTTCCAGGTTTTTACGTTTAGTAGAAGAAGGAATTACTGAGTAACCTTCCCCCATAGCCCACGCCAGAATCACTTGTGCCGGAGTCGCATTGTGTTTAGCTGCGATACGAGCAATAACCTCATCTTTCAGGGCCTTACCATACGCCAGCGTCATATAGGAAGTAATATGGATGCCGTGCTGTTTAGCCCAGGCAACCACTTTACGGTTTTGCAGATAAGGAGAGAGTTCAATCTGGTTAGTAGCGATGTTTTCAGCACCAACAGCAGCAATCGCTTTTTCCATCAACGGGATCGTGAAGTTGGAAATACCGATCTCACGCGTCAGCCCTTGTTTTTTGGCTTCCAGCAGCGCCTGCATAAACTCTTCAACAGAGACTTCATCGTTTGGTGACGGCCAGTGGATTAGCGTCAGATCAACATAATCGGTACGCAATTTTTGCAGGCTCTCTTTCAGACTTGGGATCAATTTGTCTTTGCTGAGATTTTCAATCCAGATTTTAGTGGTGATGTAGAGTTCATGACGTGGCACGCCACTTTCTGCAATCGCCTGACCTACTGCGGCTTCGTTATCATAGATTTGTGCGGTATCAATTGCGCGATAACCAAGTTCAAGCGCCGTTATCACAGATGAAATAACAACGTCGTCTTTCAGACGGAAAGTACCTAAACCAAATGCAGGGATAGCCATAATATGCCTCTTTTAATGCTATTTTCGTTAACTGAGGTGATTATGGGCTTCAGACTGTTGAGGAAAAAGAGCGTAAAATGCAGAGGATTTTTGCGATTCTGGCAATAATAGATATACAGACGAAAAAAAACCTCGAGCGTTAACTCGAGGCTTCTTAATAAGTGGCGGAACGGACGGGACTCGAACCCGCGACCCCCTGCGTGACAGGCAGGTATTCTAACCGACTGAACTACCGCTCCACCGAATTCTTTTACAACCACCGGTTTTATGACCGGCTTACTGCTTAATTTGATGCCTGGCAGTTCCCTACTCTTGCATGGGGAGACCCCACACTACCATCGGCGCTACGGCGTTTCACTTCTGAGTTCGGCATGGGGTCAGGTGGGACCACCGCGCTACGGCCGCCAGGCAAATTCTGTTTTATCAGACCGCTTCTGCGTTCTGATTTAATCTGTATCAGGCTGAAAATCTTCTCTCATCCGCCAAAACAGCTTCGGCGTTGTAAGGTTAAGCCTCACGGTTCATTAGTACCGGTTAGCTCAACGCATCGCTGCGCTTACACACCCGGCCTATCAACGTCGTCGTCTTCAACGTTCCTTCAGGACTCTCAAGGAGTCAGGGAGAACTCATCTCGGGGCAAGTTTCGTGCTTAGATGCTTTCAGCACTTATCTCTTCCGCATTTAGCTACCGGGCAGTGCCATTGGCATGACAACCCGAACACCAGTGATGCGTCCACTCCGG
>OKVR01000024.1_pt1 | contig 165601 bp, 145 predicted proteins | sample 1606891 | NCBI WGS metagenome assembly OKVR01 (sample SAMN03281011, study PRJEB24777) | human gut metagenome | isolation source: fecal sample PR176 from 1 month old male Indian infant, caesarean delivered... | place: Singapore | collected 2006-01-13 | reverse complement strand
TCTGAGGCAGCACCTGGCACGGCTGGGACGGAAGTCGCTGTCGTTCTCAAAATCGGTGGAGCTGCATGACAAAGTCATCGGGCATTATCTGAACATAAAACACTATCAATAAGTTGGAGTCATTACCATTAGGCACAACACTGCCTGAAACAATCGATAAAGAATATGATTTATTACAATGTAATCATTAATTGCTAAGGAATAACCCAGTTGCTATTTAGAATATATATTTATCAGTTTTAGTAATTTAAATCCCATAATTAATGTGAATATATACAATATTTTTAGCACAACGCTATGCGCACTGTCACCCGCTCAACAGATCACGGTTATCGTTCGTTTTTTATACTGTTCAGGGATAAAAAAAGGCCCCTGTTGAAATTGCAGGGGCCTGGTACGAGCAAGCATCATATTGGGCGACATGATGCAACGGTAAAAATCATTTGGCCTGATGGCGTTCAATGATTCCTTTCATTTCAGCAACCGCCGCCCCGTCTACGATATAACGCGAATACTCGTCCGCGTGTTCATCTGATGACATGGACAATCCTTGATTACGATAACGCATCGGTGAGGCTTGCCACGCTCCCGCGGAGCTATGGACTTCCAGCACTCCGGCATCGAGGAAGTGGTGCAGGTTTTCTGCACGGACTCCTGCTCCGGCCATAATGATTGGAGCATCACGATGGGCAATAAGTTCCATAATTTTTGATAAACCTTGCAGTGCGTCTGATTTTTGCCCTGATGTCAGTACCCGGGCAATGCCCAATTCCGCAAGATTATTGAGTGTATGTAAAGGGTTAGCGCACATATCGAAGGCGCGATGAAAAGTCACTGCCAGCGGACCGGCAGCAGCCATTATTTTTTCCATTCGTGGCATATCGACATTCCCGTCAACATCGAGAACGCCCGTCACCAGTCCAGGAAAACCTAATTCGCGGACCGTGCGCACATCCTCAAGAATGGCGGCAAACTCACCGTCGCTGTAGCAAAAATCACCACCGCGTGGGCGAATTATCGGATGCACAGGGATCGTCACCCGCTGGCGCACGGATTTCAGTACACCCAACGACGGCGTTAAGCCCCCCTCTTTTGGGGCTGCGCATAATTCAACTCTGTCTGCGCCGTTTTGCTGCGCCGTTAGTGCACATTCCATGCTGTAACAGCAAATTTCCAGTAATGCCATTTTTACTCCTTAATTACGCCGACTGCTCGCTGGCAACGATCTCTTCAATGGACCACGGATGAAACTTAATAGTTGTTTTGCCATCGGTGACCGCCAGCGTCGGATTCGGTAATCGCTCATGCTCACCTTTTGGCGAACTGGTTTTCACTGAGATCCCCGGTAGGCTGAGTCCTTCATCAGAAAGCAATGCCAGCGCACGGGCATTCAGCGTTTCTGGATCACCCGGCAGAACGATTTCAATATGTTCCCAACCTTCGTGTGGGTAACGTTTTTCCCCGGGCCACGGTAGCTCCACAATAGAAAACTGCCAGTGCGCAACCTGTACCGGTTCATGCAATTTAAACAGACAAATCGGTCTGCCATTGATCATATTTTCTGACAAAAGCTCGCCACACTGTTCAAACCCGCGACGCCAGCGTTCAGCAGTGGCGTTTTGATGGCAACGCAAAGAAATGTGATCGGCAGTCAGCGGAGTGATATTCAACCCCAGACGGCGGGAAAGTTCATCTAATGCGTGGATAAATCGCGGTAAATCCGATGCAATATCCTGCAGCTCGTCGATAGATTGCCAGTTCGCCATAATCACTCTTCGTCTTTCAGTAAAAGCGTTAATTTACCCTGTTGCCCTGTGCCAACCAACCGCTGATTTCACGCCGCTTCTGATGCAATAGTGAAAACGGCAATACGCCACGCGCACGTTGCTGACGAAAACAGCCATTTGCAGTATACTCCCGCCCTAATTTCTTTAACTGGTGCGGGCAATTTTTGCTCGCTTCATCAATGTAAGGTATTCCGGTGAATATTCAGGCTCTTCTCTCAGAAAAAGTCCGTCAGGCCATGATTGCGGCAGGCGCGCCTGCGGATTGCGAACCGCAGGTTCGTCAGTCAGCAAAAGTTCAGTTCGGCGACTATCAGGCTAACGGCATGATGGCAGTTGCTAAAAAACTGGGTATGGCACCGCGACAATTAGCAGAGCAGGTGCTGACTCATCTGGATCTTAACGGTATCGCCAGCAAAGTTGAGATCGCCGGTCCAGGCTTTATCAACATTTTCCTTGATCCGGCATTCCTGGCTGAACATGTTCAGCAGGCGCTGGCGTCCGATCGTCTCGGTGTTGCTACGCCAGAAAAACAGACCATTGTGGTTGACTACTCTGCGCCAAACGTGGCGAAAGAGATGCATGTCGGTCACCTGCGCTCTACCATTATTGGTGACGCAGCAGTGCGTACTCTGGAGTTCCTCGGTCACAAAGTGATTCGCGCAAACCACGTCGGCGACTGGGGCACTCAGTTCGGTATGCTGATTGCATGGCTGGAAAAGCAGCAGCAGGAAAACGCCGGTGAAATGGAGCTGGCTGACCTTGAAGGTTTCTACCGCGATGCGAAAAAGCATTACGATGAAGATGAAGAGTTCGCCGAGCGCGCACGTAACTACGTGGTAAAACTGCAAAGCGGTGACGAATATTTCCGCGAGATGTGGCGCAAACTGGTCGACATCACCATGACGCAGAACCAGATCACCTACGATCGTCTCAACGTGACGCTGACCCGTGATGACGTGATGGGCGAAAGCCTCTACAACCCGATGCTGCCAGGAATTGTGGCGGATCTCAAAGCCAAAGGTCTGGCAGTAGAAAGCGAAGGGGCGACCGTCGTATTCCTTGATGAGTTTAAAAACAAGGAAGGCGAACCGATGGGCGTGATCATTCAGAAGAAAGATGGCGGCTATCTCTACACCACCACTGATATCGCCTGTGCGAAATATCGTTATGAAACACTGCATGCCGATCGCGTGCTGTATTACATCGACTCCCGTCAGCATCAACACCTGATGCAGGCATGGGCGATCGTCCGTAAAGCAGGCTATGTACCGGAATCCGTACCGCTGGAACACCACATGTTCGGCATGATGCTGGGTAAAGACGGCAAACCGTTCAAAACCCGCGCGGGTGGTACAGTGAAACTGGCCGATCTGCTGGATGAAGCCCTGGAACGTGCACGCCGTCTGGTGGCAGAAAAGAACCCGGATATGCCAGCCGACGAGCTGGAAAAACTGGCTAACGCGGTTGGTATTGGTGCGGTGAAATATGCGGATCTCTCCAAAAACCGCACCACGGACTACATCTTCGACTGGGACAACATGCTGGCGTTTGAGGGTAATACCGCGCCATACATGCAGTATGCATACACGCGTGTATTGTCCGTGTTCCGTAAAGCAGAAATTGACGAAGAGCAACTGGCTGCAGCTCCGGTTATCATCCGTGAAGATCGTGAAGCGCAACTGGCAGCTCGCCTGCTGCAGTTTGAAGAAACCCTCACCGTGGTTGCCCGTGAAGGCACGCCGCATGTAATGTGTGCTTACCTGTACGATCTGGCCGGTCTGTTCTCTGGCTTCTACGAGCACTGCCCGATCCTCAGCGCAGAAAACGAAGAAGTGCGTAACAGCCGTCTAAAACTGGCACAACTGACGGCGAAGACGCTGAAGCTGGGTCTGGATACGCTGGGTATTGAGACTGTAGAGCGTATGTAATCGATTTTTCGTGAGAGTGAAGCCTGATCAGGGTTAGCCGATCAGGCTTTTTTATTGCCATCTAAATGTATTCTGAAAATGGACATGCCATTGTTTTCTCACTGTTGGATAAGAGGCCAGAAGCGTAATATCCGGCCCCAGGGAAACGATAACGGTTGAATTTAAGGAATACCGCAGTGTTTAAATTTCTTGTATTAACATTAGGCATTATCTCTTGCCAGGCTTACGCAGAAGATACGGTTATAGTAAACGACCATGACATTTCAGCCATCAAAGATTGTTGGCAAAAAAATTCAGATGATGATACTGACGTTAACGTGATCAAATCATGCCTGCGACAAGAATACAATCTCGTCGATGCGCAATTAAATAAAGCCTATGGTGAAGCTTATCGTTATATAGAACAAGTGCCACGCACAGGTGTAAAAAAACCTGATACCGAACAACTTAACTTGCTTAAAAAATCACAGCGAGCCTGGCTGGATTTTAGGGACAAAGAATGTGAATTAATCCTTTCAAATGAGGACGTTCAGGATTTAAGTGACCCTTATTCTGAATCAGAATGGCTCTCATGTATGATCATACAGACCAATACGCGAACTCGCCAGTTGCAGCTATACCGTAACTCTGAAGATTTTTATCCAAGCCCTTTGACAAGAGGATAATTCACATCTTTTTGGCATGTTTTGTTGCAAGCTATTCCTGATAAATAATTGCAACAAGACATCGAGCCTTTTTCACTGAGTTATTAAACATACTCGCGAGCGCGTAATTTTTTTGTCCTTCAGCGATAATTCACAATCACTTCATTACGTTGTACCTTTAGCGGTGGAATTAACCGCCCACCGCCTGGCACTTCCCAGATAAATCGCAACGGTTCTGCTGCCGCTATACCGGAAAAGGCCACGGTGGTTCCGCTCTGCCCCTCTAATTCGACACAACGAGATTGCGAACACAAGCGAACCCGCAGTCCTGAAGGTGTCGGGCCGATAAGCTGATAACGCCACGCTACCAGCGTCATCAATCCTGAAGCAGGTTGTCGCGTAGAAAGAGGCGCAGACGACATCGACTCACCGCGATGATTTAGCGTAATTCCTACACTACTTGCCTGCCACATCCCCTCCCCGGCGGCTTGCACCAGCAGCGGAAACAATAATATTGCTAATAAGGTTCTCATTATTTGCCGCCAATTGTCGCCGTCATGCGGATATGTCGGTTATCAGACAGTTCCAGATTCGACAGGACCACTAACTGCGGCAAGCTGCGGCGCAGGAAGCGAGACAATAATGGTCGCAGCGCGTGGTTCACCAACAATACTGGCGGCGCACCCAGCATCTCCTGACGGGATAGCGCTTCCTGAGTTTGCGCCAGTAAACGATCCGCCAGCCCTGGCTCCAGTCCTCCCCCGCCCTGCAGCGCCTGTAGTAACAAACGTTCCAGCGGTGTATCGAGGCCAATAACATGGACTTCATCTTTGCCAGGAAACCACTGCTGGGTAATCGCCCGTCCCAACGCCACGCGCACGACGGCGGTTAATTCATGTGGATCGCTTTGGATGGGCGCATGTTCCGCCAGCGTTTCGAGAATGGTGCGCATATCGCGAATCGGTACTTTTTCATCGAGGAGATTTTGCAGCACTTTATGCAGTGTGGTGAGCGTGACGACGCCAGGAACGAGATCTTCCGTCAGCTTTGGCATCTCCTGGGCGACGCGATCCAACAGCTGTTGCGCCTCCTGACGACCAAACAGCTCTGCGGCATGCTGGCTAATGAGGTGGTTAAGATGCGTTGCTACCACCGTGCTGGCCTCAACCACTGTGTACCCCTGAATCTGCGCCTGTTCTTTTAGCGCACTTTCAATCCAGATAGCATTCAGGCCAAATGCCGGATCGACGGTCGCCTCACCAGGTAACGTCCCGGCAGCGGTTCCAGGGTTAATCGCCAGCCAGCGCCCCGGATAAGCATCACCACTGCCAATCTCCACGCCTTTCATCAAAATGCGATAGCAGGCAGGTTGCAGATCCATATTGTCGCGAATGTGCACCACTGGCGGCAGAAATCCCATCTCCTGGGCAAATTTCTTGCGGATACTGCGTATACGGCCCAACAACTCACCATCCTGCTGGAAATCGACCATCGGGATCAGTCGATAACCCACTTCCATTCCCAGAGAATCTTCCAGTTGTACATCGTTCCACGTCGCTTCGACAACGGTATTATTCTCTGCCATTTTTACCGGTTTGGGTTCGGCAGGCGCTTTTTGTTCGCGTCCGCGTATCCACCAGGCCAGCCCGAGCAATCCGGCAGTGAACAGCAAAAATACCAGGTTCGGCATTCCAGGCACCAGGCCGAGTAAACCGAGCACGGCGGCGCTTAACAACATAACGCTTGGGTTACTGAAAAGCTGATTCACCATCTGCTCGCCAACATCCTGATCGGTGCTGACACGCGTAACGATGACCCCCGCGGCGGTAGAAATCACCAGCGCCGGAATTTGTGCCACCAGACCGTCGCCAATGGTCAATAGCGTATAACTTTCCGCCGCGTGTCCCATGCTCATGCCATGTTGCAGCACGCCGACCAGCAACCCGCCGACAACGTTAATGACCATGATGAGGATCCCGGCGATGGCATCGCCGCGAACAAACTTACTTGCCCCGTCCATTGAGCCGTAAAAATCGGCTTCCTGAGTCACTTCGGAGCGGCGTTTTTTCGCCTCATCTTCACCAATCAATCCGGCGTTAAGGTCGGCGTCAATCGCCATCTGCTTACCCGGCATACCATCGAGAACAAAGCGCGCACCCACTTCTGCGATACGCCCGGCACCTTTGGTAATGACCATAAAGTTGATGATCACGAGAATGACAAACACCACGATACCGATAGCGAAATTGCCACCAACGAGGAAGTGACCGAACGCTTCGACCACCTTCCCTGCCGCCGCCGCGCCGGTATGCCCTTCCATTAAAATGATACGGGTTGAAGCCACGTTAAGTGCCAGACGCAACAGCGTGGTAAACAACAGAATGGTCGGAAACGCAGCAAACTCAAGCGTGCGCTGGGTAAACATCGCCACCAGCAACACCATGATCGACAAGGCAATATTGAAGGTAAACAACAGGTCGAGTATGAATGCGGGCAGTGGCAGCACCATCATCGACAAGATCAACAGGATCAAAATCGGTCCGGCAAGGATCTGCCATTGTGTCGATTTCAGGTTTGCGGGCAGGCGCAGCATCGCGGCCAGATTACTCATGGGTCGGTTTCTCGTTAATAAAATCCAGGGCTTCCGGCACCGGAAGATGAGTAGGTTGTACAGGGCGCTGTCCACCAGCCAGACGCCAGCGTTTCAGTTGCCAGACCCAGGCCAGCACTTCCGCCACCGCGGCGTACAGTTGACCCGGGATTTGTTGACCAATCTCCGCATGTCGATACAGCGCTCGCGCCAGCGGCGGCGCTTCAAGCGTCGGGACGTTATTTTCAGCGCCAATTTCACGAATGCGCAGCGCGACCAGCCCTGCACCTTTAGCGACCACTTTCGGTGCGCTCATTTTGTTTTCGTCATACTGCAACGCTACCGAATAGTGGGTCGGGTTATTGACAATGACATCCGCTTTCGGCACATCGGCCATCATCCGACGCCGTGCGGCAGCTCGCTGCATCTGACGGATCCGTCCTTTAACATGGGGGTCGCCTTCGCTTTGTTTGAACTCATCACGAATATCCTGCCGCGACATTCGCAGCTTTTTCAGGTGGCTGAAGATTTGGAAAAAGACGTCAAATCCCACCATTGGAATGACACCAAGCACCACCAGCAGTGCGCATAGCCCTACCAAATCCATCGCATTACCCATGGCGGTAATCGGAGACTCGGCCATTAAGCGCATCATCTGCGGCCAGTGATGCCAGAGAAAAAACCCCGTCACGCTGCCAACCAGGATGGTTTTCAAAATTGCTTTAAGCAACTCCGCGCCAGTCTGAGCCGAGAACATCCGTTTAATGCCCGGTAGCGGGTTGAGTTTGGAAAACTTCGGCTGCAAGGATTTGCCGCTAAATACCAGCCCTCCCAGCATGACCGGAGAAATGAGCGCCACCAGTACCACGCCGCTAATCAGTGGCAGCAGCGCCAGCATGGCTTCTCTGATCAGCAGAATAATCTGCCCGAGGATCAGATTCGGGTCTTTGATAATACTGTGATCAAAATGCAGCCCAGCGGAGAGCATGCCCGACAATCGACGGGCCAGCGACACACCGCCAAACCAGATAACACTAACGCCCACCAGCAAAATCAGCAGTGAGGTCAGTTCACGGGAACGCGGGATTTGCCCCTCTTCCCGCGCTTTTTCTAGTCGGTGAGGTGTGGGGGCTTCTGTTTTGTCGTCGCTCTCGTCAGACACGTCGCCAATCCTGGAAAGAGTATTAAGCGTGAATGATGCCAGAGCGCAAAGCGTTCAATGGTTTGAGTAAGGGGCAAAACAGGCGGGATTTAGGGCTTTTGCTGCCACACATCAAGCATAGTGTGCGTTTGTCGGATGCGGCGTCATCGCCTTATCAGACCGCCTGATATGACGTGGTCACGCCACATCAGGCAATACAAATCAAAATCCAAGACTATCCAACAAATCGTCCACCTGATCCTGACTGGCTACCACACCGGCTTTGCTGGTATCGACCTGAGGTCCATTAAGCAAACTCTGGTTTTCACGTTTTGGACGCGACTCCTGTTCCGGGATGTTTTCCAACAGCACCATCAGCAACTGGCGTTCGATCTCCTGAATGACATCCATCATCCGCTTAATGACCTGCCCGGTGAGATCCTGAAAATCCTGCGCCATCATGATTTCCAGCAGTTGCGCGTTAGTAAAGCTGGTATGCGCGGGTACATCTGCCAGAAATTGTCGTGTATCTGTTACCAGTTCACGGGCGTCGGCAAGGTCAATCGGATCGGCAAACCAGTCATCCCAACGTTGGGTTAACGCTTTTGCTGATTTCTCCATTTGATCCTGATGCGGTTGTGACGCCTCAACACTGTTCAGCGCCCGCTCCGCAGCCTGGGCGGTCATCTGCACAACATAGTACAAACGATCGCGCGCATCGGGGATGGCTTCCGCCGCTTCGGCAATGGCCTGATCCAGCCCCAGTTCCCGCAAACTGTCGCGCAGCATACGCGTCAGGCTGCCGATGCGCGCAATGATATCGCCAGCTGAATGCTCGTCAGCAGGTTTGATTGATGGTTGCATCATAGTCGCATCCTCACATGCCCAGTTTCTCAAAGATTTTGTTGAGTTTTTCCTCCAGCGTCGCGGCGGTAAATGGCTTCACCACATAGCCACTGGCCCCCGCTTGCGCCGCAGCAATGATGTTCTCTTTCTTCGCTTCTGCAGTCACCATTAACACTGGCAATGCCGACATCGCGCCATCCGCACGAATTGTTTTCAGCAATTCCAGGCCATCCATATTGGGCATGTTCCAGTCGGAGATAACAAATCCATAACCGCCTGCCTGCAACTTATTGAGAGCGTCGACGCCATCTTCCGCTTCCTCAACATTATTGAATCCCAGCTCTTTCAGCAGGTTACGCACTATGCGTCGCATGGTGGAAAAGTCATCCACAACCAAAAATTTAAGTTCTTTATCCGCCATTTCACACTCCTGATTTAAATACGTATCGCCTGTCCGGCACTAATTTTTGCCAACATTTGCTGGCTTACCTGGCTAAGATCGACCACTTCGCAGACACCACCCATATTGATGGCCTCGCGCGGCATGCCGAACACCACGCAACTTGCTTCGTTTTGCGCAAGGGTCCATGCCCCCGCCTGACGCATCGCCAACATTCCTGCCGCGCCGTCGTTGCCCATACCGGTCAGGATCACCCCAACCGCATTACGCCCCGCCTGTTTGGCGACAGAATGGAACAACACATCTACCGAAGGCCGATGACGGTTAACCGCCGGGCCATCATGAATTTTGATTTGGTAATTTGCGCCACTACGCGCCAGCTCCATATGCCGATCGCCCGGCGCGATATAGGCATGCCCCGGCAAAACACGTTCTCCGTCTTCGGCTTCTTTAACCCCGATCTGACAAAGCTTATTAAGTCTGTCGGCAAAAGAGCGGGTGAAACCAGGCGGCATATGCTGGGTAATTAACAGTGCCGGGCTGGAAAGCGGCAACGGTTGCAGTACGTGACGAATTGCCTCAGTTCCACCCGTTGAAGCACCAATCGCAATCAGTTTTTCAGAACTCAACAACGGCCCTGCCTTCAGCGTTGTCGGTGCCGACAATGGCTTATGTGCTGCAAGGCTCGCCTTTGCTGCTGTACGCACCTTTTCAGCAATCATTTCGCTATACGCCAGCATTCCTTCGCGAATACCCAGTTGCGGTTTGGTGACAAAATCTATCGCCCCCAGCTCCAGCGCGCGCAGCGTGACTTCTGACCCTTTGCCGGTCAGGGAAGAAACCATCACTACGGGCATTGGACGCAAACGCATTAATTTTTCGAGGAAATCCAGTCCGTCCATCCGCGGCATTTCAACATCCAGCGTCAGCACATCGGGATTGAATTTCTTAATCAAGTCACGCGCGACCAGCGGATCAGGCGCGGTCGCCACCATTTCCATGTCGCTATGGCTGTTGATGATTTCTGTCATGATCTGGCGCATCAGTGCCGAATCATCGACAGATAACACCCTGATTTTGCTCATCGTTAATCCTTACTTAGCGCATACACCGTCTGACCACGCAGCGTGAAGCGGCGCTCAAGGTGGCTAAAGTTTTCAGAGTGACCCGCAAACAGCAATCCGTCGGGTTTAAGGAGCGGAACAAAGCGGCGCAAAATCTCCTGCTGGGTATTTTGATCGAAGTAGATCATGACGTTACGACAGAAGATCGCATCAAACGGCCCCGGCACGGTGTACTGTTTCGCCAGTAGATTCAGCGGGGCAAAATCAACATAGTTCGCCAGCTCCTGACGCACGCGTACCAGCCCTTCATGCGGTCCCGTCCCTCGCATGAAATACCGTTGCAGTTGCTGCGGCGTCAGGTTTTTCAACTCTTCATGGCGATAAATACCGCTTCTGGCTTTTTCCAGCACTTTGGTGTCGATATCACTGGCAAACACTTTCCAGCGTCCGGGCGCGGTGCCCAATGTGTCAGCCAGCGTCATCGCAATGCTGTACGGCTCTTCGCCGGTCGAAGCCGCCGCGCTCCATACGCGATACTCGCCAGAACGGCGACGTGCGTGATCCGCGAGCAGAGGGAAATGGTGTGCCTCACGGAAAAATGCCGTCAGATTCGTGGTCAGCGAATTGATAAACGCCTGCCACTCACCGCTGTGCTGATTAGATTCCAGCAAGTTCAGATAATGACCGAAATCCGTCAGTCCCAGCGAACGCAAACGACGAACCAGTCGGTTGTAAACCATGTCGCGTTTATGGTCAGCCAGAACGATCCCGGCTCGTTGATAGATCAATTGACTTATCCGCCGAAAATGCGCGTCGGAAAGCGCCAGGCGCTCGGTCATCTGTAACAATAAAGACGTTTGCCCACAGGGCAGAGATGAAGTCATAGCGCCTTCTCAATCACTTCAGGATACCACTGGCGCAATTTGTAACTGCACCGACTCATGTCGTGCTACTTCATGTTCTTCAAGGGTAAATACCGCCACACGCGACGAAAGATGGTCGGCCTGATTCGCCAGTTGTTCCGTTGCCACCGCCGCTTCTTCTACCAGCGAGGCGTTCTGCTGAGTCACCTGATCCATCTGGCTGACAGCCTGTGCAACCTGCTCAATCCCCCGCTGTTGTTCTTCCGACGCAGAGGCAATTTCTCCCATAATGTCGTTCACGCGGGTCACCGAACTGACAATATCGATCATGGTCGCGGCGGCGTTATTCACCAGTTTCGAACCCTGCTGGACACGATTGACTGACTCTTCGATCAGCCCTTTGATCTCTTTTGCTGCCTGCGCGCTACGGCTGGCAAGATTGCGCACTTCACCTGCCACTACCGCAAAACCACGCCCCTGCTCTCCGGCGCGAGCCGCTTCCACTGCCGCATTCAGGGCCAGAATATTGGTCTGGAAAGCAATTCCGTCGATAACGCTGATAATGTCGCCAATTTTTTGCGAGCTGGTGGCGATCTCCTGCATGGTGTGAGTCATGGTACTGACCTGAACACCGCCCGCCTGCGCCGTTGTCGCGGCATTTTTTGCCAGTTCCGACGCCTGTCGTGCGTTATCGGCGTTTTGCCCTACCGTGGCGGTTAATTGCTCCATACTGGCGGCCGTTTGTGCCAGCGATGCCGCCTGCTGTTCGGTACGACTTGAGAGATCGTTATTGCCTGCGACAATCTCCGCGATACCAATGTGCATCTCCTGGCTTCCCTTACGCACATCACTTACCGTCCCACGCAAAGCCTGCTGCATGGTCTTCAGACTGGCAAAAATGGCGGTGATCTCATTACGACCATATACCGCAATCGGACGCGCCAGATTACCCGCAGCAATGCTGTCAAAATGGCTACCGATAATGGCCAGTGGTTGAACAATCATCTTGCGCGTCCACCACAGCGCACTGCTGATGTAGATCGCCGCAACAATAATCATGCTGATAAACACCAGTGCCGAAATCTGATAGTTACGCTGGCTTTGCGCACTGGCGGCTTCCAGCACATGGTTGATCTCCAGCTGCCAGGCCTCAAAGTTAACGTCAAACGCATTCTGTGATCCCTGCACCGGCGCAGTGAGGAAATCCGAAAGTTGATTACTTTCAAGCCAGGTCGCCTGATGTTCGAGATCGTTGTGCCAGCGGGCAAAACTTTTCTCCGTCTCTTTTTGCAATGCCCTGACGTGCTCGTTGCCCGCAGTCATCGCCATAAAACTTTTAAACAGCGTGGTGGATTGCGTCAGACTGGCGCGCGCCGTCGTCATCAACGTTTTAATGTCATCCGCCGGATAGCTAAGTGCCGTCAGAGTGCCCGCTTTGTTCAGCGCGGTACTGGCCTGTAACATTACCGCCCGAGTTTGCGCTAATGCCGCACGTTGCTGATTGCTCTGCTCGACCTGATTCAGTCGTTGCAAATCGTCGCGAAATGCCCAAAAAGACATGCCGTTACTGCCAATCTGCAAAATCCCGCAGAGAATCAAAATTAAAAACAGCGTGGTCGAAATTCGAATACGATTAAACATCAACGCTCCCCATCAGGCGGCAATGACCGCGTTAGTAAATACTCGTCAAAATGTTTCCCAGTTTGGATCTTGTTCAGCAATTCGCAGTCGTGGCTGTGCCGGTGGTTGCTCACTGGCAGGACGGGATGGTGTTTGCGGTTTATTGGTGAGTGGGCTGGCTGCCAGACGGAACGCGGAAACCGCTTGCGTTAAACGACTCGCCTGTTCTTCCAGCGCAGCGGCGGCGGCAGCTGATTCCTGCACCAGCGATGCGTTCTGTTGCGTGACGCGATCCATTTCCGAAACCGCCAATGCGACTTGATCGATGCCACGGCTCTGTTCATCCGATGCCGATGCAATCTCGCCCATAATGTCAGTCACGCGAGTGACAGCATTGACGATATTGTTCATTGTTTCCCCGGCGCTTTCGACCAGCACCGAACCGGTATCAACGCGTGAGACGGAGTCTTCAATGAGGGCTTTGATCTCTTTTGCCGCCTGGGCGCTGCGACTGGCAAGATTACGCACTTCACCCGCCACCACGGCAAAACCACGGCCCTGTTCACCCGCACGCGCGGCTTCAACCGCGGCATTCAGCGCGAGGATATTAGTCTGGAAGGCAATACCGTCGATAACGCTGATAATGTCGGCAATTTTCTTCGAACTATCGGCGATCTCATGCATCGTTTTCACTACGCCATCCACCACTTTGCCGCCGTGCTGGGCGGTGTCGGAGGCACTTTGCGCCAGTTGCGAGGCCTGGCGGGCGTTATCGGCGTTTTGCTTCACTGTCGCGGTGAGCTGCTCCATGCTGGCGGCAGTTTCTTCCAGCGCGGATGCCTGCTGTTCAGTACGGGAGGAAAGATCGGTGTTGCCCGCCGCAATTTCACGGGTACCGGCATAGATGGCATCTGAACCTTCGCGGACATGAGTGACGGTGTCAGTCAAAGAGCGTTGCATATGTGAAACGCTCTGCGCCAGGTCGCCCATTTCACTGCGCCCGTCAATGGTCAGGGTATTCGCCAGGTTACCACCGGCGATTTCGCGAATGTGAGCAATAATTTTTGCCAGCGGAGTAAGCAACATACGGCGAATGCCGTACCACGCCACCAGCAGAATCAATACCACCACCAGCGCGATAACCGCCAGTTGCCACTGGGCAAATCGGTAATCATCTGCGTTGTCAGTGACGATATCGCGATACAGTTTTTCACTGCTGAGGGCGTACTGAGCAAACGCTTCGCCCATTGCATTTTGCATTCCCTGGGTTGGCTGAGCGAAATAAGCTCCAGTATTGCCATAATCTAGATAATCAATCAGTTCAGTTAACGCTGTGTAATAGTTTTTATATTTTTCATCAATATTACGACTGGTAGCGACCATTTCAGGTAACGGTGCCATGCTTTTGAATTTTTTATAATGCGTCGCTGCCTGCGCCAATGTTTTCCTGGCGCTATCGAGCAATTCAACTTTGGCGTTACTTTGTTGATTGGAGGAATCCATCATCATCCGTACCGCTGAACGACTCAGGTTAATGCGCGTTTGCAGCATTAAATCCCAGGTTGACGTCAGCTCGCCCTGCTGTTCCCGTAATTGATTGGAAACCACAAAGCTCTTCTGGCTATGGTGAAGGGAAGAAAAAAACAGACTGCCGGAAATAAGCTGTAACAGTGCGAATACCCCCAGCACCATTACCAACAGCGTGACTACGCGGATACGGTTAATCATAAGGCACCTTCCTGAAAACAAGTTGATCTCGTTATCGGCAAGGAGGGGGGAAACTTTATTGCTGATGCCACCCGCCGCGAAATTGAAATAAAAAACCCGATGCGCAGATCATCGGGTTCATTTCAATTGAGGAAATCGGGAGAATTACGCCACTTCTGACGCCGCGCTATCTAACAGCGCCATCTCTTCGCTGTTCAGCAGTTTTTCGATGTTCACCAGAATCAACATCCGGTCGCCCAGTGCGCCCAGTCCAGTGAGATATTCTGTTGAAAGCGTCACGGCAAATTCCGGTGCCGGACGAATTTGCTCCGCCGTCAATGAAAGCACGTCTGAGACGCCGTCAACCACGATGCCGACCACCCGCTGTCCGAGATTCAGGACGATAACTACCGTGTTGTCGTTATAGTCCACATCCACCTGGCTGAACTTAATTCGTAAGTCAACAATCGGCACAATAACGCCGCGCAGATTCGTGACGCCTTTGATAAACGCTGGCGTGTTCGCAATCCGTGTTACCTGATCGTAGCCACGGATCTCCTGCACTTTCAGGATATCAATACCGTACTCTTCATCACCAAGGGTAAATACCAGAAATTCCTGGCCTGACGGCTCGCTGGCCAGCTTTGTTACATTCGTCATACCGGTCATATTGTTACCTTTTTACTCATTCAGGCGGCGGTGTTCGCCATACGTTGTTCGCGGTTTATCGCCTGCAAGGCGGAGACATCAACAATCAGTGCCACGCTGCCGTCGCCAAGAATGGTCGCAGCAGAAATGCCGGGGACTTTGCGATAGTTACTTTCAAGGTTTTTAACCACAACCTGGTGTTGACCAATTAATTGATCCACCAGCAAGGCGTAGCGGCGACCGCCACTTTGTAAGATCACCACAATTCCCTGGGTGGCTTCGGTTTTCGCGCCCGCGACGTTGAACACTTTCCACAGTTCGACGATGGGCAGATATTCACCCCGCACTTCCAGCACCCGCTCGCCGCCGGCCAGTGGATGGAGATCGGCTTCACGGGGTTGCAGTGATTCCATAACAGCATTCAGCGGCAGAATGAAAACTTCATCCGCAACGCGTACGGACATGCCGTCGAGGATGGCCAGCGTCAGCGGCAGTAAAATGCGGATCGTAGTGCCAGTACCCTGCTTCGACTGGATTTCGACATGACCGCCCATCTCCTGGATATTACGTTTAACGACGTCCATGCCGACGCCGCGCCCGGAGACGTCGGTGACCTGCTCTGCCGTGGAGAAGCCAGGTGCAAATATCAGCATCGCGACTTCGTCGTCGCTCATGTTTTCGCTGACAGTCAAACCTTGCGAGGCCGCTTTTGCCAGAATTCGCTCACGGTTTAGCCCCGCCCCATCGTCGGTCACTTCAATGCAAATGTTGCCGCCCTGATGTTCGGCAGACAGAATTAAATTTCCGACGCTGTTTTTACCTGCGGCGAGCCGTTTTTCTGGCAGTTCAATACCGTGATCGAGGCTATTGCGTACCAGGTGGGTCAGCGGGTCGATAATGCGTTCTATCAGGCTTTTGTCGAGTTCAGTAGAACTGCCCACCAGCGTCAGTTCTACCTGCTTGCCGAGTTTTCCCGCCAGATCACGCACCAGCCGGGGATAGCGACTAAAAACATATTCCATCGGCATCATGCGAATCGACATCACTGATTCCTGCAAATCACGGGCGTTACGTTGTAACTGCCCCATGCTGGTTATCAAATCACCATGATTAACCGGGTCCAGTTCGCTGGAACGCTGGGCAAGCATGGACTGGGTGATAACCAGCTCGCCGACGAGGTTAATTAATTGATCAACCTTTTCTACCGCTACACGGATGCTGGTGGATTCATTGCTGCGCGTCGTTTTTTCCCGCTCCACGCGGCCGGTTGGCGCTTGTTCGGCTGCCAGTTTAAGCACTGGTGGGGTGGATATTTTTGGCGAGACTTCTACTGTTTCAAAGGTAATCTGATCGGCTTCAATCACAAAACAGAGTACCGCTGTGATGTCATCTTCGGCGATGTCGCCCGGTAATATTGCCGAGAGCGAATCCGCCCCTTTCACCACGTCAGTTAACGTTGTCAGATGTCCCAGTTCTTCTTCCAGCAGGTCGACTTCCCCGGCCTTCAGGCGCGAAAGGATAATTCGTCGCGGCGACTGACTGCGACTCTGCTCATCTTGCGGTTCACTTTTGGCAACCACACTTAATCGGGTCACTGCGGATGGCGTTTCGCCTTTCGCTTCTAATGCCAGTTGACGCAAGGCCTGGCAGATATAATCGAAGCTGGCGGCATCCGGCTCTTGCGACTGTTTATAAGCGTCGAGCTGTTCTTGCATGATGTCCTTCGTTTCCAAAAACAGATTGATAATGTCGGTGTTGAGTTGCATCTCACCTCGTCTGGCTTCATCGAGCAGGTTTTCCATCAGATGCGTGGTTTCCTGCAAAACGCTGAAGCCAAAAGTTCCTGCCCCTCCTTTGATCGAGTGGGCAGCCCGAAAGATGGCATTCAATTGTTCGGCATCTGGCGCTTCCGGCTGCAAAACCAGCAAATGCTGCTCCATGTCAGCCAACAGTTCGTCCGCTTCATCAAAAAATGTCTGATAAAAATCGCTTATATCCATGCTCACGCTGTCACCTCGGTTCGGCTGATGGCATTGTGGGAACACTGACCTGTGGTGCAACCTCAGGTTTTTCCAGGGCGCTTACTGGCTCATTCTGGCTTTCGGCGTTTTCATGCAAAATGGCCTGTTCGGCTTGTTTGTTCAGTACCAGCAGGCTGATGCGACGGTTGACGGCATCATCAGGTCCGCGATCGCTTAAGCGCATCGTTGCCGCCATGCCGACGACACGTAACACTTTGCCGCTATCCAACCCTCCGACCATCAGTTCGCGGCGGGATGCATTGGCCCGATCGGCAGAAAGCTCCCAGTTGCTATATCCTTTCTCACCGCTGGCGTAGGGGAAATCATCGGTATGACCTGAAAGGCTAATACGGTTGGGAATACCGTTCAGTACAGGCGCAATGGCGCGCAGAATGTCGCGCATATAGGGTTCGACATCGGCACTGCCGGTTCTAAACATCGGGCGATTCTGGCTATCGATGATCTGAATACGTAGACCTTCCTGGACCAGATCGATTTTGAGATGGGGACGTAACGCCCGCAGTTTCGGATCGGACTCTATCAACTGGTCGAGATCACCCCGCAATTTCCGCAATCGACTTTGCTCCATGCGTTTTTTCAGCTCTTCGATGTTCGGCTGCTTATTCACTTCCCCCTGGCTTTGGGTGTAATCATCACCACCGCCGGGAATTGGGCTTTCACTATTAGAAATGCGATCGCCGCCCGTAACCGCAGTCGCCAGTGGAGTCCGGAAGTACTCCGCAATCTGAATCAGCTCTTTTGGGCTGGAGATGGAGATCAGCCACATCACCAGAAAAAAGGCCATCATCGCAGTCATAAAGTCGGCATAAGCAATCTTCCACGATCCATGTGCTGCCCCGTGGCTTTTGGCTTTGCGTCGTTTGACGACAATAATCGGATGCGCTTGATTCTTCATGCTTCCTCGGTTGTCGTCTGTTGTTGCGGATTTTTCACCGCACGCACATGCTCTTCCAGTTCAATAAACGACGGACGTTCGCTGGAATAGAGCGTTTTGCGACCAAACTCAACGGCGATAGGCGGTGCGTAACCGTTCAGATTAGAAAGCAGAGTGACTTTGACGCACTGCATCATTTTGCTGGTTTCGGCGCTTTTCTGACGTAAAACAGTCGCTAATGGGGAAATAAATCCGTAAGCCAATAAAATGCCGAGGAAAGTCCCCACCATCGCATGTGCGATAAGCGCACCCAGCTCGGCGGCAGGACGATCGGCTGAACCTAACGCGTGAACGACCCCCATTACAGCCGCAACAATACCAAACGCCGGAAGTGAGTCCCCGACCAGCGCCAGACTGTTCGCCGGGACTTCTGCCTCGCTTTCGTGCGTCTCAATCTCTTCATCCATCAGGGCTTCGATTTCGAAGGTGTTCATGTGACCGCTGATAATCAGGCGCAGATAATCGACGATAAAATCAAGCATGACGCTATCCGCGAGGATGCGTGGGTAGCTGGCGAAGATCTCGCTCTCACGGGGATTTTCAATATCACGTTCCAGCGAAAACATCCCCATCTGCCGCGATTTTGCCATCAACCGATAAAGCAGAGCCAGCAGATCCATATACATTGCTTTGGTGTATTTGGAGCGACGAAACAGCAACGGCAGCGCCTTCAGCGTGCCTTTAATCGCTTTGCCATTATTGCCGACGATAAACGACCCAATCCCTGCACCGGCAATAATCACCAGTTCAGCGGGTTGATAGAGTGCTCCAAGGCTTCCACCGGTCATCAAATAACCGCCGAAAACTGTACCGAGAACAACCAGGTAACCTAATAAGATAAGCACGACATCATCCTTCCACTGTTGACCATGACAGGATGTTCAGTCGTCAGGCGTTAACGCGCGATTGGGGCAAAAAAAAGCAGCGGTACGTCGTTACCGCTGCTGGAATGTTGCGCCTCACCGTATCAGTTAAACAGCCTGTACTCTCTGTTCATCCAGCAGTTGTGGGATAATATCGGCAGGATTCTGGGAAAGTTTACGTCTTTTTACTGCCCTGGATGGCGGTTGACATAAGCTGCAGGCAAAGCTGCCAACAGGCTGGTGAGCGTGGGTAATAAAATTGCCGCCGCAGCAGTTGCAGCTGGAAAGTTGCAGTAATCCACTTTCAACAAACCGCACCAATGTCCAGGCACGAGTTAATGCCAGCAGTGGTCCTTCTTCTGCTTGTGGGCACTGTTCAAGGTATAAACGGTAGGCTTTGATCACCGCATCGACGCCATTACACAAACCGGTTTTCAGTAAAAACTGCCATGCATTACAGAACATCGAAGCATGAACGTTTTGTTCCCAGGTCATAAACCAGTCGGTTGAGAATGGCAGCATGCCTTTCGGCGGTGGGCTTCCGCGCAGTTCTTTATAAAGTTTTATCAGGCGTCCGCGACTTAACTGTGTTTCGCTTTCCAGCATCTGCAAACGAGCGCCCAGGGTGATCAATTCCATTGCCAGCTGAATATCCCGCGCTTCCTAAACAATGCTTTTTTCACTCATGATCAGGCCCTTTTCTTGCGCAGCGCTTCTTCAGGCTGATTAACATCATTCAGCAAGCGTGTTGAGAGCATGATGCCGGTATGAATTTGCTGGAGATCGTCAACGCGGGAATCTTGCGTCAACTGAGTAATCGTCTGGTGGCTGTCAAAACGGAAGTGACAAACCAGCTGATTGGTTTCTGCCAGCTTAACCATTTGCGGAAGAGTCAGTGCCGCTAATGTTGTCGCCATTTCTTCATTTATGCCGAGACGAAACATAGCGGACGCTTTGTCCTGAACAATCATACGCTGTGCAAGTAGTAAATATGACAAGTTGATGTCATAAATGTGTTTCAGCAACTCGGAGGTATGCATTATTCCCACCCAGAATAACCAACTTTATTTTTATGCGGTTTCACCGCACCCTGTGATGTCGCCGGGAAGCCCCGGTAAAAATAATTAGCATTAGAATAGTTGCGATAAGCTGCAATAAGCAGAGCCACCTTTTTGGTTTAATAAGTCCTTACAAATAGAAGGGGGTCTTTACACTTATCTAAGATTTTTCCTAAATCGACGCAACTGTACTCGTCACTACACGCACATACAACGCAGGGGGGTGCGATTTTCAATAATGTGTGATGCAGATCACACAAAACACTCAATTACTTAACATAAATGTATAAGTCATACTTTTGTTTTGGGTGTATTTCAATCTGTTAAAAAGTTTTTCGCTACGCTAGCAAGCAAAAATGAAACAGGAATAATCGAAATGGGATGTTGCGCACAGTTAAAATAACTCACCGTAAATAATCATCTGCTATAAATAATCACTTTCATGCAATACCAGATAAGCTATTTTTAAACAGACACTTACCGCACAACAAACTAATTAAATACAAAGAAAGGCAACAATCAACATAATGTTAATGAAATGTTTTACATATATTAACCACTTGTTTAATGCGGAGAATCAGTACACTATTTTCTTATAATTACATTTGAAATTATATGATCACCGGGAGTGATTGATTAATTGTCTTTACTAATAATCAGACTAATATTTACCTGTTTGACCGAGTTGGGATTGCGTCGTTTCTCCATTAGGAGTAAAGCTTTAATGTCACCTGAAGTTCACAGAATAAGGAACAGGTTATGAGCTATAGCAATATTCTTGTCGCTGTTGCGGTTACACCGGAAAGTCAGCAACTGCTGGCAAAAGCGGTATCTATCGCCAGGCCAGTAAAGGGACACATCAGTTTAATTACTCTCGCTTCCGACCCGGAAATGTACAATCAATTAGCCGCGCCGATGCTTGAAGATTTACGCAGCGTGATGCAAGAAGAAACGCAAAGCTTTCTTGATAAGTTAATTCAGGATGCGGGGTATCCCGTTGACAAGACGTTTATTGCCTACGGTGAGTTAAGCGAACATATTCTGGAAGTATGTCACAAACATCATTTCGATTTGGTGATTTGCGGTAATCACAATCACAGTTTCTTTTCGCGAGCATCCTGCTCGGCGAAAAGAGTGATTGCCTCAAGTGAGGTCGATGTGCTGTTAGTTCCACTTATGGGTGATTAACCGCTCCTACGCAAGCTTTGGAAAGGTAGCAACTTTATCGCGCTGCTGGCTTTCCGCGCTTCGCGGAACTATCTGCTTTAGGTCGCTAATGAAGCACTCCTGCCAGTGGTTAATATCGTTTTTCACGATAACGTCCAGCATTTCTGCATGACGGGAAATACGTTCCGCCAGCGACATAGTCAATGCACGATCCAGCGCAGCTGCAACTTCGTCACGATCGTAGGGGTTAACAATTAACGCCGACGTTAACTCGTTTGCCGCTCCCGCAAATTGCGAAAGAACAAGAACGCCCGGATTGGCTGGGTCCTGAGCAGCAACATACTCTTTTGCTACCAGGTTCATCCCGTCACGCAGTGGCGTCACTAAGCCCACGTCAGAGTAGCGGAATATTTTCATCAGTAATTTACGGTCAAAATGCTGATTCAAATAATAAAGCGGCGTCCAGCCTAATTGCCCGTATTTACCATTAATTCGTCCAGCTTCATTTTCGAGCTGATGACGAATATCCTGATAGGCTTGCACATCACCACGCGACGTTGGTGCAATCTGGGTATAACGAATTTTACCATGATGCTGCGGATATTTTTCCAGCAACGCTTCATAGGCGAGAAAACGCTCTGGCAAACCTTTGGAATAATCCAGCCGTTCGACAGAAAAGATATTTTGTACGTTTTTCAGTTCCGCTTTAAGTTGCGCCAGTTTTGGCGGCAGTGGCCCGGCAGCCTGTTTGGCTATTTCTTTCGGTTCAATGCCGATCGGGTAGACTTCTGTTCGAAATGCTTTGCCCCAGGCTGTATGGCTTTTTGCGCTACGTGTCGTGACGCGGGTCAGGTTAGAAAGACAATCCAGGAACGCCAGACGATCGTTTTCTGTCTGGAAACCCAGCAAATCATAATCACAAAGCTGTTCAAGCAAGGTGTCATATGTCGGCAGCGCGTTGAAGATTTCCGGTGTCGGGAAAGGAATATGCAGAAAGAAACCAATGCGATTATTCACTCCCCGTTTGCGTAATTCATGCGCAAATGGCAACAGGTGATAATCGTGGATCCAGATAATGTCATCGTCTTGCAACAGCGGCAGTAATTTATCTGCCAGCAACGCATTTACGCGTAGATAGCCGTCCCAGGCAGGACGCTGAAATTGCACCAGATCGAGCCGATAATGAAAAGCGGGCCAGAGAACGGCATTGGAGAATTGGTTGTAGTATTCGTCAAGGTCCTGTTCGCTGAGGTTAAAAGAGGCCCACGTAATGTTACCTTTTTTCACCTTTTTTAGCGGCTGATCCTCATTCCCTGTTTCACCACTCCAGCCAAACCACAGTCCGCCTGCGGCTTTCAGTGCCCCCAGTATGCCAACGGCAAGGCCACCGGCACTGGCGGCGTGCTCGTCTGGTGGTGCAATCCGGTTAGATACTACGACTAAACGACTCATAGTCATCACTCCTGTTATTTTCTCTTTTTTGTTGTAATGCGGTGGTTATCATTTCAAGCCAGCTCCAGACATCCGGCACACCCGCCAGTCGCCATGATGCCTGAGTTGCACCTGTGCCAATTTTTACTGACATTCCGCCCAGTCGGTTAACGACTGCGAAGCCAGATTCATCGGTTAAATCATCGCCCAGAAATACGGGCGTTCGCCCGATAAAGGGAGCTTCCTGCATAAAAGCTGCAATTGCCTCACCTTTACTGGTACCTCTCGGTTTGATCTCGACAACACACTTTCCCTGCTGTAACGCCATTTGTGGCCAGATCTGAGTAATACGTTGCGCTAATGTCATTAATGCGTCTTCATGCTGCGGAGCCTGACGATAATGCAGCGCAAAAGCCATCCCTTTCACCTCCAGCTCCGCGCCGGGATACTGAGCGATGACTGTATGCAGTTGCACGCTAATATCACGCGCAATCGCATCCGGCAGATGAACGATATGTGTTTTACCATTGATGTCACGGCGCTCCGCCCCATGCACGCCCGCTAACGGGAAGCGATAAGGTTTTGCCAGTGCGTCAAGCTCCACCATTGAGCGCCCTGATATCAATGCCAATGCACCATCACTTGCGGTTGCCAGTAGCTGTAGTCCTTGCAGAATATTGTCAGGCACGACGACCTGATCGGGATGCGGTTTGATTTCCGCCAGCGTTCCATCAAGATCAAAAAACCAGGCATATTTCGCGGATAGTTCAGGGGTTTCGGTTAACGGTTCTGTCACCCGGTTCTCCTCCTTCTCTTTTCTTATTGTGTTGCGCAGAACGCGCTTTACAGACATGTAAGTATAGACAGTGTGACGGGGGTCGCCATTTGCAACGAAGAACAGCCAACCGTTATGGCGGTTGGCTATGGTGGGAAAAAACGCTAAATTGTTGCAGAAAAAAGCATCAGACAGTGCGTTTCGCTTTTTGCTTGTAACGGTCGAAGATCACCGCTGCCAGCAGGATTAAGCCGCGAACCACGTACTGCGCGAAAGGAGAAATATTAAGCAGGTTCATGGCGTTTTCCACGGTGCCTAAAATTAAGATACCCGCCACCACATATGAGATTTTTCCGATGCCACCTTTCAGAGAAACGCCACCTAAAACGCAGGCGGAGATAACAATCAGCTCATAACCAATCGACGTCATTGGCTGCCCACTGGTCATACGTGAAGCCAGAATAATTCCGGCTATCGCTGATACCAGGCCTGAGAGAACAAAGATAATAATTTTGGTGCGAACAACCGGTACACCCGCCAGACGCGCGGCCTCTTCGTTCCCGCCAATCGCCAGGGTGTTACGACCAAAGGTGGTTTTATTCAGCAGCAAACCAAAGATAATCAGACACGCGACGGTGAGCCAGATTGGCGCAGGCAGACCGAACCAGTTGGCGTAACCAAGGGCAAAGAAGCTTTCATCTTCGATACCGACCGCTTTACCGTCTGAAATGATGTACGCCAGACCTCGAACAATCTGCATCGTTGCCAATGTCGTGATCAGAGCATTTATTTTCAGTTTGGCGATAACAAAGCCATTGACCAGGCCACAGAGAACGCCCAGCAACAACCCCGCTGCCACGCCAATCCACAGGCTTTCAGTCAGGTTAATAACCACCGCCGTGGTGACACCCGCACAGGCAATTACGGAGGCGACAGAAAGGTCAAAGTCACCGGAAGCGAGGCAGAACAACATGCCACAAGCCACCATCCCCGACATGGAAATTGCCAGGCCCAACCCTTTCATATTAATGAAGGTGGCAAAATTTGGGACAAAAATGGCACAGGCGATAAAGAGCACCGCAAACACCACCAGCATGCCGTACTGATCCCAGATACGCCCGAAGCTGAATGACGACTTAGGTGCGCCAGACCCCGATGTAGAAACAGAAGACATCATACTCTCCTTACTCAGGCAACAGCCTGGCTGACTTTAGGCATCGCAAGGCTCAGTGCCTGACGCTCATCTGCCTGCTCGTGTAACAATTCACCGGCGATTTCACCTTCCCGCATCACCACAATCCGGTCGGCAACGCCGAGGACTTCAGGTAAGTCGCTGGAGGCAAACAGCACCGCCACGCCCTGCGCCGCCAGCGCATAAATTACGTTATATATTTCGTGCTTAGCGCCAACATCAATGCCGCGCGTAGGTTCATCCAGCAAAATGACCTTCATCTCTTCCGATAACCAGCGGCCCAGAATGGCTTTTTGCTGATTTCCGCCTGAGAGATTCATGATCAGTTGCTCCGCGCCCGGCGTTTTGATGTTGAGCGAACGAATGTGGTGATCGGCATTGTTTTCTTCCCAACCGTTGTTGATTACACAACCGCCGAGCACATGTTTACGTCTGGCACTGATGTTGATATTGTCGCGAACGGAGTGCACGGGAATAATGCCTTCCGCTTTGCGATCTTCCGGGCAGAGCATCATGCCTGCGGCAATGGCGTGGCTCGGTTTACGAATATCGATCGGCTGTTGGTCGATATAAACCTGACCGGCGGTGATTTGCGTCCCGCCAAACATGCCTTTCATTAATTCGCTACGCCCCGCCCCTACCAGACCAAACAGCCCAACAATTTCACCACTGCGAACCGCCAGACTTATTGGCGTACGCACGCCTGGTGCTTTCACAGCATCAAGACGTAGGCGCTCCTCGCCATAACTACGCGGTTGCCAGCCGTAGATATCGCCAATGTCGCGCCCGACCATCGCCTGCACCAGCGCGTCGTGGTCAACCTGCTGCATATCGGTAAAGGTTTTGACATAACGTCCATCTTTAAAGACAGTAATGGCATCGCTGAGGGCAAATATTTCTTCCATACGGTGAGAAACGTATAAGATTACCCGCCCCTCTTTTCGCAGTTCACGAATAACGCGGAAAAGATTGTCGATTTCACGGGCAGAGAGGGAGCTGGTTGGCTCATCAAAGGCGATAATTTTGGCGTTACGCGCCAGCGCTTTGGCGATTTCAACCATCTGCCACTGACCAATGGAGAGATATTTCAGCGGCGTGTCCGGGTCAATATCCATACCAAGATGTTTAAGTTGTAAACCCGCCTCATAATTCAGCAATGAGCGATTCACAATGCCGCCTTTATGCGGCAGCTGGCCGAGATAGATGTTTTCCGCGACGGTCATTTCCGGCACGAGATGCAGTTCCTGGTAAATAATCGCCACGCCCGCGTTAAGTGCTGCGGTCGTGTCGGAAAAGGACATTTCCTGCCCATTAATCACTACAGAACCCGTGGTTGGCGCATAGTTGCCGCTGAGGATTTTTAAGAGAGTTGATTTTCCTGCGCCATTTTCACCCATCAACGCATGAACCTGACCGGCATAGCAGTCAAAACTAATATCCGTCAGCGCCTTAACGCCGGGAAACGTTTTACCGATGCCGCGAAATGAGAGATACGGGGTAGACTGTTGCATAACGTCTCCGTGAATCACTGGTCGTTCACACCCCCTCTGCATCATGCAGAGGGGAATTTTTCCGGCAAATTACTTACCGCCTAAACCTTTTTTCTCCAGTTCTTCTTTAAAGTTGTCACGCGTGATCAGTACCACGTCGGTAACTTCGGTAAATTTTGGCGGTTCAACGTCTTTTGCTACCCAGTTGTAAAGCATTTCGCTGGATTTATAGCCATGTACGTCCGGGCTTGGCAGCAGGGAACCGTAGAAGCCGGTTGCCTGTGCTTTAGACAGTTCGCTCACCGCATCCACACCGTTAATGCCAATGCCGATGATATCGGCCGCTTTAAAGCCCTGACCTTCCGTCGCGCGTACGCCGCCCAGCACGGTGCTGTCGTTCATACCGACGATCAGCCAATGTTTAACTTCCGGATGTTGAACCAGCATTGAGTTGGCAGCGTCAAATGCCCCCGGGATGTCGTTAGATTTGGTAGGTACCTGATAAATTTGTTTTTCCGGGAATCCGGCCGCTTTCAGCGCATCCATAGATCCCGTAGTACGGCGGCGGGCGGTATCCAGTTCGTTGGCGGTAATCGCCATCACCGCGCTTTCTTTGACATCCCAGCCACGTTTCTGCATCTCTTTATACAGTTCCTGGCCCTGACGTTCGCCAATTTTAGTCGCCGCCATCATCACCAGCGGAACGGTATCCATTGGCTTACCTTTGGCGTTAACAAACTGGTCATCCACGGCAATGACTTTCATATCGTAGCCACGCGCTTTCGCGACGATGGCAGAGCCGAGTTTGGGGTCCGGAGTACAAATAACGAAACCTTTTGCGCCACTGGCAGCCAGGCTGTCGATCGCGTTCAATGTTTTTTCGCCATCCGGCACGGCAATCTTAATAACCTCAAACCCTAAATCCTTCCCGGCTTTATCGGCAAACTTCCATTCGGTCTGGAACCACGGCTCTTCCGGTTGCTTCACCAGAAAACCGAGCTTCAGGTTCTCCGCCATAGCGGATTGTGACATAACGGCTGCCAGACCAATGGCTGCCAGGGCTTTAGTAAATTTGTGCATGGTTCTCTCCAGCTTTAGTGTCGTTTTGTGTAGGGCAAAAACGAATGACATTCGTTAAATTAATCGGAAAACAAAGCATTACCTTTTAACTAAAAGATAAGTGACTGTGTTGACATAGTTTTAGCGAGAAATTAATTCTCCATAGGAGAGCAATATCACATCGCAGAATTACAGTGAGAACGTGCATAAATTTAGCGGGAAAAGACATAAGGGAAAGCCAATTTGTCAGACAAATTGTCGAATGCACAGCAGATTAATCCATAAGATTAGCCTGGAAATCCTTGTTGTCTTTGGTACCCATGCGGGATGTCTTCTTTTTAACCAGTCAATAGGCCGCATTACCTGGCGTTGAGTTTTTGAAATGGTGTAATAACCGCAACTCAAAGATGTGGAAAATGCACGTCATTCATTTCGTCATTAATTATCACTGTGCTCATTAATTAACAGAACACGTATAATGAGAGCCATCTCGCAAAAATGAAAAAACGTTTTATAAAATCATCACTTCATCATGAATTCAAATTCATTGATTAATATCAACAAGATACAAAAAGCACTATCATTAAAATTCATTGCAGTTACATTGATTTCATCAATGAAATGTAAAAATATATAAACTTGATGATTTAAGCATTTTCTTATACCCGTTCAGACGTTATTCTTATTTCAGATCATCGTCAGAATTGACTCCACGATCACATTTCGGACCGGCAGAAAGGAATTATTCTGCAAACAGTAATTATGGTGTTTTGATTTATCTTGCACCTCTCCACTTCTGGATATAAGGATATTAGGTATGGCAACCGCTGGAATGCTTCTCAAACTCAACTCTCAAATGAACCGCGAGTTTTACGCATCCAATCTCTACCTTCACCTGAGTAACTGGTGTTCTGAACAGAGTCTGAACGGCACCGCCACTTTCCTTCGCGCCCTGGCACAGAGTAATGTGACCCAAATGATGCGCATGTTTAACTTTATGAAGAGTGTCGGCGCTACCCCCATCGTTAAAGCCATTGATGTTCCCGGTGAAAAACTGAACTCTCTGGAAGAACTGTTCCAAAAAACGATGGAAGAATACGAGCAACGTTCTAGTACGTTGGCACAGTTAGCCGATGAAGCGAAAGAACTGAATGATGATTCAACCGTCAATTTCCTGCGCGATCTGGAAAAAGAACAGCAGCATGATGGTCTGTTGCTGCAAACCATTCTTGATGAAGTGCGCAGTGCGAAACTTGCGGGTATGTGCCCTGTGCAGACCGACCAACATGTTCTGAATGTCGTGTCACACCAGCTGCATTGATCATCATCGGCGCTAATGCATTGCGCCGATGAAGGTTTTGAGAAACCGCTGCCTCATCTGTTTGAAGCAGCGGTTTTTTTAATGGGATTCACCCTGTGGGGTAAACTTGAGTTCAATAAGCGCGATGGCTTTTTGGATTGCCCGCATGGTGACCGGGTCTGCGGCGGCGGGATGGTTAGTAAAGTCGATATTCTTCAGCTGACTGGACATTTTTTCACGAACTTCAACGGGCGCGATTACATCGAGAACATCCAGAATTTGTTTGATAACCAACTGGCAAGCAACCACATCAGAAACCAGTTCCTGATCGGCATTCAGCGGCTGGGACATCGTAAACTCCTGATAGCATTTTGAAAGCCGTTATAGTAGCGGCTTCACATCTTCAGCGATAGTCACATCCACCGTCATCAGGACACAAAAAAACCTGCCGGAGCAGGTTTTTTGTTATCGGAACATATTGCCTGGCGGTACGTCTTTGAACGTCTTGCAATAGTTATTGAACATACTTTTCAGGATTTTGCGCAGTTTCATCGCGGCACTCCGACCATTTGTTATACAGGTGTTATTGTCTTTGCGTTTATAATATGACAACCATCACAAAAATCAATCTTTATGTGATGCAAATCACATAAATACCCCTTTAATGTTATAAAAATGATAATCAAAAAACAGCCCCCCTATTTCTGACACCTACAGATGGCAAGAAATAGCGCCTGCCAGGCGTCTTTTCCGGCCATTGTCGCAGCACTGTAACGCGTAAAATAGTGCTTTCTCTTACTCTTCTGGCTGGACCATGAGACTTCTGATTCTGACTCTTTCATTAATAACGCTGGCGGGGTGTACGGTTACTCGCCAAGCCCATGTGAGCGAAGTTGACGCGGCAACAGGTATTGTACGGTTAGTTTATGACCAGGCTTTTTTGCAGCATGCCCATACCGATCGTTATGTCAGTCGCGGGATCGCCGATCGCGCATGCCAGCAGGAAGGCTATACCCACGCGGTCCCCTTTGGTCAGCCAGTAGGCAACTGTAGCCTTTTTGCGGGTTCCTTATGTTTGAATACGGAATTCACTTTGTCATATCAGTGCCATCATTCCGCCTTCCCTGTCTTTCTCTAAATATTTTAATCAGCGAGGGGATCTTCGCTGATTAAAGAAATAGCGGTAATGCGTTTTATTCCCATTCGTATTTTTAATAATTGAAGTTTATATTTTACCTTTTGCAAATAATAAAATAACAAATTATAGTGACGCCACAGCAACAAATATAACCTTTGTGGAGCACTATCATGCTGAAACCAGAAATGATTGAAAAACTTAATGAGCAGATGAACCTGGAACTGTACTCTTCACTGCTTTATCAGCAAATGAGCGCCTGGTGCAGCTATCATACCTTCGAAGGTGCTGCCGCGTTCCTGCGCCGTCACGCCCAGGAAGAGATGACGCATATGCAGCGTCTGTTTGATTACCTGACTGATACCGGCAATTTACCGCGTATTAATACCGTTGAATCTCCGTTTGCTGAATATTCCTCACTTGATGAATTATTCCAGGAAACCTATAAACACGAACAATTAATCACGCAGAAAATTAACGAACTGGCTCATGCTGCAATGACCAATCAGGACTACCCAACATTTAATTTCCTGCAATGGTATGTTTCTGAGCAGCATGAAGAAGAGAAACTGTTCAAATCGATTATTGATAAATTAAGCCTGGCAGGCAAAAGCGGCGAAGGTCTGTATTTTATCGACAAAGAACTCTCTACCCTCGACACACAAAACTAATGCTCTCAGGCGGCAGGTTTTCTGCCGCCGTTTCAAATCAGTGACGGCAAATCTTACTCTGATCGGTCGAAAAACCGTCTTCTGAAGGTATAAATTTGCCTTTTGCTGCCAGAAACGCTACCAGCTCTCCCGCAGTCATCCCTTCTGCCGAGCAGGTGTGAAAACGTGCCTGTTCACCAAAACGCGCTTTAATTGCTGCTTCCAGACTGGCATGCGTATATTGCTCGCCTGATTCAATCATCATATTTAACACTTCATGACCGTGAATAGAGTCCATCGTTCCTCCTCAAAAAAAAGCCTAGCGTAGCGATTACCGCTTATGAAGACTTTGCGCCAGCGCAGGACTGAATGCTTTTTATTGTACATTTATATTTACACCATATGTAACGTCGGTTTGACGAAGCAGCCGTTATGCCTTAACCTGCGCCGCAGATATCACTCATAAAGATCGTCAGGACAGAAGAAAGCGTGAAAAACAGAACCCTGGGAAGTGTTTTTATCGTGGCGGGAACCACAATTGGCGCAGGCATGCTGGCAATGCCGCTGGCTGCGGCCGGTGTTGGTTTTAGCGTTACGTTAATCTTGTTGATTGGGCTTTGGGCGTTGATGTGCTACACGGCGCTATTACTGCTGGAGGTGTACCAGCATGTTCCGGCAGATACCGGTCTGGGCACGCTGGCAAAACGCTATCTGGGACGCTACGGTCAATGGCTGACGGGCTTCAGTATGATGTTCTTAATGTATGCTCTGACTGCGGCATACATCAGCGGTGCCGGTGAATTGTTGGCCTCCAGCATCAGCGACTGGACAGGTATTTCAATGTCGGCAACCGCTGGCGTGCTGTTGTTCACTTTTGTTGCCGGTGGCGTGGTTTGTGTTGGAACATCGCTGGTCGATTTATTTAACCGTTTTCTGTTCAGCGCCAAAATTATTTTTCTGGTGGTGATGCTGGTATTGCTGCTACCGCATATTCACAAAGTGAATCTTTTAACCCTGCCGTTGCAACAGGGGCTGGCTCTGTCAGCAATCCCGGTGATTTTTACCTCATTTGGTTTTCACGGTAGCGTGCCGAGTATTGTCAGCTATATGGATGGCAACGTTCGTAAGCTACGCTGGGTGTTTATAACCGGTAGTGCGATCCCCCTGGTGGCATATATTTTCTGGCAGGTGGCAACGCTTGGCAGCATTGATTCAACAACCTTTATGGGATTGCTGGCTAATCATGCTGGATTAAACGGGCTGTTACAGGCGTTACGCGAAATGGTGGCCTCTCCGCATGTTGAGCTGGCAGTGCATTTATTTGCTGATTTAGCCCTCGCCACGTCATTTCTCGGCGTTGCGTTAGGCTTATTTGATTATCTGGCTGATTTATTTCAGCGTTCAAATACCGTTGGTGGACGGTTGCAAACTGGTGCAATTACCTTTCTGCCGCCGTTGGCGTTTGCACTGTTTTATCCACGAGGATTTGTGATGGCGCTGGGTTACGCCGGTGTGGCGCTGGCGGTACTGGCATTGATTATCCCTTCGCTGTTGACCTGGCAAAGCAGAAAGCACAATCCTCAGGCGGGTTACCGGGTGAAAGGTGGTCGTCCGGCGCTGGTGGTGGTGTTTCTCTGTGGTATTGCTGTGATTGGCGTGCAATTTTTGATTGCGGCAGGGTTGTTACCAGAAGTGGGGTGATCAGATAGCCTCAAATTCCTTATTGGGTGCCAGAATTAACGCTGACACCCAATTTGACCTCTTAATGCAGGCAGCACTGCTTAAATTTCTTACCACTACCGCACGGGCAAGGATCGTTACGCCCCGGTTTCTCTTCTGCTTTGATCGGTTGCTGAACAGCTTTTTCCTGCGGATGCGCCATCCAGTACGCATGTAGATCAAGCGCCGCCAGTCGAATGGCATCTACGCTCTCTTCAAACGCTTCTGGCGACATTTTCTCTACCCGCTCGAAGTTTTCCTCAGTACCGTGCAGCGCAATCGCCTCCAGCGCTGGTTTTAACGAATCGGGCAACGTTGACCAGTCAGAAAGAGCCACGCCCCGCATATAGCCAAAGCACCACTCCTCAACAATCGTCAGCTCGCTGCCATCAACTTCTCGCAAGCCGAATAACGGCTCAAACTGCTCCGGGAATTCGTTTAGACGCTCTGCGGTATCGGCCATATGTTGAAAAGCCAGATTCATAAAGCGCGTCATCTCTTTCTCTGACGCCCAGCGCGGCACATAGTCAGCCCCACCCCACACGGCAACCAGCCACTGTTCCGGTTCAATCTCTTGCGGAGAACTCAACACCGCCGTCAATAAACCGTCCAGCTCCGCCACATCAAGGATGGCGTGGTCAGTGTTGTATTTGGTCAGAATATCGTCCAGCCATTCCAACTCACTTTCGTTTAACGGTCCCGTTTTCATACGCTTTTCCTTGTGGATCTCAACTCGCCAGCACCTATCTTACATGCCGGTCCGTATCAGAGATACTTTTTGAGTGGCTTTGCCGGTGATTAAAAATTAAGGAGGGTGTAACGACAAGTTGCAGGCACAAAAAAACCACCCGAAGGTGGTTTCACGACACTGCTTATTGCTTTGATTTTATTCTTATCTTTCCCATGGTACCCGGAGCGGGACTTGAACCCGCACAGCGCGAACGCCGAGGGATTTTAAATTCTACGCAGGATCAATGAGTTACATAGCAGTGCATTGCGAAACTTTGCTGTAATTGTTTACTCATTTTACTGTAATTGGCAGTAAATAGATAGACTTGGATAACTTTGAGCACAGAATCTGCACAGGTAAGTCCCCTCTCACGGAGGCCTACCTGTGCTATATCTATATGACTGCAAAGTTACGAGTTTGACTGGAAATCTTCAATTATCTTCTGATTGTAATCATCCAGATACTTTTGCAGTTCATCCCTGTCGATCAGACGTACCAAGGCTGATTCAGCTAACTCTTTCGCAGAGCGAGTGAAGTAGGAATTAGTCACAACCATCGCCTCATCACAACCATAGAATGTTTTAGCAGAGATCACCTGCTGCACCGCCGAGTTACCTACAGAACCAGAATAATTTTTCGCCTGAATAACCATATCCTTACCAAATCGAGTGACGAAGAGATCTGCCCCCTGATCTTGCGTTCTCTTGGTTTCTTTGACGTCATAGCCCATAGTCTGGAATACTTCCACAAGGAAATCTTCAAACTGGAAACCGTCCATTGCATCAACTAAATACATGGTGACGAATTTGTTAGGGTTAAAATGTTCGAGCCGTGTAGCTAATCTATCAACCAGAATATCAAAATAAATATGTTCGCACACAGCTAAGTATTTTTTAACTTCATCAAATGAAACTAAAGGAACACCAGGCGTAGCCTCCGCTTTTTCATTGAACTCTACTGATGAGAACTCTATTTTATTGCTCCATATATAGAATAGAAACAATGAAAGATCTGCCCTAAAAGTGGTACCCGCTTCCTCAATCCATGACTTCAAGGATTCAGTAAGTGTAGATTTAATATGCCGTTTAACTTCCTTAGCGAAACCATAATAAAGAGCGTTAAATGACGTGGTAAGGAGTAATTTATCTAATAGCTCAGGTAACTCTTCAAGCTCATTGAACCCTTTTCTGACCAACACCTCACGGAAAAGTTGTAATTCGGAGTATGTACCATTATCTGTTGAGTAATCTGCTTCCGATTTATTATTATGTGAGAATCTGGAAGTGTAAATGAAGTTAGTAAAATATGGATCTTTTAAACTGGAGTATTTTTCGAGAACATTTTCAAGCAATTGATTAAGCTGAGCTTGCTCTTTCTTTTTCCCAAATAGATCTTTTAGAACACCCTTTGAACGATACTGAAACTCTGGATAAAACGATGGATTCAATGGTGTCATACGTTGTATATCTATTGCTTGTGAGGTCGATGATGCTGAACCCCATGCAGACGTTTTTACAGGCGAAACTCCACTACACCAGGGACAATTAACCTCAAAAGTCGTTCTACTGCAAGTATCACACTGATAAATCATTTGAATATTCTCCTTTTATTCTAATATCTGTCTATTCGGCGCTTCAATTACCAGCCTAATAATCCACAATTTAAAAAAGATCGTCATCACTCAGTCATATTACTTTATGTTCTTATTTTTGAGTCCATCCACTTAGTCATATCCTTAAGAAGAACCAGTGCATCTTTTTTGCTTCTCGTATTCCCCCAAAAACTCAGTTCAAGCACTTTCCCCTTCCCAGTAATTGATACTTCATAGTCCTCAGGGCTAGCTGTTGGAATGAAATCTCCAGCACTTAAAGCAACTCTTATTTCTTCTTTTAGTGCATTAACTTCAGGGTAATCATCTGAATGTATCCATCCATATACATAGAACTCAGCTTCATCTCGACCATCCTCTGAAGGGCGATAAACTAACGTAATTCCTGTTTTACCTTGCCCCCAGCATCCCGGCATCAGATGAATTGCTTTATAGTAACCCTTCCAGTTATTAATACCTGTTGCAATATGAATATCAGGCAATACCTCTGAGACAACCGATTTAGCTTCCTCGGTGATAGCATTTTGGTACATTTCCAGCAATTGAACCGATTTTATCAAAGCTGTGAAATTTTCAGTGACAAACTCCACATTTTTATCAGATACCTTATCCATACTAACCTCACTCAATTTTTTAAGATGACTTAAAAACTCCTGATAAAAAAAAGTCCACTTGCTGAACTCTTGATTCATCATGTCTGATAAGAATATCAATATATTTCCCATCTTCTGTTCGGGCCTCTCTCATTAGCTCCAGAGAAGTGAAATCAATTTCATCAACATCGAGGGAATCATCCAGGCAACATAGCAATGCTTTGAGCAACCATGGCGGCACCATTTTCTGGGCTCCCATAAACAAAGCCATCAAATCCGTAGTTGGATTTTCGAGATATCCGGAACCACCCAATTCAAAAAAATTGAATTCAACATCATCCTCAACCGAAACACCTTTCAGTTGTTCAATAAATTTGACAAAAAACGTTTCAGAACGCAATTCAACCTCCTTTTAAAAATCATGATGCCATTACAGATTAATTAACACCCTAACTTTGCTATAAATTATGGTCCCAAATATTCTCACAAATTATTTTATACAAAGACTGTCGTTCATCGACATCTTGTTTTTTAAATGAATCATGTGGTTTGAAAGGCAATCCGAATACATTTCTCAACTGATTGAAATTAGGGTTATTCATATATGCCAATGGGCATAACGATTTAGCCAGGAGATTCTCTTTGATGTAATGAGGTTGCTTTTGATCGTAACACAAATCACCATATGACTGGTTTGAGCCTCTAGGTAATAAAACCAAATCACCTAAGCGATTTCTGTAATTGTTAAATTCGTGCTCTTGTTCAAACTCATCAGAGTAACGTTCATATTTATCGGCCCAAATATGCTCGACTTCAAATGGCTTACCGTGTTCTGGCTGATAATATGTAATGAAGGTTGTACTCATTCCGGCTTGCTGCTCAACCCACGCAGTTATACGAGAAAGCAAAAACTTCACAAAACGATAGTTTTGACCATGGAGACGAAACTCTTTCATTCCTGCAAAAGTATCTGGCATTTCGGATAACTTCTTAGATAACAAATCTTTTAATTCTTCAATACTTTTACCACGAATTTCTTTAACAAGACTGTACATTGTGTAACGAATAGAACTGGCAGAGAATTTTCGGAAATTAACAGAACGACGAACAACAAATGTTTCAATATAGCGCGCCACCAGGTTTATTTTGGCTATCACAGCCTCAGGACTGTCACCTACATTTAATGGAGCCAACATCAAAGGGAAACTTAAAGTAGGTGCAATACCCCAATGGTGGATATAAAATACATATTCCAGTTGGTGCGTTAATGCTCTCTCAGCATTCAGTATTTGTGTATAGGCATTCAAATAAAACAAAAAGTTTTTTTGTATAAATCGTTCGAATGTCTCACCATTATCTGGGTCCAATCCCACCTCCTGAAGATTATCTCTAACCCAGCTATGAAAACGCGTACCTATTTTTTCAAAGTCTTCATTTTTTGAACCAGCTTTACCCGGGCGTATTGTATCAGCATATTGAGCACGCAACCATGACTGGAAAAAACGTTGGTCTTCATCTTTATCATAGTTTTTTAAATCCATCATCGCTTTTTTCCAGAGTTCATTTGCCTTTTGGCGTTTATCTCCCTGATGAAAGCGTGAAAGTAAAAAACCTTTAAGCATTTCGGACGGAGTAAGATTCAATCCTCGGTCATTCATAGTCTCAAAGATGGTATATGCGTTTTCATCTGAATAGGCAACTATCTCAACCATAATAACGTTATACTTAAGCCAGTCGATAAAAAAAGGAAAAGCCTGACCTTTTAATTCATCAGGAAAAGCATCTGTGATATTCTGATATCTCTCCACCATGTTATGGGTTGACTCATCATCCCCATCAACTAAACTATAGCTACCAAAATTAAACAATGCTTCCATGCAAGGTATTCTGTCTTCAACTACTATATTGAATGATTTGCTGCCACGTAACTCGGAGAAAATCATTGATTCTATTTTCTCTTCATATTTAAGTTCTTTCTGAAGGTTATGGAGGTAAATTAGAAATAAAGTTAATGAAGTCAGTCGTTGCTGACCATCAATAATACTCCGTTTCCCATCTTTACTACTCACAACAAATGGTCCTAAGTAATAATTATTGTAGTTTTCACCCTGCTCCCGAGAATCACCGACGGTGTATTCATTGAGAAACGCAGATGTTAAGTCTGTAACCAACTCTTCAATATGTTTCTCACCCCAGCTATACTCGCGCTGAAAGTAATCAACGGTATATTTTTGCGCATTTAGAACATCAAACAAATTACGATGGCGTGCTTCAATTTTATTATCTAACTTACTCATTATTATACTCCCTACATTAACGAGACTGACCAAACCCTTAAGAACTCATATTGATAAGTTACATATCAGCCAACAACATCCCAGCCATACCATCCAGTCGCTTCTTAACCTTTTCCCAGCCCGGCATAACCTGCCCCATCAGACGGTAAAACTCCTCGCTGTGGTTGTGCTCAGCCACATGGCATAACTCATGCAGCAATACATAATCGATGCATTCTGAGGATGCCTTAACCAGCCATGGATTCAGGGTCAGACAGCCTTTTGCTGAACAGTTGCCCCATTGCGTTTGCATCGCCCGCAGACGTATCGGAGGACGCTCACTGACCCAAAGGGTCTGCGGAATCAGTAAATCAAGCCTGCGCTGAAAAACATCTCTGGCACGTTCCCGATACCATTCAGCCAGCAAGGCTTTAATCTTTTCTGCCGATTTGTGTCTGACAGTCACTTCCAGACGCCCACGCAACATTTTCACTCGTTGCGGCACAGTAGCGTCTTCTGTCACTTTCAACTGATATTGCTTACCGAGATAATAATGGCTTTCTCCGCTGACATACTGACGCGGAACAATGTGTATCTGTTGCTCCCTGAAATCACGCAGTTGCTGGTATATCCAGCGCCCACGTTTTTTCAGCGCAGACAATACCTCGTGCTCCGGTGTTTCAGGCGGTACAGAGGCCACAACCCGGCAGTCCGGATAAACCTTAATGAGCACCCTGCCCTTTACGACCTGACGCGGAACACACTGTACGACGATGACCTCATCACCATAGACAATGCGTAACGCTTTCATTGATGGCGATTCTTTTTCACTCATGATTTCATCAAACCAACGCGCAGTATCTGGATGATGGTTTCAACAATACGGTTAACCTGATTCATTCCGGCACCAATTTCCCGGCAGGCCGTAAACAGCAGTGGTAGCAGACTTGTCTTAACGACTTTCTCAATGTCCTGGGGGTTCAGGGAGTTTTCTGCCACCGCTTTGACGATAATGTTGTCCACTTCAAAAGCCAGCTTCGTCCACTTATCCTGCACCTGAACGTCGTTTACCGCAAAAACCTCAGGTAGCTCTTTTTTAAATACACCGTAATACGCCTGAGCATGCTTGTTTACCGCCAGTGCATCCGGGATATCGCTGAGCTTACGGGCTTCAACCTGTTCTTCAAATTCACGGAACAAAAGGTACTGTTTCAGCGGATGGTCAAACAGTTTTTCAGCCTCTTCGATAGCCATACGCAGGAGTTTTGAAAATGCCTCCTGAGCATACGGGTCATCACGCAATTCCTGCTCAATCATCTTTGTCACACGGGTTTTAATGATGTCGGTTTCATTGCGGGTTTTATTGTTGTCCCACTCTTCGGGCTTTTCGCTCTTGCCCATTTTACCGACTTCATACACGCCATCCGGTTCACGAACTTCAACGCCGGTGACATGCTTATCCAGCAGTTTTTTCACCTGCTCAGCGTAGTCGTCATAATTGACCTGCTCTCCACTTACCTGCATCGCCCACTGGCGCAGGCTGGACATCTGTTTTACGGTTTCTTTATAGAGATTTCGGTCTTGTTCCGTAAAGCTCTTGTCGGTGAAGAAGGTAGCGGACTGCAGTGCCACTTTCAGGCATCCGGCAAAGGCCGTTAACGCCTCGAAGAAATCATCACGGGTTTTCTGATGGATATCGACCATCTCTCCGTCACGTTCTTCCATTTTAGGCACCAGTACCGCACGTAACTGCTCAGTATCATTTTTGTTTTTAACACCGGCAAATATGGCCCACAGCTGGTTATACAGATGCGGTAGACGCTTGTATTCAGAGCTCATGGCGCTGTACAGCCCGTCAATATCCTTGATGTCGTATCCTCCCTGCGTTCGGGAGGCGAGGTCCTGATATTTGCCGATAGTCGTGTCCAGCTCAGCCAGAATACCGCGATAATCAATCAGCAGACCGAACTTTTTTAGTGGATGCAGTCGGTTCACCCGCGCAATCGCCTGGATAAGGTTGTGGGACTTAAGCGGCTTGTCGATATACAGCACGGTATTCTTCGGCTCATCAAACCCGGTGAGCAGTTTATCGACGACTATCAGCAATTTGAGCTTCTCATCGGTATCGAAACGACTGATGACATTACGGGTATACACAGACTCATCCTGCGTGCCGACATTATCCTTCCACCATTTCGTCACTTCCGGCAGTTTGCTTTCATCCACTTCGGTATTCCCTTCCCGGGTATCCGGCGGGCTGATAACTACTGCTGACTCAAACAACCCGGCTTCATCAAGATACTTTTTATATTTGATGGCGGAAATCTTGCTGTCGCAGGCAAGTTGGCCTTTCAGCCCCTCATCAATATTCTTCGAGAAGTGCATGGCGATATCTAATGCAATCAGCCGGATGCGGTCATCTGCACTATAAACCTCACCCTTACGGGCATATTTACGCTTAAGGTCGGCTTTTTGCGCTTCGCTTAACCCATCGGTAATACGATCAAACCATGCATCTATTGCCCGGTCGTTTACCTCAAGATCAGGAATACGTTCCTCGTAAAGCAGAGGCGTCACAGCCTGATCTTCTACTGCTCGCTGCATGGTATAAGCGTGGACAATCGGCCCGAATTTATTGGTGGTCTTATCTTCTTTCAGCAAAGGTGTACCGGTAAATGCCACAAAAGCAGCATTCGGCAGGGCCAGTTTCATACGCACATGGTTTTCGCCATCCTGGCTCCGGTGTCCTTCATCAATCAGTACGATGATGTCGGGGCTGGTATTGACGCATTCAGGAAGTTTTGTCGCTGAATTAAATTTCTGGATCAGGGTGAAGATAATACGTTCTTTACCGGAGCCAATCTGTTTCGCCAGCATCTGCCCGGATGTCGCCATTGCATTGGCTTTGTCTTTTTTCCCGGCCAATTCACCGCCGGACGCAAAGGTACCGCTGAGCTGTTCCTCAAGATCTATGCGGTCTGTCACGACAACGATACGACACTGCTTCAGGCTGTCATGTAGAATCAGCGCCTTACTGAGGAACACCATGGTGTAAGATTTGCCGGAACCCGTGGTATGCCAGATAACACCACCTTCCCTGCCGCCGTCTGACCTGCGAGTACTGATGCGTTCCAGCAGTCTTTTAATACCGAATACCTGCTGATAGAGGGCGACAATTTTGCCGTTCTTTTTGTCGAACAGGGTAAAGAAGCGGGTCATCTCCAGCAGACGCTCTGGCGACAACAGACTGATTAGCAGTTTGTCCTGCCCGCTGACGGCCAGTTCACCGGCAGCAATTAACTGCTGATACCAGTTGCGATCGGCAGGCGGGCGATGGGCAAACAACGCATCAATTTGCTCAGTAGATAGCGGATGATTGCGGATGGCGTACATCTGCGCATCGGTAATATCTTCTTCACGCCATGCTGCCCAGAATTTCATCGGCGTATGACAAGTGCCATAGCGTCCGTCATGCCCGTTAATAGACAGCAGCAACTGGCTGTAGGCAAACAGTTGTGGGATTTCATCGTTGAGCTGATTGCGGATACTCTGTGATATCCCCTCGTCAATGGTAGGCCCCTTTTTACCGTGGCCGACCGGGCTTTTCGCCTCGATAACCGCCAGCGGGATACCATTCACAAAGCAGACGATGTCCGGTCTGCGGGTTTCGACACCACCTGAGCGCAGCACCGAGAACTCCTCGGCAAAGTGGAACTGGTTATTCTTCGGATGTTCCCAGTCAATCAGCGCAATGGTGGGGTTCACTTTCTTGCCGTCGACAAACTCCGTGACAGCGATACCGTAGAGCAGATGGTTATACATCCGTTCATTGGCTTTCAGCAGCCCTTCGTTCAGCGCCGGGGAACAGACCTGCGATATCAGGTTATCCAACGCTTTTTCCGATAAGCGGCATGTTTTACCGCCCACCATAAAGTAACGCTCCGACAACACTTCACGCAGAATCGGGCGTAGCACCACCTCGTCCTGTTTATAGCCCCGGCAGTCCATAATCTGTTTCGGGGATAAAAACGTCCAGCCAAGGCTGGTCAGTAATGTCAGCGCCGGAATTTTGGCGCTGTATTCTTCCTGGAATTTAGGTTGGTAGTGCTTATCCACCCGGTAATCCTTCTTGGCTAAGAGGTAAAACTGTATGTCCGTACGGACATACTCAAAATGAACGAAGACTTATGATGAAAAGAACGGCGAGTTCCGATAAAGGCGATTGTACTTGACCTGTTCTGTTTCGCCCTTGTTTACATTACCAAATTTCTCCTGATGCGTCGTACAGCAGGAACCACAGGATGCACAAATAAATCGTCCTTCTGAACATTTTTCATGTAAATCTCTGCCGTCAATTATTTCGCTGCATTTGTAACCAATACAGTGATTAATGTAGGTGATGCTGCCAACTTACTGATTTAGTGTATGATGGTGTTTTTGAGGTGCTCCAGTGGCTTCTGTTTCTATCAGCTGTCCCTCCTGTTCAGCTACTGACGGGGTGGTGCGTAACGGCAAAAGCACCGCCGGACATCAGCGCTATCTCTGCTCTCACTGCCGTAAAACATGGCAACTGCAGTTCACTTACACCGCTTCTCAACCCGGTACGCACCAGAAAATCATTGATATGGCCATGAATGGCGTTGGATGCCGGGCAACTGCCCGCATTATGGGCGTTGGCCTCAACACGATTTTACGTCACTTAAAAAACTCAGGCCGCAGCCGGTAACCTCGCGCATACAGCCGGGCAGTGACGTCATCGTCTGCGCGGAAATGGACGAACAGTGGGGATACGTCGGGGCTAAATCGCGCCAGCGCTGGCTGTTTTACGCGTATGACAGGCTCCGGAAGACGGTTGTTGCGCACGTATTCGGTGAACGCACTATGGCGACGCTGGGGCGTCTTATGAGCCTGCTGTCACCCTTTGACGTGGTGATATGGATGACGGATGGCTGGCCGCTGTATGAATCCCGCCTGAAGGGAAAGCTGCACGTAATCAGCAAGCGATATACGCAGCGAATTGAGCGGCATAACCTGAATCTGAGGCAGCACCTGGCACGGCTGGGACGGAAGTCGCTGTCGTTCTCAAAATCGGTGGAGCTGCATGACAAAGTCATCGGGCATTATCTGAACATAAAACACTATCAATAAGTTGGAGTCATTACCTGGCAAGCTTATTACAAAAAGCTAGAATAAATTTGGCAATTCGCACAAATTAACAGGAGGCAGCTCAGGCCTCCGTGGTTGAATTATTGTTTAATGGCGTTTTCTATCCATGTCGCCAAATTGTTCTTGATATCGCTATAAGCGTCGTTAAAGTTAGGTTCATATACGAGTGGTTTAATTACTCGATCGCCTCGCTTAAATGTAAATTGATCGAAAGGATTCGGTCCTTTTGTCCCATAGCCGTTACGAGGGCATTTCAGTCGATGAATATAAATACCCACCACAGCCTTACCCTCTTTCCAGGCTCTTTCGATCTCATACTTGACCCATGGGCGATTAGCCGTTTGACTCCCGATCAGTACTACTAAGCAGGATTTGCCATTTAAGCTCTGATTAATCCAATTCTTCACGCCCTGCTCAGTTCGTTTAATTTGTTCCCAAGTATTTGGGCTTACCGGTTCATCCCCCTCCAGCACTCCCATGTTACGAATCTGCTGTACCCGCATAACATCGTTATCAAAGTGAAAGCTGTAAAATACCTTACGTTTCATATCTAACCTCCTAGTTTCTTTAAAATTTCTAAAACTTTCATTTCGATATTTGCCCGATTAGCAGAGAGATCTGCAAGCTGAGCAACTTCCTTTTCCAACCAAGGGTACCGGACAAAATGTTTACTTGGATCCGTCAGCATCTCGTCAGCTAGTTCCTTGGCCATATAACCAGTGACGCCAAGTGGAAGCACGACAACCCCTGTTTCCTGAGCAATTTGAAACTCCCTTCGGACCCCATCAGCATTAACGATTCGACCATCATGGAGTTTATTCCCAAAAAGGAATATAGCGATTCCAGAAAGACCAATCATACGCTGCCGATATTCGTCCCATAGCTCGCTCAGGGCTTTATCGTTTGATGAGTGTTGAGGGAATGGCCGCATGATAAGTTGCTCTTCTGAGTACTTATCAGGCTTAGAATAAATGGCTTCAAGAGCTCCGTTGATGACCGCACTACCAATACCCCATCCAAACCCATTGACAACTCGATAGCCATTCTTCACCAAAGATGACGAAAGTATGTGTACAAAGTTTAGTGCTTCCTGTTTGTCCCAAGCGCCATACTCTTCTGCACTACCAGTGAAGTGGTTTACTGAATTTGGCCACCTGAACAGAGGTGATATGCTCACCTCAGAACAACACAGGTGCCATAATGAAAAAAAGAAATTTCAGCGCAGAGTTTAAACGCGAATCCGCTCAACTGGTCGTTGACCAGAATTACACCGTGGCAGATGCAGCCAGCGCTATGGATGTCGGCCTTTCCACAATGACGCGATGGGTGAAACAATTACGTGATGAGCGGCAGGGAAAAACACCAAAAGCCTCCCCCATTACCCCGGAACAAATTGAAATCCGTGAGCTCAGGAAAAAGCTACAACGTATTGAAATGGAAAATGAAATATTAAAAAAGGCTACCGCGCTCTTGATGTCAGACTCCCTGAACAGTTCTCGATAATCGGGAAACTCAGGGCGCGTTATCCTGTGGCCACTCTCTGCCATGTGTTCGGGGTTCATCGCAGCAGCTACAGATACTGGAAAAACCGTCCTGAAAAACCAGACGGCAGACGGGCTGTATTACGCAGTCAGGTACTTGAACTGCATGGCATCAGCCACGGCTCTGCCGGAGCAAGAAGCATCGCCACAATGGCAACCCAGAGAGGTTACCAGATGGGGCGCTGGTTTGCTGGCAGACTCATGAAAGAGCTGGGGCTGGTCAGTTGCCAGCAGCCGACTCACCGGTATAAGCGTGGCGGTCATGAGCACGTTGCTATCCCGAATCATCTTGAGCGACAGTTCGCCGTAACGGAACCAAATCAGGTGTGGTGCGGTGATGTGACCTATAGTGTGCCCGGAGTTCAGGGCGGGCATGGATGCTTAAATGAACCGCGAGTCTGTCTGGAATATTGAACCGGTAACTCACGATGAGAAACCCAACAATCCCACCGGGTGTGACGGTGGAGAACCTGAGCGGCAGTGACCTGCGGCATGCCCGCAGGGTGATGTAACCCGCTGACAACGGGGATTGAGGCGAGATCACTAAGCCGAGATGATCCTCAAGGTTAAGTACTGAAAGGCTGAAGAACATGAACCCGTTAATCCGCCTCTGTGGGTTGAAAACGTCACCACGGCCTACGTGATCTGACAGGCCGTGCAGGAGGAACTGGCAGTGATACGTAAGCACTACCGGTCGAAGGTGTTTTGACATGTATGCGAAACACCGGGGCAGCAGCGTCTATCACGCTTGCGTTGCTGACTTCTGCCAACTTGCGGCAAGCAAGGATAAAGAGTGCGACGGGCAGCCTCCTCAGTATGCCTGAGTCCAGGCAGGTAAACCGGGGAAGGTCAGCGACGGATGTTAAGGGGGCATGGCTCCGATGACGCGCTGGCTGGCGGAGCTTCCGTAGTAGTCCGCGATGGGGAAAGCCCATTACATGGCGAAGGGAAGCAGTTTGAATGTGTTTGCGACGTGAATTAACTGACCTAACGAGGTGAAGACCTTTGATAATCAGCGAAATGCAACGCAAGCTTGCCACATGGGCAGTCACCGATCCGTCCCTACGGATTCAACGGCTGCTGCGTCTGATAACACAACCAGAATGGCTGGCTGAAGCGGCGCGGATCACGCTTTCATCAAAGGGGGCCCATACCCCCGGCGTTGATGGCGTGAACAAAACAATGCTACAGGCCAGACTGGCTGTTGAGCTGCAACTCCTCAGGGATGAATTACTCTCAGGCCACTACCAGCCCTTGCCCGCCAGACGGGTTTACATCCCTAAAAGCAACGGCAAACTGCGACCACTGGGTATCCCCGCGTTGCGGGATCGTATTGTTCAGCGGGCCATGCTGATGGCGATGGAGCCGATATGGGAGAGTGATTTTCATACGCTCTCATATGGCTTCCGGCCTGAGCGCAGTGTCCACCACGCTATCCGCACGGTGAAATTACAGCTCACAGACTGTGGTGAAACCCGGGGACGCTGGGTGATTGAAGGCGACCTGTCCAGTTACTTCGACACCGTACATCATCGACTGCTGATGAAGGCTGTACGCCGCAGGATCAGTGACGCACGTTTCATGACTCTGCTGTGGAAAACCATCAAGGCGGGACATATCGATGTCGGTCTCTTTCGGGCGGCCAGTGAAGGTGTGCCACAGGGCGGTGTTATATCGCCGCTATTATCGAACATCATGCTGAATGAGTTCGATCAATACCTGCATGAGCGCTACCTGAGCGGGAAAGCCAGAAAAGATCGGTGGTACTGGAATAACAGTATCCAACGGGGCCGAAGTACGGCGGTCAGAGAAAACTGGCAGTGGAAACCCGCGGTGGCGTACTGCCGCTATGCCGATGATTTTGTCCTCATCGTCAAAGGCACCAAAGCACAGGCGGAAGCCATCAGGGAGGAGTGTCGGGGTGTGCTCGAAGGCAGTCTGAAACTCAGGCTGAACATGGATAAGACTAAAATCACCCATGTTAATGACGGCTTTATCTTTCTGGGGCACAGGATCATTCGCAAACGCAGTCGTTATGGCGAGATGCGAGTGGTCTCAACGATCCCGCAGGAGAAAGCCAGAAACTTCGCCGCATCGCTGACAGCACTGTTATCAGGCAACTACAGTGAAAGCAAAGTCGATATGGCTGAACAACTCAACCGAAAACTGAAAGGCTGGGCCATGTTCTATCAGTTCGTTGATTTTAAGGCCAAAGTCTTCAGTTATATCGACCGTGTCGTGTTCTGGAAGCTGGCTCACTGGCTGGCCCGCAAATACCGTACAGGTATCGCTTCCCTGATGAGGTGGTGGTGTAAATCACCGAAACCGGGTCAGAGCAAAACGTGGGTTTTATTTGGTAAAACCAATCACGGCAAGCTCAGCGGCGAAATACTGTACCGGTTGGTGGGGCAAGGCAAGAAGCTGTTCCGCTGGCGGCTACCCGAAGGTAATCCCTATCTGAGGACGGAGACCAAAAACACGTATACATCGCGCTTTACAGAAGTGGCAATGGCGTTCGCCAGCATTTAAATGGAGAGCCGGATGCGCTGAAAGGTGCACGTCCGGTTCGGGGAGGAGAGGCAGGGAAATAGTCCGACTACGCCCTGCCTCTTACTCTACTCTGGACGGGTAAGCGCTGGGCGTACCTCGCCGTTGTTCTCGACCTGTTCGCAAGAAAACCAGTGGGCTGGGCCATGTCGTTCTCGCCGGACAGCAGGCTCACCATGAAAGCACTGGAAATGGCATGGGAAACCCGTGGTAAGCCCGTCGGGGTGATGTTCCACAGCGATCAAGGCAGTCATTATACGAGCAGGCAGTTCCGGCAATTACTGTGGCGATACCGGATCAGGCAGAGTATGAGTCGGCGTGGAAACTGCTGGGATAACAGCCCAATGGAGCGCTTCTTCAGGAGTCTGAAGAACGAATGGGTGCCGGCGACGGGCTATGTAAGCTTCAGCGATGCAGCTCACGCAATAACGGACTATATCGTTGGATATTACAGCGCACTAAGACCGCACGAATATAATGGTGGGTTACCACCAAACGAATCAGAAAACCGATACTGGAAAAACTCTAACGCGGTGGCCAGTTTTAGTTGACCACAACAAAGCGTACTCTCAGGTTTATTGCTTTTTAGTTACATAAACCGTCAGTTAGAGTTTGTACCTGTACAACCTAGAATAACGGTAGCAACACGTTTGGGGAGGTCGCAATGTTCCGTTGTCCACTTTGTGGTGCATCTGCCCGTATCCGCACCAGTCGTCCGGAAAATGATTCAAACACTGTACGACAAAAGTATTACCAGTGTAATAACTTAGAATGCGGCGTATGCTTCTCAACACTGGAAGCTTTTCATAAGTTCACATCAAAACACACCTCCTGCGTTCACTCTTCAGGGGATATTCCGTGGCATGAGCTGCCAGCTTCACACAAGGGAAACAATCAGATGAGTTTGCCTTTACCTCAGAATTAACAAGCAGAATTGCCGGAGTAGCAAAAAAGCGATAGATTACGCGCGGGTGCCTTTCGGCTGATGGTCGGAGGGAATACCCGAAGGCCAGATGTGGAAAGGCCCCGGAAAAACATCTCTGTTTAACCGAGGCCCTAACCGCATTACCTTGACAAGTGAAAGGTTAGCGCCTCTCCGGAAAAGGAGCAAGTGCTATGTCGCAAAAATCGCTTACGGCCATCACGTTCTGCGTGACGGCAATCCTCATCATCTGGATGCTGCACGGTTCGCTGTGCGAAATACGGATGAGCTTCTGGGGAGCGGAGTTTGCGGCGTTCTTACAGTGTAAGCAGTAAGGAAACCGCGACGGGGGAGCAATCCCCCGTCAATCGGTTGCCAGGGTAAGGTCGATAAGGCACCCTATCTCATAGAGATGAATAACAAACCCGCAGCGTAAAAACTGCGGGGTTTCTTTTTGGAACTCTCACTAGCTAGTGTACCGTTAGCGGCACATAATGCTCGCACAACAAACCAGTTAAAAGAGATTACTCAGCATTCTCCTGCTTCCATTGCCGGATCATTTCATCGGTAACATCACTCTCATAACATACCACGTCATACCCTCCAGTACGGCTATATGCACTGCGTCCACCACATCTACTACCATTCCTTGCATGATTATAAGGACACGCACAATTGCCTGGATAAGATTCAATGGATTCTTTAATTATTTCTTTCTTGATCTGAGCATCTGACTTTCCTTTTGCTGCATACCCACTAAAAGATACCAAACAAAGGCAGATTGCCATTAATAAACCACATCGCATACCGATACACTCTATTACTAACCAATCATAGCCCACATCATAAAATCGAGATGAGGAGTACAACACCTTTAACAAGAAGGTGCCATCACGATAATATGTCGTGCAATTCATCAAAAAAAAGATCTATATCAAAGAGATAGAGTTATTATCAGTGCTGCAGACATCAGCATTCGAGGCAGCAGAAAAACAGTTAATCTAACGAATTTGTATTTTCTCAGGATGTTGTCAGATTAAAAAAGATAGATTAGCGCAGACACCTTTTGGCGGGTGGTAGGAGGAAAAATGAAGTTGAGTGGGAAGATCCCAGAAAAAATTTTGATTTAACCAAGGCCCTAGTTCAACATGCGAAATGCAGATTAGTTGCAGGAGAGTTCTGCTTCACCCTTAGAGCTTCAACAGACGTGCACTATCATTGTTTCTGCATATCGCCACATCATCGCCACTTTACCGCCATTGCACAAAATACAAATACAAAAAAACCACCCGAAGGTGGTTTCACGACACTGCTTATTGCTTTGATTTTATTCTTATCTTTCCCATGGTACCCGGAGCGGGACTTGAACCCGCACAGCGCGAACGCCGAGGGATTTTAAATCCCTTGTGTCTACCGATTCCACCATCCGGGCTCGGGAAGAAAGTGGAGGCGCGTTCCGGAGTCGAACCGGACTAGACGGATTTGCAATCCGCTACATAACCGCTTTGTTAACGCGCCAAATTCTTCAGGCCTTTCAACCAGACATCCGCTTGAGGCCGATGTCTTTTAAACTGGAGCGGGAAACGAGACTCGAACTCGCGACCCCGACCTTGGCAAGGTCGTGCTCTACCAACTGAGCTATTCCCGCATTCATCAAGCAATCAGTTAATCACTTGATTTTATTATCGTCTGGCAATCAGTGCCGCCGTTCGATGCGTTGCATTCTACTTACCTGGCGCGATGAGTCAACGATATTTTTCACCACTTTTGATCGTTTGCTGAAAATTACGCCGAAACGATCACTGATCAAGCAAATCTGCACGCGCAGCGCTCAAATATTGCAACATTGACCACAGAGTCAGTACCGCAGCCACAAAGAAAAGTGCAATACCGGCGTACTCAACCCAAATGTTCGGACGCCACAGCAGCCAGGCCAACGCCACCATCTGGGCAGTGGTTTTCACTTTCCCAATCCAGGAGACGGCCACGCTACTGCGTTTACCCAACTCCGCCATCCATTCGCGTAGCGCAGAAATAATAATTTCACGGGCGATCATCGTTGCCGCCGGTAATGTCACCCACCAGCTGTGATAATGCTCGGTTACCAGCACCATGGCGATAGCCACGAGAACTTTATCTGCGACAGGGTCAAGGAAAGCACCAAACCGGGTACTCTGGTTCCAGCGGCGTGCCAGAAAACCATCGAACCAGTCAGTCACCGCCGCGACGCAGAAAATGAGCGCGGCGGCAAACGGCGACCAGGTGACAGGCAGATAAAAGACCAATACAAAGAATGGGATAAGGATGACACGGAACAGTGTAAGCAACGTAGGGATATTAAATTGCATAATGACGGGTAACTATCTGTTGTCAGTAAGATTACCCCTATGTTGCTACAGAGACATCAATGTTTCAACGACCAGAAGATCTTTTCTGCCAGACCTTGCGAAATACCCGGCACTTTTGCAATTTCCTCGACGCTGGCGTTACGTAAACCTTGCAAACCGCCCATATATTTCAACAACATTTGCCGACGTTTTGGCCCGACGCCTTCAATGGTTTCCAGGGAACTGGTATTTTTGACTTTCGCCCGTTTTTTACGGTGCCCGCCAATCGCGTGATCATGTGATTCATCGCGAATATGCTGGATAACATGCAGCGCGGGTGAATCTGGCGGCAAACTAAATCCCTCACCTTCCGGCTCAAAGAACAGCGTTTCCAGTCCAGCCTTACGATCTGCTCCTTTGGCAACGCCAAGTAGCAGCGGATGATTTTTATCCCATGAGACATCCAGTTCGGCGAAGACATTTTTCGCCTGCGCAAGCTGGCCTTTGCCGCCGTCGATAAGGATCACATCCGGGATCTTACTGTCGTCAATGGCTTTACCATAACGCCGACGCAGCACCTGATTCATCGCCGCATAATCATCGCCCGGCGTGATGCCAGTAATGTTATAGCGCCGATACTCCGCACGCAGCGGGCCGTTAGCATCAAACACCACACAGGAAGCGACGGTTTGTTCACCCATGGTATGGCTGATGTCAAAGCACTCCATCCGCTTCACTTCCGGTAATTTCAACACGCTGGCAAGCGCGGTCAGTCGCTGGTGAACGGTAGATTGCTGCGAAAGTTTGCTGGTTAAGGCCGTCGCCGCATTGGTGCGCGCGAGTTTCAGATAACGCGCCCGATCGCCGCGAGGTTTGGTTTGAACATTAATCTTGCGTCCCGCCAGTTCTGAAAGGGAATCGGCGAGCAGCGTTTTATCGCTAAGATTAAAATCGAGCAGGATCTCACCCGGTAAGGTGCGCATCTGGCTGCCTTGTAAATAGAACTGACCTACGAAGGTTTCCACCACCTCGCTCAGTTCCGTACCGCCCGGCACTTTCGGGAAATAGCTGCGGCTGCCGAGCACTTTACCCTGACGAATGAACAATACGTGGACACAAGCCATGCCCGCATCGAACGCCACACCAATAACGTCAAGGTCGTCGCCGGTATTGGACACAAACTGTTTTTCGGTGACGCGTCGCACCGCCTGAATTTGGTCGCGAATACGTGCCGCTTCTTCAAACTCCAGATTCTGGCTGGCAGTTTCCATACGACTAATGAGTTGCGTAAGCACCTGATCATCTTTACCAGACAAAAACAGGCGCACATACTCGACCTGCTGAGCGTATTCTTCTTCACTCACCAGTCCTTCAACGCACGGTCCCAGACAGCGCCCTATCTGATATTGCAGACACGGACGCGAGCGATTGCGATAAACACTATTTTCGCACTGGCGAATGGGGAAAATCTTTTGCAGTAGCGCCAGAGTTTCACGTACGGCATAGCCATTCGGGAACGGGCCGAAATATTCACCTTTGGCATGCTTCGCACCACGATGCATCGCCAGACGCGGGTGGGTATCGCCACTCAGGAAGATAAAAGGATAAGATTTATCATCGCGTAGCAAAACGTTGTAACGCGGCTGATAGAGTTTGATGTAGTTGTGTTCCAGCAACAGCGCTTCGGTTTCTGTATGCGTAACCGTTACATCAATTTGCTGGATCTGGGCGACCAGCGCTTCGGTTTTGCGCGAAGCGAGGTTGCTGCGGAAATAGCTGGAAAGCCGTTTTTTCAGGTCTTTCGCTTTGCCGACATAGATAACCGTACCACCAGCATCGTACATGCGATAAACGCCTGGCTGGCTGGTTACGGTTTTTAAAAACGCTTTTGCGTCAAACTGATCACTCACTGACTTGATAATGTCTCCGCATTACACAGACCATGGCGAATTGCCAGGTGAGTCAGCTCAACATCGCCATGAATGTTTAGTTTACTGAACATACGATAGCGGTAGCTGTTCACCGTTTTCGGACTGAGATTGAGCTGTTCTGAGATCTCATTGACCTTCTGGCCCTTAGTGATCATCAGCATAATCTGCAATTCACGTTCAGACAAACTGGCAAATGGGCTTTCTGTTTTTTCTGGTTCGATCTGGCTTAACGCCATTTGTTGAGCGATATCAGAAGCAATGTAACGCTGCCCAGAATAGACAGAACGAATCGCACTCACGACTTCCTGCGGAGCCGCGCCTTTGCTGAGGTAGCCCGCAGCACCTGCCTGCATGACTTTCGCTGGTAAAGGGTTTTCTGTATGGACCGTAAGCATGATGATTTTAACATCAGCTGTGGAACGCGCGATTTTACGCGTCGCCTCAAGACCGCCAATGCCCGGCATACTCATGTCCATTAGCACCACGTCAACGGCATTTGTCCGGCACCACTTAACGGCGTCTTCACCGCACGATGCCTCTCCGACGACTTTTATACCCTTTATATCTTCCAGAATGCGTCGTATCCCTGCGCGCACCAGTTCGTGGTCATCAACAAGTAGAACGTTGATCAAAGGAATATCTCCAGAAATAGGGATAACGCTACTGATAGTTAGTCATTCGTATATTAGCGGTTTTTATTGCAACTTTGAAACGTTAAAAATGGTGGGTATTCGATTTTTCTCTCGTTTTTGTCAATTCGATTGTCCACAGTTATGGTCACGCCCGTCACCAACGGCTTACCGGATCGTTTCACAGTAAGCCCTACGATGAAATGTGACAAAAATTGACTTTATTCAGCAAAAATGAAAATCAGCCCGCTGAATATGTAACATTAATTAACCCGAACAATACGGGCAAAAAACATTCATGATAAAAATATTTATTGGTCATTATATTAACGTATTTTATAGCACTGCCGATATCGCGCTCAAAAAACAACCACTGCTATTTTTAGCAAAGCTTATGGTATACTCCGCCGCCTTAACATTTTTCACCGCAAATTTTCATTGCAACATGACGAGGAAAATAAATGAGTACGCCTGATTTTTCTACTGCCGAGAATAATCAAGAACTGGCAAATGAAGTCTCCTGCCTGAAAGCGATGCTGACGCTGATGCTGCAGGCGATGGGACAAGCTGACGCGGGCCGCGTGATGTTAAAGATGGAAAAACAGCTTGCGCTGATCGAAGACGAAACCCAGGCTGCAGTATTTTCCAAAACGGTTAAGCAAATTAAACAAGCCTACCGTCAGTAATATAAAACCGGCTGAGAGCGTGCCTTTCAGCCGGTTTTTGCATCTGGCACGCAGAAAGAAAAGCGATCAAATTAAGCCAGTAGCGGCCGCGTAACAGGCCACCTGGGTCTTATTTGGTGCATTGATTTTTTTCTGCATGTTTTTCTGATGGAAATTGACCGTATTCTCAGAGATTGACAAAATCATCGCTATCTCTGCTGATGTCTTCCCTTCCGCCGTCCATTTCAGAATTTCTTTTTCGCGCTTGCTGAAATTCATCTCTGGCGTCATCACTATTTCATCATTTAAACGCATCAGAGCCATCAGACTTTCGCGCACCAGTAACTGCATTTTTAATTGCAGTTCATCACTAAGAATGGGTATTTCGCGAGCGCTGCAACGGGAAAAGGACAAAAAGCCCAACGCCCGATTTGGCAGCATTAAATACTGAGTGACACCGCGGCGTAAACCATGTGCGCGCGCGGCTTCCCATAACGGCTGTGCTTCGCTGAATAAGTCATCATTCCACATTAAATGGCCCTGACTAAAGTTTTCAGGGTTCAGCACCGGATCAATTGCGAGAAAGTTTTTTGCCTGATAATAACTAACCCACGCCTCAGGGTAATTGGTGTAGAAAGCCACTTTAGGTCGCGTGAATGGTACCGGGTGGCGAACACATAACGAATAGTAATCGTACTCCAGCTGCTGAGCCTGAAGCTCTATTTCATGGTAGACCTCTTCTGCGGCCTCCATCCTCTGAAAACGCAACAGCATCGTGCGACGCCAGCTGAAAAAATCCGTATCCTGCATAGTAAACCGCAACGCCCCTGAGAGTGAGTATCATTTATAATGATAATTCAAACTATCACATAAATAAGATTTATATATAATTTATATTATTCAGGCAATGAATTACTTTTGCAAGCCATCGCATTCTCTTATGTTATTAATGAGTTATGCTGATTTGTTAAGCAGTTTTATCACGCTTGAAATGGCGTCCCGCCCCGACAGGTGAATCGTCGGGGCTGATTTTTTCTTATTATTGCAGCAGAAACTTCTCGAGGAACTGTCGGGTGCGAGGCTGCTGGGGATCGGCAAATAACGCTTTTGCTGCCCCCTGCTCGACTATCCGCCCCTGGTCCATAAAAATCGCCCGGTCCGCAACATCCCGGGCAAAGCTCATTTCGTGCGTCACAATCACCATCGTGCGCTTTTCCTGCGCCAGCTGGCGGATTGTGTTCAGGACTTCGCCCACCAGCTCTGGATCCAGCGCTGACGTTGGCTCGTCAAACAAAATCACCTCAGGACGCATTGCCAGCGCACGCGCAATCGCTACACGCTGCTGTTGACCGCCAGACAAACGACGTGGATAGCTGGTTTCTTTACCGGCCAGCCCAACTTTCGCCAGCAGCTCGCGAGCGCGCGCCGTGGCCTCTTCTTTCGGTTCGCCTTTGACGATCACCGGCCCTTCAATAATGTTTTCCAGCACCGTACGATGCGGAAACAAATTAAAGTTCTGGAAGACAAACCCGACGTGCTGACGCAACTGGCGAATCAGCGATTTTTGCTGACTTAATGAACGTGCAGTATCAATAGTGATATCGCCAACGGTGATCGTTCCCGCTTCCGGTTGTTCCAGCAGATTTATGCTGCGTAGCAACGTGGTTTTGCCGGAACCACTCGGACCGATAATTGCCACCACTTCGCCAGGCTTTACCTCGAGGTCGATACCGTGCAGCACCGTCTGACCGTGGAATTTTTTCACCAGGTTCTTAACTTCAATGGCACTCATTTGGGTTCTCTCTCCTGGCGATTAAGTTGATTCTCAAAATGGTTCTGCAACGTCGATAACACAGTCGCCATGATCCAGTAGATGAGCGAAGCCGCCAGGTACATGGTGAACACATCCAGCGTGCGCGAGGTAATCAACTGCGCCTGACGGAACAGCTCCGGCACCTGGATTGTCGCGGCCAGCGACGTATCTTTTACCAGACTGATAAAGCTGTTCGACAGCGGCGGCAACGCCACCCGCGCCGCCTGTGGCAAAATCGCGCGACGCATGGTCTGCCACGGCGTCATACCAATACTGGCAGCGGCTTCCCACTGACCTTTATCAATAGAAGAAATGGCGGCGCGCAGCGTTTCGGCGGCATAGGCGGCAGTGTTCAGCGACAGACCAATCATTGCTGACGGAATGGGATCTAATTCGATACCAAACTGCGGCAGGCCGTAATAGATCATAAACAGTTGTGCGATGAGCGGCGTACCACGAAAAATAGAGATATAAAAACGCGCCAGCCAGCGCACGGGCCAGATTGGCGACAGGCGCATCAGCGCGAGAATAAACCCGAGTAGTAAGCCAAAAAACATGCCGCCGATACTGAGTTGCAGGGTATACCCAGCCCCTTTCAACAGGAACGGCAAGGAATCAATAACCAGTTGTATACTTTCTTGCATGAGCGTTCCCGGAGCTAAACGTGGGGATGATAGGCGAACAGCGCAGGCGCGCCGCCGGTATGAATAAACAGAATCGGCCCTTCATCTTTGAAGCGTTTCTGACTGATACCGTCAATCAGCCCCGCCATCGCTTTTCCGGTATACACAGGATCAAGCAGAATGCCTTCCAGACGCGCCAGCAATTTCACTGCTTCCATGCCTTCGTCGTTCGGCACGCCGTAGCCAGGTGCAAAATAGTCATCCCAGAGTAAAATTTCCGCTGATGCGGTCAGCTCCAGTTCTTTCGCAATCGCCTGTTGTAGGTTAACCACTTTCGGCAATTGATCGGCAACGGAACGCGACACGGTCACGCCAATCAGTTCGCTTTCAGGCATCAGGTGTTCCAGCCCAACAGCCAATCCGGCGTGAGTTCCGGCACTGCCCGATGCGACCACCACCGACGAAATATTAACCGCCCCTTCACACTGTTGCGCGATTTCCAGCGCACTCTCCACATAACCCAGCGCGCCCAGAGCATTAGAACCGCCAACCGGAATGACATACGGGCGAAAGCCTTGTGCTTCGACTCGCGTCGCCAGCTCTTCCAGTTGGGCATTGGGATCGGTCAGTGCGTCGCACATTTCAATCTGGGTATTGAACAGATCCAGCAACAAACGATTGCCGTTGGTTAAATAGTTTTCTGCGGTTGTGCCAATAGGATTTTCCAGCAGCGCCACGCAGTGCAGGCCGAGTTTCGCCGCAACTGCGGCAGTCTGCCGCACATGGTTAGACTGGATCGCGCCGGCAGTAATCAGCGTATCGGCACCTTCGCGCAGGGCATCTGCCGCGAGAAATTCCAGCTTACGTAATTTATTGCCGCCCATTGCCATGGGTGTGACGTCATCCCGTTTGATGAAAATTTCCCGTCCAAGATAATCAGAAAAGCGCGGCAGATATTCGAGCGGCGTTGGCGCGCCGATAAACTCCAGCCGTGGAAAACGGGTTAAATTATGCAGTGGCATAATAGCCTCCGATGTGTGTTGTTGTGATTTTCTTATTATGCACGCTGAAAACGCGTAAATAAAAAAGGCGCTAGTGAAAGCGCCCTTTTTTGTCATTATGCTGATTATTTGGTCACATCAGCACCAAACCATTTTTCGGAAAGGGCTTGCAGAGTGCCATCTTTTTGCATTTCCGCAATTGCATCGTTCACTGCTTTCAGCAGGTCTTCATTTCCTTTACGCAGCGCCACGCCAGACTCCTGACGGGAGAATGCTTCACCGGTTACTGCCAGCGTATCGTTGGTTTTCTTCACCAGATCCAGCGCCGCCAGACGGTCAACGAGGATCGCATCGATACGGCCTACGCGCAGATCCTGATATTTGGTCGGGTCATCATCATAGGTACGCACATCGACGCCCTGAACATTCTGCCGCAGCCACTCTTCATAGTTGGTGCCCAGACCGACACCCACTTTTTTGCCTTTCAGATCAGCAGCCGTTTTAATGGTGCCTTCGTTACCTTTTTTCACCAGCGCCTGAATACCAGAAATGGTGTACGGGGTAGAGAAATCGTATTTTTTCTTGCGCTCATCAGAAATGGTGACCTGATTAATCACCACATCAATACGTTTAGAGTCCAGCGACGCCAGCATACCGTCCCATTTGGTCGGTTTTAGTGACGCCTCAACGCCAAGATGTTTTGCCAGCTGTTGGGCAAATTCTACTTCAAAACCGGTTAATTTGCCGTCATCCCCCTGAAAACTGAACGGCGGATAAGTTCCTTCCAGCCCTACCAGTAGCGTACCGCGCTCTTTGACTTTATTAAGCAGACCTTCATCTGCAAAACTTTTAACGCTCATGCCCGCAACCAGCGCCACGGCCATCACACCCATCAATGCCTGACGTCCCAGATGTGCTAATTTCATATTCACCCCGAATGTTGTTATGTCTGTTTGCAGTGTAGAGCCATTGTTTGTAAACACAAAAACAACTCCGCTACATCTTATTCTTATTTAATATATATCAGAAGCAGGCAGGCTGGAGGATTTCTGCACAAGTCCGCTACACGTTTGACGCTGATAGTGTTGATACTTCCGTAATGCGATGCGGTAATTGTTGGTGCTGGTGGTGGGCAGCCACGGGGCGAGGATTTCATCAAGGAAACCGTCCTGCAGCGGATCGAGGGAAATATTTTGCTCGTGTAGATGATTCCCCAAACGGCGCAAACGAACGACATATTCACGCACCGTACCTGGGCTCATTTCAGTTTGCTCAAAAAGAAATTGCTTAAAGCCGATAATATCGAAAAAATCACTCTGCGTTTTGCAATGTAAATCACCGCAAAATCGGCACAATGCCGCCCATGATTTTTGTTCCGTTTGCCAGCCATTTTCATCAAGCAGCGCGTCCAGGCGGGAAATCTCGATTTTATTCACTATTTTGCCGTCGCGAACGAGGGTAATGCGATCGAGTAATTTACGGCAATGCGCGCAATGAGTCTGGCTGTGTTTAAAGTCTTTAAGATAGCGGCTTAATGGCCGTCTTTTCAGGTGCTGCACCATCATTAAGAACTCCTGGTAGTCAAAATTAAAGTGCGGCATTTACTGACGTTATAACTTACCCAGTTTAGTGCGTAACCGTTTAATGGCCTGGCTGTGTAACTGACTGACCCGCGATTCCCCGACCTCCAGCACCGCGCCAATCTCTTTGAGATTCAGCTCTTCCTGGTAATAGAGGGTTAATACCAGTTTTTCGCGCTCCGGCAACGTTTCGATAGCTTCCATCACCCGCTGGCGCAGATTACTGTCCAGCAGTTGTTGTAGCGGGTTTTCTCGCTGATGATCATCAGTAACCAGTTCGATGCTATCGCCGTGCTCTTCGCGCCACTCATCGTAGGAGAAGAGCTGGCTGTTATTGGTGTCGAGCAACATTTGGCGATAATCGGCAATATCGATCCCTAAACGTTCCGCTACCTCAGTTTCCGTGGCGTTGCGGCCAAGTTCCTGCTCCAGTTGCCCTATTGCCTGTGCCACTTCACGCGCGTTGCGTCGCACGCTGCGCGGCACCCAGTCACGGCTGCGAAGTTCATCCAGCATAGCGCCACGGATACGCTGCACTGCGTAAGTTGTAAATGCCGTTCCTTGTAGGGCGTCATAGCGTTCGACGGCATTAAGTAACCCAATGCCGCCCGCCTGTAGCAGATCGTCAAGTTCCACGCTCGCGGGCAGTCGAACCTGCAGGCGCAATGCTTCGTGACGCACCAGCGGGACATAACGCTGCCACAGCGAGTGTTTATCCATTACACCTTCAGCGGTATAGAGTGAATTCACGATAAACAGCCCTGCGTTATATGAGTTATCGGCATGATTATCCGTTTCTGCAGGGTTTTTAATCGGACGATTAGTGGGTGAAATGAGGGGTTATTTGGGGGTTATCGGTAAATTGCGGGCAGAAAAAACCCCGCCGTTGGCGGGGAAGCACGTTGCTGACAAATTACCATTCATGTTGCCGGATGCGGCGTAAACGCCTTATCCGGCCTACAAAAATGTGCAAATTCAATAAATTGCAATTCCCCTTGTAGGCCTGATAAGCGCAGAGCATCGGGCAATTTGGCGTTGCCGTCAGTCTCAGTTAATCAGGTTACGGCGATTAACCCTGCAGCAGAGACAGAACCTGCTGCGGTACCTGGTTGGCTTTTGCCAGCACGGAGTTACCGGCCTGCTGGATAATCTGCGCTTTCGACATGTTGGACACTTCGGTCGCATAGTCAGCGTCCTGAATACGGGACTGCGCTTCAGACAGGTTGGTAGTGGTGTTGTTCAGGTTGGCAATGGCAGAATCCAGACGGTTCTGAACGGCACCGAGAGAAGAGCGGAATTTATCAACAGATGCAATTGCATCATCAAGAGCCTTAAGCGGGTCAGCTGTTAAATTGCTTGGCGCGGTTGTAGATGCACCAATAGATAAAACACCAGCATCACTGATATTAGCGGCATTGAAAGTTGATTGATTAGTTGTTACATCTTTGGTCTGAATGATATAAGCATCATTGCCGCTTTTATCTTTATACACGACAAGCGATTGGTTGGCTTTAAGTGCAGAAGCATCCAATTTTACATCGCGGCCAACAGTAGTTACTTCCGTCGCTGCAGTAGGAGTAGTTCCACTTTCATTTGTAGAGTTGAAGTTAATTTCACCCTTACTAGTATCTACTTCGGCATCGTAGTACTTACTACTTTTAGTGTCATTTACATAGTACTTACCGTCTTTCTCAACTAATTTTAGGGTACCTAACGATCCTGAAGCTTTATCTTTAAAGTCGCCAGCACCTACTGCCACTTGCTTATTGATGGTGGCCCCATCTTTAACACTGGTGCCCAAGTTTGTAGCATCAAAACTGGAGAGGTTTAGTGTAGATGAATCGATCTTTTTCAGATCAATAGTGATAGTCTGTCCATCATTTGCCCCAACCTGAATGTTCATTTTCCCATCTTTAGCCAAAACATTCACGCCGTTAAATTGAGTCTGACTTGAAACACGATCAATCTCTTCCAGGCGAGATTTGATTTCGTCCTGGATAGAAGACAGGTCAGACTCAGAGTTAGTACCGGTGGTCGCCTGAACAGTCAGCTCACGCACACGCTGTAAGTTGTTGTTAATTTCGGACAGCGCGCCTTCGGTGGTCTGCGCAACAGAAATACCGTCGTTGGCGTTACGTGCAGCCTGAGTCAGGCCTTTAATGTTAGAAGTAAAACGGTTAGCAATCGCCTGACCCGCGGCGTCATCCTTCGCGCTGTTAATACGCAAGCCAGAAGACAGACGCTCGATAGAACTCGACAGCGCAGACTGGTTCTTGTTGATATTATTTTGAGTGATCAGCGAGAGGCTGTTGGTATTAATGACTTGTGCCATGATTCGTTATCCTATATTGCAAGTCGTTGATTACGTTTTGGGTTTCCACCCGTCGGCTCAATCGCCGTCAACCCTGTTATCGTCTGTCGTAAAACAACCTTTAGAATTTTTTTCACAAACAGCCATTTTTTGTTAGTCGACGAAATACTCTTTTCTCTGCCCCTTATTCCCGCTATTAAAAAAAACAATTAAACGTAAACTTTGCGCAATTCAGGCCGATAACCCCGGTATTCGTTTTACGTGTCGAAAGATAAAAGGAAATCGCATGGCAAGTATTTCATCGCTGGGAGTCGGGTCAGGCCTGGATTTAAGTTCAATCCTAGATAGCCTCACCGCCGCGCAAAAAGCGACGCTAACCCCTATTTCAAATCAGCAATCGTCGTTTACCGCTAAACTTAGCGCCTACGGTACGCTGAAAAGCGCGCTGACGACTTTCCAGACCGCCAATACTGCATTGTCTAAAGCCGATCTTTTTTCCGCCACCAGCACCACCAGCAGCACCACCGCGTTCAGTGCCACCACCGCGGGTAACGCCATCGCCGGGAAATACACCATCAGCGTCACCCATCTGGCGCAGGCGCAAACCCTGACCACGCGCACCACCAGAGATGATACAAAAACGGCGATCGCCACCAGCGACAGCAAACTCACCATTCAACAAGGCGGCGACAAAGATCCGATTTCCATTGATATCAGCGCGGCTAACTCGTCTTTAAGCGGGATCCGTGATGCCATCAACAACGCAAAAGCAGGCGTAAGCGCAAGCATCATTAACGTGGGTAACGGTGAATATCGTCTGTCAGTCACATCAAATGACACCGGCCTTGACAATGCGATGACACTCTCGGTCAGCGGTGATGATGCGCTACAAAGTTTTATGGGCTATGACGCCAGTGCCAGCAGCAACGGCATGGAGGTCTCGGTCGCCGCCCAGAATGCACAGCTGACGGTCAATAACGTCGCCATTGAGAACAGCAGCAACACCATCAGCGACGCGCTGGAAAACATCACCCTGAACCTGAACGATGTCACCACAGGCAACCAGACGCTGACCATCACTCAGGACACCTCCAAAGCGCAAACGGCGATTAAAGACTGGATGAATGCCTATAACTCGCTAATAGATACCTTCAGCAGCCTGACCAAATACACCGCCGTAGATGCGGGAGCTGATAGCCAGAGTTCTAGCAATGGCGCACTGCTCGGCGACTCCACGTTGCGGACGATTCAGACGCAGTTGAAGTCGATGCTGAGTAATACCGTCAGTTCTTCCAACTATAAAACGCTGGCGCAGATTGGTATCACGACCGATCCCAGCGATGGCAAACTGGAACTGGATGCCGACAAACTCACCGCTGCACTGAAAAAAGATGCCAGCGGCGTAGGTGCATTGATTGTTGGCGATGGTAAAAAAACCGGCATCACGACCACCATCGGCAGCAACCTGACCAGTTGGCTTTCGACAACGGGCATTATTAAAGCCGCTACCGATGGCGTTAGTAAGACCCTGAATAAATTAACTAAAGACTACAACGCCGCCAGCGATCGCATTGATGCGCAGGTCGCGCGCTATAAAGAACAATTTACCCAACTGGACGTTTTAATGACCTCGTTAAACAGCACCAGCAGCTACTTAACGCAGCAGTTCGAAAACAACAGTAATTCCAAGTAAGCAATATTCATCGGGAGACAGGTCATGTACGCGGCAAAAGGCACCCAGGCCTATGCACAAATTGGCGTCGAAAGCGCCGTAATGAGCGCCAGCCAGCAGCAGCTGGTCACCATGCTATTTGATGGAGTGCTGAGCGCACTGGTTAGAGCACGCCTGTTTATGCAGGACAACAATCAGCAAGGCAAAGGCGTCTCTTTGTCAAAAGCGATCAACATCATTGAGAACGGACTGCGGGTGAGTCTTGATGAAGAGAGCAAAGACGAACTAACCCAAAACTTGATTGCTCTTTATAGCTATATGGTCAGGCGCTTGCTGCAAGCCAATTTACGCAACGATGTCTCCGCAGTCGAAGAAGTGGAAGCATTAATGCGCAATATTGCCGATGCCTGGAAAGAGTCTTTACTCACCCCTTCTTTGATTCAGGACCCAGTCTGATGAACCACGCACCGCATTTGTATTTCGCCTGGCAACAACTCGTCGAAAAAAGCCAGCTCATGTTACGCCTGGCAACAGAAGAACAATGGGACGAACTCATCGCCAGCGAGATGGCGTATGTGAATGCGGTGCAGGAGATTGCACATCTGACTGAAGAGATTGACCCGTCCACCACGATGCAGGAGCAGCTCCGCCCGATGCTGCGCCTGATTCTCGACAACGAAAGCAAGGTAAAGCAGTTATTACAGATTCGGATGGATGAACTGGCGAAACTGGTCGGTCAGTCATCGGTGCAAAAATCGGTGTTAAGTGCCTATGGCGATCAGGGCGGCTTTGTGCTGGCTCCGCAAGATAACTTATCGTGAATCTTAACGAGCTAATGGCTCGCGAATAATCCGATTACGGCTACGCTTCAAATGTTCCCCTTGAATGGAGTCGAAGAATGCGTAATCCCACGCTGTTACAATGTTTTCACTGGTATTACCCGGAAGGCGGTAAGCTCTGGCCTGAACTGGCCGAGCGCGCCGACGGTTTTAATGATATTGGTATCAATATGGTCTGGTTGCCGCCCGCCTATAAAGGCGCATCGGGCGGGTATTCGGTCGGCTACGACTCCTATGATTTGTTTGATTTAGGCGAGTTTGATCAGAAAGGCAGCATCCCTACTAAATATGGTGATAAAGCACAACTGCTGGCCGCCATTGACGCCCTGAAACGTAATGACATTGCGGTGCTGCTGGACGTGGTAGTCAACCACAAAATGGGCGCGGATGAAAAAGAAGCTATTCGCGTGCAGCGTGTAAATGCTGATGACCGTACGCAAATTGACGAAGAAATCATTGAGTGTGAAGGCTGGACGCGTTACACCTTCCCCGCTCGTGCCGGGCAATACTCGCAGTTTATCTGGGATTTCAAATGTTTTAGCGGTATCGACCATATCGAAAACCCTGATGAAGATGGCATTTTTAAAATTGTTAACGACTATACCGGAGAAGGCTGGAACGATCAGGTTGATGATGAACTCGGTAATTTCGATTATCTGATGGGGGAGAATATCGATTTTCGCAATCATGCCGTGACGGAAGAGATTAAATACTGGGCGCGCTGGGTGATGGAACAAACGCAATGCGACGGCTTTCGTCTTGATGCGGTCAAACATATTCCGGCATGGTTTTATAAAGAGTGGATCGAACACGTACAGGAAGTTGCGCCAAAGCCGTTGTTTATTGTGGCTGAATACTGGTCGCATGAAGTCGATAAACTGCAAACGTATATTGATCAGGTGGAAGGCAAAACCATGCTGTTTGATGCGCCGCTGCAGATGAAATTCCATGAAGCATCGCGCATGGGTCGCGACTACGACATGACGCAGATCTTCACTGGGACGCTGGTGGAAGCCGATCCTTTTCACGCCGTAACCCTCGTTGCCAACCACGACACCCAACCGTTGCAAGCCCTCGAAGCCCCCGTCGAACCGTGGTTTAAACCGCTGGCGTATGCCTTAATTTTGTTGCGGGAAAATGGCGTTCCTTCGGTGTTCTATCCGGACCTCTACGGTGCACATTACGAAGATGTCGGTGGTGACGGGCATACCTATCCGATAGATATGCCAATAATCGAACAGCTTGATGAGTTAATTCTCGCCCGTCAGCGTTTCGCCCACGGTGTACAGACGTTATTTTTCGACCATCCGAACTGCATTGCCTTTAGCCGCAGTGGCACCGACGAATATCCCGGCTGCGTGGTGGTCATGTCGAACGGAGATGATGGCGAAAAAACCATTCATCTGGGAGAGAATTACGGCAATAAAACCTGGCGTGATTTTCTGGGGAACCGGCAAGAGAGCGTAGTGACAGACGAAAACGGCGAAGCGACCTTCTTTTGCAACGGCGGCAGCGTCAGCGTGTGGGTTATCGAAGAGGTGATTTAAATCCATCCCCGGCGGCAAGCCGGGGAGATTTCATTACGGCAGTGGCGTCGGTAACGGCGCTTTATCCAGCGCGGCGGCACACTCTGCCGTCGGGCGATCCACACGCTCCATCGTCATACCATCGTACTCAATGGTGTTACCGTCACGCTCAACCTCGTACAGCTCACGTTTTACGGTAACGTTAGTGAGATCATCAGACATCAATGTCAACTTACCCGGCACGGCAATCACCCGCTGCCACTGACGGCAATCCAGGGTATCGCCCTCTTTAGTGACAATGAGGCTGCCTATCGCTTCCGGACTGACCAACGCACGTTGCGGCCCTTTGGTCTGCCAGTAGCCCGCCAGCCAGTCCGGCGCGGGGGTTTTCACGACATTGTTATAGTTTTCGACTTCGGCACAGCCCGCCAGCAACATGAGCGCACCTGCAATTGCGAGTTTTTTCATCATTCGTCCTGCATGAGAAGAAAAGAGGATTGTGGCATTAAAGCCCTGATGTCGCCAGCCTTTCCAGGTTCAGAGAGAAATTTGATCTAACCATTATTTTTGTGAATTATTACCCCGAAAATAAATTTGCATGGTGTATGATTCGCGACTCTTGTTTCAAACCTTCTGAGTTCAGAGGCTACATTCATGTCATGGCAGCAATTCAAACACGCCTGGTTGATTAAATTCTGGGCGCCCATCCCCGCGGTCATCGCGGCGGGTATTCTCTCCACTTACTATTTTGGCATCACTGGCACCTTTTGGGCTGTCACAGGTGAATTTACCCGTTGGGGCGGTCAGCTCCTGCAGTTGTTCGGCGTCCATGCTGAAGAGTGGGGTTATTTTAAAATTATCCATCTGGAAGGATCGCCATTAACCCGCATCGACGGAATGATGATCCTCGGTATGTTTGGCGGCTGTTTTGCCGCAGCGCTGTGGGCCAACAATGTCAAACTGCGCATGCCGCGCAGCCGTATCCGCATTATGCAGGCCATCATTGGCGGTATTATCGCCGGTTTTGGCGCACGTCTGGCAATGGGCTGTAACCTGGCGGCGTTCTTTACCGGAATTCCACAGTTCTCGCTGCACGCCTGGTTCTTTGCCATCGCCACTGCCATTGGTTCATGGTTTGGCGCGCGCTTTACCCTTCTGCCCATCTTCCGTATTCCCGTGAAAATGCAGAAAGTTTCTGCTGCCTCACCGTTGACGCAAAAACCGGATCAGGCGCGGCGTCGTTTTCGTCTCGGGATGCTGGTCTTTTTCGGCCTGCTGGGCTGGGCGCTGCTGACGGCGATGAACCAGCCCAAACTGGGGCTGGCAATGCTGTTTGGCGTCGGCTTTGGTTTACTGATTGAACGTGCGCAAATCTGCTTTACTTCGGCGTTCCGCGATATGTGGATCACCGGACGTACCCATATGGCGAAAGCAATCATTATCGGTATGGCGGTAAGTGCCATCGGGATCTTCAGTTACGTACAGTTAGGCGTTGAACCCAAAATCATGTGGGCGGGACCAAACGCGGTAATTGGTGGTTTACTGTTTGGTTTTGGCATCGTGCTGGCAGGCGGCTGCGAAACCGGCTGGATGTACCGCGCGGTAGAAGGCCAGGTGCACTACTGGTGGGTCGGTCTGGGCAACGTGATCGGCTCAACGATTCTGGCGTACTACTGGGATGATTTCGCTCCGGCGCTGGCCACCGACTGGGACAAAATCAACCTGCTGAAAACCTTTGGCCCGATGGGCGGCCTGCTGGTGACATATTTGCTGTTGTTTGCTGCTCTAATGTTGATTATTGGCTGGGAAAAACGCTTCTTCCGCCGTGCGGCACCGCAGACTGCTAAGGAGATCGCATGAAAAATATCGTTCCTGATTACCGTCTTGATATGGTGGGTGAACCCTGCCCTTATCCGGCAGTCGCAACCCTTGAGGCGATGCCGCAGTTAAAAAAAGGGGAGATCCTGGAAGTGGTGAGCGACTGTCCGCAGTCGATCAATAATATTCCACTGGATGCGCGTAATCACGGCTATACGGTGCTGGATATTCAGCAAGACGGGCCGACCATTCGTTATTTAATTCAGAAGTAATCCCTCATTCCCGCTGTGGCCCACAGCGGGAATATCGTTGCCTCTCTATCACATAGATTTAACCCGCCCCCTCTCCTATTCTTTTCAGTGTGACCTCAGGAGGTTTCTATGTGTGGACGCTTTGCCCAATCCCAAACGCGTGAAGATTACCTTGCGCTTCTCGCGGAAGATATTGAACGCGATATTCCCTACGATCCCGAACCTATTGGCAGATACAACGTCGCGCCGGGAACCAAAGTCCTTCTGCTCAGTGAACGTGATGAACACCTTCATCTGGATCCGGTTTTCTGGGGATATGCTCCCGGATGGTGGGATAAACCGCCGCTGATTAACGCCCGCGTAGAAACTGCCGCAACCAGTCACATGTTTAAACCGCTCTGGCAACATGGTCGGGCAATCTGTTTTGCCGATGGCTGGTTTGAGTGGAAAAAAGAAGGCGACAAAAAGCAGCCTTATTTTATCTATCGTGCTGATGGACAAACTGTTTTTATAGCCGCGATAGGTAGCACACCGTTTGAGCGTGGTGACGAAGCCGGAAGAAGTTTTTGTAAGCCCGCTCAGGGTCTTTCAGTGACTGTTGCAATGGCTGTGAGGGCGAATCTTTAAGCCATTGCGTTTCAGTGGCATTTTTCCACTCAACCAACCAGGAAGCCATTTTCCCGTAAGGGATGTATTTATTACCGGCCTCATGATTCTCATTCTGAAGCGCCAGAGCACGATTGAAAACGAAACGACATGCGCCTGCGAAGCGCCTCATTTCACGCTCCTGTTGACCACCTGGTCTTAACCGGAATTTGAATGCCTGTAGTCGTTTCATGGGCCAAATCATACTTTGGCCTATGAAAAAAGAAACCGATATCCGACGCGGAAGGCATTGTGTTTTCCTGAAGCATGTTCACCTAGTCTTCGTTACTAAATACCGACGTCAGATTTTTGACCATGACGCGACAGAAAAACTACGCACTTACTTTTCAAATGTATGTGCTGATTTTGAAGCTGAACGGGTTGAAATGGATGGCGGACCAGATCACGTCCATTTGTTAATTAACTATCCTCCCAAACTGGCGATATCCAGTCTGGTAAACAGCCTCAAAGGCGTATCGAGTAGGTTACTGCGACGAGATCGACCAGATATTGCAGTCAGGTATTACGACAAAGGCGTTTTGTGGAGTCCTGGCTATTTTGTCAGTAGCTGCATCTTAACGTATCAACTAGATTTAATAACAACGATATCCGCACCTAACCGGATATCTAATGTCATAAGCATCCCTTTAATTATCCCCTCAACCTCTTGTAACTTTCCCACTCTTGAGCTCCACATAGTCCAAACGCCGGATGCAAAAAAATCACACGTGCATTTCTGAAATTGTGATGGAGGAAGATAGTATCAATTATATGTGCTTAGAAACGTCCCCGATTAGCGCAGAAGTCACCGGATTGTTCAGACTCCAATAGGTTGAGTATGCCGTATTTATTTTCCAAAATAAAAATCGATGCTGTTGCTCCTTCATAAAATACTTTTACTCTCTGGACGCTTTTCTTAGCTCTCTTGGTGTTATCTTAAAACGATTATGGAACCTTTCAGTAAAACGAGAAGGACACTTGTAACCATTTTCCCTGGCAATCTCGCTGATGGGTTTTACTGTCGTTTGTATAGCAGACAACGCATTATTTAACCTCACGTCGTCCAATATACTTTGAAAACTTACTCCCTCGCTTGCCAGACGGCGATGCAATGTGGAAACAGAAATGTAGAGATATCTCGCTACCTTGTTTGCTGTCCATTTTGTTCCAGGTTCGGATAGCATTAGGTTATAACAACGACTTATTAATGATTGTTTACTATCTGATAAAAGTAAACAATTAACATGATGTGCTCCTAATGAAAGTAGAACGCCCATTGCTAAGTGTTCCTGAATTTGCGTTGAGAAGCCTCGGGAAATAGATGTTTTTAGTTGCTCCCAACAATATATTAACTCGGGGTTCTGAGGTAAGCAGAAACCTGTCGTGTTACGAATTTGATCAGTTATCGCATAAAATTTTTGAAACTTTTCAATTAGATCAATGGGATAATAAAGCATTTCTGCAAGATAAAGACCTGCTTCTGGATAATTCGCAATATAAAATTCATATCCACAGGGAAATAATATTATCTGATTATTATCAACAGTTAGACTATGCGTCTCCCAATTGATAACTTTTTTTCCCTGACGGATACGACATAAAGCTGGCATAAGAGGCTTAACCCTGTGAATCTCATGATGTTTATGCATCCGTATTTCTTCAATCTTTAGGTTAGTCTTATCTTTTGCCAGCATACTCTTACCCTACTTTATCTCATAAACTGGTGTTATCTCAGCGGTTGCAATTTTATTGGCATTAAGCATATAACCAACTAACGCTCCGCTGGAATTAGAATCCACAGGAATTTTATCAGTTTTTAGAGCCCATACTTTAAACTGGTAATGATGGGGTTTATCTCCTTTGGGAGGACATGCTCCACCAAATCCTGCATAACCAAAATCATTTCGGCCTTGAACAGCACCAGTCGGAAGTTTTGTACCATCACGTCTTCCTGCATCAGCGGGCAAATATGTTACAGTTGCTGGAATATTAGCAACAGTCCAGTGCCACCATCCACTGCCTGTAGGAGCATCTGGATCATACACAGTTACGGCAAAGCTTTTGGTGCCTTCAGGAGCACCAGACCAGGTTAATGAGGGCGATGTATTACCACCTTCACACCCAAATCCAGAAAATACATGAGACGTTGTAAGTTGCTCTCCTGTTTTTATTTCATTACTAGTGACCTGAAATGCTGCGGCCTGCGCAGAAAATGTTATGAATGCCAATACACTTGAAACGATAAGTTTTTTCATAAAAACCTCATTGTTGTGACCTATCGTTATTTTATTTGATGTGCCTTGATCTCATTATGCATAAAGGCGCAATGATCGCGCAAATGCAATCATAATTATAAAGGTGCCCCGAACATTAGCCATAATATGCACAAATCAGATTCCTGTTATCTCAAGGATAATTATTTTTTAATGCGGTGCACTTCGTGACAACAAGTTAATGACTAACACACCGGCACAAATCAACATCATGCCTATGATAGCTGGCAGGTCCAGTCGTTGACCAAAAAATCCCCAGGAAAGCAAACTAATCAGAACGATACCGACGCCTGACCAGATAGCATAAGCAATCCCTGTAGGTATATAAGCCAGCGTCTGAGCTAATAACCAGAATGATGCACAATAGCAAATAATTGTGCCAACAGAGGGCCATAACCGTGTAAACCCCTCTGAAAACTTCATTAAGGTTGTACCAATGACCTCTGCAAGTATTGCGCCACCAAGATAAATATAAGGGTTCATAGCATATTCTTTCCTGTTCATACTGGAGAGAATTGTACTACAGTTTGAACACAACTCACCGTTTTCATCCTGGTGTATGTGTATCCAGGGGGCTCTGGCGTGGCAAGAGATAAAGGCAGGAACAATAATGATCAGAAGGAACCCCAGGCTAACGAATGAGTTCACTCTTCCTGGGAGCAAAGCGAAGACAAAACATGTTATCGCGTTTACGGATCGTGGATGGCAGAAAACTTTCAGGATCAGGTATCCATTTTAAACCAGAAATTGAGTGAGTTTGCCCCATCCATGCCCCACGCTGTGGGATCGGATATAATAAACAAGCATAGTCAACAGGTTACAAAACCTACACCTGCATGGACATCACTTCCTGATACGCCGCCACCAGCTTATTACGCACCTGAATCCCCATTTGCATAGAAACTGAGGCTTTTTGCATATCGGTCATCACATCGTTTAGCGCCACGCCGGGCTCACCGAGGGTGAATTTTTCTGCCTGCGTGCGGGCGGCTGTTTGTGTATCGCTTATGCGATCGAGCGCGGCGTGCAGCTGCCCGGCAAAACTAATTGTCGGTTGCGGCAGTGATTCCTGCGCACGCGCACTCATCGCCGTGGTCTGTAACTGGCTGATAACCCCTTCAATCCCCTGTATCGCTGACATTTTCATCTCCCGGATAATTTCTGGTAGCAAAGCCTACCAGTAAGTCAATAAGACAAAGGCGCTAAATAGCAACAAAAAAACGGGTTTATTGGCGGATAGAAAAAAACGAAAGCACAAATAATGGGAGCGTCAATTTTTCGAGTTTGCTGACCCGGGAGTGAGTCTTGTTCCACTTTGCCAATAACGCCGTCCATAATCAGCCACGAGGTGCGCGATGAATGCGACTGCAGCCCAGACAAAATCTCTTGAGTGGCTTAATCGCCTGCGTGCGAATCCGAAAATTCCATTGATTGTTACCGGTTCCGCGGCAGTGGCGGTCATGGTCGCACTGATCCTGTGGGCGAAAACCCCCGACTACCGTACATTATTCAGCAATCTTTCCGATCAGGATGGTGGCGCAATTGTCAGCCAACTGACGCAAATGAATATTCCTTACCGCTTCAGCGAAGCCAGCGGCGCTATTGAGGTTCCGGCAGATAAAGTTCACGAACTGCGCCTGCGCCTGGCGCAACAAGGTTTGCCCAAAGGCGGCGCGGTCGGTTTCGAACTGCTCGATCAGGAAAAGTTTGGTATCAGCCAGTTCAGCGAACAGGTGAATTATCAGCGGGCGCTGGAAGGCGAGCTTTCTCGTACCATCGAAACTATAGGCCCGGTAAAAGGGGCGCGCGTACATCTGGCAATGCCGAAACCGTCTTTATTCGTCCGTGAACAAAAATCCCCTTCTGCATCGGTGACGGTAAATCTGTTACCCGGCCGCGCACTCGATGAAGGGCAAATTAGCGCTATTGTACATCTGGTTTCCAGCGCGGTTGCTGGTCTGCCGCCAGGAAACGTCACGCTGGTGGATCAGGGCGGGCATCTGTTAACCCAGTCCAATACCAGCGGGCGCGATCTTAATGACGCTCAGTTGAAATATGCCAGCGATGTCGAAGGCCGTATTCAGCGGCGTATTGAAGCGATCCTGTCGCCTATTGTTGGTAACGGTAATATTCACGCCCAGGTCACGGCGCAACTGGACTTCGCCAGTAAAGAACAAACGGAAGAACAGTATCGCCCTAACGGTGATGAATCTCATGCGGCGCTTCGTTCACGCCAGCTTAATGAGAGCGAGCAAAGCGGTTCCGGTTATCCGGGCGGCGTACCGGGGGCGTTGTCGAATCAACCGGCACCTGCGAATAACGCACCAATCAGCACGCCTCCGGCAAATCAAAATAACCGCCAGCAGCAGGCGAGCACCACCAGCAATAGTGGGCCGCGTAGCACACAGCGGAATGAAACCAGTAACTACGAAGTCGATCGCACCATTCGTCATACCAAAATGAACGTGGGCGATGTGCAACGTCTGTCAGTCGCGGTTGTGGTGAATTACAAAACCTTGCCAGACGGTAAACCATTGCCTCTCAGCAACGAACAGATGAAGCAAATTGAAGCTCTGACCCGCGAGGCGATGGGCTTTTCTGAAAAACGCGGTGATTCGCTCAATGTTGTTAACTCGCCGTTCAATAGCAGTGACGAAAGCGGCGGAGAACTGCCGTTCTGGCAACAGCAAGCGTTTATCGATCAGTTGCTGGCTGCCGGTCGCTGGTTGCTGGTACTGCTGGTGGCGTGGCTGCTGTGGCGGAAAGCGGTACGCCCGCAGTTAACACGTCGCGCCGAGGCGATGAAAGCTGTACAGCAACAGGCGCAGGCCCGTGAGGAAGTGGAAGATGCGGTGGAAGTCCGCCTGAGCAAAGACGAACAACTCCAACAACGACGCGCTAACCAACGTCTGGGGGCAGAAGTCATGAGCCAGCGTATCCGTGAAATATCTGATAACGATCCGCGCGTGGTGGCGCTGGTCATTCGCCAGTGGATAAATAACGATCATGAGTAACCTGACAGGCACCGATAAAAGCGTCATCCTGCTGATGACCATTGGCGAAGACCGGGCGGCAGAGGTGTTCAAGCACCTCTCCCAGCGCGAAGTGCAAACCCTGAGCGCTGCAATGGCGAACGTCACGCAGATCTCCAACAAGCAGCTAACCGATGTGCTGGCGGAGTTTGAGCAAGAAGCTGAACAGTTTGCCGCACTGAATATCAACGCCAACGATTATCTGCGTTCGGTATTGGTCAAAGCTCTGGGTGAGGAACGTGCCGCCAGCCTGCTGGAAGATATTCTCGAAACTCGCGATACCGCCAGCGGTATTGAAACGCTCAACTTTATGGAGCCGCAGAGTGCCGCCGATCTGATTCGCGATGAGCATCCGCAAATTATCGCCACCATTCTGGTGCATCTGAAGCGCGCCCAGGCCGCCGATATTCTGGCGTTGTTCGATGAACGTCTGCGCCACGACGTGATGTTGCGTATCGCCACCTTTGGCGGCGTGCAGCCAGCCGCGCTGGCGGAACTGACCGAAGTACTGAATGGCTTGCTCGACGGTCAGAATCTCAAGCGCAGCAAAATGGGCGGCGTGAGAACGGCAGCCGAAATTATCAACCTGATGAAAACTCAGCAGGAAGAAGCCGTTATTACCGCCGTGCGCGAATTCGACGGCGAGCTGGCGCAAAAAATTATCGACGAGATGTTCCTGTTCGAAAATCTGGTGGATGTCGACGATCGCAGCATTCAGCGTCTGTTGCAGGAAGTGGATTCCGAATCGCTGTTGATCGCGCTGAAAGGGGCCGAGCAGCCACTGCGCGAGAAATTCCTGCGCAATATGTCGCAGCGTGCCGCCGATATTCTGCGCGACGATCTCGCCAACCGTGGTCCGGTGCGTCTGTCGCAGGTGGAAAACGAACAGAAAGCGATTCTGCTGATTGTGCGCCGCCTTGCCGAAACTGGCGAGATGGTAATTGGCAGCGGCGAGGATACCTATGTCTGATAATCTGCCGTGGAAAACCTGGACGCCGGACGATCTCGCGCCACCACAGGCAGAGTTTGTGCCCATGGTCGAGCCGGAAGAAACCATCATTGAAGAGGCCGAACCCAGCCTTGAGCAGCAACTGGCGCAACTGCAAATGCAGGCCCATGAGCAAGGTTATCAGGCGGGGATTGCCGAAGGTCGCCAGCAAGGTCATGAGCAGGGCTATCAGGAAGGACTGGCCCGGGGGCTGGAGCAAGGTCTGGCAGAGGCGAAGTCTCAACAAGCGCCAATTCATGCCCGGATGCAGCAACTGGTCAGCGAATTTCAAACTACCCTTGATGCGCTTGATAGTGTGATTGCTTCGCGCCTGATGCAGATGGCGCTGGAGGCGGCACGTCAGGTGATCGGTCAGACGCCAACAGTGGATAACTCGGCACTGATCAAACAGATCCAACAGTTGTTGCAGCAAGAACCGTTATTCAGCGGTAAACCACAGCTGCGCGTGCACCCGGATGATCTGCAACGTGTGGATGATATGCTCGGCGCAACCTTAAGTTTGCATGGCTGGCGCTTGCGGGGCGATCCCACACTCCATCCTGGCGGCTGTAAAGTCTCCGCCGATGAAGGCGATCTCGACGCCAGTGTCGCCACTCGCTGGCAAGAACTCTGCCGTCTGGCAGCACCAGGAGTGGTGTAATGACCACGCGCCTGACTCGCTGGCTAACCACGCTGGATAACTTTGAAGCCAAAATGGCGCAGTTGCCTGCGGTACGTCGCTATGGGCGATTAACCCGCGCTACCGGGCTGGTGCTGGAAGCCACCGGATTACAATTGCCGCTCGGCGCAACCTGTGTCATTGAACGCCAGAACGGCAGCGAAACGCACGAAGTAGAAAGCGAAGTCGTTGGCTTTAACGGTCAACGGCTGTTTTTAATGCCGCTGGAGGAAGTGGAAGGTGTCCTGCCCGGCGCGCGGGTTTATGCCAAAAACATTTCGGCTGAAGGACTGCAAAGCGGCAAGCAGTTGCCGCTCGGTCCGGCGTTATTAGGTCGCGTTCTGGACGGCAGCGGTAAGCCGCTCGATGGCCTGCCCTCCCCCGATACGACGGAAACCGGTGCGCTGATTACCCCGCCATTTAACCCGTTGCAACGTACACCGATTGAACATGTGCTGGACACCGGCGTGCGCCCAATCAATGCCCTGCTTACCGTTGGGCGCGGGCAGCGTATGGGGCTGTTTGCCGGGTCCGGCGTTGGTAAAAGTGTGCTGCTGGGGATGATGGCACGTTACACCCGCGCCGATGTCATTGTCGTGGGTTTGATTGGTGAACGTGGGCGCGAAGTAAAAGATTTTATTGAGAATATCCTCGGTGCCGAAGGGCGTGCACGCTCCGTGGTGATTGCCGCTCCGGCGGATGTCTCTCCGCTTCTGCGAATGCAAGGTGCCGCCTATGCCACGCGCATTGCCGAAGATTTTCGCGATCGTGGTCAGCATGTGTTGCTGATTATGGACTCCCTCACCCGCTACGCGATGGCCCAGCGTGAAATTGCGCTGGCGATTGGCGAACCACCCGCCACCAAAGGTTATCCCCCGTCGGTGTTTGCCAAATTACCGGCACTGGTCGAGCGTGCCGGAAATGGCATTAGCGGCGGCGGATCGATTACCGCGTTTTATACCGTGCTCACCGAGGGCGATGACCAGCAGGACCCCATTGCCGACTCCGCGCGGGCAATCCTCGACGGTCACATTGTGCTGTCTCGCCGACTGGCGGAAGCCGGGCACTATCCGGCTATCGATATTGAAGCGTCGATCAGCCGCGCAATGACGGCGTTGATCAGCGAGCAACATTACGCGCGAGTGCGCACCTTCAAACAGCTGTTGTCGAGTTTTCAGCGTAACCGAGATCTGGTTAGCGTCGGCGCGTATGCCAAAGGCAGCGATCCGATGCTCGATAAAGCCATCGCCCTGTGGCCGCAGCTGGAGGGCTATTTGCAACAAGGCATTTTTGAACGCGCGGACTGGGAAGCGTCTCTCCAGGGGCTGGAGCGTATTTTCCCGACAGTGTCATAACCCAGGAGATAACGGCAGATGGCAGAACATGGTGCGCTGGCGACCCTGAAAGATCTGGCAGAAAAAGAGGTAGAGGATGCCGCGCGCCTGCTGGGTGAAATGCGTCGCGGATGTCAGCAGGCGGAAGAACAGCTCAAAATGCTGATCGATTATCAGAATGAATATCGCAATAACCTCAATAGCGATATGAGTGCCGGGATGACCAGCAACCGCTGGATCAACTATCAGCAGTTTATCCAGACGTTGGAAAAAGCCATTACTCAGCATCGCCAGCAACTTAATCAGTGGACGCAGAAAGTTGACATTGCCCTGAACAGCTGGCGAGAAAAGAAACAACGTTTGCAGGCCTGGCAGACACTGCAGGAACGGCAATCCACGGCGGCACTGCTTGCAGAAAACCGCCTCGATCAGAAAAAGATGGATGAGTTCGCCCAGCGCGCCGCCATGAGGAAACCTGAATGATTCGCTTAGCGCCCTTGATTACCGCCGACGTTGACACCACCACATTGCCTGGCGGCAAAGCCAGCGATGCTGCACAAGATTTTCTCGCGTTGTTGAGCGAAGCATTAGCAGGCGAGACAACCACCGACAAAGCGGCCCCCCAGTTGCTGGTGGCAACAGATAAGCCCACGACAAAAGGCGAGCCGCTGGTCAGCGAGATTCTTGCCGATGCGCAACAAGCGGATTTACTGATCCCTGTGGATGAAACACCGCCTGTCATCAACGACGAACAATCCACATCAACACCATTAACCACCGCTCAAACGATGACGTTGGCTGCGGTGGCTGGCAACAATACGGCAAAAGACGAAAAAGCGGATGATCTGAATGAAGACGTCACCGCAAGCCTGAGCGCCCTTTTTGCGATGTTGCCGGGTTTTGACAATACGCCCAAAGTGACTGATGTGCCGTCAACCGTGTTACCGGCAGAGAAACCAACGCTCTTCACAAAACTGACTTCTGCGCAACTCACAACAGCACAGCCTGATGATGCCCCCGGCACGCCAGCTCAGCCATTAACACCGCTGGTAGCAGAAGCCCAGAGTAAAGCGGAAGTCATCAGCACACCTTCACCGGTGACCGCTGCCGCCAGCCCGCTAATCACTCCACACCAGACACAGCCACTGCCCACCGTCGCCGCGCCTGTGTTGAGTGCACCGCTGGGTTCTCACGAATGGCAACAATCATTAAGCCAGCATATTTCGCTGTTCACCCGCCAGGGGCAACAAAGTGCAGAGTTGCGTCTGCACCCGCAGGATTTAGGTGAAGTGCAAATCTCCCTCAAAGTGGATGATAACCAGGCGCAAATCCAGATGGTTTCACCGCATCAACACGTACGCGCCGCCCTGGAAGCAGCGCTTCCGGTACTGCGAACGCAGCTGGCCGAAAGTGGCATTCAGTTAGGGCAAAGCAACATCAGTGGCGAAAGCTTTAGTGGTCAGCAGCAGGCCGCTTCCCAGCAACAGCAAAGCCAACGCACAGCAAACCATGAACCTCTGGCGGGGGAAGACGACGATACGCTTCCGGTTCCCGTCTCTTTACAAGTACGTGTAACAGGCAACAGCGGCGTTGATATTTTCGCCTAACGTCAGAGGTAGCACCGTAATCCGCGTCTTTTCCCCGCTTTGTTGCGCTCAAGACGCAGGATAATTAGCCGATAAGCAGTAGCGACACAGGAAGACCGCAACACATGACTGATTACGCGATAAGCAAGAAAAGCAAGCGATCGCTTTGGATCCCGATTCTGGTATTCATTACCCTCGCGGCCTGTGCCAGCGCAGGTTACAGCTACTGGCATTCGCATCAGGTTGCCGCTGACGACAAAGCGCAGCAACGCGTCGTGCCCTCCCCGGTCTTCTATGCGCTGGATACCTTTACGGTCAATCTGGGCGATGCAGATCGCGTACTTTATATCGGCATAACCCTGCGCCTGAAAGATGAAGCTACCCGCTCGCGGCTGAGTGAGTATTTGCCGGAAGTCCGTAGCCGTTTGCTGTTACTGTTTTCGCGTCAGGATGCTGCCGTACTGGCGACAGAAGAAGGCAAGAAAAACCTGATTGCCGAGATTAAAACCACGCTTTCCACCCCGCTTGTTGCCGGGCAACCGAAACAGGATGTCACCGACGTGCTGTATACCGCTTTTATTCTGCGATAACGACATGGGCGATAGTATTCTTTCTCAAGCTGAAATTGATGCGCTGTTGAATGGTGACAGCGAAGTCAAAGACGAACCGACAGCCAGTGTTAGCGGCGAAAGTGACATTCGTCCGTACGATCCGAATACCCAACGACGGGTTGTGCGCGAACGTTTGCAGGCGCTGGAAATCATTAATGAGCGCTTTGCCCGCCATTTTCGTATGGGGCTGTTCAACCTGCTGCGTCGTAGCCCGGATATAACCGTCGGGGCCATCCGCATTCAGCCGTACCATGAATTTGCCCGCAACCTGCCGGTGCCGACCAACCTGAACCTTATCCATCTGAAACCGCTGCGCGGCACAGGGCTGGTGGTGTTTTCACCGAGTCTGGTGTTTATCGCCGTGGATAACCTGTTTGGCGGCGATGGACGCTTCCCGACCAAAGTGGAAGGTCGCGAGTTTACCCATACCGAACAGCGCGTCATCAACCGCATGTTAAAGCTGGCGCTTGAAGGCTATAGCGACGCCTGGAAGGCGATTAATCCGCTGGAAGTTGAGTACGTGCGTTCGGAAATGCAGGTGAAATTTACCAATATCACCACCTCGCCGAACGACATTGTGGTTAACACGCCGTTCCATGTGGAGATTGGCAACCTGACCGGCGAATTTAATATCTGCCTGCCATTCAGCATGATCGAGCCGCTACGGGAATTGTTGGTTAACCCGCCGCTGGAAAACTCGCGTAATGAAGATCAGAACTGGCGCGATAACCTGGTGCGCCAGGTGCAGCATTCACAGCTGGAGTTGGTCGCCAACTTTGCCGATATCTCGCTACGCCTGTCGCAGATTTTAAAACTGAAACCCGGCGACGTCCTGCCGATAGAAAAACCCGACCGCATCATCGCCCATGTTGACGGCGTCCCGGTGCTGACCAGTCAGTACGGCACTCTCAACGGTCAGTATGCGTTACGGATAGAACATTTGATTAACCCGATTTTAAATTCTCTGAACGAGGAACAGCCCAAATGAGTGACATGAATAATCCGGCCGATGACAACAACGGCGCAATGGACGATCTGTGGGCTGAAGCGTTGAGCGAACAAAAATCAACCAGTAGCAAAAGCGCTGCCGACGCGGTGTTCCAGCAATTTGGCGGTGGTGATGTCAGCGGAACGTTGCAGGATATCGACCTGATTATGGATATTCCGGTCAAGCTGACCGTCGAACTGGGCCGTACGCGGATGACCATCAAAGAGCTGTTGCGTCTGACGCAAGGGTCCGTCGTGGCGCTGGACGGTCTGGCGGGCGAACCACTGGATATTCTGATCAACGGTTATTTAATCGCCCAGGGCGAAGTGGTGGTCGTTGCCGATAAATATGGCGTGCGGATCACCGATATCATTACTCCGTCTGAGCGAATGCGTCGCCTGAGCCGTTAGTGATGAATAACCACGCTACTGTGCAATCTTCCGCGCCGGTTTCTGCTGCGCCACTGCTGCAGGTGAGCGGCGCACTCATCACCATTATTGCCCTGATCCTCGCTGCTGCCTGGCTGATAAAACGGCTGGGATTTGCCCCTAAACGCACTGGCGTTAACGGTCTGAAAATTAGCGCCAGTGCTTCGCTGGGCGCGCGTGAACGGGTTGTGGTGGTCGATGTGGAAGATGCACGGCTGGTGCTCGGCGTTACCGCAGGGCAAATCAATCTGCTGCATAAACTTCCCCCTTCAGCACCAACAGAAGAGATACCGCAGACCGATTTTCAGTCGGTCATGAAAAATTTGCTTAAGCGTAGCGGGAGATCCTGATGCGTCGTTTATTGTCTGTCGCACCTGTCCTTCTCTGGCTGATTACGCCCCTCGCCTTCGCGCAACTGCCGGGTATCACCAGCCAGCCGCTGCCTGGCGGTGGACAAAGCTGGTCGCTCCCGGTGCAGACGCTGGTGTTCATCACCTCGTTGACGTTTATTCCGGCAATTTTACTGATGATGACCAGTTTCACCCGCATCATCATTGTTTTTGGTTTATTGCGTAACGCGCTGGGAACACCCTCCGCGCCACCTAACCAGGTATTGCTGGGGCTGGCACTGTTTTTGACCTTTTTTATTATGTCACCGGTGATCGACAAAATTTATGTCGATGCGTACCAGCCATTTAGCGAAGAGAAAATCTCAATGCAGGAGGCGCTGGAAAAAGGGGCGCAGCCGCTGCGTGAGTTTATGCTGCGTCAGACCCGCGAGGCGGATTTAGGGTTGTTTGCCAGACTGGCGAATACCGGCCCGTTGCAGGGACCTGAAGCCGTGCCGATGCGCATTTTGCTCCCGGCCTACGTGACCAGCGAGTTGAAAACCGCATTTCAGATAGGCTTCACGATTTTCATTCCTTTTTTGATTATCGACCTGGTGATTGCCAGCGTGTTGATGGCATTGGGGATGATGATGGTTCCCCCAGCCACCATTGCTCTGCCCTTTAAACTGATGCTGTTTGTACTGGTGGATGGTTGGCAATTGCTGGTCGGTTCGCTGGCGCAGAGCTTTTACAGCTAGAGAGGCAAAATGACACCTGAATCGGTCATGATGATGGGGACTGAAGCGATGAAAGTCGCGCTGGCACTGGCTGCCCCGCTGTTGCTGGTGGCGCTGGTCACGGGTCTTATCATCAGTATTTTGCAGGCTGCCACCCAGATTAACGAAATGACGCTGTCGTTTATTCCGAAAATCATCGCCGTATTTATCGCCATTATTATTGCCGGACCGTGGATGCTCAATCTGTTGCTGGATTACGTCCGCACCTTGTTCACTAACCTGCCGTATATCATCGGGTAGGCCGTACAATGATGCAGGTGACAAGCGATCAATGGCTTTCCTGGTTAAGCCTGTACTTCTGGCCGTTACTGCGCGTGCTGGCGCTCATTTCTACCGCACCAATTCTGAGCGAACGCAGCGTGCCGAAACGGGTAAAACTGGGGCTGGCAATGATGATCACGTTCGCCATTGCCCCATCATTACCTGCCAACGATGTTCCTGTTTTTTCGTTCTTTGCTCTGTGGCTGGCCGTGCAGCAGATCCTGATCGGCATTGCGCTTGGTTTTACCATGCAATTTGCCTTTGCCGCTGTGCGAACCGCTGGCGAAATTATCGGTCTGCAAATGGGGCTGTCATTTGCGACGTTTGTCGATCCGGCCAGCCATCTCAATATGCCCGTTTTAGCGCGTATCATGGATATGCTGGCGTTACTGCTGTTCCTGACATTTAACGGTCATTTATGGTTGATTTCACTGCTGGTCGATACCTTTCACACCCTGCCTATTGGTGGCGAACCGTTGAACAGCAATGCGTTTCTGGCACTCACCAAAGCAGGGAGTTTGATTTTCCTTAACGGGCTGATGCTGGCGTTACCGCTCATTACTCTGCTGCTGACCCTGAATCTGGCATTAGGTTTACTGAATCGTATGGCCCCGCAATTATCCATTTTTGTTATTGGATTTCCATTAACTCTGACTGTCGGTATCTCTTTAATGGCGGCATTAATGCCGTTAATTGCGCCTTTTTGCGAACATTTATTCAGTGAAATTTTTAATTTGCTGGCTGATATTATTAGTGAATTGCCATTAATATAATTCCGTAACGTTTATCATGTTATCCTAAGGATTATCCGAAAAATAATACCTACGAACATCTTCCAAGATACTCCTGCAGCGAAATATTTGTTTTAAGCTCACTCACATATCGCAACATTTACTTTACTTTAAGACAATTCCAGGCAAATTATACAACACTTTACGGGATAGTAAGTCCGCCTGAAAAATCGCGAGAGTGGCGCATTAGGTGACCCATGTTGTTCCGTTTAGTCATGATGAAATATTCAGGTAAGGGGAATTATCGTTACGCATTGAGTGAGGGTATGCCATGTCAACGATTATTATGGATTTATGTAGTTACACCCGACTAGGTTTAACCGGGTATCTGTTGAGTAGAGGGGTTAAAAAAAGAGAAATCAACGACATTGAAACCGTTGATGACCTTGCCATAGCTTGTGATTCACAGCGCCCTTCAGTGGTGTTTATTAATGAGGACTGTTTCATCCATGATGCTTCTAACAGTCAGCACATCAAGCACATCATTAATCAACATCCCAATACGTTATTTATCGTTTTTATGGCAATTGCCAATGTTCATTTTGATGAATATCTATTGGTCAGAAAAAATTTATTGATCAGTTCTAAATCGATTAAACCGGAATCTCTCGACGATATCCTTGGCGATATTCTGAAAAAAGAGACAACGATAACCTCGTTTTTAAATATGCCGACGTTATAATTGAGCCGAACCGAATCGAGTATGTTGCGAATGTGGATGGCAGGTCAGGGAACCATTCAAATCTCTGACCAAATGAATATCAAAGCCAAGACCGTTTCATCGCATAAAGGTAATATTAAACGTAAGATCAAAACGCATAATAAACAGGTTATCTACCATGTCGTCCGACTGACGGATAATGTGACTAATGGTATTTTTGTCAACATGCGCTAACACATTCTGACTGGTGGTTTCCCACCAGTCAGGCTGAATAAGATTACTCTGCTTTCTCCACAAAGATACCGTCCTGATGCCCTGCTTCATTAAAAAACCAGATGCCGAGCGGGTAGTCTTCCAGCGAAACCAGGTACATTGTGCCTTCACTAAACTCCTCAACTGCCAGTACCACGCCAGGACGACGCGGACCGCCATCCGTTTTGACTGTTACCCGATCATTCACCTTCATCGTTTTCCTCCTGTGCCTTTGTGCCAGTGTAGAACAATTTCGTTTTTCTGGCAGCGCCAGGCGCGCGCGAGTGCTGATTTTCTCGACGGTCTATACTTAAGTGATGCCAGGCGGACTTAACGACTGGCGGCAACAACAGAGTAACGGTTGCGAGGAAAGATGATGAAAACCGCAAAAGAGTACAGCGATACCGCAAAACGTGAGGTCAGCGTCGATGTCGATGCCCTGCTGGCGGCGATCAATGAAATTAGCGAAAGCGAAGTTCATCGCAGCCAGAACGATTCTGAACACGTTAGCGTCGATGGACGTGAATATCATACATGGCGTGAATTGGCGGATGCCTTCGAACTGGATATTCATGACTTCAGCGTCTCTGAAGTGAATCGTTGAATGCACAATAAAAAAATCCCGACCCTGAGGGGGTCGGGATGAAACTTGCTTAAGCAAGAAGCACTTAAAAAATTCGTTACACCAGGAAATCTGATGTGTTCATCACCTTATCCGCAATTTTTTTCGCTGACAAGAAAATATTCGTGATATGAATGATTAACGCTACTTATGAATAGAAATGTGACGCGCGTCACCCCTTGGTGGCTCTGGCGTCAACGGGATCGCTCCCGAAAAAATCATCTTTGATAATTTGTGCTGTTTTGAGAATCATCCTGGTAAGGGGAGTACTGCGCAACCATGCTTTCAATTCAACAACCACTACTGGTTTTTAGCGATCTTGATGGCACCCTGCTGGACAGTCATAGTTATGACTGGCAACCAGCTGCCCCCTGGCTCAGCCGTTTACGCGGAGCGAATGTTCCCGTCATTCTCTGTAGCAGTAAGACATCAGCGGAAATGCTGTACTTGCAAAAAACGTTGGGGCTACAAGGTTTACCGCTGATTGCCGAAAATGGCGCAGTGATCCAGCTAGCTGAGCAATGGCAGGATATAGACGGTTTTCCACGCATCATCTCAGGTATTACCCATGGCGAAATCATCCAGGTATTAAATACGCTGCGTGAGAAAGAGCATTTTAAATTCACAACTTTTGATGACGTCGACGATGAAACCATCGCCGAATGGACGGGATTAAACCGTAGCCAGGCGGCACTGACGCAGTTACATGAGGCATCTGTAACGCTTATCTGGCGCGACAGTGACGAGCGGATGGCGCAATTTACCGCCCGTCTGAACGAGCTGGGCTTGCAGTTTATGCAGGGGGCGCGCTTCTGGCACGTACTGGATGCCTCTGCCGGAAAAGATCAGGCCGCAAACTGGATCATCGCGACCTATCAACAATCGTTAGGCAAACGACCAACCACGCTTGGTCTGGGCGATGGGCCAAACGATGCGCCCTTACTGGAGGTAATGGATTACGCGGTGATTGTGAAAGGGCTAAATCGTCAAGGGGTGCATCTGCATGATGAGGATCCGGCCCGCGTCTGGCGAACGCAGCGTGAAGGACCGGAAGGCTGGCGTGAAGGGCTGGACCATTTTTTCTCCGCCCGTTAAGCGTTATCGCTCGCGAATACCCGATTGCGCCCGGCCTATTTAGCGAGATAAAGTCGACGGTCGGCCAGCGACTGGAGTTGTTCAAAATCATAATCACCGGTTTCCTCGCTGCTGCTTACCCCCAGCGAGGCACTGATGCGTATCGTCGTACTCTTGGCGATCAACATCTCTTTTTCATTTAGCTTCAGGCGAATACGTTCTGCAACCTCCGCAGCCTGCGTCAGACTCGCGCCTGGCAGAATCACACAAAACTCCTCGCCACCGACCCGCCCGGCAACGTCCTGCGCACGCAAGGAACTGCTAATTAATCCGGCAGCATGAGAAAGAACACGGTCGCCCGCCTGATGGCCAAAGCGGTCATTAATCGCTTTAAAATGGTCAAGGTCGACCTGAATGACAGAAAAAGGATGTTGGTGCGTCTGACACAATTTAGCGAGCGAACGGGCTTTTTCGAACAGTGCGCCACGGTTATATAAACGCGTTAAGGTGTCGTGCCACGCCTGCCACTGCAACGAGCTTTGCAAAACATACATGTTGCTGGCCATCCGGCGAATCACATACCAGGAGATGAGTAACATGGTGGTAAAGAGCGCCCACAGCAGAGTTAATGCAATGCTGATACTGCCGAAATCACCACGCACGCCTTCGCTTAGCGTATGGACGCGCACCAGCACACCGTCGAAATGGTCCAGACGTTCCCAGCTAACATAGCGACTGTTCATACGAATGCCGCCCCGCGTGTCATGTTCCATTGCCTGCGCCAGCAAGGCCAGTTCACGAGGGTCAAAAATATTCCCTGTTGGATGGTCAGGATTGGAAGAGGTCAATAATCTCAGCTTACTGTCATAGAGCTGATACTCACCATCGAGGTTTTTATCGATGGCGTTTCTTAAAAATTGCTGCATGGTACGCACGGGAATACTCATCCCCAGCACGCCATACCAGTAGTTTTCACTGTCTACCGGAACACTGACGGTAACCTGCGGTTCAGTATTGCTGGCGTGTTCCGGTTGTGAAGTGAACCAGCGTACCGCGCGGTGACGATTTTCTCGTTGCGAATGGCCGACAAACCAGGGTTGGGTGACATAGCCGTAATAACGCGTTGGTACATTGCGCGTAAATAAGGTCGGCTGCGTCGAAACGTAAAATCCGGCACGCGAGACATACATCGCCTGTTCAACCATCGACGAGGAGTTGTGCGCCAGTCGCAGCAAGTAACCAACTTCCAGTGCAGCGGTAATTTCATTGTCGAGGCTTTCATTTTCGCGAGACAGGAGATTCCCCTCGCTGACTAATGCATCCGACACACCATTGACTGGCAGGGTGCGTCGTCGGTTGAGTTCGATTTGCCAGGCGTGCTCGTCGCGATGCTGTTCAAACTCGGTAACGGCATTACGCAGAGAGGTGAAATCCAGTGGCGCTACGAGAGCTTCGCGCATGCCATTACGCAAAAAGATCAGTTTGTCGACGTTATACTGCAGATGCTTATCGAGCGCGTTGGCTACGTTTTCCAGATGATTACGCTGGCTGGAGATATAGGCATCTTCCAGCACCACCACTTCACGCCAGGTGAGCAAGGTGGAAAAAAGCAATACCACGATAAAGCAGAGATTAACGACATGACCAGGCCCCAGGCGGCGTGCGAGTTTTTTCAACCAGCTCTGGTTTTCCATTTTTGTCTCGTGCTGCACCCTGACGACTCCCAACCTGCTTTTTTATGATTCTGGCATAACCCGGCGATAACGTACCGCAAAACAGCGATAATTTTATAATGGTGGCATGACAAGACGCGACTATCATTCATTGCAGGCATTGGCACACCAGGCCGGATGTGAACCGGCCTGGTGTTAATGATACCCTTTCAAACTTCTTCCGCAGAACGACTCCCCTCCCCCGGAACAAGCTCGGTTTCATGAAAAGCTTCCCGCTTGACCCCGTAACCGTCATACCAACGACACTCAACCATACCGCTGGAGTATCCGGTGACAATCATCCGCGGGCCGCCCTCTTTAACCGTAACTTCCTCACTAACCATAAAGCTCATACTCGCCTCCTTTTTTCGAGTGAAACTTGTTCACCTTAGTTGAAGATGGCGAATTTTGCATAATAGCCTGTGCGAGTATTAATGTGCCTGACCGCGCATTTTCGCTACTGCTTTCACTCCCAGCACCACGATGCCGCCGATGATAAACCCAAGAATCAGATTTAAAACAGTCGGTAATATCATCGCCACCACTGCACTTTGCTGCCCGGCGAAATGTTCAATGGCGTGATGCAGCGGCGCAATACCATGTACCACAATCCCGCCGCCGACGAGGAACATCGCCAGCGTGCCGACAATCGATAACGCTTTCATCAGCCAGGGCGCGATAATCAATAACCCTTTACCCAATGCCTGCATCAGCGCGCTGGATTTTTCCGCCAGCCAATACCCCAGGTCATCAATCTTAACAATAACCCCTACCAGCCCGTAGACGCCCACGGTCACTACCAGTGCGATGCCTGAAAGCACCAGCACCTGATTAAGCAACGGCGCTTCTGCCACAATCCCCAGCGTGATGGCGACGATTTCCGCAGACAAAATAAAATCAGTACGAATCGCCCCTTTTATTTTGTCCTTTTCAAACTTCAGCGGATCCTGCGCCGCCAGCTTCTCCAGACGCTGCTGACTCTGCGCCGGATCTTCTTTGTGTTTACGCGCCTCCAGCATATGCAGCACTTTCTCTACCCCTTCAAAGCAGAGAAACGCGCCGCCAATCATCAACAAAGGCGTAATCGCCCACGGGATAAATGCACTGATGATCAGCGCCAGCGGTACCAGAATCACTTTATTGATCAGCGATCCTTTCGCCACTCCCCAGACCACGGGAAGTTCCCGGTTGGCACGCACACCTGAAACTTGTTGTGCATTGAGCGATAAATCATCCCCTAGTACACCGGCGGTTTTCTTCGCCGCCAGTTTGCCCATCACGGAGATATCGTCCAGCAGTGTGGCGATATCATCGAGCAACGTCAGTAAACTACTCCCGGCCAAAAGCATTCCCTCTCATTTTTATTGTTGAAGGGAGTAAGTATGAAGCAAAAACGGCAGCTCTGATACTTGCTTCATAGGTCAACATTTTTTTAACAATCAAGTGCAATTATATCTCTCGCCAGCAGAATGATTTTCACGTTTACTATGAACCACCTTTTTATTTTCACCGTGAGGGATTATGCGTTTCCGCCAGTTGTTACCGCTTTTTGGCGCGCTGTTTGCGTTGTATATCATTTGGGGCTCAACCTATTTTGTCATTCGGATTGGCGTGGAAAGCTGGCCTCCGTTAATGATGGCGGGCGTTCGATTCCTGGCAGCCGGTATTTTATTGATGGCATTTTTGCTACTGCGCGGACACAAACTCCCCCCGCTACGTCCGCTGCTCAATGCCGCGCTGATTGGCCTGTTATTGCTGGCTGTCGGTAATGGCATGGTGACAGTTGCCGAACATCAAAATGTTCCATCCGGCATCGCCGCCGTAGTGGTTGCAACCGTGCCCCTCTTTACCCTGTGCTTCAGCCGCCTGTTTGGCATTAAAACGCGCAAACTGGAATGGGTGGGTATCGCCATTGGGCTTGCCGGAATCATCATGCTCAATAGCGGTGGAAATTTAAGCGGCAATCCGTGGGGTGCGATTCTGATTTTAATCGGCTCGATTAGCTGGGCGTTTGGCTCGGTTTATGGCTCGCGCATTACCTTACCTGTAGGGATGATGGCGGGTGCGATTGAGATGCTTGCGGCTGGCGTGGTGTTAATGATTGCGTCGATGATTGCGGGTGAAAAACTGACGGCGCTCCCTTCCCTTTCAGGCTTCCTTGCGGTCGGCTATCTGGCGCTGTTTGGTTCGATTATCGCCATCAACGCTTATATGTATTTAATCCGTAATGTCAGTCCAGCTCTCGCCACCAGCTACGCCTACGTTAACCCGGTGGTCGCGGTCTTGCTGGGTACAGGACTGGGCGGCGAAAAGCTGTCGAAGATTGAATGGCTGGCGCTCGGCGTAATTGTATTCGCGGTGGTACTGGTCACGTTGGGAAAATATCTCTTTCCGGCAAAACCCGTAGTTGCGCCAGTTATTCAGGACGCATCAAGCGAGTAAATGAATCCCCTGCGTGTCGATCTGCGCGCTGGCACCTTCGCCGCAGATCCACTCTTCCAGACGCTCGATAAGCGCTTCATCCGTCAGCTTCTCGCGCCCACGTAACGCACACTCCCAGACAATCAGTACGCGCCAGCCGAGCTCCTGCAAGCGACTGATATCGCGGCGATCGCGCTCAACATTTTTACCTATCTTCTCCAGCCAGAACTCAGTTCGAGTCGCAGGCACTTTAAACAGATAGCAGTGATGATGGTGCCAGAAGCAGCCGTGGGTAAATATCACGCAACGATATTCATCAACGACAAAATCCGGACGTCCGGGCAGACTGGCGTCCTGAACGCGAAATGCCAGGCCCTGCCCGGTTAACAGACTGGCGAGGCGCTTCTCTATCGCCGTATCACGCGTGGCAATCGCGCGCATATTTTTGCTGCGAGTGGCCTTATCGTGAACGTCGGCCATGTTGTGCCTCTTGCTGACGCAACGCCACCGCCTGTTTGATTTTTGGCTCAAGCAGTTTTGCCACCGCGGCAAAGACCGGCACGACCACCGAGTTACCGAACTGGCGATAGGCCTGAGTGTCCGAAACCGGAATGCGGAATTTCGCTTCTCCCGGCGCTTCAAAACCCATTAAGCGCGCGCATTCCCGAGGCGTTAACCGACGTGGACGATGTTGCTGATTCAGCGGATCGTCAAAGTCTTTTTCACCCGTGGCCATATCCCATCCGCGATCGATTAAAATTTCCGCGCCATCTTTGTAATAACGCGCAGACAGCGTACGGGTGACGCTTTGCGGATTGTTCGGATAAACCATTCCATAACCGAAGCCGTTACCGCGCGCCTGATGTTTTTTCGCATATCGATAGAGGTACTTCCACAGTACCGGCGTCAGGATATATTTCGCCTCGACCATCGGGTCCAGCAGCTGCGCCAGCGTCACTCGCTGCGCAGGGAAACATCCGCTGATATCACGCAGAGTAAAATCGGCTTTCAGATTCAGGTCGCGACGAAAACCCACCAGCACGATGCGTTCACGGTGCTGCGGAAGGAAATGTTTACCGTCAATGATTTTCGGATCGTCCGGGCCATTATCTTCTGCATCTGCCACGTCATAGCCCAGTTCATCCAACGTCTGCATGATGATACGGAACGTTTTCCCCTGGTCGTGGCTTTTCAGGTTTTTGACGTTTTCGAGCACAAAAATCGCCGGGCGACGCGCGTCGATAATACGCACCACATCGAAGAACAGCGTGCCCTGGGTATCACAGGCAAAACCGTGCGCTCGTCCGAGTGAGTTCTTTTTCGATACGCCAGCCAGAGAAAACGGCTGACAAGGAAAACCGGCCAGTAAAACATCGTGCTCAGGAATATGTTGACGGATATGTTCCGCCGCCACGTCATCACCTATACCCTCTTTGTGACTGAGAGTGATGTCGCGAATATCTTCATTAAAGTGATGCACCGCCGGGTCGCAATAATAGTTGGCTTTATAAGTGCGTACAGCATGTTTGTTCCATTCGCTGGTAAACACGCACTGCCCACCAATCGATTCAAAACCGCGACGAATACCACCAATCCCGGCAAATAGATCGATAAAGCGAAACGCATAATGCGGATGATGTGCCGGTGGAATGGGTAACAACGTTTGCAGATGGGCGAACTCTTTCTCACTTAAACGGTGCCATGCTGAGTCATTCGCCAGCGCACGTTTTAAAATTGCCGCGCTCCAGTGATTCTCACCCACACCATTAAGATGCGCCACCAGCGTTTTGACATCATAAATTTGCAGCAGTTGCTCCAGCATTGCCTGTGCGGCATTCCCGGTGCTGTATGAATCGGTTACTGATATATTTTCCTGCATAGATTTAACCGGCCATCTGAGATGGCCGACAGGTTAACATAATTACCATCATTTAGGGCCACGTGCTCAGCCAACCGGTGAAAACGTATCAATCACCTTGTGATCGATACCTTCATTCTCCCCCGCCAGCTCAGCACTGAGCTTCGCCATAAACTCAACTAAAAATTGCGCGTTGTACTGCGCCAGTTGTTTGCCTTTTATGGTTTGCATGGTGTGCGGTAGCTTCAGCAACTTAGTCTGAAAATGATCCAGCGCGTAACGTTTATCATCAAGTGGGCGATGCTGCGCGAACGGATCTTCGCCATCAAACAATGCCACGCCCAACGCCCCCGAAACGGCAAACACACGCGCCAGGCCAATCGCCCCCAGAGCTTCCAGCCGATCCGCATCCTGAACGATTTTAGCTTCCGCCGTTAAAGGGGCGATTTGCGCGCTGAAGCTGTGAGCGGCAATGGCATGACAAACGGCCTCGATTTTCTCCGCCGGAAATTGCTCGAACTCTTCACGGAGCAGGCGACGCGTCTCTTCTGCCGCCAGGATTGAAGAACGCTGCCTTTGCGGATGATTTTTCGCCAGGCTCACAATATCGTGAAAATAACAGGCGGTTAAAATCACCAGCATATCGACATCGTCATCTGCCGCCAGCTTCTGTGCCGTAGCCCAGACGCGGCGAAAATGACACACGTCATGGGCCGCGTCCTGGTGCTGATGATGGTTTTTCAACCAGTTTTCGAACTGTGCCTGCCAGTGTTGTAAGTCCATACGCGCTCCGTTGCCAAAGAGTCGCCACCTTAGCAGTTTTTATTCATAGCGTCTGCTACGTGCGGGACGAGGTCGGGTGTACCAGGCAATGCTGCCTAACAATGCCCCGACCAGAGCCATAAATAAAAATCCGACCAGTGCCCCTAACCACTTTCCCGCGGTAGAGCCTAAATCGCTTTCAAATCCCGACACGGGGGCATCGGGGATCCGGCTCATCACCCAGATGTAACGCGCCATTGCCCAGACGAAATAGCCACACCATGTATAGAAAGCCCACAAAGCCAGTTTGCCACCAGGGCTGCGAGAGATTCTCTCTTCCATCTTTGTCGAACCGTATTCCATTTTGAGATAACCCGGAAAATTCAGACTTAGTACTATTATGTGATAAAAGTCACATTTTTCCACATTGGATGAGCCAGTCAAGACTCACTCATTTTTTGAACAAATAGATAATTTTTGCGCAACGGCAGTGAATACAGGAAAAATCGTTTTGAGCGATTTTATTTATCTTTGAGATCGGCTTTATTAATTCATTTAATCAATATATTAGCACTGAATACAATTATACCTTTTTATTTTTCTGTGTCATGATGCCTCCGTTATTAGCCTTTTATCGTCTTGTTTATATTTTTTGGGCCGGCATGATGCCGGCTTTTTTTTATGACTTCATTAATGTGCGCGTGATCACACCAGCCGTTTGGCGCAACAATCATTGATACCCCCTATGCTTCCGCTCAACTCATAACATATTGATATACATTTATAATTTTCATGAATATTTATATTTAGAATTCATAATTCTGAATTATATTAAATAGATTAGAAACATTTTGAAATCTTTTAAATACATTTGTTACATGTAATCTTTAAAATAAAATGAACTTCATAGAATAGTATCCAAATGTGCTTTTTTTTGGATAACGGCACTTATTGATATATTCATGAAGATTATAATCACAAGGGAATACATAATGAAAAGAAAAGTTCTGGCAATGCTGGTCCCGGCGTTATTAGTTGCTGGCGCAGCAAATGCGGCTGAAATTTATAATAAAAATGGCAATAAACTGGATCTGTACGGCAAGATGGTTGGTGAGCGCATTCTGACCGACCGTGAAAATGGTGAAAAAGGCGATAATTCTCAAGATACCTCTTATGCCCGTGTAGGCGTGAAAGGTGAAACTCAGATCAACCCTGAATTGACTGGTTACGGTCAGTTTGAACTAGACCTGGAAGCATCAAACAGACACAACCCTGACCAAACTCGTTTGGCTTATGCTGGTTTGAGTTACAAAGATTTTGGTTCATTCGACTATGGTCGTAATGTCGGTGTCGCGTATGATGCAGAAGCATTTACTGATATGTTTGTTGAGTGGGGCGGTGATTCATGGGCTGGTACTGACCTGTTCATGACCAACCGTACCAACGGTGTTGCAACCTATCGTAACACAGATTTCTTTGGCATGGTTGAAGGTCTAAATTTTGCTCTGCAATATCAGGGTAAAAATGAAGGTACAGGCAACTACAAAGCAAATGGCGATGGCCATGGTTTATCTGTAACTTACACTATTGACGGTTTCTCATTTACTGGTGCTTACGCAAACTCTGACCGTACTGATTTCCAGTCTAGTGATAGTAAAGGTGAAAAAGCAGAAGTTTGGGCACTGTCAACAAAATATGATCCCAACAACGTCTATGCTGCTGTGATGTACGGTGAATCTCACAACATGAATTCCGACGACGGTGATGTTGTGAACAAAACACAAAACTTCGAAGCTGTTCTGCAATATCAGTTCGACTTCGGTCTGCGTCCATCCATCGGTTACTCCTATTCTAAAGCACTGGACGTAGCAGGTTACAAAGATTCTGATCGTCTGAACTACATTGAAATCGGTACCTGGTATTACTTCAATAAGAACATGAACGTATATACCGCTTATCAGATCAACCTGCTTGATAAGAGTGATTATGTTCTCGCTCATGGACTGAACACCGACGACCAACTCGCATTTGGTATCGTCTACCAGTTCTAATCAGCCAACGCGCCGCGGCGTGTTACTGTAAAACATAACACTAGCCTGAGTTCGTCCCTCATCGAACTCAGGCTTTTTTATTGGCATTTCATCTCCATCTGCGGCACACGCAATTGCCAAAGCATATCGATACAGCACCTTACCCTGCCCCTCCTGGCACAATATCTCTACCAGCTACTCTTCCAGCCAACACTCCAAATACATTTCTTTATGTATTAATCCGCAACAAACACGCCTCCCATATAGAAATATTTGCAAAAATAGTGCATGAAATAAGCTTTTTCTCTACCAATCTGGGATATAAATATTCATCAGCACCACAATATTCCACAGCACTAAATCTCTTCCCTCCGCCCCGCATCTCTGATAATGGTCTAAAATCATTGAGGCCACTTGCGACGACGTTGCTCAATAAGGAAAATTTGGCGTGAATAATATTCAACACCAGTGCAGCATCATCATTACATACTTACACCCGCAGACTACCGCTTTCGATATATTGACTCAATTTTCCAGACTGGTTAAAAATAGCGACCAGCTCAGTCGCAAATATAGTGACTACCCTAACTAAGCAACAATAAGGAATACACTATGACTGTTCAAACAAGTAAAAATCCGCAGGTCGATATTGCTGAAGATAATGCATTCTTCCCTTCAGAATATTCGCTTAGCCAATATACCAGTCCTGTCTCTGATCTTGATGGCGTGGACTATCCAAAACCGTATCGCGGTAAACATAAAATTCTGGTGATCGCCGCGGACGAACGTTATTTGCCGACCGATAACGGAAAACTGTTCTCGACCGGTAACCATCCGATTGAAACGTTGCTGCCGTTGTATCATCTCCATGCTGCAGGTTTCGAATTCGAAGTGGCGACCATTTCCGGTCTGATGACCAAGTTTGAATACTGGGCTATGCCGCACAAAGATGAAAAAGTAATGCCATTCTTTGAGCAGCATAAATCGTTGTTCCGCAATCCGAAAAAACTCGCGGATATTGTCGCCAGCCTCAACGCAGACAGCGAATATGCAGCAATCTTTGTTCCTGGTGGTCATGGCGCACTTATTGGTTTACCAGAAAGCCAGGACGTGGCTGCTGCTTTGCAGTGGGCAATCAAAAATGACCGTTTTGTTATCTCCCTTTGCCACGGCCCGGCGGCTTTTCTGGCGCTTCGCCACGGCGATAACCCACTGAATGGTTATTCCATTTGCGCATTCCCAGACGCCGCAGACAAACAAACGCCAGAGATAGGCTATATGCCGGGTCATCTCACCTGGTACTTCGGCGAAGAGCTGAAGAAAATGGGCATGAACATTATTAATGACGACATCACCGGGCGAGTACATAAGGACCGTAAAGTTCTCACCGGCGACAGTCCTTTCGCAGCGAATGCGTTGGGTAAACTGGCGGCGCAGGAAATGCTGGCAGCTTATGCGGGTTAATCCCTGTTACGTATGAATGTAAGCGCATAATCAATCGCAGCCACGTTAATACTCACGACGTGGCTGCGTTTTTTCATGGTTGATTTATGGCGTACTGAAGCCCTATGTTAATTTCTTTGCGGTAACGTAATTCGGAACACATTATGCTTATTAAAATAGTGATACGTAGCACTTCCCCCATGCAATTCGGCAATCGCTTTGACTAAAGAAAGACCAAGTCCCTGACCTTCGGAATGACGCGAATTATCTCCCCGCCAAAATCTACGGAAGAGTTTTTCAGGCTCATTAATTTTCGTTCCAGGACTGGCGATATCAATATTAAGATAGCCGTTGGTATCAAGAAAACTGGTTATATGAATGCGCGATTTTTCTGGTGAATATCTAATGGCATTAACAATAAGATTCGATAACATTCGTTGCAGTAAAATTTTATCCGCAAAGATTTGCTGATTGCACTCGACCTTAAAGCAAATCTCTTTCTCGTCTGAAAGGTATTCAAGATAATCCAACAAATTTTCGACTTCCTTATTGAGAAAAAGTGAGTCCAGTTTCACCAAAACATTGTTTTTATCTGCCCGGGCAAGAAACAGTATGTTCTCTGTTAACCGCGAAATATTTTCCAGCTCTTCAATGTTACCGGCAATTGTTTTTTGATATTCAGCGATACTTCTAGTTTGACTGAGCGTAACCTGATTCTGACCCAGTAATGCATTAATGGGCGTTCTAAGTTCATGAGCGAGATCGTCAGCAAACTGACTTAGACGCTCAAAATCTTTGACTAAAGCATGATGCATTTTATTCAACGCCTGCCCAAGAGGTTTTAGTTCTCTCGGTAATGCGCTAACCTCAACAGGCTCCCGGCTATCGTTATAATTCAGCGCTTCCGTTACACCACTCAACTTTTTGATCTCTCGTAATCCCGTTCTGATTAACAGCGGACTTAATACTGAGCAAAGTACAATGGCGACAATGCAAATTATAATGCTATTAATTTTATACTGTTCAAGCATGTTATGTCTGGCTGAAGCCAATTTAGCCACAGTAACCGTTAATGATGGCGAAACTTCATCAATATTAATTCGTAAAGCATCTATCTCTGTATCATTAATAATGCTTCTGTAAATGCCAGCTGCGCTGATTGTCTCAGTAGCAGGTATGTTATTTAACATGTCATCACTGACATTCGTCCGGTTAACAATTTTGTTGATGCTATCACCATGAATGATCAAGATATCCTGACTAACATCCATCATCCGGTTAAAGTACACAGGTAACGTATCTGGATTTACCCCATCAATTAACAACTGCTTGATCTGCGCTGTCCGGTTAATGAGTGTTGTATCATCGCGCCATTTCAACTCACTTGCCAGGCCATTATAGAGAGTCCATACAATTCCAGCGCCAGCAACAGACAGCAGCAATATAAAAAGCAAGGTTAAACGGACGGTTATAGATAATCTTTTCATTATTTTTTTACCGCTACGAATGAATAGCCCATCCCCCGGATTGTGGCGATTAGCTTTTCAGGAAAAGGATCATCAACTTTTGCGCGGAGCCTGCGAATGGCGACGTCCACCGTATTGGTATCACTATCAAAGTTGATTCCCCAAATTTCACTCGCAATAACCGTTCTGGGGATAATCTCGCCAGCTCTGGAGGCCAGTAGCCAAAGTAACTGAAACTCCTTGCGCGTCAGTGTAATACTGATATTGTCCCTGCTCACACTTTGACTAACAGAGTCCATTCTTAAGCCACTGATTTCTAATGTTGAATTCAGAGTGTGATGTTGCCTTAATTGTGCCCGAACCCTTGCCAGCAACTCAGAAAATGAAAAAGGTTTTACCAGATAATCATTTGCCCCACTGTCCAGCCCTCTGACTCTGTCATCGACAGAATCTCTTGCAGTAAGGCAAATAACAGGAGTTTGCTTTGCTGTTCTTAACGTTTGTAAGATCTGCCAGCCATCCATACCCGGAAGCATAATATCCAGAATGATCAATGCATAATCATCCTTAAGCGCAAGATAAAGCCCATCTCTGCCATCAGAAACGGCATCAATGACATAACCCGCTTCGGAAAGCCCCTGCGTTACCCACTCCTGGGTCCTTTGATTATCTTCAATAAGTAAAATCTTCATGAAAATAATATGCCATAAATCATATGTTATAGAAACAGCCTGGTTCATTACAAAATTGTAATGCTGCTGTAAGGTTACCGTGGACGCTTTTTCGCTATCCTCAAAACTCATTCACATGACAAGGATATAAACATGTTAAAGCGTTATTTAGTACTCTCCATAGTAACGGCTGCATTTTCATTACCTTCTTTGGTCTATGCTGCACAACAAAACATTCTTAGTGTGCACATTTTGAACCAGCAAACAGGAAAACCCGCTGCCGACGTGACAGTCACTCTTGAAAAGAAAGCGGACAACGGCTGGTTACAACTTAATACCGCCAAAACAGATAAGGATGGACGAATTAAGGCACTGTGGCCCGAGCAAACTGCAACTACGGGCGATTACCGTGTCGTATTTAAAACCGGGGACTATTTCAAGAAACAAAATCTTGAAAGTTTCTTCCCTGAGATCCCCGTTGAATTTCATATTAATAAAGTGAACGAGCATTATCATGTGCCTTTATTACTTAGCCAATATGGGTATTCAACCTATCGTGGCAGTTAATGCATAAATATGTAAAAGCAGATCTCTGCTACTGTTAGGGAGGACACTCCCTGACAGATTAACAGTAAACGGCTCTTGCTGGCTAACGACAAAAAGTGTGATGGCTTATGAAAAAGAATCAATTTTTAAAAGAATCAGATGTTACGGCCGAGTCGGTATTCTTTATGAAGCGTCGGCAGGTGTTAAAAGCACTGGGCATCAGCGCAGCTGCACTTTCTTTGCCTCACGCTGCGCATGCCGATCTGCTTAGCTGGTTTAAAGGGAACGATCGCCCACCCGCCCCCGCCGGAAAAGCGCTGGAGTTCAGCAAGCCTGCCGCCTGGCAAAATAACCTGCCACTGACGCCAGCAGATAAAGTCTCCGGTTATAACAACTTCTATGAATTCGGGCTGGATAAAGCCGATCCCGCCGCTAATGCTGGTAGCCTGAAAACCGATCCATGGACACTGAAAATCAGCGGCGAAGTGGCAAAACCATTGACCCTCGATCACGATGATTTAACCCGTCGCTTCCCGCTGGAAGAGCGTATTTATCGTATGCGCTGCGTGGAAGCGTGGTCGATGGTGGTGCCGTGGATTGGTTTTCCGCTGCACAAATTGCTGGCGCTTGCCGAACCCACCAGCAATGCGAAGTATGTCGCTTTCGAAACAATTTATGCACCGGAACAGATGCCAGGCCAGCAGGACCGCTTTATCGGCGGCGGGCTGAAATATCCTTATGTCGAAGGATTGCGTCTCGACGAAGCAATGCATCCGCTCACACTGATGACCGTAGGTGTTTATGGCAAGGCGTTACCGCCACAAAATGGCGCGCCGGTGCGACTGATTGTGCCGTGGAAATATGGCTTTAAAGGGATTAAATCGATCGTCAGTATTAAGCTGACCCGCGAGCGTCCGCCAACCACCTGGAATCTGGCAGCGCCTGACGAATACGGTTTTTACGCCAACGTTAATCCGCATGTTGATCACCCGCGCTGGTCACAGGCTACCGAACGATTTATTGGTTCAGGCGGCATCCTCGATGTACAGCGCCAGCCAACGCTACTGTTTAATGGTTACGCCGACCAGGTGGCATCGCTGTATCGTGGCCTGGATTTGCGGGAGAATTTCTGAATGCGTCTGACAGCAAAACAGGTGACATGGCTGAAAGTTTGCCTGCATCTTGCCGGATTGTTGCCGTTTCTCTGGCTGGTCTGGGCGATCAATCACGGTGGACTGGGTGCCGATCCAGTGAAAGATATTCAGCATTTTACCGGTCGCACTGCACTGAAATTTTTGCTGGCGACCTTGTTAATCACACCTCTGGCACGCTACGCAAAACAGCCGTTATTGATACGCACTCGCCGCCTGTTAGGCTTATGGTGCTTTGCCTGGGCGACACTGCATTTAACCAGTTACGCATTGCTGGAGCTGGGCGTGAATAATCTGGCGTTATTAGGTAAGGAGTTAATTACCCGGCCTTATTTAACGTTAGGTATTATCAGCTGGGTTATTTTGCTTGCTTTAGCGTTCACTTCAACCCAGGCGATGCAGCGAAAACTCGGCAAACACTGGCAACAGTTGCATAACTTCGTCTATCTTGTCGCGATCCTGGCCCCAATACATTATCTATGGTCAGTGAAGATTATTTCACCGCAGCCACTCATCTACGCTGGGCTGGCTGTACTGCTTTTAGCCTTACGGTATAAGAAGTTGCTTTCCTTTTTCAACCGGTTACGCAAGCAGGTTCACAACAAATTATCTGTATAACTTCATATTGCCGACAAAGTACGCGTTATCCCTGCCGGATGCGGCGCGAGCGCCCTATCCGGCATACACAGATCGCATTAGGTTATGTTTCGTTTGTCATCAACCTCAAATTACCAACATAATTTATTTTATTTCAATAAGATAGATAAGTAGAACTGAGAAAGCCATGCTCTCGTTTCCTAAGAGTTGTTGCATTTTGTTATATGTTACAATATAACATTACACATCATATACATTAACTCTGGAGGAAACTGTTTTGGCGATTCGTCTTCATAAACTGGCTGTTGCTTTAGGTGTCTTTATTGTTAGCGCTCCTGCCTTTTCGCATGGTCATCACTCACACGGCAAACCCTTAACAGAGGTCGAACAAAAAGCTGCTAATGGTGTTTTTGATGATGCCAATGTACAAAACCGAACGCTCAGTGACTGGGATGGAGTCTGGCAATCCGTTTATCCTTTACTGCAAAGTGGCAAACTTGACCCCGTCTTTCAGAAGAAAGCGGATGCAGATAAAACTAAAACATTTGCTGAAATTAAAGATTATTATCACAAAGGTTATGCAACAGATATCGAGATGATTAGCATTGAGGACGGCATTGTTGAATTCCATAGAAATAATGAAACAACATCGTGTAAATATGATTACGATGGATACAAAATACTCACCTATAAATCAGGCAAGAAAGGCGTTCGTTACTTATTCGAATGTAAAGATCCTGAAAGCAAAGCCCCTAAATATATACAATTTAGCGATCATATAATTGCACCACGAAAATCATCTCATTTTCATATTTTTATGGGTAATGATTCACAGCAATCTTTGTTAAATGAAATGGAAAACTGGCCAACGTATTATCCATATCAGTTGAGTAGCGAAGAAGTGGTCGAGGAAATGATGTCTCATTGAGTATTCTCATGATAACGCCTCGATGCCGCTTTAGTAAGTCATCATAACTGCCACTGGTCCATCCACAAACGCCACTGAACGCAAGCTAGCTACAGACACGCTCATCACTATGACGTGTCTGTATATTAATAAGCTAACCCGCATTGAGTTAACCAATAACGGATTCCATACACAATACGGCCAACAGAGAAAGATACCTGTGCTCACGCCATTGCTTATATTGGCTGGTTACAATGTGCACTATCAATTTTTTAAATAACAAATTCTTAAAACCACATCTGTATAAGGAATTTTTAAGGTTCGTGGGATAGCTTGACTGTGAAAATCACAGGAGCTTCAAAAATGAACCGATTCTCAAAAACTCAAATTTATTTACATTGGTTAACGCTGCTTTTCGTTGCAATAACCTATGCCGCGATGGAACTCCGTGGCTGGTTTCCTAAAGGTAGTAGTACTTATCTGCTGATGCGAGAAACACATTACAATGCGGGTATATTCGTTTGGGTGTTAATGTTTTCACGCCTGATTATAAAACACCGTTATAGTGATCCTTCTATTGTGCCACCGCCACCTGCCTGGCAAATGAAAGCGGCTTCGCTAATGCACATCATGCTTTATATAACCTTCCTTGCACTTCCTCTGCTGGGGATTGCTTTGATGGCTTACAGTGGAAAATCGTGGAGTTTCCTTGGTTTCAATGTGTCTCCCTTTGTTACCCCAAACAGCGAAATTAAAGCACTGATAAAAAATATTCACGAAACCTGGGCAAATATAGGCTACTTTTTAATCGCAGCTCACGCTGGCGCAGCACTCTTTCATCACTACATTCAGAAAGATAATACTCTGTTACGAATGATGCCTCGCCGCAAATAAGTCGATCCCCTGACAAGGAAATGTGCACTATGGACATCAACGCGTCATAAATGTTTACGCAAGTGCACAATGCACCCTTTCCACGATCAACAAGGAGGAGCAGAAACTGTGTAAATCGTACAATGGTAAGACTTATCAAAAATACAGGTTAATTTTGGTATTTAAACCTTTTTTACTTGTTAGTATGATACAAAGGCTTTCAAAAAAGCTGGGAAATTCAACAACTCTTGGAAATTATGGACTTTGTCCCGCGGCTTTAATCTGACGGCCGCGTTCCTTTTTTGACTCAATTATTGACCCCTTCTCTACGCAACTTCAGTTCCCACCACCAACTTTGCGGCAGTTTCATAGGATGAATGTCTAAAAGAATAATGGTGAGCGATAAGAAAACGACTGAATAACTGCACATTTTCGCTCGAAAGCTTCCTGTCAGATCCATAGCGAATCAAGTGCTGAATGTCACAGTATCGAACAGAAAACAGTGACGATCTAACCCTTCAAGAATATTCTACGATTGTTCTGTTTAGGAAAAGCAAGGCGGGAAGTCGGGAGATAAGTCATTGATAAAGTGGCGGAGAGAGGGGGATTTGAACCCCCGGTAGAGTTGCCCCTACTCCGGTTTTCGAGACCGGTCCGTTCAGCCGCTCCGGCATCTCTCCGTTCAGATGGTTGCCATGATGCCAGGAAATCTGGCATTTTAACAGTCCCTGTCCGTGCAATTTTGTTCAAGTGACGAGTTTGCGAGCAAAACGATGATTAAGTGGCCCTGGAAAGTACAAGAATCAGCACATCAAACTGCCCTTCCCTGGCAGGAAGCACTATCGATCCCCCTTTTAACGTGTCTGACGGAACAGGAACAAAGCAAATTAGTCACTCTTGCCGAACGTTTTTTACAGCAAAAGCGGCTTGTTCCTTTACAGGGCTTTGAACTGGATTCATTAAGAAGCTGCCGGATAGCACTTCTATTTTGCCTACCCGTTCTGGAGTTAGGACTGGAATGGCTGGATGGTTTTCATGAAGTCTTAATTTATCCTGCGCCATTTGTGGTCGATGATGAATGGGAAGACGATATCGGTCTGGTGCATAACCAACGTATTGTTCAGTCAGGTCAGAGCTGGCAGCAAGGGCCTATCGTTTTGAACTGGTTGGATATACAAGATTCTTTTGATGCTTCTGGTTTTAACCTGATTATTCATGAAGTCGCTCATAAGCTGGACACCCGTAACGGCGATCGCGCCAGCGGAGTTCCCTTTATTCCGTTGCGTGAGGTTGCTGGCTGGGAACACGATCTTCATGCTGCAATGAACAACATTCAGGAAGAAATCGAATTGGTTGGCGAGAATGCGGCGAGCATTGATGCTTATGCTGCCAGTGATCCTGCTGAATGTTTTGCCGTACTTTCTGAATATTTCTTTAGCGCACCAGAACTTTTTGCTCCTCGTTTCCCTTCATTGTGGCAACGTTTCTGCCAATTTTATCAACAAGATCCTTTGCAGAGACTGCATCACGCTAATGATACAGACTCGTTTTCGGCGACGAATGTTCATTAATTAACAACTTTGCAGATTAATTAACCAATTGAAATGACTTATGAAATTTAGTGTTGACAGACAAGGTACCGCTAAGTAATATGCGCCCCGTTCACACGATTCCTCTGTAGTTCAGTCGGTAGAACGGCGGACTGTTAATCCGTATGTCACTGGTTCGAGTCCAGTCAGAGGAGCCAATTTGCTGTTTTCATGCATCCTTGCGAATCATTATATGATGTTGGTTCAACAGGTTAGCGTGAAAACTCTTCCCGGTGCATTTTGATTTTACCCTCCGCATCGGGAAAAATTGGTGGTCAAATCTGGGGTCAGGTTAGTTCGATAATGGAGCGACCCCCATATGTCCCTTACCGACGCGAAAATCCGCACTCTCAAGCCTTCTGATAAACCCTTTAAAGTCTCCGATTCCCACGGTCTGTATCTGCTGGTCAAGCCGGGTGGCTCACGTCACTGGTATCTCAAGTACCGTATTAACGGTAAAGAATCGCGCATTGCGCTGGGTGCCTATCCTGCCGTCTCCCTCTCTGATGCGCGACAGCAGCGTGAAGGTGTCCGTAAAATGCTGGCGCTGAATATCAACCCGGTACAGCAGCGGGCTGCTGAACGTGGCTCACGAACACCGGATAAAGTTTTTAAAAACGTGGCGCTGGCGTGGCATAAAAGTAACCGAAAATGGTCGCAGAACACCGCTGACCGTCTGCTTGCCAGCATGAACAATCACATCTTTCCGGTCATTGGCAACCTGCCTGTATCAGAACTTAAACCCCGTCATTTCATTGACCTGCTGAAAAGGATCGAGGAAAAAGGTCTGCTGGAAGTTGCGTCCCGCACGCGGCAGCACCTGAGTAACATAATGCGCCATGCGGTTCATCAGGGGTTAATCGATACGAACCCGGCAGCAAATCTTGGCGGCGTGACCACACCTCCTGTCAGACGGCACTATCCTGCCCTGCCACTGGAGCGGCTGCCTGAACTGCTTGAACGTATTGAGGCATATCATCAGGGCCGTGAACTGACGCGGTTGGCCGTCCTGCTGATGCTGCATGTGTTCATTCGCTCCAGTGAACTGCGTTTCGCCCGCTGGTCAGAGATTGATTTCACAAACCGAGTCTGGACGATACCCGCGACGCGAGAACCCATTATTGGAGTGCGTTATTCCGGCCGCGGGGCAAAAATGCGAATGCCGCATATCGTCCCCCTCTCAGAACAGTCCATCGCCATTCTGAAACAGATTAAGGATATCACCGGTAATAATGAACTGATCTTCCCCGGCGACCATAACCCGTATAAGCCAATGTGTGAAAACACGGTCAATAAGGCACTGCGGGTGATGGGTTACGACACGAAAAAGGATATCTGCGGTCACGGCTTCCGGGCAATGGCATGCAGTGCGCTGATGGAATCGGGTTTATGGGCAAAGGACGCAGTAGAACGCCAGATGAGTCATCAGGAGCGCAATACCGTGCGCATGGCTTATATTCATAAGGCAGAGCACCTAGAAGCCCGCAAAGCGATGATGCAGTGGTGGTCGGATTATCTGGAAGCATGCCGAGAATCTTATGCACCGCCTTATACAATTGGTAAAAATAAGTTTATCCCATAGTATACTAACGAATCCCACACTCTGGCAAATTACCACCACCTCTACAGGAGGTGGTTCTATATAGACTTTTATCAACTTCATGACGAAAAACACCTATTTTATCCAAAAAGAAGACAATAGAGTCACAGAGGAATCAAAGAGCGACTCAATTGTCTTTGGACAGTCTGGTTGTGAGGTTAGAAAACAGTTACTCCTACACCATTAAATAGGGCGCAATGCTCGCTAATTTCTCCCGGGTTTCCGTCAGTTCGCGTTCCGGTGTAGATTGCGCGATGATTCCCGCCCCCGCTTGTATCCAGCAGCGCTGGCTGTCCTGAAATACGGAACGCAGAACTAGCGCCGCATCGAAGCGCATATCGTCCAGCAGCAGAATTGCGCCGGAATAGAGCTCTCGCGGCGTCTTCTCAATTTGCATAATCGCGTTCAGGGCAGCGTTTTTAGGGATACCTGAGGCGGTAATCGACGGAAACAGCACGGTAAACGCATCCCAGGCATCCTTGTTTTCCGCAAGCTGACCGCTCACGCCGGACCCCAGATGCTGAACGCTGCCACGCTGGCGAACCGACATTAAATCTTCAACCACCACGCTGCCCGGCAGGCAAACGGCCTCCAGTTCAGCAATCGCTTCTTTGACAGAAAGGATATGCTCAAGCACCTCTTTACTGTCGTGCAGCAGTTCTGCCTCTTTCGCCTTATTATGCTCCGGGTTTCCCATGCGATCGCGGGTGCCCGCAAGCGGTTCAGTGACCACTTTATTGCCCGTCACTGACATCACCAGTTCCGGGCTAAAGCCCAGCGCTTCGCGTCCTTCCTGACGGAACATAAACGAGCGCACAGGTGTATTTGCCTGCCGCCCGTATAACAGCGTGGCGGGCATATCAATCCGCGATGGCAGGGGAATAGCGCGCGAGACAATCACTTTGACATACTCGCCACGGCGGATCTCCGCAACGGCGCGTGCAACCTGTTGTTTATACGCCTCGCCATTGAGGGCGGTATCCACCGCCAGTGGTGCGTTCTGCGTCGTTGTACTGGCCTCTTTTACCCACTCACACAAACGTCGGCCCCCGTCGGCGGAGTCCGCATAAACGGTGACATTTCCCTTTTCAAAAATAAGTTCTTCACGGGGAACGGTTAACGTCAGCAGCGGCCACTCCCCGGCGTTAAAGGCAATCCCCCGCGCATGCGCCGCAAAGTTGAACCCAACCTGTCCATAAACCCGACGTCCTTTGACCTGAGGATGTGCCATAAAACGACGCGCGCAGTCGGTAATGGAATCCACCGCCCATTGTTGCTCCCCGGCATCATCAATAAATGTCGCCTGCGTTCCGTCGGCATTAATGTGCAACCGTGCCAGGCACCCTTTGCCTAAATACCAACAGGGTTGACGCTCATAGACATAACACTCTTCTTCTGCGAACTGGCGTAAAACGCCAGAAATCGTCGGCAGCCATTGTTCCTCTGGTAACGCCAGGTGTAAAAATTCACTGATTTTCATCCCTTACCTCTCTGTGTTATTCCCGGATCAATCAATTGCGCTTGTCATCAGTTCTCTTGCCGAATGCAGCCGGATATAAGCAACCCACGCCGCCAGCAACGTGAATACCCCGGCAAACAGGAAGCAGGCCGCATAGCCAAAATGTTGAGCAACAACGCCGCCGATAACACCAGCCAGGATGGCGATTGCCGCGTCAGTACATTGAAAGAGGGTGAAGTCGACACCGGCCTGCAAAGGCGATGAAAGCGACATCAGCGTGGCGTAAAGACAGACCAGCGCGCAGGCCAGCGAAATGGACTGGACAATGACCAGACACTGGAGAATCGGCAGCAACAGATGACCCGGCGCCATCATGAACGTCATCACCACCGCCAGCAGCGCGATCCCCTGGACGCCATAAGCCGTCAACAGCGCTCTGCCGGGTGAGGTGTATTTCATCAGTAATCCGCCGGCCAGCGTTCCTGCTATGCCCGCTGCAATATTGCCGCCGCTGAACAGCGCGCCCAACGCAGACATGCTCAACCCATGATCCAACAACAGCGGCGCCAGAAGAGGCAGCACAAACCGCATGCCTGAATTCAGCATTAATACCAGCAGTAAGCCCAGGCGCGCCTGCTTCCTCCTTAGCGCATAACCTAACGCCGGAACATGCGGGATAGGCGCTGTTCGCGTCGGCTCCGTAATGCGCCACAGCGGGAATGACAGCGCCATCATCAGCATCGCCATCATCAGCATGGCGACAGGCCAGCCGGATGCTGCCGACAACATCAGGAACACCCCGCCGCCGCACATCATTCCCAGATAGCTGCCGCCGACCTGCACGCTGTTTCCCCAGCCGTAACCCGCGCGAGTCAGTTGATCGACGCAAAAGCCGTCGCTGGCGATATCAATGGTGGAAGCGACCGTGCCTGCCACCATAAACAGAACAAATAACGCGACGATTTGCGTATCGGGAAATCCTCCTTCTCGCCCAAACCAGCCAATCGCTGCGGCAATCATCAGGATCGCCGCTAGCGCGACCTGACCACGCAGGATTAACATCCGCGAACGGCGTTCCTGGCTACCGGGCGGAAGCCGCCAGCGTTCGATCCACGGCGCCCAAATAAACTTCAGCGCCCAGGGCAGCATGAACAGGGTTGTCGCACCGGCAAGCGCCAGCGATCCGCCAGCAGCGCGCACCAGCGCGGGTAAGGACTGCATAGACAGCGCCGATACCAGACTCTGCGTCACATAGACGCCGGCAATAGCAAAAATCACCCGCCCGGTCGTCAACGTCAGCGGTTTCACATTCGACTGAACATCACTCATGCACCCACTCTCCAGACGCGGAAACCCCGTCGTCGCGCCACACGCGCGCGGCCATTTGCGCCTGCCACAGCGCCTGATAACGTCCATGATGTGAGAGCAATTGCGCATGAGTACCCTGCTCAACCACCTGTCCCTCTTCTATCACCAGAATGTTTCCGGCCCCGGCGATGGTGGATAAACGGTGAGCGATGATAATCACCGTCCGGTTGTGAACCAGGTTATCGATCGCTTTTTGCACCGCCAGCTCGCTTTCAATATCCAGCGCGGCAGTCGGTTCATCGAGAATGACGACCGGCGCGTTTTTCAATAACGCTCTGGCAATGGAAATCCGCTGGCGCTCGCCGCCCGATAGCTGGCCGCCCATCTCTCCCATTGGCGTCAGCCAGCCTTGCGGAAGACGGGAAATAAACTCAAGGCACTGCGCCGCGCGGGCGGCCTCTTCTACCTCCTGCCGCGTCGCCTGTGGGCGCGCGATACGGATATTCGCCAGCAGCGTGTCATCAAACAGCCAGACATCCTGGAAAACAACAGAAATCAGGCTATTGAGCTGTTCCGGCGTCAGGCGGCGAATATCGACGCCGCCAATAGAAATCTGCCCTTGCTGCGGATCGGCATAGCGCATTAACAGTTTGGTGACCGTAGTTTTGCCTGCGCCGGAGGCACCCACCAGCGCGCTCATACTGGCTGCCGGGAACGTCAAAGAAACATGATTAAGCGCGTGGCCGTCGCCTTCTTCGTAGCGATAGCTGACGTTGTCAAAGCGGATATCGTAACGTTCCGGCATCTCGCTTTGCTCTGCGACGGGAAGCGGTGCTATCGCCATAAACCGCTCAATCCGTTGCAGGGCGCTGGCGATCAGTTCCACAACCGAGGTGTAGCTGATAAACATCGCCATCGGTTCTGCGAAGCGCATAATCATCGCGACGGCGGCAATCAAAAAGGCGAGGTTCAGAGTGCCCGTCACTACCCAGACGATCCCGGATAACACCACCACCTGTAGGCCCAACTCCACGACGCTGGCGATCAGCATCGTCGCGCCAGCGCCCTGACGGTGAGTGCGGGTCTGTAAGTTTTCCAGCGCATTGAAATGCGCCAGCAGCGCCCGGCTTTTATCGGCATCGCTGCCGCAGGTGCGCAATACCATCATCCCCTGAGCAAATTCAACGATATCGCCGCTCAGACGCTGGTGCGCTTCCCCCAGCGTCTGCATTTGTCGCCGCATCGCCGGGCGGCGCCAGTAATAAAACGGCACCAGCAGAGGGAAGATCAGCAACATCACCAGCCCCAGCCGCCAGTCTATCCACAATGTCGCCAGCGACGCCGTCAGCGGCGTGACAATGGTGAGCAGCAAAATATTGGCTATCGCAATAACATAATTGAGGTTTTCATCCACGCTGCCCAGCAGCAAGGCGTTCATTTCACCCGCCCTGCCGCGCTGGAGCTTCTCCAGCGGCACGCGGCGTAACTGCTCGCCAAGTCGCAGGCGCAACTCATGGGTGGCCTGCGCCAGATGACCACGGTATTCAAAGCCCAGGCCATACCAGCGTAGCACCAGCGTCACAATTGCGGCGACGCTGAAGGCCATAGCCCAGTTAAGAAGTTGCGGCGCGTCTCCCCGTAACAGCGCATCAATGATCGGATAAAGACAGGCAAAGGCGATCCCCTGCATGAATGCCGCCAGCAACAGCGCCAGCATACTGCGTCGCAGCATCCTGGCCTGACTGCCAACGCTGGAGATAAGCTGGCGCCAGTTGACGCGCCAGGCCAGGTTATCCGCAGGATTATTGTCTTTCATTTTCCACCACCTCTTCCTGTGTTCCACCCGGCACCCAATGCTGCGCCTGCTGATAGTGTTGCCAGAGCCGTTGATACAGGCCGCCCTGCGCCAACAGTTGCGTATGGTTCCCCATTTCCCTGAGCTGTCCGTCGGAAAACAGCAATATCACATCGGCCTGAGTCACCATTGAGAGACGATGCGCGACCATGATGACCGTCCGGCCACGCATGGCCGCCGCGAGCGCCTTGATAAGCGCCGCTTCGTTTTCCGGGTCAGCAAACGCCGTCGCCTCATCGAGCACCAGGATGGGGCGATCCTGCAAAAGCGCCCGGGCGATAGTAATGCGCTGCCGCTGGCCGCCGGAGAGAAATACCCCACGTTCCCCGACTCGTGTGTTGTAACCTTCTGGCAGAGCGCTAATAAAATCATGGGCCTGCGCCACTCTGGCCGCCGCTATTACCGCCTCCAGCGGCGTATCCGGCGCGCCCAGACGAATGTTATTGGCTATCGTGTCGGCAAAAAGGAAGTTGTCCTGAAACACAAACGAGAGTTGCTTCATCAGGGTGTCCGTCTGCATATCACGCAGATCCACGCCTCCAATACGGATATGGCCTTTGTCCGGGTCGGCGTAACGCAGCAGCAAGCGCGCCACGGTGCTTTTTCCGGCGCCGCTTGGCCCGACCAGCGCCACAATTTGCCCGGCAGGCACATGAAAGCTCACCTCCTGCAACGCGGCGCCAGTACGCGCTTGCGGATAATGAAAGCTCACCTGCTCAAAGGTAATGCTCGCCTCTTGCGGCTGCTGGTCAGACTGCGGCAGCGATAACTCCGGCATCGCGAGAACCTGATAAATACGCTGAATGCTTAAACGCGTTTGCGCGACCAGGTTATTGAGCATCATCATTGGCATTACGGCTTCGGCCATTCCGCTGCCCAGCAGTAAAACGGCCACCCACGCGATAAAATCGAAACTGCCATAGTGCAGCAGGCCGTATCCCGACCAGATCAGGACAAACAGGGTCGGGAGAGGATTCAGAATCGAGAAGGAAAAACGCGCTGAAAAACCGGCTTTGCGATACCAGGTTTTGAGCACATCGACCCACTCTTCAAGGGCGCGTTGATAGCGCAAAAAACTGGTGCTGCCGCTATCAAACGTTCTCACCACGGGCATGGCCTGCACGAACTCAATCACCGCCGCGCTAACCTGCTCGCGCGCCTTATGATAACGCTGAGCCATATCTTCCGAACGCTGGCGGGCGAGCACGAGAACAACCGATCCAAACGCCAGTACCCCCAGCGTCGCGATTGCCAGCCGCCAGTCCAGCCAGAACAAGATAACGATTGTCGCCAGCGGCATGATGATCGCGCGGGCATAGAGCGGCGTGCTGTCGGCCACAAAAATATGTAACGACTTCACGTCATCCAGCATCACTTTCGCCACTGACCCGCTGCCCATTTGCTGTAACACGCCAGGCGGAAGCTGCAATGCTTTACGGGCTAACCTGCTGCGCAGAATGTTCTCCAGATGAAAAGCCGCGTAATGAGAGGTGTTGAACGCCTGTAAGCGCAGAACAAAAGTTAAGACCACGCAGCCGATCACGCCGCCCAGCGGCCAGGCCGGAATAGCGTCAGGCGTCGCGCGAATGTCACGCAGGCTCCACGCCAGAAAAAGGAGCGCCCCCAGGCTGGTTAATGCCGCCAGCCCCGCCAGCGCCATAGCTAAAATAACCTTCCTGCGAACCGGTGTAATCACCTGCCAGAGAGGAAATCGGGACAGCGATTCAGTATTGGATGATTGAGATGACATGGGAGTAACTGAATTTCCTGATGAATTTTTACGGACGCCAAAAACGACAATTCAGGGTGGCGTTCTGAGAATTAATGTGAATAATAACCATTATCAATAACTCATCTACCCCATTCGGTTCTATTTATACCCGCATTGGTCTAAGCCACAGGGAGATAACCAGGTCATGACGGAGTCACCGCAAACGCAATCTGAAATCTCTATTCACCAGTTGGTGGTCGGGAAACCTGCAAACGATGGCAATATTCCTGCTCAGTGTGAACTGCTGCGCTGTTCGTTGCAGGAAGGTATGGATATTTTGCTCTGGAGGGGCCATTTTGCGCGGCCTGAGACGTTGCAGCTACACGACGATCTGGGCAGGATTAACTTCTCGTGCATCCTGGAAGGCACATCGCGCTTTGCGATTCAGGGACTCCGGCGCCACACCGACTGGGAGCTTGCGCGCAATCGCCATTACATTACCCATACGCCAGACTGTCGCGGCAGCGCCTCCTATTGTGGCCGATTCGAGAGCATTACCCTCTCCTTCAGCCCTGAAACCCTCGCGCTGTGGGTGCCGGATATTAGCGCGGTCATTAAGAATAAGATCGACTCCCACTGCTGTTGCCAGCAGCAGCGTTGTAATGCTGAAACCCACTTAACGGCTCAGGCCTTGCGTCACGCGCTGATGCGCATGCACGGCGGCTTCAGTCATGAACAAAAGCCGTCGACGCTATGGTTGCAGGGGCAAAGTCTGGTCATGCTCAGTCTGGTGCTGGATGAACATCGCGAAGACGCCAGTTGCCTCTCCTGCCACTTCAACCCGATGGAACGCCAGAAACTGCTGCGGGCGAAGGATCTGCTGCTGGCTGATCTGACGCAAGCGCCGGGCGTCGCGGAGCTGGCCAGAGAGTCCGGTCTGAGCGTTCTCAAAATTAAGCGAGGCTTCCGCGTTCTGTTCAACAACAGCGTCTATGGCCTGTTTCAGGCTGAACGAATGCAGGAAGCCAGAAGACGCCTGGCCAACGGCAATACCTCCGTCATGACGGTGGCGGCCGATCTGGGCTATGCCAACGCCAGCCATTTCTCTGCCGCCTTCCAGAAACAGTTTGGCGTAACCCCTTCGACCTTTAAACGCGTGATGTAACCGGGGTCGCGCCCCCCTAAACTCCTCCCTGACAGAGGCCTGGATACCCCATCCGGGCCTCTGTTCTTTCCGCCTGTTACCAACCCGAAACGGGCATAAATAAACCCGTTTCGGGTAGCATCCAATTGTTAATAATTATTATTCTCATATGAGCAATGCTTTTCGGTAAGACGTGCCATCAGGAGGAAGAATGATTTCTGGCGCACCATCTCAGGATTCGCTGTTACCGGACAACCGCCACGCGGCTGATTACCAACAATTACGCGAGCGGCTCATACAGGAACTGAATTTAACGCCGCAGCAGTTACATGAAGAGAGCAACCTGATCCAGGCCGGCCTGGATTCCATAAGATTGATGAGATGGTTACACTGGTTTCGTAAAAATGGCTACCGCCTTACCCTTCGCGAGCTGTATGCCGCCCCCACGCTGGCGGCATGGAACCAGTTAATGCTCAGCCGGTCGCCTGAGAACGCGGAAGAAGAAACGCCGCCCGACGAATCATCCTGGCCGAACATGACCGAAAGTACCCCCTTCCCATTGACGCCAGTACAGCACGCCTACCTGACGGGCCGCATGCCGGGGCAGAAGCTTGGCGGCGTGGGTTGCCACCTGTATCAGGAGTTTGAAGGCCATTGTCTGACGGCGTCGCAGCTGGAGCAGGCCATCACGACCTTGCTGCAACGCCACCCAATGCTGCATATCGCCTTTCGCCCCGACGGGCAGCAGGTCTGGCTACCGCAACCTTACTGGAACGGCGTCACCGTTCATGATTTACGCCATAACGACGCTGAAAGCCGCCAGGCCTATCTGGACGCACTGCGCCAGCGCCTGAGCCACCGTCTTTTACGCGTGGAAATCGGCGAAACGTTTGATTTTCAGCTGACGCTCTTGCCGGACAATCGCCACCGCCTCCATGTCAATATTGACCTGCTGATTATGGATGCCTCCAGCTTTACGCTTTTCTTCGATGAGCTTAACGCCCTGCTGGCCGGAGAATCGCTGCCGGCTATCGACACCCGCTATGATTTCCGCTCGTATTTGCTGCACCAGCAGAAGATCAATCAACCACTGAGAGACGACGCGCGCGCTTACTGGCTGGCGAAAGCATCGACGCTTCCCCCCGCGCCCGTCTTGCCGCTGGCCTGCGAACCCGCCACGCTACGTGAAGTCCGTAATACCCGACGCCGCATGATTGTCCCGGCAACACGCTGGCACGCCTTTAGCAACCGGGCCGGCGAGTATGGCGTGACGCCGACAATGGCGCTGGCGACCTGTTTTTCTGCCGTGCTGGCTCGCTGGGGCGGCCTGACGCGTCTGCTGCTTAACATCACCTTATTCGACCGCCAGCCGCTGCACCCGGCGGTTGGCGCGATGCTTGCCGACTTCACCAATATTCTTCTGCTGGATACCGCCTGCGATGGCGATACCGTCAGCAACCTGGCGCGTAAAAACCAGCTCACGTTTACGGAGGACTGGGAGCATCGCCACTGGTCCGGCGTCGAATTACTCCGTGAACTCAAACGCCAGCAGCGCTACCCCCACGGCGCCCCGGTGGTATTTACCAGCAATCTGGGGCGTTCCCTCTACAGCAGCCGCGCAGAATCGCCGTTGGGCGAGCCGGAATGGGGCATCTCGCAAACGCCGCAGGTCTGGATAGATCATCTGGCGTTCGAGCATCACGGCGAGGTCTGGCTACAATGGGACAGCAACGACGCGCTGTTCCCTCCGGCGTTAGTCGAAACATTGTTCGACGCCTACTGCCAGTTGATTAACCAACTCTGCGATGACGAAAGCGCCTGGCAAAAGCCGTTCGCAGATATGATGCCCGCCAGCCAGCGCGCGATACGCGAACGGGTCAACGCCACCGGCGCCCCCATTCCCGAAGGCTTGCTGCATGAAGGCATTTTCCGTATCGCTCTGCAACAGCCGCAGGCGCTGGCGGTAACGGACATGCGTTATCAGTGGAATTATCATGAGCTGACAGACTATGCCCGCCGTTGCGCGGGCAGGTTAATCGAGTGCGGGGTTCAGCCCGGCGATAATGTGGCTATCACGATGTCGAAAGGCGCAGGACAACTTGTTGCGGTTCTGGCCGTCCTGCTGGCCGGGGCGGTTTACGTTCCGGTTTCGCTGGATCAGCCTGCCGCACGGCGCGAGAAAATCTACGCTGACGCCAGCGTCCGGCTGGTGCTCATTTGTCAGCACGACGCCAGCGCCGGGTCAGACGATATTCCCGTCCTTGCCTGGCAGCAGGCCATTGAGGCGGAGCCGATCGCCAACCCGGTAGTACGCGCCCCCACGCAACCGGCCTACATTATCTACACCTCCGGCTCTACCGGTACGCCGAAAGGGGTAGTCATTTCTCACCGGGGAGCGCTTAACACCTGTTGCGATATCAATACCCGCTATCAGGTTGGCCCGCATGACAGGGTGCTGGCCCTCTCCGCCCTACATTTTGATTTATCGGTTTACGACATTTTTGGCGTACTGCGCGCGGGCGGCGCGCTGGTGATGGTGATGGAAAATCAACGGCGCGATCCTCACGCATGGTGTGAGCTGATCCAGCGCCATCAGGTCACGCTCTGGAACAGCGTCCCGGCGCTGTTCGATATGCTGCTGACCTGGTGTGAAGGTTTCGCCGACGCCACGCCGGAAAACCTGCGCGCAGTGATGCTTTCCGGCGACTGGATCGGGCTTGACCTCCCCGCCCGTTATCGGGCCTTCCGGCCACAAGGACAATTTATCGCGATGGGCGGCGCCACCGAGGCGTCTATCTGGTCTAACGCCTGCGAAATTCACGACGTCCCCGCCCACTGGCGTTCCATCCCTTACGGTTTTCCGCTAACCAACCAACGCTACCGGGTGGTGGATGAACAGGGCCGGGACTGCCCTGACTGGGTGCCGGGTGAATTATGGATTGGCGGCATTGGGGTCGCGGAAGGCTATTTCAACGATCCCCTGCGTAGCGAGCAGCAATTTTTGACGCTCCCGGACGAGCGCTGGTATCGCACCGGCGATCTCGGCTGCTACTGGCCAGATGGCACAATCGAGTTCCTCGGTCGTCGCGACAAGCAGGTCAAAGTCGGAGGATATCGCATCGAGCTGGGCGAAATCGAAAGCGCGCTCAGCCAGCTGGCGGGGGTGAAACAAGCAACCGTTCTGGCGATCGGCGAAAAAGAAAAAACGCTGGCGGCATACGTTGTTCCTCAAGGCGAGGCTTTTTGCATTACCGATCATCGGAACCCGGCACTGCCGCAGGCGTGGCACACGCTTGCGGGAACGTTGCCCTGTTGCGCCATCTCGCCAGAGATCTCCGCAGAACAGGTAGCCGATTTCCTTCAGCATCGCCTGCTAAAACTGAAGCCGGGTCACACCGCTGGCGCCGATCCTCTCCCCCTGATGAACTCACTCGCTATCCAGCCGCGCTGGCAGGCCGTGGTGGAACGCTGGTTAGCATTTCTGGTGACACAACGGCGACTGAAGCCCGCTGCTGAAGGTTATCAGGTCTGCGCTGGTGAAGAACGCGAGGATGAGCACCCGCACTTCAGCGGACATGATTTAACGTTATCGCAAATTCTTCGCGGTGCCCGTAACGAACTGTCGTTACTGAACGACGCGCAGTGGTCGCCGGAAAGCCTGGCCTTTAACCATCCGGCCAGCGCCCCGTATATTCAGGAACTGGCGACAATTTGCCAACAGCTTGCACAGCGCTTACAGCGCCCGATACGCCTGCTTGAGGTGGGAACCCGCACTGGCCGCGCCGCAGAATCGCTGTTAGCACAGCTCAACGCCGGACAGATTGAGTATGTCGGGCTTGAGCAGAGCCAGGAGATGCTGCTGAGCGCCCGGCAGAGGCTCGCCCCCTGGCCTGGCGCCCGTCTGTCCCTCTGGAATGCAGACACGCTGGCGGCGCACGCTCACTCGGCGGACATTATCTGGCTTAATAACGCCCTGCATCGTCTGCTGCCGGAAGATCCCGGGCTTCTTGCGACATTACAACAGCTTGCCGTTCCCGGCGCGCTGCTCTACGTGATGGAGTTTCGCCAGTTAACGCCGTCCGCCCTGCTCAGCACGCTCCTGTTAACCAATGGGCAGCCGGAGGCCTTGCTGCATAACAGCGCCGACTGGGCGGCATTATTTAGCGCGGCCGCCTTCAACTGTCAGCATGGCGATGAGGTCGCGGGGTTACAACGCTTCCTCGTACAATGTCCTGACAGGCAGGTGCGCCGCGATCCCCGTCAACTTCAGGCCGCCCTCGCTGGACGTCTGCCGGGGTGGATGGTGCCGCAACGGATCGTCTTCCTCGACGCCTTACCGCTGACGGCTAATGGGAAAATTGACTACCAGGCGCTGAAGCGTCGTCATACCCCTGAAGCGGAAAACCCGGCCGAAGCGGATTTACCCCAGGGCGACATTGAAAAACAGGTTGCCGCCCTCTGGCAGCAACTCTTATCAACTGGCAATGTCACCAGAGAAACCGACTTCTTCCAGCAAGGCGGCGATAGCCTGCTGGCGACCCGTCTGACCGGGCAACTTCATCAGGCAGGTTATGAAGCGCAATTAAGCGACCTGTTTAATCATCCCCGGCTGGCGGATTTTGCCGCCACGCTGCGGAAAACCGACGTCCCGGTCGAACAACCATTCGTCCACTCCCCTGAAGATCGCTACCAGCCCTTTGCGCTTACCGACGTGCAGCAGGCTTACCTGGTGGGGCGTCAGCCGGGCTTTGCCCTGGGCGGCGTCGGCTCACATTTCTTTGTTGAATTTGAAATTGCCGATCTGGACCTCACCCGGCTGGAGACGGTCTGGAACCGATTAATCGCCCGCCACGATATGCTGCGCGCCATCGTGCGTGATGGACAGCAACAGGTGCTCGAACAGACGCCCCCCTGGGTGATACCCGCACACACCCTCCATACGCCTGAAGAGGCGTTGCGGGTGCGCGAAAAACTGGCGCATCAGGTACTCAACCCCGAAGTGTGGCCGGTATTCGATCTCCAGGTCGGATACGTGGACGGGATGCCTGCCCGCCTGTGGCTGTGTCTGGATAACCTGTTGCTTGACGGTCTGAGCATGCAGATCCTGCTGGCGGAGCTGGAGCACGGCTACCGCTACCCGCAACAGCTGCTTCCGCCGCTGCCCGTCACCTTCAGGGATTATCTGCAACAACCCTCGCTACAGTCGCCCCATCCAGATTCTCTGGCATGGTGGCAGGCGCAGCTTGATGATATTCCTCCGGCGCCTGCGTTGCCGCTGCGCTGCTTGCCTCAGGAGGTTGAAACACCGCGCTTCGCCCGCCTGAACGGCGCGCTGGACAGCACGCGCTGGCATCGGCTGAAAAAACGGGCGGCTGACGCCCATCTCACCCCGTCGGCCGTACTGTTGTCGGTGTGGTCAACGGTTCTCTCTGCATGGAGTGCACAGCCTGAGTTCACGCTTAACCTTACGCTTTTCGACAGGCGACCGCTGCACCCGCAAATCAACCAGATTCTGGGCGATTTCACCTCGCTGATGCTGCTGAGCTGGCATCCCGGCGAAAGCTGGCTGCACAGCGCGCAGTCACTACAGCAGCGGCTGAGCCAGAACCTCAACCACCGCGATGTGTCAGCCATCCGCGTGATGCGTCAACTGGCGCAACAGCAAAACGTGCCTGCCGTTCCGATGCCCGTCGTCTTTACCAGCGCGCTGGGCTTTGAGCAGGATAACTTCCTCGCCCGGCGTAATCTGCTCAAACCGGTCTGGGGCATCTCCCAGACGCCGCAGGTCTGGCTCGATCACCAGATTTATGAATCCGAAGGCGAACTGCGCTTTAACTGGGATTTTGTCGCCGCGCTGTTTCCTGCCGGGCAGGTGGAGCGCCAGTTTGAACAGTATTGCGCATTGCTAAACCGAATGGCCGAGGATGAAAGCGGCTGGCAACTGCCGCTCGCCGCGCTGGTGCCTCCCGTTAAACACGCAGGGCAATGCGCAGAGCGCTCACCGCGCGTATGCCCTGAGCAATCTCAGCCACACATTGCGGCGGACGAGAGCACCGTCAGCCTGATTTGCGACGCCTTCCGCGAGGTGGTTGGCGAGTCTGTCACGCCCGCAGAAAACTTCTTTGAGGCGGGCGCAACGTCGCTGAATCTGGTGCAACTGCACGTTTTGTTACAATGTCACGAATTTTCCACCCTGACGTTGCTTGACCTCTTCACCCACCCTTCTCCTGCTGCCCTGGCCGATTATCTGGCCGGCGTCGCCACGGTGGAGAAAACAAAACGACCTCGCCCTGTTCGCCGTCGTCAGCGGCGGATCTAGCGCGAAGCAAACTGATTTTCCCCGGAACGCCATCGCGAACGCATGGCGTTCCATTGACTTTGTGAATCTTAGGAAACGGGACCGATTATGGATAACTTGCGCTTCTCTTCTGCGCCGACAGCAGATTCCATTGATGCATCGATCGCTCAACACTACCCGGACTGCGAACCTGTCGCGGTTATCGGCTACGCCTGCCATTTTCCTGAATCGCCGGATGGCGAAACGTTCTGGCAAAATCTGCTGGAAGGTCGTGAATGCAGCCGACGCTTTACGCGCGAAGAGCTTCTGGCCGTCGGTCTGGATGCCGCCATCATTGACGATCCTCATTATGTCAATATCGGTACGGTGTTAGACAACGCCGACTGCTTCGACGCCACCCTGTTTGGCTATTCGCGACAGGAAGCGGAGTCGATGGACCCGCAGCAGCGCCTATTTTTGCAGGCGGTCTGGCATGCGCTGGAACATGCCGGTTATGCCCCCGGCGCCGTCCCCCATAAGACCGGCGTTTTCGCCTCTTCCCGGATGAGTACCTACCCCGGTCGCGAAGCATTGAACGTGACAGAAGTCGCGCAGGTAAAAGGTCTGCAATCTCTGATGGGCAATGATAAAGACTATATTGCCACCCGCGCCGCGTACAAACTCAACCTGCACGGCCCGGCGTTATCGGTACAGACCGCCTGCTCCAGCTCGCTGGTTGCCGTGCATCTGGCCTGTGAAAGCCTGCGCGCAGGCGAATCCGATATGGCGGTTGCCGGCGGCGTGGCGCTCTCTTTCCCCCAGCAGGCAGGCTACCGCTACCAGCCCGGAATGATTTTCTCTCCTGATGGTCACTGTCGTCCCTTTGACGCCTCGGCTGAGGGCACCTGGGCCGGTAACGGTCTCGGCTGCGTGGTGCTGCGTCGCCTGAGAGACGCGCTGCTGTCAGGCGATCCGATTATCTCGGTGATCCTCTCCAGCGCGGTCAACAACGACGGCAACAGAAAGGTCGGCTATACCGCCCCTTCCGTCGCAGGGCAACAGGCAGTCATCGAAGAGGCGTTAATGCTGGCGGCCATCGACGACAGGCAGGTAGGTTACATTGAAACCCACGGCACCGGCACACCGCTGGGCGACGCGATTGAAATTGAAGCGTTACGCAACGTCTATGCGCCTCGCCCGCAGGATCAGCGCTGTGCGCTCGGTTCCGTGAAAAGTAACATGGGCCATCTGGATACCGCGGCGGGCATTGCCGGACTGCTGAAAACCGTTCTGGCAGTCAGTCGCGGGCAAATTCCTCCCTTACTGAATTTTCACACCCCCAACCCGGCGCTGAAACTTGAAGAGAGCCCCTTTACCATACCGGTGTCGGCACAGGCATGGCAGGACGAAATGCGCTATGCGGGCGTCTCCTCCTTTGGTATTGGCGGCACCAACTGCCATATGATCGTCGCCTCGCTGCCCGACGCGCTCAACGCGCGCCTCCCCAATACGGATAGCGGCAGAAAAAGTACCGCGCTGCTGCTCAGCGCCGCCAGCGACAGCGCGTTGCGGCGGCTGGCGACGGATTATGCCGGGGCGCTGAGAGAGAATGCGGATGCCAGCTCTCTGGCCTTCACAGCCCTGCACGCGCGCCGTCTCGATCTCCCCTTCCGCCTGGCGGCGCCATTAAACCGTGAAACCGCCGAGGCGCTCAGCGCCTGGGCCGGTGAGAAATCGGGGGCGCTGGTTTACAGCGGCCACGGCGCCAGCGGCAAGCAGGTGTGGCTGTTTACCGGCCAGGGCTCGCACTGGCGCACTATGGGTCAAACGATGTACCAGCACTCAACGGCGTTTGCCGACACGCTGGATCGCTGTTTTTCCGCCTGTAGCGAAATGCTCACGCCGTCACTGCGCGAAGCGATGTTTAACCCCGATTCGGCGCAACTGGACAATATGGCCTGGGCGCAGCCGGCGATTGTCGCGTTTGAAATCGCGATGGCGGCGCACTGGCGTGCTGAAGGACTGAAGCCAGACTTCGCCATTGGGCATTCCGTCGGTGAATTTGCCGCTGCTGTTGTCTGCGGACACTATACGATTGAACAGGTCATGCCACTGGTTTGTCGGCGCGGCGCGCTAATGCAGCAGTGCGCAAGCGGCGCGATGGTGGCGGTATTTGCAGACGAAGACACGCTGATGCCGCTGGCTCGCCAGTTTGAGCTGGATCTCGCCGCCAATAACGGTACGCAACATACGGTATTTTCCGGGCCGGAAGCCCGTCTCGCAGTATTTTGCGCCACGCTCTCGCAGCATGACATTAACTATCGTCGCCTGAGCGTAACCGGTGCGGCGCACTCCGCTTTACTGGAGCCGATACTCGATCGGTTCCAGGACGCCTGCGCGGGACTGCACGCGGAGCCGGGGCAAATACCGATTATTTCCACGCTCACCGCCGACGTCATTGATGAGTCAACGCTCAACCAGGCGGATTACTGGCGCCGACACATGCGCCAGCCGGTGCGTTTTATCCAGAGTATTCAGGTGGCGCATCAGCTCGGCGCCCGCGTTTTTCTGGAGATGGGGCCCGATGCCCAGTTGGTTGCTTGCGGGCAGCGCGAATACCGCGATAACGCATACTGGATAGCCAGCGCCCGGCGTAACAAAGAGGCGAGCGATGTCCTCAATCAGGCCCTGCTCCAGCTTTACGCTGCCGGCGTCGCCCTACCGTGGGCCGACCTGCTGGCGGGCGATGGACAACGTATCGCTGCGCCATGTTATCCGTTTGATACTGAGCGTTACTGGAAAGAGCGCGTCTCCCCGGCCTGCGAGCCTGCCGACGCAGCGCTGTCTGCCGGGCTGGAGGTGGCGAGTCGCGCCGCGACAGCGCTCGATCTCCCTCGCCTGGAAGCGCTTAAACAGTGCGCCACGCGACTGCACGCCATCTACGTCGATCAACTGGTACAACGCTGTACCGGCGATGCCATTGAGAACGGCGTGGACGCCATGACCATCATGCGCCGTGGACGTCTGCTGCCCCGCTACCAGCAGCTACTCCAGCGCCTGCTGAATAACTGCGTGGTCGACGGCGATTACCGCTGCACCGACGGGCGATACGTCCGCGCCCGCCCCATTGAACATCAACAGCGGGAATCACTGCTGACGGAACTTGCCGGTTATTGTGAAGGTTTTCAGGCTATTCCCGACACCATCGCCCGTGCCGGCGATCGGTTATATGAAATGATGAGCGGCGCGGAAGAACCGGTGGCGATTATCTTCCCGCAAAGCGCCTCCGACGGCGTGGAAGTGCTGTATCAGGAATTCAGCTTTGGCCGCTATTTCAACCAAATCGCCGCCGGGGTATTACGCGGCATTGTCCAGACGCGTCAGCCCCGCCAGCCGTTGCGTATTCTTGAAGTTGGCGGCGGAACCGGCGGCACCACCGCGTGGCTGCTGCCGGAACTCAACGGCGTTCCGGCACTGGAGTACCATTTCACCGATATCTCGGCGCTGTTCACCCGTCGCGCCCAGCAGAAATTCGCCGACTATGATTTTGTGAAGTATAGCGAGCTGGATCTCGAAAAAGAGGCGCAGTCTCAGGGTTTCCAGGCACAGTCTTACGATCTTATCGTGGCAGCGAACGTGATTCACGCCACCCGCCATATTGGCCGCACGCTCGATAATCTGCGCCCCCTGCTCAAGCCGGGCGGGCGCCTGCTGATGCGCGAAATCACCCAGCCAATGCGTCTGTTTGACTTCGTTTTCGGCCCGCTGGTTCTTCCGCTACAGGATCTCGACGCCCGCGAAGGTGAGTTATTCCTCACCACCGCTCAGTGGCAACAACAGTGCCGCCACGCCGGATTCAGCAAAGTGGCGTGGCTACCGCAGGATGGCAGCCCGACCGCCGGGATGAGCGAACATATCATTCTCGCCACGCTGCCCGGTCAGGCGGTTAGAGCCGTAACATTCACCGCGCCATCAGAACCCGTGTTGGGGCAGGCGCTGACGGATAACGGTGATTATCTCGCCGACTGGTCTGATTGCGCAGGTCAGCCCGAACGGTTTAACGCCCGCTGGCAGGAGGCCTGGCGTCTGCTTTCACAGCGTCATGGCGACGCTCTGCCTGTGGAACCGCCCCCCGTCGCCGCCCCGGAGTGGCTGGGGAAGGTTCGCTTAAGCTGGCAAAACGAAGCCTTTTCCCGCGGTCAGATGCGCGTTGAAGCCCGTCATCCTGCTGGCGAGTGGCTGCCGCTATCGCCCGCCGCGCCTCTTCCTGCGCCGCAGACGCATTATCAATGGCGCTGGACGCCCCTCAACGTCGCCAGCATTGACCAACCGCTTACCTTTAGCTTCAGCGCCGGTACGCTTGCGCGCAGCGACGAGCTGGCGCAATACGGCATCATTCACGATCCGCACGCCTCTTCGCGACTGATGATTGTTGAGGAGAGCGAGGATACGCTGGCCTTAGCGGAGAAAGTGATAGCAGCGCTCACCGCCAGCGCAGCCGGATTGATTGTGGTTACTCGCCGCGCGTGGCGAGTCGAGGAAAATGAAGCACTCTCTGCATCCCATCACGCGCTATGGGCCTTGCTTCGCGTCGCGGCCAACGAACAGCCGGAACGGTTGCTTGCCGCCATCGATCTCGCCGAACCCCCCCCGTGGGAAACGCTGCATCAAGGGTTGAGCGCAGTCTCACTATCACAGCGCTGGCTCGCCGCACGGGGTGACACCCTTTGGCTCCCTTCACTGGCGCCCAATACGGGATGCGCCGCTGAATTACCGGCAAACGTGTTTACCGGCGATAGCCGCTGGCATCTGGTGACCGGAGCGTTTGGCGGATTAGGCCGCCTTGCCGTGAACTGGCTCAGAGAAAAAGGGGCGCGACGCATCGCCCTGCTGGCGCCGCGCGTGGATGAGTCATGGCTACGCGACGTGGAGGGCGGGCAGACGCGCGTCTGCCGTTGTGATGTGGGCGATGCCGGGCAACTGGCCACGGTTCTTGACGATCTGGCGGCCAACGGCGGCATTGCCGGAGCGATTCATGCCGCTGGCGTATTGGCTGACGCGCCCTTGCAGGAGCTTGATGACCACCAGCTGGCTGCCGTTTTCGCGGTAAAAGCGCAGGCGGCAAGCCAGCTGCTGCAAACCCTGCGCAACCACGACGGACGCTATCTTATTCTCTACTCTTCCGCTGCCGCCACCCTCGGCGCGCCGGGTCAGAGCGCCCATGCGCTGGCCTGCGGCTACCTGGACGGGCTGGCCCAGCAGTTTTCCACCCTTGATGCGCCGAAAACGCTCTCTGTCGCCTGGGGCGCATGGGGAGAAAGCGGTCGGGCGGCCACGCCGGAAATGCTGGCGACGCTCGCCAGCCGAGGTATGGGCGCGTTAAGCGATGCCGAAGGCTGCTGGCACCTGGAACAGGCGGTGATGCGCGGCGCCCCGTGGCGACTGGCGATGCGCGTTTTTACCGACAAAATGCCCCCGTTACAACAGGCTCTGTTTAACATCAGCGCCACAGAAAAAGCCGCAACGCCGGTCATTCCTCCTGCTGATGACAACGCCTTTAACGGCAGCCTGAGCGATGAAACAGCGGTGATGGCATGGCTGAAAAAGCGGATTGCGGTTCAGCTAAGGCTGAGCGATCCGGCGTCACTGCATCCAAACCAGGATCTGTTGCAACTCGGCATGGACTCGCTGCTCTTCCTTGAACTCAGTAGCGATATTCAGCACTACCTGGGCGTACGCATCAATGCGGAACGGGCGTGGCAGGATCTGTCTCCTCATGGACTCACGCAGCTTATCTGTTCTAAGCCAGAGGCGACGCCTGCCGCTTCGCAGCCGGAAGTGTTGCGGCACGACGCCGACGAGCGTTATGCGCCCTTCCCTTTGACGCCCATTCAGCACGCCTACTGGCTGGGGCGAACCCACCTCATTGGCTATGGCGGCGTCGCCTGTCACGTCCTGTTTGAGTGGGATAAACGCCACGATGAGTTCAATCTCGCCATACTGGAGAAAGCATGGAACCAGCTCATCGCACGCCACGATATGTTGCGTATGGTGGTTGATGCCGACGGGCAGCAGCGAATCCTGGCGACAACGCCGGAGTATCACATCCCGCGTGACGATCTGCGCGCGCTTTCCCCGGAAGAACAGCGCATCGCGCTGGAAAAACGGCGGCATGAACTGAGCTATCGCGTTTTGCCTGCCGACCAGTGGCCTCTTTTTGAGCTGGTGGTCAGCGAAATCGACGATTGCCATTACCGTCTGCATATGAACCTCGACCTTTTGCAGTTTGATGTGCAGAGTTTTAAAGTCATGATGGACGACCTGGCGCAGGTCTGGCGCGGTGAAACGCTGGCGCCGCTCGCTATTACCTTCCGTGATTATGTGATGGCTGAACAGGCGCGCCGACAGACATCGGCATGGCACGATGCCTGGGATTACTGGCAGGAAAAACTGCCGCAACTGCCCTTAGCGCCAGAGCTGCCGGTGGTTGAGACGCCCCCGGAAACGCCACACTTCACCACCTTCAAATCGACGATCGGCAAGACAGAATGGCAGGCCGTGAAACAGCGCTGGCAGCAGCAAGGCGTCACACCGTCTGCCGCGCTGCTCACGCTGTTTGCCGCCACCCTTGAGCGCTGGAGCCGTACCACAACATTTACGCTGAACCTGACGTTCTTCAATCGCCAGCCGATCCATCCGCAAATCAACCAGTTGATTGGTGATTTTACCTCCGTCACGCTGGTTGATTTTAACTTCTCAGCGCCGGTGACGTTGCAAGAGCAGATGCAACAGACCCAACAGCGCCTCTGGCAAAACATGGCGCACAGTGAAATGAACGGTGTTGAGGTGATCCGTGAGCTGGGCCGCCTGCGCGGATCACAACGTCAACCGCTGATGCCGGTAGTGTTTACCAGTATGCTGGGGATGACGCTGGAAGGCATGACTATCGATCAGGCGATGAGCCATCTGTTCGGCGAACCCTGCTATGTATTCACGCAAACGCCGCAGGTCTGGCTGGATCATCAGGTCATGGAGAGCGACGGCGAGTTGATGTTTAGCTGGTACTGCATGGACAACGTGCTGGAACCCGGCGCTGCCGAGGCGATGTTTAATGACTATTGCGCCATCCTGCAAGCCGTCATCGCCGCCCCTGAAAGCCTGAAGACTCTCGCCAGCGGCATCGCCGGGCACATTCCCCGCCGACGCTGGCCGCTGAACGCGCAGGCGGACTACGACCTGCGGGATATTGAGCAGGCGACGCTCGAATACCCCGGCATCCGGCAGGCCAGAGCGGAAATAACCGAACAGGGCGCGTTGACGCTGGATATCGTGATGGCCGACGATCCGTCGCCATCAGCGGCGATGCCTGATGAGCACGAACTTACCCAACTGGCGCTGCCGTTGCCTGAGCAGGCGCAGCTTGATGAGCTGGAGGCGACCTGGCGCTGGCTGGAGGCGCGTGCGCTACAGGGGATCGCGGCTACGCTAAATCGTCACGGCCTGTTTACCACGCCGGAGATCGCCCATCGCTTTAGCGCAATAGTACAGGCGCTGTCCGCGCAAGCGTCTCACCAGCGTCTGCTGCGCCAGTGGCTACAGTGTCTGACGGAAAGAGAGTGGTTAATCCGCGAAGGTGAAAGCTGGCGCTGCCGCATTCCGCTCAGCGAGATTCCTGAGCCTCAGGAAGCGTGCCCGCAAAGCCAATGGAGCCAGGCGCTGGCGCAGTATCTGGAAACCTGCATCGCCCGGCACGACGCCCTCTTCTCCGGGCGGTGTTCTCCGCTGGAATTGCTGTTCAACGAGCAGCATCGCGTTACCGACGCGCTGTATCGCGACAACCCCGCCAGCGCCTGTCTGAATCGCTATACCGCGCAGATTGCCGCCTTGTGCAGCGCAGAACGGATTCTGGAGGTTGGCGCCGGAACCGCAGCCACTACCGCGCCGGTGCTGAAGGCCACGCGGAACACGCGGCAGTCGTACCACTTCACGGACGTCTCCGCGCAGTTCCTCAATGACGCCAGATCCCGTTTCCATGATGAATCGCAGGTGTCTTATGCCTTGTTCGACATCAACCAGCCGCTGGATTTCACCGCCCACCCGGAGGCGGGTTACGACCTGATCGTTGCCGTCAATGTGCTCCACGACGCCAGCCATGTCGTCCAGACGTTGCGCAGATTAAAACTGTTGCTGAAAGCCGGCGGACGTTTGCTGATCGTTGAAGCGACGGAGCGAAACAGCGTATTCCAGCTGGCGAGCGTGGGCTTTATTGAGGGATTAAGCGGATACCGCGATTTCCGCCGCCGGGATGAGAAACCGATGCTCACCCGCTCCGCATGGCAGGAGGTTCTCGTTCAGGCCGGGTTTGCAAACGAGCTGGCGTGGCCCGCGCAGGAATCGTCGCCGCTGCGCCAGCATCTGCTGGTGGCGCGTTCGCCTGGCGTAAATCGCCCGGATAAAAAAGCCGTGAGCCGCTATTTACAGCAGCGCTTTGGCACCGGTCTGCCCATTTTACAGATCCGGCAAAGAGAAGCGTTATTTACACCGCTGCATGCCCCGTCTGATACGCCGACTGAGCCAGCCAAACCCACGCCAGTTGCCGGGGGGAATCCGGCGCTGGAAAAACAGGTGGCTGAACTCTGGCAATCGCTGCTGTCTCGCCCCGTGGCAAGGCATCACGACTTTTTCGAACTGGGCGGCGACAGCCTGATGGCGACAAGGATGGTCGCGCAGCTAAACCGGAGAGGGATTGCCAGGGCTAACCTTCAGGATCTGTTCAGCCATTCGACGCTGAGCGACTTCTGCGCCCATCTACAGGCGGCTACGTCAGGAGAGGACAACCCGATACCCCTTTGCCAGGGCGACGGTGAGGAAACCCTGTTTGTCTTCCACGCTTCAGACGGCGATATCAGCGCCTGGCTGCCGCTCGCTAGCGCGTTGAACAGGCGCGTTTTCGGCCTGCAAGCAAAATCGCCGCAGCGCTTTGCCACGCTCGACCAGATGATCGATGAGTATGTCGGGTGCATCCGTCGTCAGCAGCCTCACGGCCCTTATGTGCTGGCGGGTTGGTCGTATGGCGCGTTTCTTGCGGCGGGCGCCGCACAGCGCCTGTACGCCAAAGGCGAGCAGGTTCGGATGGTGTTAATCGATCCCGTGTGCCGACAGGATTTCTGTTGCGAAAACCGGGCGGCCCTGCTGCGCCTGTTAGCCGAAGGACAAACGCCTCTGGCACTGCCCGAACATTTCGACCAGCAGACGCCCGACAGCCAGCTTGCCGACTTTATCAGCCTCGCTAAAACGGCCGGTATGGTGTCGCAAAACCTGACGCTGCAAGCGGCAGAAACGTGGCTCGACAACATCGCGCATCTGCTGCGTTTACTGACTGAGCATACGCCGGGCGAAAGCGTTCCGGTCCCCTGTCTCATGGTGTATGCCGCCGGGAGACCCGCGCGCTGGACGCCAGCAGAAACCGAGTGGCAGGGCTGGATAAACAACGCCGACGACGCTGTGATTGAAGCCAGCCACTGGCAAATCATGATGGAAGCCCCCCACGTTCAGGCTTGTGCGCAACACATTACGCGCTGGCTTTGCGCAACCTCAACGCAACCGGAGAACACGTTATGATGCCGTCCGCCTCCCCAAAACAACGCGTACTGATTGTGGGCGCCAAATTTGGCGAAATGTACCTGAATGCCTTTATGCAGCCCCCGGAGGGGCTGGAACTGGTCGGCCTGCTGGCGCAGGGAAGCGCCCGTTCAAGAGAGCTGGCTCATGCGTTTGGCATTCCGCTGTATACCTCGCCGGAACAGATAACCAAGATGCCGGATATCGCCTGTATTGTCGTGCGTTCGACCGTCGCCGGAGGAACCGGTACGCAGCTTGCCAGACACTTTCTGACGCGCGGCGTACACGTCATTCAGGAGCATCCCCTCCACCCGGATGACATCAGTTCCTTACAAACGCTGGCGCAGGAACAGGGCTGCTGCTATTGGGTAAACACGTTTTATCCGCATACGCGCGCGGGACGCACATGGCTTCGCGATGCTCAGCAGCTGCGTCGCTGCCTGGCTAAGACGCCGCCGGTAGTCCACGCCACCACCAGCCGACAGTTGCTCTACTCCACTCTGGATTTGTTGTTGCTGGCTCTGGGCGTTGATGCCGCCGCCGTGGAGTGCGACGTGGTTGGCAGCTTTAGCGATTTTCACTGTCTGAGACTCTTCTGGCCGGAGGGAGAAGCCTGCCTGCTGCTTCAGCGCTATCTCGATCCTGACGATCCAGATATGCATAGCCTTATCATGCACCGCCTGCTGCTGGGCTGGCCGGAAGGTCATCTTTCGCTGGAGGCGAGCTACGGCCCCGTCATCTGGTCATCCAGCCTGTTTGTCGCAGACCATCAGGAGAACGCCCACAGCCTCTACCGCAGACCGGAGATCCTGCGCGATCTGCCGGGTCTGACGCGCAGCGCGGCGCCCCTGAGCTGGCGCGACTGCTGCGAAACCGTCGGGCCGGAGGGCGTCAGCTGGTTGCTACACCAGTTGCGCAGCCATCTGGCGGGCGAACATCCACCAGCGGCCTGCCAAAGCGTACATCAGATCGCGTTATCACGTTTATGGCAGCAGATTTTACGTAAGACCGGCAATGCGGAGATCAGACGCCTGACACCGCCGCACCACGACCGGTTAGCCGGTTTCTACAACGATGATGATAAGGAGGCGCTGTGACGCAATCTGCAATGTGCATCCCGCTGTGGCCCGCCCGGAACGGCAATACTGCGCATCTGGTCATGTGCCCTTTCGCTGGCGGCAGCAGTAGCGCGTTTCGCCACTGGCAAGCTGAGCAACTGGCTGATTGCGCGCTTTCTCTGGTGACCTGGCCGGGGCGCGATCGCCTTCGCCATCTGGAACCGCTCAGAAGCATTACACAACTGGCGGCACTGCTGGCGAACGAGCTGGAAGCATCCGTATCGCCTGACACGCCGCTTTTACTCGCCGGGCACAGCATGGGGGCGCAGGTGGCGTTTGAAACCTGCCGACTTCTGGAGCAACGGGGGCTTGCGCCACAAGGACTGATTATTTCCGGGTGCCATGCCCCGCATCTGCATTCTGAACGCCAGCTCAGCCATCGGGATGATGCCGACTTTATCGCTGAGCTGATAGACATTGGCGGATGTTCTCCTGAACTGCGGGAAAACCAGGAATTAATGTCGCTGTTTCTTCCTCTTCTGCGCGCTGATTTTTACGCCACCGAGAGCTATCACTACGACTCGCCCGACGTCTGTCCGCCGCTGCGCACGCCTGCGCTGTTATTGTGCGGCAGCCACGATCGCGAAGCCTCCTGGCAGCAGGTCGATGCCTGGCGTCAGTGGCTGAGCCACGTTACAGGCCCGGTGGTGATTGACGGCGATCATTTCTATCCCATTCAACAAGCCCGGTCCTTTTTTACGCAGATTGTCCGCCATTTTCCCCACGCATTTTCTGCAATGACCGCGTTGCAAAAACAGCCCAGTACTTCAGAAAGGTGACGCATGAATTCTTCCTTTAAATCTCTGATTGAACAGTATCCCTTACCCATTGCCGAACAGTTGCGCCACTGGGCGGCCCGTTATGCCTCGCGAATTGCCGTCGTTGATGCAAAGGGGTCGTTAACCTACAGCGCGCTTGATGCACAAGTTGACGAACTTGCCGCAGGTCTGTCATCACTGGGTTTGCGTTCGGGGGAGCATGTAATTGTGCAGCTTCCCAACGACAACGCGTTTGTTACCCTGCTGTTCGCCTTGTTAAGACTGGGCGTTATCCCCGTGCTGGCGATGCCCTCGCAACGGGCGCTGGATATCGACGCGCTGATTGAGCTGGCGCAACCCGTCGCTTACGTTATTCACGGGGAAAACCACGCAGAGCTGGCCCGACAGATGGCGCACAAACACGCCTGCTTGCGTCATGTTCTGGTCGCTGGAGAGACCGTGAGCGACGATTTTACGCCGTTCTTCTCCCTTCACGGTGAGCGACAGGCATGGCCGCAGCCTGATGTTTCCGCCACCGCGTTGTTGTTGCTCTCAGGCGGCACAACCGGCACGCCCAAACTCATCCCGCGCCGACATGCCGACTATAGCTATAACTTCAGCGCTTCTGCTGAACTGTGCGGCATCAGCCAACAGAGCGTGTATCTCGCCGTCCTCCCGGTGGCGCATAACTTTCCGCTGGCCTGCCCCGGTATTCTGGGAACGCTTGCCTGCGGCGGAAAAGTGGTGCTGACCGACAGCGCCAGCTGTGATGAGGTGATGCCTTTAATCGCGCAGGAAAGAGTGACTCACGTCGCCCTGGTTCCGGCGCTGGCGCAATTATGGGTGCAGGCCAGGGAGTGGGAAGACAGCGACCTTTCGTCGCTGCGCGTCATTCAGGCAGGCGGCGCCCGGCTCGACCCGACGCTTGCTGAGCAGGTTATCGCCACCTTTGACTGTACCCTGCAACAGGTTTTCGGTATGGCGGAAGGCCTGCTCTGTTTTACCCGGCTGGACGATCCGCATGCCACCATTCTCCACAGCCAGGGGCGCCCGTTGTCCCCTCTGGATGAAATCCGCATCGTTGATCAAGACGAGAACGACGTCGCGCCGGGCGAAACCGGGCAATTGTTAACGCGCGGCCCTTATACCATTTCGGGCTATTACCGCGCCCCTGCCCACAACGCGCAGGCCTTTACCGCGCAAGGGTTTTACCGCACAGGCGACAATGTCAGGCTGGATGAGGTGGGGAACCTGCACGTTGAGGGACGCATAAAAGAGCAGATCAACCGCGCCGGAGAAAAAATAGCCGCGGCTGAAGTGGAATCGGCACTGCTGCGTTTAGCGGAAGTGCAAGATTGCGCGGTGGTCGCCGCGCCGGACACGCTGCTTGGCGAGCGGATTTGCGCGTTTATCATCGCGCAGCAGGTGCCAACTGACTATCAGCAGTTGCGTCAACAACTGACCCGTATGGGGCTCAGCGCGTGGAAAATTCCTGACCAAATCGAGTTTCTGGACCACTGGCCGCTCACCGCCGTCGGCAAGATAGACAAAAAACGCCTGACGGCTCTCGCCGTCGACCGTTATCGCCATTCTGCCCAATAAGCGCAAACCGACCCGAAACAGGTTGAAATAAACCCGTTTCGGGTAGCACCACTATTAGAAATAGTTATCATTTTCAATTCACCATTGTCGGTATTTTTGGCGTTTCGCCGTCTTACAGGGACTCACAACAATGAAAATGACACGGCTTTATCCTCTGGCCTTGGGGGGATTATTGCTCCCCGCCATTGCTAATGCCCAGACTTCACAGCAAGACGAAAGCACGCTGGTGGTTACCGCCAGTAAACAATCTTCCCGCTCGGCATCAGCCAACAACGTCTCGTCTACTGTTGTCAGCGCGCCGGAATTAAGCGACGCCGGCGTCACCGCCAGCGACAAACTCCCCAGAGTCTTGCCCGGGCTCAATATTGAAAATAGCGGCAACATGCTTTTTTCGACGATCTCGCTACGCGGCGTCTCTTCAGCGCAGGACTTCTATAACCCCGCCGTCACCCTGTATGTCGATGGCGTCCCTCAGCTTTCCACCAACACCATCCAGGCGCTTACCGATGTGCAAAGCGTGGAGTTGCTGCGAGGCCCACAGGGAACGTTATATGGCAAAAGCGCTCAGGGCGGGATCATCAACATCGTCACCCAGCAGCCGGACAGCACGCCGCGCGGCTATATTGAAGGCGGCGTCAGTAGCCGCGACAGTTATCGAAGTAAGTTCAACCTGAGCGGCCCCATTCAGGATGGCCTGCTGTACGGCAGCGTCACCCTGTTACGCCAGGTTGATGACGGCGACATGATTAACCCCGCGACGGGAAGCGATGACTTAGGCGGCACCCGCGCCAGCATAGGGAATGTGAAACTGCGTCTGGCGCCGGACGATCAGCCCTGGGAAATGGGCTTTGCCGCCTCACGCGAATGTACCCGCGCCACCCAGGACGCCTATGTGGGATGGAATGATATTAAGGGCCGTAAGCTGTCGATCAGCGATGGTTCACCAGACCCGTACATGCGGCGCTGCACTGACAGCCAGACCCTGAGTGGGAAATACACCACCGATGACTGGGTTTTCAACCTGATCAGCGCCTGGCAGCAGCAGCATTATTCGCGCACCTTCCCTTCCGGTTCGTTAATCGTCAATATACCTCAGCGCTGGAATCAGGATGTGCAGGAGCTGCGCGCCGCAACCCTGGGCGATGCGCGTACCGTTGATATGGTGTTTGGGCTGTACCGGCAGAACACCCGCGAGAAGTTAAATTCAGCCTACGACATGCCGACAATGCCTTATTTAAGCAGTACCGGCTATACCACCGCTGAAACGCTGGCCGCATACAGTGACCTGACCTGGCATTTAACCGATCGTTTTGATATCGGCGGCGGCGTGCGCTTCTCGCATGATAAATCCAGTACACAATATCACGGCAGCATGCTCGGCAACCCGTTTGGCGACCAGGGTAAGAGCAATGACGATCAGGTGCTCGGGCAGCTATCCGCAGGCTATATGCTGACCGATGACTGGAGAGTGTATACCCGTGTAGCCCAGGGATATAAACCTTCCGGGTACAACATCGTGCCTACTGCGGGTCTTGATGCCAAACCGTTCGTCGCCGAGAAATCCATCAACTATGAACTTGGCACCCGCTACGAAACCGCTGACGTCACGCTGCAAGCCGCGACGTTTTATACCCACACCAAAGACATGCAGCTTTACTCTGGCCCGGTCGGGATGCAGACATTAAGCAATGCGGGTAAAGCCGACGCCACCGGCGTTGAGCTTGAAGCGAAGTGGCGGTTTGCGCCAGGCTGGTCATGGGATATCAATGGCAACGTGATCCGTTCCGAATTCACCAATGACAGTGAGTTGTATCACGGTAACCGGGTGCCGTTCGTACCACGTTATGGCGCGGGAAGCAGCGTGAACGGCGTGATTGATACGCGCTATGGCGCACTGATGCCCCGACTGGCGGTTAATCTGGTCGGGCCGCATTATTTCGATGGGGACAACCAGTTGCGGCAAGGCACCTATGCCACCCTGGACAGCAGCCTGGGCTGGCAGGCGACTGAACGGATGAACATTTCCGTCTATGTCGATAACCTGTTCGACCGTCGTTACCGTACCTATGGCTACATGAACGGCAGCAGCGCCGTCGCGCAGGTCAATATGGGTCGCACCGTCGGTATCAATACGCGAATTGATTTCTTCTGATTATTGTAAAAGGGATACCGAAAAGGTATCCCTTTTACACCACTAGTTAAAACCAGTAACTCAGCAGAGTCGCAAAAAATATTAATCCATAGTGATTATTTAAACAATGAAATTGCGATTAGGACAAATAGATTTAACTTTCTCGTTCCTTTCTCTCCTTATACTAAAGAAATAATCATATCAAAATAAAAATTCACAACAGTGCAACATTAAAAACACAACCAACAAACAATCCTATATACAAGGCACATCTCCAGAATATAAAAGCACAGACAAACAACCTAAAAAAAACAACCCGAATTAATAAAACCTTTACAATTACACACCCTCAACTCAAAACAATTTCGAAAACTCAAAGATTTCATCGGCAAAAACAGTCATTAACACATCTATTTTTTTGAAATTCTGTAGAGTAAAACTGATATAAAGCATTTATCATATTAACATATCAATAAGTGCAAACTTAAAAATCAAAAGTTAGGGTTCAGTAAAACCAATTCGCCACAAAAAAAACCACCCCATACATATAAATTATTTTATAGGTAAAATAGATTATATATTCTCATAGCTACCACAAACTATACTAGCCTGAACTATATTTATTCTTCTGCAATCAATGCATACATAACACAAATATCACTCAGGTACACTACTCAAACCACGCTGGGATTTTTCCTCAAGTTATAATCATCACCCCGAAAATCATTCGGCATTTACTCATTAAATAGTCACCCCATAGGCCTGTACATGTTCACTCAGAAATATACATCCTTTTCTCTGTCATAAACCCTCTGATTAATCATAAATAAATACTTGTGGCACCAATCTTTTTCCTTAACGGAACGAATTGTTGTGTAGAAGGAGATAATATTATGTCAAAAAAATATCAGCCATTGCTTATAACTCATTATATGTCAACATGGGTCACTATAACGGAAGCAGTTGAGATCACTACCAAAGCCATAAAACAAAAAATTACTCCTAGCGATATTTATCGTCATGCCTTGAGTGGCAACATCCTACTATCGGTCTATTTCCAGTCTCCTGTGATACTTAAGAAGATACAAACTTTTAATGGAAAAATAAAATTCAGGCAGTTTGAGGGAGACCTACTTGATAAACTATGCATGCTTGACAGGGACGGTTTTATTTATGGTCAAAATTTAAGACTCTGTACAGAAGCCAGATATGTTTGTCCTGTGCAACAAATTATAGATACCCCCCTGATAGGCTATGAATATGTTTTGATTCAGCGCATACTGGCACGTGAACTTAAATTCCCCTCCCCAATTGTGGGGGCAAGAAAAACTAACCATGGTATTATAGTAAGATTTTCAGAGGAGCTTTTTCAAATTTTCGAAACGATGAGTTGGAAAGAACGCGTAGAAAAACAAATTTCCAGACTACCTAAAAACACAGCATTAGATGTCATAAAAAAACTAACAGAAGTGACGACCATAAAATATAATCACAATGGGTGCTTTCCTCTTTATACATTACCGCCTGATGCCTGTTTTGTTATTCGCCACACCGAAGTCGAAAGACTAATTAATTTATACAAAAAAAGGGAGAGTCATCCCATTTCACCTTCCCGTATGACAACACCGTTATCACGCCTGTTTTGGCTGGCCTGCAAGCACAATGATACTATCAGCCCACTGCTGAATCATCCCTATAAGCTCCTTTCTATTTTTGAACAATGGGCATCAGACGATGGCATCGGGGAAAAACTGGACGCTGAAACACTGAAAAATGCGCTGAAGCGTGGTTCGCCATCTTCGACATCCTTATCCGGCTAATACCATCCCCATTTGTAATGGCCGACAACCCTAAATAAGGGTTTTGCATCCCTTATTTAGGGCTCACCAGCTTTCTCTCAGGCTTCCACTGTGTTTTTTATTCTCCGGCCACCGTTTATTTCAGTCACAGGAGGATATATGACATCTTATCAGTTACTACGCCTCAGACAGGTTGAGCAAAAAACAGGGCTGAAGCGTTCACAGATATACCTTTATATGAAAGAGGGTGCATTTCCCCGTTCAATAAAAATAGGCCCTGCTAGTGTTGCCTGGCTCGAGTCTGAGATTGACGAGTGGATCAACAAAAAGTTATCTGACCGATAAAGACGCAATGAGGAGAAGATGATGAACATTAATATCCCGGCACTCATAAACTTCGATCCTGCAGGTATAAAAAAAAGCACCTGCATGTATATTTCAGACCTGCCCGGTATTGTGCTATATGACACTATACCATTCACTGAATATTCAGCTGAATTACTGAGCACTTATTCAGTTAAGGAGTCAATTTCATGCTTCCATCCCTGAATCATATTATATTAACCGTTGCTCTTCAGGCGCTACGGGAAGGAAATATTCATCACTGCGAAACTATGGGATTCACTTACGATGAAATGAATTTGCTCGGTTGCTTATCAATAAACGATCTTATCACCCTCAGTCAGGCACCTTTACCGCTTGTCGATATTACTATCCGCCATGATGTCCTGCAAAAATTACTGGCATCATCCCACGAGGAAAACAGGCGTCAGGAACAACTGAACAGAGCTGTCAGGCTGGGGGGCTCAATCGCACTGATGAACCGTTATTTCGGGGTTGGCTCCAGAGAAACCTGTGCACGCCGCCGGTTACTCGGTGTCTCCGTTCCAAACGGGAGAACACCCATTCCGGATGAAGAAACCGATGCTGCAATCTGGCATCAGTGGCAAAAATATCGGGTCGAAAACATTGATTCCCCGGAGGCGCTGGACGCCATGATGCAGGTTACAGAAAACCTTTCAGCGTGTACTGCCCCCTCGCTGACCGTTGTCTGGAACTGCATCACGCATTGCGAAAGAAAGAACACGGTAAGGAGAATACAACGTGCCAGATGAAATCGATCGCGATCAGGCGTTTAATGAACGGTGCCTAGAAGCACTGATTGAACAAAGCCGGTTAAGACCCACACCGACACCTTCCCTGCAGCACTGTCGATTTTGCGGCAAGGCTATTCCGGAAAAACGCCGTCAGACGCTGCCGGGTGTAACAACCTGTACTGACTGTCAGTCGATACTGGAGAAACGCAGACGTTAAATCTGTATGTGCGGAGGAGAATAGCTCCGCACATTTTAATATGCACCAGCCGGCTTGTTTTCAGGTTCCCGTGCCTCCATGTCATGGATGAATAACCTGCTCACATCTCCTGCTGTGGCAATCCTTTTTTACAGTCAGTACACCAGAGGTCAGACATGAACAAACCGGCAAACAAGATGGAATTCGTCAGAAAACTGCGGTAAATAAATGACGGCAGCCTGCTGGAAAAGGTTGTCGGGCATATGGAAGAAAAGCTCACAGGGAATGAGCTTGAAATGCTTTATGCCGCAGCAGATTATCGCCGCGCAGAGATTGTAATGAACCAGTACTTTGATAAGGTTCCCGGTAATGTCTGGAAATATGTCAGATAACTCTGTGTTTTTTATGCAACAGGTACAGACGGACACCACTGCGGCATGAAAACAAATTTCACCACCCGGCCCGGTAAGTATCGGCCTAAGTGGCCGGGAAACGTTTAACCAGATTAAAGACCGTCCCTTACAACAAAAGGGACTACTGTATTCCTGTCTTTCACGCCTTACACATTATTGTCGTTACCAAATTCAGCCACAGAGACAGCATACAACCCCATCTGACATATAAAGAAAGTCTTCCTCCGGATGTTTAATTTAACCTGATAATAATCAACAAATATTATTATCAGCCCGCCCGTCATCATTCATGCACACACACACCGTGCCAGTAATACGTTAATTTCACATACTTTTTTATCATTCCTTCCGGTATTTATTTTCCCGTTAAAATTTCATTACCCCTCCTGCATCCTGACCATGCTCTTTAACAATATGGAGCGGGCTGTCACACAACCATAATTCAGGGTGCCGCTGAATGTTCTCGCTGACCCGTTAAAACCGGAATGCAGGATCGGAATGTGATCGAAGAAATCATCTTCAACAATTTTAATTAAACGAGGACACTATGAGAAAGCCTGTTTATTACGCGTATGTTGCCCAGGAAAGTCATCCGGACTCTCAGGGTGAGAAAAATACCTGGTGGACAAAGGTCGGAGTCGCCTTTCCCCACCACGGTAAATCCGGTCTGAATATTGTCCTGACGCCCGGTATTGCCGTTTCCGGCAAACTGGTCCTGCTTGAGCCCCGGGAGGAAAATAATCCACCACAGAATACGGGCCCCATCGAAACCGTGTCGTAACCACCCTTAATTCTGTTCCCACAGCATGCAGTATCAGCAGACCCTGCATGTCACTTGTTTACTGAGGTCACCATGCTTTCCACCACAGCCTTTCTGGCGATAGCCATGCAGTGCGCCGCCAGCATTCATCCGTCCACGGCATTCGACGTGGCACGGGTGGAATCCGGTTTTAACCCTTATGCCATCGCTGAGATTGTCCCGAAGGCCGGCCCCTCTTTCGGCGATCAACACATTATTTCTCACCTGCCAGCCAGCCGGGGAGATGCAGAGCATATTCTCCGTCGCCTGTCAGCACAGGATCGCCGTTACTCTGTCGGGCTGATGCAAATCACCAGCACCAATTTCCGCCATTATGGTGTGTCCGCCACAGAGCTGCTTGATCCCTGTACCAATCTGTCCGTCTTCGAACACATTCTCAGAGACTGCTACCGGCGCGGCGGCACGTTGAAAAGGGCGCTGAGTTGTTATTATTCCGGCAATTTCAGTACCGGGCAACAACCTGAAACGGCGTTTTCCGGAACGAGCTATATCCAGCGAATCGGTTATCCGCCGGGATCATCCCGCTATGCGGTCCCCGGAACCCGTGAGGACAAATCATCAGTTGCCGTTCCCCTGAAAACCGCCCCTGCCAGTGACTCATCCCGTCACCACGTGATCTGGCCCGGAGTCGTCGTCCGTGGCGTCCCTGCGAAACTCCGCCAAGAAAAAATCTTCATCGCACCGTTCTCCGCGCCGTCAGTGCGCCGGAGTTTCTCCCTGTCACCCCGTGAGGAGGAGGAATAATGATACTTTTCCGCAAGCTAAAAGCTGTGGTCCCCCCCGTTTCGGCCTGTACGCTGACGACTTTTTCTGCAACCCCGGCACTGGCCGACGGATTTCAGCGGGCAAATACTGTCATGCAAAAAGTGTCAACCGGGCTGCATGGTCTGGCGGCAATCACGATCACCGTGGCCGTGATCTGGATTGGCTATAAGACCCTGTGGAAAGGCGAGAGCCTGTCGCAGTGCGGCTACATCATCATTGGCGGCATTTTAATTGGCGGAGGCAGTGAAATCGGCGCTCTGCTGATGAGCTAAGAGGCTGAACATATGGCAAAGCTGCTCAAGGCAATGAAACGCCCGGCGGCGCTGTGGGGGGTGCCAATGGTGCCCCTGCTGGCTGTCACGGGTGTAACCATCATCGTTGCTATCTGGACTTCCGTCGCTCTCCTGTTCTTACTTCCTGTGCAATTTCTGGTGATGAAGTCCCTTACCAGAAATGAACCGATGCGGTTCAATCTGATTGCCGTATGGCTGAGAGCGAAGGGAAAGCCGGTAGCAAACCGTTTATTTGGCGCAACAACATTTATGCCCGTTGAGCATGATGATGTTGATATCAAGGAGTTTCTCGACGCCATGAAACTAAATCAGTGTGCCACCATCAAGAAGTACATCCCGTACTCATCGCACATTCATCAGCATGTGGTTCGTTCCCCTAAGAGCGATCTGTACTGCACCTGGGAATTGATGGGAACGCCGTTCGACTGCGAGTCTGACGAGTCGCTCCAGTTCGGGACGAACCAGTTACACGGGCTAATCCGCTCATTCGAAGGTATGCCAGTTACTTTCTATATCCATAACGACCGCAATACGTTTACCGACAATCTTCATAAAGATTCCGGCAACCCGTATGCCGATGAAGTTAGCCGTCTTTACTACGCTTCTGTCGGTCTGTTCCGGCGCAACCGCCTGTTCCTGACGGTCTGCTATCGCCCGTTTGTCAGCCTTGAAAAAGCAGAACGCAAACGGATGAAAGACAGCCAGAAACTAAAGGAGCTGGACGGTGCTTTGCTGGAAATGCTGGAAATAAAAAGCACGCTCGATACCGCGCTGTCGCGCTATGGTGCGCGACCTCTCGGTACGTTTACCGAAGGAAACGCGGTGTTTTCGTCGCAACTGGCTTTCTATGAATATCTGCTAACGCACCAGTGGCGAAAAGTGCGCGTCACCCGTACCCCAGCCTATGACGTGATGGGGGCGGCGGCGTTGTTCTTTTCGGCTGAATCCGGGCAGATAAACCACGCCAACGGTACGCAATATTTCCGGGGGCTGGAGGTTAAAGAGTTCTCCGAAGAGACCGCCACGGGGATGATGGACTCCCTTCTTTACGCCCCCTGCGATTACGTGATCACGCAGTCCTATACCTGCATGTCACGCGAGGAAGCGAAGAAAGCCATTAAGCGTACCCGTCGCCTTTTGATGAGTGCCGACGACGATGCTGTTTCCCAGCGGCTGGATCTGGATGTGGCGCTTGACCTGCTGACATCGGGGAAAATCGCTTACGGCAAGCACCATTTTTCCATCATGGTGTATTCCCCGTCGCTGGAAAGCCTGGTTGCTGATACGAATGAAATCAGTAACGCGCTGAACAACATAGGGATAACGCCTGTTCCGGCAGAAATATCGCTTTCAGCGGCGTATATGGCGCAACTGCCAGGCAACTACAACCTGAGGCCACGTAAAGGGGAGCTGAGTAGCCAGAACTTTGTGGAGCTGGCCGCGCTCCATAATTTCTATCCGGGCAAGCGCGATAAAGCCCCCTGGGGGGATGCGATGGCTTTACTGCGCACCCCGTCAGGCGATGGCTACTATATCAACCTGCATAACACACTGGCAGATAAGGACGAATTCAACGAGAAGAACCCGGCCAGTACCTGCATCCTCGGTACGAACGGTTCGGGTAAAACCATGTTGATGACGTTCTTTGAGATCATGCAGCAGAAATACGGGCGCGAGGATAGCTTCTCCCCGGATGCCAAAACCAAACGGCTGACAACCGTTTACCTCGATAAAGACCGGGGCGCAGAGATGAACATCCGGGCGCTGGGTGGCCGTTACTATCGGGTTATCAGTGGTGAGTCTACAGGGTGGAACCCGTTCTCGTTGCCAGCAACCAAACGCAATATCAATTTCATCAAGCAACTGATGAAAATCCTTTGTACCCGTAACGGCTCGACGATCTCCCCACGCGATGAACGACGTCTGAGTGATGCGGTCAATGCTGTGATGAATGACGAGCCGCAATATCGCGTCTACGGCATTACCCGAATGCTGGAAAATTTGCCTGAGCCGGCTACGAAAGAAGCCCAGGAAAACGGCCTTAGCATTCGGTTGTCACAGTGGGCGCAGGGCGGTGAGTTCGGCTGGGTGTTTGATAACGAGTCTGACACGTTCGATATCAGCAACTGCGATAACTTCGGCATCGACGGAACGGAGTTCCTGGACGATGCAAGCGTATGTGCGCCAATCTCGTTTTATCTGCTGTACCGCATTACCAGCCTGCTTGACGGGCGACGCCTGGTCATTTTCATGGATGAATTCTGGAAGTGGTTACGCGACCCGGTGTTTAAGGACTTTGCTTATAACAAGCTGAAAACCATCCGTAAGCTGAACGGGATGCTGGTCGTCGGTACTCAATCCCCGGCAGAGATCATCAAAGATGATATCGCCCCGGCAGTGATTGAGCAGTGCGGGACACAGATTCTGGCGGCGAACCCCAACGCCGACCGCGCACACTATGTTGACGGTATGAAGTTTGAACCGGAAGTGTTCGACGTGGTGAAAGGGCTTGACCCGCAAGCCCGCCAGTATGTTGTGGTGAAAAATCAGTTCAAGCGCGGCGATACCAAACGTTTTGCCGCTCGTGTCACGCTCGACCTGTCGGGTATCGGCAGATACACCAAAGTCATGAGCGGCGATGCCCCCAACCTCGAAATATTCGAATCGATTTACCGGGAAGGAATGCAGCCTCATGAATGGCTCGATACCTACCTGGCTAAAGCGCTCTGACCCAAAGGAGATATACGATGAAAACTCGCTTTCGTACTCTTATTCTGGCTTGCGTCATTGCAAGCCCACTGGCTCATGCTGGTATTCCCGTCGCTGTTGATGCTGACCCTATGCGGGACGTGCAGTGGGCGCAGGAGTTAAAACGCTGGATGGAAACGGCCAGACACTACCAGTCACAAATACAGGCATATAAAGACCAACTGGCGACGGCCACTGGCGTTCGTGATATTGCTGATTTTGTTGACCAGGCCAAAGGCCTGAAAGCTGACCTTGAAAAGCTGCGTAAGCCCGGACAGGCACTGAATGACCTGCTTCTCTCCGGCGGTTCCTCCGGGCAGTTCGATGCGTTGTACGAGAAGTATAAAATTTTCGACACCTGCAACACTGCGCAATCGGGGAGTTATGCCAACGTATGCAAGCAGCAGGTCATCAACAAGGCTATCCAGCTTGAGCAAACCGACGAGGTTCAGAACCAGGTAAGCCAGACCCTGGGGGAAATAAACAGTCTCTCCAACAGGGTAGCGTTAGCCAAAGATTCGAAAGAATCTCAAGACCTTGCAAACAGTATTCAGCTAAAATCTGTCATGCTGAACACGCTTACCACCCAATGGGAAATGAGCGTGAAAGCAGCAGAGAAGCGCGAAAATGCGCTAGAAGCGGAGCGTGTTAAGCAGTGGAATCAGCAGCAGTTAAACGCGCCAACTGCTGACCTTAATAATTTATGAGGTATTTATGTTATCAAAAAAAATTATTTTAATTTCGACGATCACCCTGTGCTTTTCTATTGTTGGATGCAAAGAGGAAGCTAAAACAACAAAATGGTATAGGGATCACCCTGACGAATTAAAACTAGTTTATGAAAAGTGCCAAAAGAGTGGTGACGCTTCTGAAAATTGCAAGAATGCAAATGAAGCCCACTATCAAATCAAGCAGCTAAACGCACCAACTCCAGACTTAAATAATTTAGAGGAGTAATATATGAGTGGCGGTCTTTTTGTTGGGGTTGAGAAATACCTGATAGGAGGAATTACAGACGCCACAAAGGGATTGATGATGTCGTACTCTTCTATGATGATGGGGCTGGCAGCAGCGTCAGCTACCATCTACATCATGTGGCGTGGATACCAGACTTTGGCTGGTAAGCTATCTACGCCTATGGAAGACACGATGTGGGACATCATGAGGATGGCGATCATCCTGTCCTTTGTGGCTAATTTAGGCGGCTACCTCGATGGCGTTATTGATGCCATAAACGGAATAAAGGAGGGTTTTTCTGGTAGTGATAATATATGGCAGTTATTAGACACCCTATGGAATAAGGCTAAAGTGTTAGGGAAAACGCTACATGACATGGATAATTCTACATATGTAAAAGATGAGGGAATGACTGCTCAATTTTGTGTATGGCTTGGAATATTCGCACTTATGATTCTAGCGGGCTTTGTTTCAATGGTTGCCGAAGTAATGATTCTACTATTAGGAATAACTGCACCTATTTTCATATTCTGCCTTATGTATGGTTTCCTCCGCCCCATGTTCAATAACTGGTTGCAAAATATATTTGCAGGGATATTAACAATTCTATTTGCCGCTCTCTCATTGAGAATTGTAGTGAATTACTTGAATCTCGTTCTTAATAAGGCGACGAAGGTAGCAGACAGTTCAACAATTGTTGAACTTGGTGCTCAAGTCTGCCTTGCAGGTATTTTCGCTGCAATACTGGTGTATATTTCCGCTAAGGTAGCCGCAGCTCTGGCCGGGGCAAGCGCTACCGTATCCATGCAGGGGCTGGCCGCTGTAGGTATCGGTGCGGCTGCTTTTGGTGCCGGGAAGCTAGCCGGGGGTGCAGTTAAAGAAACCAAACGTTCCGCCCAGGACAACATTCAGGGCTGGAAGGATGCGAATGCAGGTAAGCCCGGCAAGCCCGGAGGTGAGTTAGGCTATAACGCATCTAAAGCGCGGAAGTACGCGATTGAGCAGATGATAGCCCGGAACGAAGCGCGGAGGCTGGCACAGTCGAGAGAATCCGCGGTTAAGAAGTTCAACAGCTAGGCCAGACGTCTCCCGTCCATCCCCCCGAAATATCATCATATGAAAATATAATTATATTTTCATATATCTAATTTAGTTGAGGAAATCATTGATGAAACGCTTGATTGCGCTGGCTTTGCTGTGCGCGCTTTCTGGCTGCGCCCAGAACACGCCTCCCTCTGCCTTTAGCGGTAAGGGAGAACCCGTAAACACCCCTCAAATTATGGCGGAGTTAAACAGTCATGAGTGAACAGAAATTAATAGCTGAATCCCGCACTTTTGAGCAGCAAATGATTGAGCGGGATAAACGCGCCACAAAAGCCGGTTTTGTTGTTGGCGGTATGGGTCTGCTGATTGCGGTACTGGCGCTCGTCGCCGTGGTCGTGATGTTGCCGCTGAAACAGACGGACGTTGAGCTGTATACCTTGGATAACCACACAGGACGGGTGGAACACGTTACCCGGACATCGAAAACCAGCCTGACCGCAACAGAAGCCTATCAAAAGGCGATGGCCGCAAACTACGTCAAAGTGCGTGAGCGGTATGTCTATCCCTCTTTGCAGGACGACTACGAGACGGTACAGGTCTACAACGCTCCCCAGGTAAACGATGACTATCTGGCGCTTTACGCCGGAAAAAACGCCCCAGACAAGGTTTATAAGAACGGGGCGCACACCGTGAAAGTGGAGATCTTGTCCAACCAGATCACCGATGCGACAGCCCCTGATAGGGTCGCCACCATCCGCTACAAGAAGATTATCCGCCGTCTGGCTGATAACAGCACCCGCAACGAATATTGGGATGCCCGGTTCACGTTCCATTCTAACCCTGACAAGGAAATGAGCGATGCGGAACGCGAGATCAACTACTTCGGCTTTACCGTCACCAGTTGGCAGACCGACCGCGAAATCCGGGGAGGTGAATGATGAAAAAGTTAACGTTTACCGCACTGGCACTGATGATGTGCGGCGCGGCATGGGCTGCGGCCATACCGCAGGCAAGCCGCTATGACTCCCGCGTGCAGCAGGTTATCTATAACCCGCAGAACGTCACTGTCGTTAACACCAAACCCGGCTTTATGACAACGCTAGTCTTTGATAACGATGAGGCGGTCATAAGCGCCAAACCTGGCTTTGATGAGGCGTGGGAAGCCACGCCGGATGCAAACCGGGTCAACGTTCGCCCGGTCGCGCTCACGCAGGGAGCGCCCGGAGAAGATGGCAACACAACGCAGGTCGTGATCCCCCCGAACAGCCGGGACTGGCATACCAATATGCTGGTTGTCACCAGTAAGCGCCTGTACAACGTCGAGCTGAACGTCATCGATGATAAATCGGCACAACAACCCGCTTTCCAGGTGAGCTATCGCTATCCGGGCGAAGAACGGGACAAAGCGAGCCGGGAGGCGACGGCCAGACAGCGCGAGTGGGAGCAGAAACAGCAACAGGCCAGCGTCCAGAAAGCGCTGAACTCGGCGCAGACGCCCCGCAACTGGAGTTACACCAAATATCCGGGCAAAGGCAGTTTCAACATTGTTCCCGATTTTGCTTACGACGATGGCCGCTTTACGTTCGTGGGCTTCTCCCCGTCTAAGTCCATTCCTTCCGTCACCAAAGAGCTGAACGGCAAAGAGCATGTGGTTAACAGCAGTATCCAGAAGAAAGGCGATTTCACCGTACTGGTGATTCAGGAGGTGACGCCACGCCTAGTACTGCGTTCCGGTAATGCCGTTGTGGGTCTGGAAAATAGCGGATTTGGCAAGGTACACGCCGCCGATGGTTCCACCGTATCCCGGCAGGTGGAAAGAGTGGAAAAACCGGAATCCAATTAACCTATAAAAATATTTTTATATTTTTATAAAAGGAAACGTGCATATGAACGACGAAAACAAAATGCCTGTGCCGGATGAAGCGCAGGCATTCCCGGCACACGCTGAGGATGATATTGCCACGCTTGAGCGGGAAGCCCGCGCTAAAAGGGAGGCCGAGCTTCTCAATGCGCAGGACGACGAAGAGAAAGACCCGGTACAACCCGCCGTTAACAAGCTGAAAAAGCGCAAACGGGGCAAAGCAACCGCCTTTCTTGCCATTGTCGCGGTCACGCTTATCTTCCTGGCATGGGGTGGTAACTGGGTTTATCGCAATATCCTGTGGCAGCCTACGGAAGAAAAGAAACAGGACACAGCCCCGCAGACGAACAAAACCGATTACCGGCAGCGTAACGATCTCGGTATGTCCACCGATACAGCCGAAGAAGAGCCAGAGCAACAGGATAACGGCCAGAGCAGCACGGGGGGAACAGGGCAGGTGGCTCCGGCCGCCCCGCCAGAACTCAACAAAGCCAGCTTCCTTATTCGCCATGATGGTTCGGCCACCACACAGAACCCGGTAAAAACCCGGCAGCAGGAAATGACGCTGACATCGGCAACGACCACCGGACAACAGGACAGCAGCGCGGCCACAAATACCGCCGCACCGCCGCCGGGACAAAGCCCCGCACCAGTGCGCCGCATAACCTATAACCCTGACCTGTACATCCCGGAAAATACCTCGATCCCCTGCTCACTGGATCGCCGCTTTGTATCTGACCGGGCGGGGAAACTTCGCTGCACGGTCACTACTGACATCTGGAGCGCCAGCGGCAACACGAAGCTGATAGAGAAAGGCACCACCGCATCATTACTTTACCGCGCCATAGCGGAAGAAGGTATGAAGCACGGGCAAGGGCGGGCATTCATCATTGCGACGAAGCTACGCACCCGCCAGCCGCCTTATCTCGATATCCCGTTGGTTGATACCAGCGCGGCTGGCGATCTGGGCGAGGCTGGCGTTGATGGCTGGATAGATTCGCACTTCTGGGAACGGTTCGGCGGCGCGTTAATGGTCGGCATGATCCCCGATATTGGCGCATGGGCATCCAACAGCGCGGGTAAAAAAGACCGCAATACGGACTATACGGAAAACAGCCGCCAGGCTATGGCAGATATGGCACGTACCACGCTGGAGAACAGCATCAATATTCCCCCAACGCTCTATAAGAATCAGGGCGAGATCATCAACCTAATCACAGGCGAGGATATTGATTTTTCCAACATCTATACACTGAGGTTGAAAAATGACCGCTAAGAATATTTCCCTCGACCGCTATAAACAGCGTTTCTTTGGCGACTTTCTAGAGCTTCCCGGCCTGACGGAGATCGCCGTCAATCGTCCAGGTGAGCTGTATACCAAAATCAACGGCGTATGGGAGCAGCACGCCGTTCCTTTGTCCTATGAGGATTGCTACAACTTTGCCCGGTGCCTGGCAAAGCACCACGGCGACAATATCGAAGATATTAAGCCGGGGCTGTCAGCCACGCTGGAATCTGGCGAACGGTGCCAGGTGATTGTTCCCCCGGCCTGTGAGCGCGATACGGTGTCTATCACCATCCGTAAGCCATCGAAGGTACAAATCCCGCATCAGTCATACATCGATGCGGGATTTTATAACCGGGTAACAGGCGAGGAAAAAACGGAGACGCACGACGAGGAATTAATTGCATTGTACAATACAAAAAATATTCCTCTGTTTATGGAGAAATGCGTCGAGTACGGTAAAACTCTCGCGGTCGCCGGGGAAACAAGCACCGGGAAAACCACCTATATGAAAATGTTGATAGGGTATATTCCTGTACATCTTCGGATATCAACCATTGAGGACAACCCGGAAATCACGTTCTTTATCCATAAAAACTACGTCCATCTTTTTTATCCGTCAGAATCATCAGATGAAAAAGGTTCTATCGTTACCCCGGCGAGCCTTTTACGCTGGAATTACCGTATGAACCCTGACCGCATTTTATTAACAGAGGTTCGCGGTGCGGAAGCCTGGGACTTCCTTAAAATAACAGGTTCCGGCCATGAAGGGAGTATGACCTCCATTCATGCAGGATCAGCGAAAGAAGCTATAGATGGGTTTATTACCCGTTGCTATGAAAATCCACAGTGCGCCCAGCTCCCCTATACATTTATGTTACGTAAGGTTCTGGATAGCCTGGACGTGATTGTGAGCATTGATTTAGACGGAAATGTTCGCCGTATGAATGACATCTATTTCCGTCCAATTCATCGAAACCAGTATTTTGAGGAAATGAAAGCATGATAAAGAAACTTAAAGTCATCATGTTGGCAGCAATAGTTACCGGATGTTCATCGCCGCCGCCTCCCGTTCCTGTGGAGTGGGATAAAGCCGCTGACCCATTAAATACCAGTTTACCGCAATGGAGTGACAATAACGTTATAGTCCCTTCCCCGACAGTTAACGGTAAATGGACATCATCAATCAGCGCACAAAGTTTCTACGATACAATATGGACTCCAGCAGTATTTTACGCAGTCGCCCATTCAACACGAATTGTCGTCACTGCACAATCCGGCACTGATTTCTTTAATGCCAAAAACTGGCTTCGCCAGAATGGCGCAAAAGGCGTTATTGAATACCAGCCTGTATTTAATTGCCTGACGTGCAGAGAAACCACTATTTATTTCTCTCGCTAATCCATTTAAGCAACACAATCTAATAAGGATTTATCATGAAAAAAACCGTTATCGCGGCGACTGTATTATGCCTGACCGCAGGAACGCCGATTTATTCCTTTGCCGCTGACCCGTGCGAAGTTGTTCTTTGCATGTACGGAAAAGCTACAGGTAATAGTGGTGGGAGTGAATGCAGTTCAGCAGAACGCGCATTTTTTAAAATCAACGCATTTAAAAAACACCATCGTTTCAATCCGGGTAAAACATTCGATATGCGAAAAGAATTTTTAGGGGAGTGCAAAGCCGCAGACCCTGAATCAATAAGTAAAATCCTTTCAAAATTTGGCAGAGTGAAAGGATAACTGACATATCCATTTTGATATGAGAGGTTCGAAATGATAAACGAAGATTTATTCATTAAGAATATACACTCAAAAAAACAGGACAGAATATCTGTAGCCATGGTATATGACACGTTATCAAAAGAAGCCCACAGAGGTTGTGGGCTGTATTACGAAATATACGAAAGCTGTTTTATCGGTCTTTTGCGCGATCATCTTTCAGAACTTAATGAAGCTGACGCAAATAGATTAAGACGCTATGCCGAGAGTAAAGGTACGAAAATTGATGATGCGTCCTACAGTGAAGCACTGGAAGCTGAAAGGGAGTGCAGGGCTGAAATATACCGCGAGCAAATGTAATCACACAAAACAAAAGTGTATTGTACAATACAGTGACTAACAGGCGACGGGATTTTAAGGCTTCATTATTTTTGGCTTCAATTTCGAAGAAATTGTTAAGACGAAAAATAATGAAGTGGAACGTGGACAGAAAATTCAATTTCGGAGAAATTGCTAATTTTCAGGATCCACGTCCACCCGCGAACATTCGCCCCAGCGAATTGAAGCGGGCCGGTGGGAGCCGCAAAAATTTTGCCGCCCCAGCGAGCAAAAAGGCACGCCCACGTGCCGGTTTTTGTGGGGGGCTTGCCCCGCACACCGTCGCAGCCAGGCTATATTTCCCGCCCCGGCGGGGAATATGCCGATTAGGCGCGACCAACCCCTTTAAAGCAGCGTTCCCATTTTTTCGAGCTTGCGAAGAAAAAATAGGCTAAACGCGCGTCTTAAAGGGGTTGGTCGCGCGTAGCGTGCGACGGTGTGCCGCCTTTGACCCTGGGGGTTTTGGCGTGGCGTCCAGCCGCGACATTACCCCCATGCGACAGGCAATAAGGGCGTCCAGCCCGCATGTACTGGCGCACGCCGTCTCGTGCAGGGAAGCATGCTTTCCGGTACATGGCCGCACAGCGGCCACCTTCTTTACCCCATACGCTCGCCCCGTCTTTTCGCCCGACACCGTGGGGCGAATTGATGGGGCGATGTCATGGGGCGAATCGCTGACGAAGGAGGCATGATGATTTTAAATAAGCTTACCGCTTCACTGTCCCCGATAGTGAACGGGATGCTGGCGGTGCTGGCTTTTGTGCAACAGAAACAACTGGTGCTGGCATTATTAGCGGGGCTGACGATGCCGTTTTTTGCATCAATGAAAAGCGATGAACGGCAGAAAGCCCCGTTATGGAAAAGGTTGATTATCGCTTTTTCCCTGCTGTGTTTTCTCTCTGGCACACTGGCCCCGATAGTTATCGGATCCTTCCAGTGGCTGTATAAAACCAGACTCACCAGTGATAATACGGTACTGGTCTGGTCAGTACGGATTGCTTTCACTGTAACCGGAATTATTTTTCATATTATGCTTCGCCGGGTATTCACGCCGGAACTGGACAAAATAAAGAAACATCTTGTTAAAAAAACTACCCTTGAACGCGAATTGCGCACCGATGTCCGCACCGTAAAGTCCCTGCTGCCGGAAACACTGCATTATGATCCGCTGGATTATATTGACCTGAATAAAGGCATTTTTACTGGCATGGACAGGGAGAACGAACCAATGTATCTCCCGTTAAAAGACTGGCAGAAACAACACGCGGATATTATCGGCACCACTGGAGCTGGGAAAGGTGTTGCCACCGGCATATTGCTTTATCAAAGTATTCTGGCCGGTGAAGGTGTGTTTGTTATGGACCCCAAGGATGATGAATGGGCTCCACACCTTTATCGGAAAGCCTGCGAGGATGCAGGAAAACCCTTTGCCTTAATTGACCTGCGAAAACAGCAATACCAGCTAAACCTGATTGAAGATATTACGCCAGATGAACTGGAAGAATTGTTCGTTGCAGGTTTCAGTCTGGCGGAAAAAGGTCAGGAATCTGACTTTTATCGGATCGACGACCGGAAAGCCGCCCGTATGGCCGCACAATTTGTCAGCGATAATCCATCGACAACAATCCGGGATGTTTATAACGGTGATTACGTTCAGGGTATTGCCGAAAAAATCAAAGCATTTTTTGGCAAGATTGAGGAGCTGGCATTACTCAATGCCATTAATTCACCGGAGGGGTTTTCACTCAAAAAAATATTTGATGAAGGTGGCTGCTGTTATGTTATCGGCTCCATGCGAAACAGCAAAATCATTACCGCTCAGCGTATGCTGCTGGTTCGCCTTTACCAGTTAGCAGAAAGGCGCGAACGTGTAACAGACGTACCCCGCCCCATTGCTATTTATCTTTCCGAACTGAAATACCATTTATCCAGGCCAGCGCTGGAAGGTTTAGGCGCGGCTCGGGATAAAGGCGTGCATATTATTATGGATCACCAGTCCATTGCCGATTTAAAAGACTGCCCGGCAGATTTGAAAGGCGACGCCGTTGTCGGTGCGGTCGTTGAAAATGCCAAATTTAAAATGGTTTACCGGGTTATGGATCCGGATACAGCAGACTGGATAGCGAGAATGTCAGGAACGATTCTGGTGGATGACGAACTCCGTAAGGCTAAGACGGATAATATGCTCACTGAAACCATCGACAGTGAGCGCACAATCCGCCAGGCCGAGCGTTTTTTTATTGACAGCAATATGATCCTGAACCTGCCTGATTTTGTCAGTTTTATCTTTACGACAACAACGCTACCTTCTGCCTCCCTGATTTCACCGATAAAGGTCAGAAAGCGCCGGTTAAAAACCTTTTCTGTTTCCCCTGATATTGCCGCAGCGGCGGCACCGGTGAAGATCGCACTGGATTTTGGCGACAATGATAAACCAACCGCGCTGGATGTGATGGCATCGCACCCGGCTCTTTTCTTCGACAAAAGCGAAGTAAAACCGACAAAGCCAAAACCTGATGATGAAAAAGACCTGTCCCCGCTGGATTTTTAAGGAGCGGTTATGCTGATTTCGACATATCAAGAGCGCCAGACACGCAACAGAGAAAAAATAAAACAACTGCTGAACTTCCTGAAAGAAGAAACCTACAGCGATTTTAAAACGCTGATACTGCTATTTGGTTTCCGGGATCATAAATCGCTTTATACCCTTCTTTCAAAAGTCGAGAGAATGGGGTTAATACAAAAGCATGTCCTGGTATCACGCACAATAAAAATTTCATTGTGGGGCATAACCAGTGACGGACTGGCCGTTGTGTTAACCCCCGACGATGCGCTTTTCCCCGCACGATTTGAGCCTTCAAAGATTACCGGCTGGACGCTGGAACATCACCTTGATAATCAGGCGGCACGGATCATCCTTGAGCAAAAAGGCGCGTCCGGCTGGATAAACGGCGATCGCACGACCTTCCTCAGCCGTTATCAGGTCAATCACCGGCCAGACGGGCTGATCACTCTCCCTTGCGGAACCGTGATCGCCATTGAGACCGAGCGCCGTCTGAAAACCAGAGCTCGCTACCAGTCAATCATCGCAAGCCATTTACTGGCCCGGACCCGGAAAGACTGGATTTACGTTTTTTATATCGTGCCGGACCCGCAGAAAAAGCGCGGCCTTGAACGGCTGTTTGACAGCATCAGACACGTTATCGTTAACCATCAACACATCCCGCTGGAAACCCGCCACCGGAATGTCTTCCGCGTCTACACGCTCGACGAGTTGCAACGGCTCAACTTGGATAACAATATATAGCTACGGTCTCACCGATTACGCTAGATGCATGCACCAATCATAAGTCGCTCGAACCAGAAATCAGGTAGAAATAAAGTCGTCCGGTCCTAAATAATCGAACATGGCACGACCATTCTCATCATCCACCTCAACTCTAAGAAGACCTCTTCTGTTTGTGTTAATTCTGCCATTTATACTTCCCAGAGGAGTGCCATCATCAGCCAGTACGTGATGAATACCATCAACAGTGTAAAGCTGCAATGGTGTGCCGATCACTGCCGGAGTATCTCTCCAGTCCACCATTCCGTTATAACGATGACGACTCCAAACCTGGCTGCCTTTGGGGCTGAGACTACCCAAGAATTCCAGCCACATCACTCTGGTTTCAGGTGTAGGCCAGTCATGATTATCCGTGTGGCTTATCACTTCTTCAGAGTTCAGCCACCTTCTAAGCTCCTGGCCGGATTGAAAATCGGCAGTAGTGTCTGTAACCACTTTTATGGCTGCAAGCCTAGAGCTAAAACCCGCCTGAATAAGCAGTGAAGACGAACGGCTCAAGGTACCTGTTTCAACAGCAGCAACCGCAAAACCTAACTCATAATCGTCTAGCGTGGTATCTGTATCACCTATGAGGTCTCCATTAGCTGTTGCACGTACCCTAATAGCCTCCATTGCCCACGGAAGTCGATACACCAGCCCATTCTCGACGAATTGAAGCGTTTCAGACGCCTGCGTATTCGCGACGTTAGTCATGGGTTCACCCAATAGCCAGGAACGTAAAATACCTCTCCAGTCGCCAGGCAATGGATCGGGTATAAACGGATAGAAGGTAAAGACCTCTTCAGCGAGCGCCGTGATAGCAGCAATTGCCTCTTCGGCATCACCGCCCATTATAGCCGCATTCGCATCAATCAATAGTTGGTTGGCCTTAGCGGCAATAGCATCAAGTCGTAGCCCGGTTGTAAGTCCTACCCCCGACAGGAAATACCCCCGGCGCCCTGCTGCCGTTGAGCGCTGCCAGATGTAGCGGCTGCGGGACAGGAGTCCCGATTTCAGCAAAATCCGTTCATTCTCATCCCTATAACGCTGCAAACTGCGTTGCCAAAGTGAAGACTGAAGAATGTCATCAAGAGCAGTTTCAATCTGGTCATCCGGGATATCATTCTCACCAAGAAGGCTCAGAATAGCAGTATCAAGCGTTGAAAGTTGTTTTTCCCAGATGGCCTGCGCAATATCTCTTTCTTGCGGAGATTCGGTCATAATTTCTGGAAATTCCCACGCTACGGCGTTGTTGGTCACATATTCAGTGAGTGCTTTTAAATCCCCACCAAGCCGTGTATGCATGCGAATCAATAACACACAGACAAGCTGTATTAGTCCGCTCTCCATCTCACGGGCCCCCGTGTCAGATGTGAGGGTATGCCAGTTAGTCTGGCGTTTATTTACTTTATCGAATATTGGATAAATCACCAGCCCTTCAACATCTACATATGCGCGCCCTGCTCTGCCTATGACGTTTCTGAACTCGGACACTTTGATAAGCTCGCGATTCCGATGAAGAGAATGCATGACGATAGCTGTTGCCGAAAGATTAAGACCTTGTGCTAGCGTCGGTGATGAGATCGTCACTTTAAGTACCCCATCTCGCAGCAAACGTTCGATTTCTTTGCGGTAAGCCGTAGGCAATGCGCCATGATGAAGAGCCACGCCCAACCGTAGGCAGGCAAGTATCGGGCTGTGTGCCCCCAACCATTCTTCTCCCAGCGAGATAGCCGTATCCAGAATGTCCGGGGCAGCATCAAATAAAGATGGCAGTAGTCCGCGCTGATGCAGATCGACAATTGTCTCGGCAAACGGTTCGACGCTCCGGCGAAGTGGGCAGTAGATAAGTACGGTCTGTCCATCTTCAATTAGACGCCAGGCTGTCGCTAAGCAGAGCTCCTTGTTATCAGAGGGAAACATTTTTGTTCGCTGCTTTTTATTAGGTAATTTAACCTTTGGCGGTTGTCTGCTGACGATAAAACGCGATACCCAAGCCGCCTCATAACCAACGCTGAGATTAAGCCGACCTGCTGGAGCGGACCATATGACCTCGCCAAACTGCAAGCGGGTCGGTCGCCAATTATTTTTGATTGGTCCTCCGGGCTTGTCACGACGGAGCCAACCGGCAAAATCATCGAGTTGCTCACCATCAGGTAGAATTGCCGAGAGGCAGACAATTCTGCGCGTATCGGCATCCTGTCTGCGCAACAGCCGTTGAATTTGAACTTCATACCGAACCTCTCGTTCATCGGCCCCAATCATGTGCCCCTCATCAAAAATAAAAAGTCCTACATCATTAATAATTGACGGGTCATTCCGGAGAGCAAAGTCAAGTTTTTCAGGCGTGGCGACGACGATGTCACGCTGGCGAATTGCATCCTCATCCATACCACTTACGCCAATGCTGCCATACAGCATTGATATTGTTTTCCCAAGCGGCCCAAATGTTCTGGAGAGAGTGGCTTCTGTTTGTGCAGAAAGCGCACGAAGCGGGGTGATGAAAACAACACGCTTGCCACCCGCCAGACAGCGAAGAATACACAATTCAGCAATACGAGTTTTTCCAGCGCTGGTTGGCAACGAAACAACCAAATCGTCATTGTCATTAACAGAGCGTCCGGCGGCCTCTCTCTGCGATGGCCAGAGATCAATTTCGGCTCGAGGTCGTCTTTGAAGCAGTGCAATAAACAGTTCCCGAAGCGCGGGCCATTCAGCAGCGTCACCACCAACTGGAACCAGTGGCAATCTTTCATGGAATGTATCTGACCAAAGGTCAGATAACAGATGAATGGTAATAAAGTTTAGCCACCACTGGGGTAGCATATTAAACTGAGCACATATACTTAGACTAATTCTTAATTTTTCAATAGCCCTGGAAAGCAAACGTGATTCTCCCCTTTCTACAGCGAGAAGGTAGAGAGAAATGGCCGACATATAGGCGTCAGTCAGTGCCAAATCAAGCCCATCAAAAAGGATGTCCTCCTCTGACTCACTGTCACCGTTCTCGTCTTGCGGCAAGTTTAGGCGAGCCTGGAGGATTTCAGTAATTTTCACGTCACTGCCATCACCTCTGAGCCGAAAGCCCAACGCATTATCGCGCAGAGTACGCAAATCACGCCGGATCAGTTGTGTAAGAGCCCTCTCTATTGGTGAAAAATTATCATCCTGACCAACCATTGCGAGTAACGAATAGGCTCGTGCTGAAAGATGCGCAAGGTGATAGCTTGCAGCAGCCATTACGAAGTGAAAATCTGTATCCCGGCTGTCGCGTTTTCCTTTAGCAATAGCCGACTCGAGTGCGGTTCCGGCCTGTTCAAAAGCAATTCGCGCATAGGCGTCGTCTCCATTAAGTTCTCGAAGACGAAGGCCGAGATCGATTAGGGCATAAGCATAGCCTTGAAGGTCCTGACTGAGCAGTGCGCTAAACTCCGGTGCATCCGGCGGCAAGTCACCGTCTCGCCAGATCACCGACCGGGCTTGCCCGCGTGCAATCAGGCGCCCGCGAAAACCTACAGCTGAAGCTTCCTTAATAGCTTCGATAATTTCATCAGCTGTTGCTGGCATCGCTAATCACCTTTTCAAAAGTTGCGGCAATAAACTCACCATGGCGAGCAATTCTTAGACAAACACCCCACTGATTATTTTGACCTGTATACTTTTCAATTGAAGTGGTCAGCATAGTTTCTGAAGAGTTGCCCGATAATAGAAAGATAAGATGCCGGACGCATCCTGGAACAATTCCTTGCCGAAGCGTTGCATTTAAGATCGCTTTAGCCAAAAGCTCCTCACCCTGTTCATTCAGGCGATCTGCTATGAACATTAGGGCATGTGAAGATGGCAGCCCTTGCTCTTTATTCAAGTTATCGCGGGCTTCAGAAACCACCTCTCCCGTCATTTTGGCGCGACTTTTCGCTTCGGTTTTAAGGAAAAAAAGTTGTTGAGAAGACTGATCTATGTAAATACCAATGACGTCCTCACCACGCATCGACATATTGCGATGATCTTTCCAGCGCAATCTTTTTATAGGCGTTTTATAGCCATTGCTACGTGCATTTATCCATTCAGTTGCAAATATCTCACCCAAATCACCGGAACGAATCTGTTTCGTTTCAGGCAATTTTCCAGCAATGTATGCCGCCAGCCCCGGTTTACCTAGAGCTTCAAATGCGTTAGCGATATTTCTTGGTGACGCATAGTGTTCAGGTATTAGCGCGGCCATAACCTGAACGCCGAACATACACTCGGCATCCCTGGCCGTTATTGACTGCAAATAATGGTCGCTGATATTACGCTCTGTCGAATCACACCAGTCCTCGAAATTTGCCATACTAATTCCTCTATATGGTCTTCTTTTTGGTAGTACGGAACCAAGGAGGGAGAAACACCAGAATATCTTATTGTCAACCGTCCGATCAACATAACTTCAGAGCTTCAACTCTCAGATTTAAAAGAAGTTCTAATGCCAGACACCATAATCAACGCATAGAATGCACTATTCCGCTGTAGAGGTATGATTGTTCGGTGCTCGTTCCGACTCCGCTCCGTCTCACTCATACCTCTACAGCGTTACCGGTTAAGCCTATCCCAGCACCGAAAGCCACACTCCTTTGCGGCCCTGAGACCTTGCGGCTCAGATTTTGTCCATCAAATAACGATGTGCTTTAGAGGCTGCGCTGACCGCTTTGAAAATATAACGCTTGTCGTTTTTCAGCTCTTTCAGCCAGGAAGCAATATAGCTTTCATGTTGTACCTCTCCCTCAATGCCAAGATCAGCCATCAGAAAGGCACTTCCCAGCTCTGCTATCAGTTCTTCCTCTGCATAATCCGCACTGCCAAACTTCCCTTTCATTTCACGGTTCAGACGTTTTTTGCCACCACTCCAGTGAATCAGCTCATGCAGACCTGTAGCGTAGAAATTAGCCGCATCTGAAAACAGATGGCGCTCCGGTAGCCAGACTTCATCTGTTGATGGGCTGAAAAAGGCGTTTTGTCCTTTCTCGATGATGTTTGCGCCACTCTTCCGTAACAGGTTCTCAACCTGCGGCACCGGGTCAAAGGTTGCTTCCGGGCTGACAGTTTCAGTTGTCAGGGCCAGGCCGTCGATTTGCTGAACGTTAAACACGGTAAAGGTTTTCAGCATCGGAATATGTTCAACTTCTCCGGCGGCGTTTTCCTTCTCCAGGGTGGTGTAGAAAATGGCTGTTGTGCCACGTTCACGTGTGCGAACCTGTCCACCTGCTGCCTGTGCCTGTTTGTAGGTCATCCAGCGTGAATCGCTGAAACCCTGTTTTGATGCACTGCACCATAGCAACATGATATTCATACCGCTGTAGGCTATGCTGGTGGCGTAATTCGATGGCAGACCAGACATGCCGGATACACGCTGCCACGGGCATGACCAAGGTTTCACACCGGCTTCTAGCGCTGCAATGATGCTGTCGGTAACGGTCTGATAAATATCCGTTCTGGTTTTAGAAAATTTCGTTTTTGAGGAGCCTGACGGGTCCAGCGGGGATATGCTGGTCGCCGCTGCGGTGTTAGGGGCGCTTGTCCGGGGATTATGCAGGGAAATTGTCATGATTTTTTCTCCGTCAGTGTGTTTTTTTCGTCTTCGTATCGCCTGACGGTTCGCTTTCCCGGCATCGTTCTGTCCTGCAAGGGCGCAGCAAGCGTGCCATTTACCCTTGCAGGACGGGTTGTGTTGGGAAACGATTAACAGGAAGCCGATACAGGAACGAAAAGCGCACAGGAGAAAAACTGCCCCTGCATAGCCGGGCGTAGCGCCCCTTACTTCGCAGTGGTGAAAAGTAAATTGGTGGTGTTGAGTCTGGGGCCTGCACTGACAGGGACTTCATGTAGGTGTTAGCATGCTTTCCTGCCGGACGAGACGATCCTGCTAACCGGGGGCGGTTTGTTCTTAAATTAATTGTCTCGTTCCGGCATCACTTACAACCGGAGCCGGGCTGTCTCATTATTGAACGCAGCATCCAGTCTATCCACCACCACCTAGATCTGGGGTGAGAGATTTCTTGGAAATGGCCACAGCACCGTAACCGGAGAATCATTCTCAAAGGGCTTAACAGGTATATTATTTCACTTAATTATAATGCCAATGTCATGAGAAATCTTTAGTGTAAAGATTTAATAATTATCCTTTAAGTGTAGATTACAAGCAGAACAATTGAATTAATCGCCACATTGAAAATATAAACCCTCAACACACTTGATGTATTTAACAAGACATAGGATTAAACCCATTAAAATTAAAAAAATTTAAAATACAAACCTCGTTTTGGCCGGGTATAAATACAATTTAAACCGCAACGTTTTTAAGTAAATAAATTCATTTGCAACTAAGCATTCAGGGTTGATATAATATAACCACTTAGATAATAATCCATGTTAGTTTGGAGTTAATATGTACATAGCGATAGATGGCGATGATGTGGGGAGAAAAATAACCTCATCATACTTATCCAACTCAGAAGAGAGGTTGACATACATAAGCAACAAATTAAATGATACCACAAAAAAAATATCTAAAATGCTTTTATCCAATGGATTTGAGATAATTTTCCAAGCCGCAGATGGTGTTACAGCGAAAACAGACAACGAGGTCAATCTTAACTTTGTTTTTGATAAGATAAAATCCTATTCCTTTGACGAAATTACATTTTCAGCTGGTGTGGGAGCGAATCTAAGAGAAGCCTATGTTGCACTGTTAAATTCTAAAAGCAACGGTAAGAATATGATTTCTATTTACAAAGACATATTATAATGGTGCGAAATGTTTAGAATAATAAGATTTGACTGGTTGTTAAAAACGGTATCACTAATCTCTTTGTTTGTCACAATACTTTCATTTTGGATCTTTAAGACAGTTCTGTCTTCTGACTTAAGCCTGCTCAAATTGTTATCAATATCATCATTAGCATCCATTATCATAAACTTCTTTCTCCTTTCATCAAAGATATCAAGACTAATATGGGGAACAATAAGGTTTTTCAAGAAAGACATATATCCTGACTTAAATGGAATTTGGGTTGGACATATAATCACAGAAACAAATGATGAATTTGAAGTCCGCGCAAAAATAAAGCAAGCACTCCTTGTAACAAAGATAGAAATGCACGGCCCCACAGTTAAATCTGTTACGCTAGAAGCAACGCCAACTAAGGAACTGGATAACAACAAATTGTATTATGTATATAAATCAACCCCTAAAAACCCTAGTTGGAGCGAGTATATTGGCTCGACTATATTCGACGTAATTGAAAGTAACAATGCGCTCCAACTTTCCGGTCGATATTATACAGACAGAAAATCCGTGGGGAGAATATCAATAAAAAGAATATCACTTAACACTGACTCCGATATATCTTTTTATTAACTTTCGGAATGTTTAATTACCACAATCAGCCATGTTCGTTCTTTTAAAATAGAAGGATAATTCGCGCTACTGATATATTAATCATGGAAAAACTCCTTTCAGTAGCCATTTTCCCTAGAAAAATACCCCTGCATACCTCATATACTCCATCGAAACTGATTATTATGGGAGACTCCACTTATAAAGAATTGCGAGGGAAATTCGAGTGGTGTTTTTTTCATCCTCTCCCCATTAGATGCCCCCAAAATAGCCATCATATTAAATTTATTTTAACACATAAACTATACTGTTAAAAATGACTAATATCTGAAAAATGAGTGCAACTCAACAATTTCATCTATTTTTTTACTTCTCTCTTATACTTTTTATATCATTTCCGTTTTTTATTCCTACCCACTCAGATTTTCTGCCTACAATAATCAGGAGCATTGTCTCTGTTGCGATCAGTCCAGTCAGCCAAGATTTCATGTCTGTATAAGACGGTTGAGGAAAATCTTCGGGATGTGTATGCCATTCGCCTAAATAAACAAGAAAGCCATTTGACTGTTCAAACAGTTCATCTACTTTCAGCTGATGATGGTCACCTTTTCTTTCAAACCGATTACGTGTCCTGATGTCACCCGGCCCTGGTTCCGAAATGTGAGTAATAACGATGTGAGGTCCCCGGCGTTCTCCTATCAGAACTCCTCCAGCTTCTGTGCTGACATATTGCATTTGGCGATATGACTTGAGCAGTCGAACGACTTCGCTCATGACCACTACATGATTGTCAAAATTATCGATGAATACCAATTCATTTATGTTCATTACACACAGGGCAATTCGGCTGATGTGGCAAAAATTGAGGTCTGAGCGAACGCCCCCCCTCAAGGATATGTTCATTGTAAGTCCACTTTAACTCTGGTTCTAGAGTACTTAACACGGCCATCTGGGCCAGAGATGACGTTATGCTACTAACTGCTGCATCATAAAGGGTGTAAGTGCTGCCACAACTTTTATTTTTTTCGCTTGATATATCAAGATCATTAAACCTTGAATCGGTTCCTTTATGGTATTTTGCAGGGTTAGAAACCATACACCCGTAACAGCTTCGGCCATCATCAATAAAGACTTTTGATGCCCGGCCGTTGCCATCATTGAACGCATGAATAATATATGGTCTTTGCTCCAGTGGAATCTGTCTAACCACCGCAGCGATGCGTTTTGACACAGGTGGGCGTCCTGTCGCATCAATAATGATGTCGTACTTCTGCATTTCATCTGCGCTGATACGGAATTGTTCCATAAATCCTACAACCTTTGTCTGTAAATGCACAGACTCCTGTAGCTTTGCCGCAAGTGAAAGGGATTTAGGCCACCCGAAATCATGTGACGATAGGGTATGACGGCCAAAATTACTGGGTTTGTAGATATCATCATCATAAAGATGCAGATAACCCTTACCACATCCGGCTCCGTTGCGTAGTAATAATTCGGCCAGATACCCTCCAATTGTTCCACAACCTATCAACGCTATACGCTTTGTTGAAAGACTTACTGCCCCCTTCCGTCGTGTATTCCGGCTAAGGAGCGTCGCAATGTCAGCACGAATGACACCCAGCCTTTGATATTCCGTGCAAACACTTTTGCCACCCAACATCGCCGCAAGCTTGACCGTTGAGTTTTTGGCTGACTTCCGGTACCTTCTGAAATCAACAGACTGCGCATTGAACTCAACATAGATAGCTAAGATGTCCTGGTTTAAAACATCAAAGAGAAAAATGTACCTTTTCTTCCCTTCGGCTTTGATGTTTTCAATGACTCTATCTCTGGCATTGTGGTCTGATTTTTCAAGCCATTCCAGTAAGTCCCGGAATGAAGCCGGTGGCCATTTCATCCCGGCTAGACGGCTGGGATTTACAGAAATGTAATGCGTGCTGATGGGTATTTCTTTTAACGAAGTTCTGGGGAAATACCTTTGTTTGAGCCACTTGGTCATAACGGCTTCCGAGTCCTCCGGGGATGATTCCTCAACCGTTATGTACTCCTGTCTGGTAGTTCCATCAGACTTAAGTAATTTTGCCAAAGAGGTTTTAAGTGTGGTCCCCCGACTTGCGTTTGACAGAAGAAAGAGTGTCTCGCTGGGACGCCAGTATGCAGCAAACTCCCCTTCCAGTTCTCTCTTATCATTTACCCCTTGCGTAGCAGCGGATACCGAATCAATGAGGGTCTGGTGTATCTGTGCATCAACTTCTTTATATGTCGCTTCCAGATCGTTGGAATCCCAGTCTGCTTCCATCTGCTCAACATAGCAAAGGAACCCTTCCAGGGCGACATGGGGCATAAGACAACTTTTGAACTGTTCAGGTTGCTCAATAATGAATGCTGTCGGCAGTTCTGTGAAAGGGTCGGGATGAATCACCAATGCAACATTAAAATTACCGGCATCAGTCGCGTATTCTTTCGTGTAATATCCTGCACCTCGCTCCCTGCTGTGCAGAATCGATTTTTCAGGAAGATTGCGGGCACGCGTATAGCGATACCCGCATCCCGTCATCACTTGATGGAGCTGCCCGTCCTTCATCAGCCACTTACCATCGTTTTGTTGATTGGTTTAGATGATGGCTCTTTGGATGGTGCATTGAGAAATGCCGGAGCTGCAGCACTTGACGTGATTAATAGGGCATTAGTCACACGTTTACCAAATGCTTCGTTGATTTTACGTAACGCTTCTTCCCGACTTTCTGATTGCTCAGCGGCAAGTAAAATACCGTACAGACCTTCCATAGTTTCAACGATAGCTCTATGGTGCACGTTATGGTTACTTTCCGCAGGGAACAATGGTTTTTCGTCAGTATCGTCGGGACTTTCCACACCGCGATTGAATTCCTCAGGCAGCAACCTGGCAATAAGTTTCATCGTCCCGGTGAGGTCGGAGCCATTATGAGATTCTCTATCGAGGATGTTGACGACTGCAGTCATCAGACTGATTGATGAAGGGCCCCCAACTTCCCATTGTGCATCCCGCCAAGCCTTCATAAACCGGCAAACTGAACGCAGATGCCCGCCGATACGTTTACAGCTTTCGTTGAACCAGTCTTCAACAATTTTGGGGTCGCTGACTGACCATCTTCTGACCCCTTCGCGAAGTGCCAGGTTCACTTTGTCGGACTCAACGGCATAAGCCTCGCGTCCCCCCCGGTTCAATGCAAAAGATTCAAACACCGAATCTGACTTTATGAGGTGTGCTGAATCTGCTGCTGTTTGTTTTTTCTGGAATTGTTCTTTAGGGATCGCATACATCGGTACATCAATGTGTGTTTTCTCCCGATAGATTTTGATGCGTCCGCAGGTATTCTTTTCTTCAAATACCCAGCCATCGTTTTCAGCTTCTAGTGATTTCAGTGATGTATCCACGAGAAGGAGAAGCAGAGTGTGTCCAATGCTCGGTTCGGATTCAAACACCGTCATGGGCATGTAGGTGCCATCATCAATATCCATTTCCTGCCCCGGATGAAAAGGCCTGTTTAACGTATCGTACTGAAAACTTCCTTGAGTCCAGAAACGAGGCTGGAATTTGATGAAGTCATCGCGTGCTTCATCTTCCATTTCAAAAATAAGTCGCGCTAGATCAGCACGTTCTTCGGGGGAGAGGTAGCGAACGTTTGTTTTCTCAAGTTTTAATCTGACACTTTCAAGTGTCAGCGCTTGCCTTCTCACGTCAATTGCGACTTGGCGAGCTTCCTGAAATACATCTCTCGTCCTTTCACGTACGATCTGACGAAGTGCTTTGAGTTTATCGGATTCAGTCTTGCTCAATTTGAGCTTACTGATTAAGCCATCCATATTGTGACTATAGTAATTGTTAAAATCCCAAGGCATCAGAGTTTCTCCTGCGCGATTGCGCGCTTAAAGGGTTTTGCAGGTGTAGTGAAAAAGCTCTTAAGCTTCTGGTTCTGAGCGAACTGCACAGTAGCGAGTTGTCTTCCCCTTGCGCGCAGGTTTTCAATGGAACTCTTCGTGGCATTATCCAGAGTGATGTCGCTGGCTGCTTCATTAGGGATCACTTCATCCAGACTGGTGTAGTTATCGGAGGCACCATGGAGCGTAAGCTCGCGCAGGAGCATATTTTTATGGAGATGTTGGTTAGCCGTCATGGTTGTAAGGACCAGTTTTTTACCTACGCCCCAAAGTCGGCAGTAGCCATTCCACCATTTTTTGCTCAGCAGCCTTGGGCTAAGTGAATACTCTTCCCCGGTAGTACCGATATTAAGTATGTGTATGTCTTTATGAGCAACATCAGGAAAATCAGACTTCATGTCCCTGAAAACTTCCAAAAATCCGATATAACTGGGGTTGTTGGCGACCAGACCTCCATCAGCAAAATAAGAACCAAGGTCTTCACAATGGTGTGGTGCAAAGAACGTCGGTGCAGCGGAGGTTGCGAGTGCGGCATCAATCAATTTAAGTGCACCGTCGCGGGTAAAATCTGGGTTATGTGGTGTCTTGAAGAACTGAGGTTTTCCTGTTGAAAGATTGACTGCCGGGACCATTACTCTCCGGGCCAGGTCATTAAAGGTAGTCTCACCACCGATCATCGTTTCAATTGTTTGTCGAAGTGGTTTACTACTATAAATGGGAGAAACAAGTGATTTAAGGAGATTGAATAGCCACCATCTTGGTGGAAAAATATCATTCGCTTTATCTAAGAAAACACATTCCAACTCGCGAGCACTCTTGCCTTTAGCAAGGCCGAGAGCCAAGATCCCACCTATCGATGTCCCTGCGATGAGGTCAAAGTAATCGCCAATTCTGATTTCTTGGTCAGGGTGCCTAGAGGCAAGTATCCTCTCAATCTCAGCAAGCACACTGATTGTAAACATCCCTCTGGCCCCACCACCATTTAGGCAGAGTAGCCGTACTCCATGGTCATTGACTACATGCAATTCAGACATTGAAAACCCCATAACCAGAGAATATAGCTATAAGATATGTCTGTTTTTATTCTTTTCAATGTACAAATAATCAGTGTTTTTGTAATTAGTATAAAACACTTTTAATTCTATAAAACATACTGATTTAACCTGTAAAGTTAGAATTTTTACATTTTATATCCAATCAAAGGAAGGTCTTCATTTGAAACGAAGAAGAATCATTCGATGACTCTTTGCGGTACGTGACATCCACTGGCACTATCAGGCAGTGTCCGATGAACCAAACTCTTGAAGCCTGCCTGACCTAAAGTGAAGCCCCCACAGGCAAGATAATTCCTAACGATAAGGCCAACGACGATAACATCCCTACTTACACCAACAAACGTTAGGCCATGATATTGGCACGAGGTACCTAATATTGACATCACGCAACGGTATTCGGTCAGTCTATGAGATAGCTTTCGTCCATCTCTGGGTCAACTTCAAATCTCTCAGTTTCAAAATAGATAAGACCTACTTCTTTTGGAACGGCATCTAGTTTGTCGAGTACGGCATTAATTCGAGCGCATTGCTCAGCGTTGATATAGAAGCGATGGTCGTTTAACCAATTCCGAGAATCATGATAGTTGTCGAGCGTTGCCGCCTCCAGTGTTACGACACATTGTTCTATTTTTGAACGACTGCACAGTCGCTTGATTTGAGGAATGATATCGACTGTTCGATCATCCGACACGACGATCGCAAGCCTTCGAGTGCCGCTCGTTTGTACGTAACGCACTCCGGAATTATACCGAGATCCCCTTGATGGCGTACACTCATCGGTCGCTTCACCGTCGAGAATAATCCCGATAGCATGGCAAAGACCAGCAGGATCAAGCAGTATTGTGCCATCAATACCGCTGACACTTCGAAGGAGTGATTCAGTGAGCTTAGTTGGCACGATTCTAGTACCTTGCTTGCAAAGTCGATTCGCCTCGCAGGCCGCATCTTCCGCAACGACAATCATGCTCCCATGCCCCTGACTGGTTTGGGTCATCAGAAGGTTCCACAAGTGCAATCCACTATCTTGTGAAGACAACGGAAATAGTCTCGCGTAATTTGCCAGGAAGGCAGCTTTGTCAAAAGGCTCCTGTGGAAGTTTGGGCACAGCATATTGACTGAGAAGCAGTGCTTGGTTACCGCAGTACAACTGCCAGTGATAATGATCTATAAAATCTACCGTGAACGCATCTTGTGCACTGGGATCGTGCGACTTCTTCAGTCTCCCAAGTCCATAGATGTACTGACTATTTGCGATAATGCCGACACCTGATGCCGCCATCTGCAAGACTTTCCGAACCCATCGTGGCTCACGAAAGGGAACTGGCTCAACAAACTTCGCCAGGAACTCAACCGCCTCGTTATCTGGATCGACGAGAATGAGCTGACCTATGCCTTTCGCCCCCTCGTACATAAGAGAGGAGACAAGGTTCAAAGCATCGAAAAGATCAGTATGAATGTATCTTCGTTCGATCGAGAGGCCTGCGGTGTGCAGAAAGTCGTTTGCAGCAATCCGTATTATTTCCTCGGCATCTCTCATACTGCCATGGATAAATCTTCCTGGATCAGGGTTATGCAATTCCTCGGTAGCCTCACGAAGAACCGCATACATCGCTGCATGTATCAGACTACGAAATCCATGTCCTTGTTGGCTTTCGTCAACAGACTTGGAGAGCAAAGGAGGGAATTTCTCGAAAGTGTCGTTTGGAATCTGTATGACTGGGGTGACATAATAGTCGTCTATTCGCCTAGACTCTCCGCAAAATGACGTTACGTTTTGCTCGGTATCAAAAGCATCAAGTGCCTTACTAACCGATGTTCGCACTGAGTCGCGACGTATCCACTCTGGCTTGTCGCGCATGCTTGGCCCATCACCAAAAATCATACTCTGTAACCGATGATTCTTGTAAATCGATTCAACTGAATCCAGCAATCCTTCAAACAAAGATAGATGCCACTTACCATCTTCTGGCTCTACGCATATCGGATTCGCATTTTTACTGCCAGGGCGGCGAGCACCAACAAGTAGCACTTCTGCATCAGTGAACCGCCCCGGGTTTCCTGGAGAGTGTTTTATCTGTGAACTCAGGCTGCCAGATCATCGTTTCCGATGGAAGCATAATAAGCTTTTTCTGCTTCTGCCGGAGGAGTATGGCCCAGCCTTCCCAGC